>Ga0307373_10000086_pt1 | contig 154991 bp, 135 predicted proteins | sample OX2MG_FD_202534 | JGI IMG/M metagenome (GOLD analysis project Ga0307373, IMG submission 202534) | Soil microbial communities from Risofladan, Vaasa, Finland - OX-2 | ecosystem: Environmental > Terrestrial > Soil > Coastal area > Acid sulfate soil | place: Finland: Risofladan, Vaasa... | reverse complement strand
ACCCCCGCACCGGCAAACGGCATTAGCCCGCCAGCCCGGCCGGTGTGGATGATCACTTGTTAACCCGTGCACCGCCCCCCGACAACCCAACGAAATCCCAGGTCAAACCCTTACGTGAAGACCTCACCAACCAAATCGAGTGATCGCGGCGCTATTCGAACTGTGAGTCGCGAGCTGGACGAACTGTTGTTCGACGGAGTGTGGTGAGAGACGCGTTGCTCTCCGACAACTACGTCACTCGACGAACCGGCCGAGCTGCAAGCGGTGGGAGAAGTCGCTGGGATCGAACGCCTTGGGGTCGAAGGCGCCGCCCGCCCATTCGAGCATCGAGTCGTGCTCGGGATGTGTCGGGTCGCTGATGGCGGTGAGGAAGTCGGCATAGCCCCACACGCCTCCGCAGTCCTCGGGAGGACAGGCTCGGCGTCCTGCGACGCAGGCCGGGTAGGTCGTACCCGGCGCGGCAGTGACGATCTTCTCCACCACGAGCCTGTGCTGCCAATTGTCGCCGAAGTCGTAGACGTATTCGAAGGTCGTTCCTTCCTCGATCTACGCCCCCCAGCCGAGTCCGGCGTTCGCTCCTCGGCGGGGGACCCCAGCCCTCTCCGTCGTCGGTGCCGGAGCGGACACCGTCGATCTCGAACTCGTGCAGGTGGGAATCCCACCAGCCGAAGGCCGCTTGCAACACCTCGTGGAGCCGAAGGAGCGTGGCTGCCTCCGGTACGAGAACCCGACGCCATACCGGCGGCTTGGTGCCAACGATCGTGGCTTTCAGTTGGTAGATCCGTCCTGGCACCGGCCCGTTACACCTTGAGGACGTGGAGTGCTCGGTGCGCTCTCGCCATCTGGTCGTAGTCGTCGTCCTGGGTCACCACCGGCAAGCCGAGGTCGATCGCAGTCGCGGCGATCAGCGCGTCGATGAGCTTGACCGTCCGCTGGATACCGGCGGTACGGCAATCGACCACGAGCCGAGCCCACGCCCCCATGATTGACTCGCTGATCGGGACAGGCTCCGCCGTCTTGGCGAGCGCCAGGGTGTCACCCCGGCGAGCCCGGGAGGCCGCATCGACGGCGCTTAGCACTCCTAGTTCGAGCTCGCCAATGGTGACCACAGAGACCGTCACCCGGGCCGGCAGCTCGCCGAGTGGTCGCTCGACCTCTCGGGCGATGAACACCGAGGTGTCGAGGAGGCCGGCCGGCTCGCTCAAAGCTCGTCCAGGGTCTGTCCGGCGAGGCTGTCGAGATCGTCACGAAGCGCCGGGTCGGCTGCCCGTTCGGCGAGTTCCCGCCACAGATGATCACCGGGCAGCCAGCGAGCCCGCTGACCGTGGGGCACGATGTCGGCGACCGCCTCGCCGTGCACGGTGAGGACCACCCGCTCGCCAGCCCGCACGGCATCGATGACCTGACTCGTCTGATTGCGGAGTTCACGCACGCCGACCTTCATGTGCGATAGCGTAGCACATCGGTTCGTTCTCCCACGTCAGGATCGTGGCAGGACCGGCTGTGTCGTGGGGCGAGTCGGTGCCTAGGACGATCTCCAAGCCAGTGCATCGGGGCGTTCCCGCAGCTCAGCCGGGTTTGAATAGAGATCATCTTCTCCACCAGATCGCCGTATTCGAACTCGCTCGAAGAAAAGGCTCATCCGGGAAAGTCCGTGGGTTTGAGGGTAAAGCTGCAACCCGCCGAGGTGGAAGTAGATGGCGGTCTTGAAGTGCTCCCGATTGCGGTGGCCCCGGGCGGAAACGCGGATCGCCTGGATGCGGGAGTTGAGGCCTTTCGCGCCGGCGGTGCCAGCTTCCCCCCATTGCCGCTCAGGTGGCAACGCTCCAGGAGGTGATGGGGGATCACCGCGGTGGTCTAGATGCTGCGGCCATGTCGCTATACGGGCGTGGGGCGCGACGTTCGGCCTCGGGATGCCTGGATGGGTTTCGTGCCGATTCTGATCTTCGGAGCAGCTGGTGCGATCGGCTCGCGTATCCCGGGTTGGCTGGGTTGGCCTGGCTGGCTCAACCTTCTCATCGGCCTCGTAGGATCAGTTGCAGGTTACTTCGCATCGCGCCAGGTAATGCGCTGGTACTGGAATCGCGGGCCAGCGGAAAACGCCACGGTCGGCGCGTGACCGGCATCTGCGTACCCGCACCGCAGCGCGGGGTGCCGATTCCTCACACCGTTCCTTTACGAGGTAGCACTTGGGACAGTGCTCCTCGGGGCGCCGCGAGCGGTCTTCGGCGTCCTGGTCGCCCGGGGAGGTGGTTCGGCCGGTCGGGTCCTCTGCCGCTGGTGCGGCTGCCCCCGGGCCTCGCTGTTTCCGGGTTCCCTGTTTCGCTGCTCGCGCAGGCCGGGCGATGCCGGCGTGGGCCGCACGGCGGAGTCGGTAGCTCTCTGTTGCCGATCCTCTGGTCGGGTCGAGTCACACCTTTCCCGTCGCCGTGCTCGCTGTGCGAGCCCGCGTCTGCCGATCACCAGGGCCGCCGCATGGTGGCCGCTCGCGTCGGGCGAGATATCGTGCAGGGCGCCGAGCCAGTGCTCGACGCCCCAACGTGATGTGTAGGCCGGGTCGACGGCGATGACGCTCAGCCCGGCGTTGGTGGCCATCTGGGTGAGCCGGTTCCGGAACTTCGCAGTCGGGATGCCCCCAACCAGGCGCCGGAAGGCCCGTCCCCGCCGGCCCCGGCCGGGGCGGCGCCCGGAGTGCTCGCGTCCCTCGGCCCGAGCCTCGGCGAAGTCGAGGTCCTCGACCACGACCGCACGGCAGCCGTTGGCCCGAGCCATGCCCACCAGTTCGGAGATGGCGGCGCGCAGGCGCCCGTCTCTGGTCGGCGCCGGCAACCCGGCCAGGTCCAGGGGGACCGTGGCCGGCGCACCCACCGGGTTGCCCGAGGCGTCGACGACAACGACAGCCAGGTGCCCGGCGTTCAAGTCGACCGCCAGGACACGATCACGGCGCACGTCGTCGAGCACCACGATGGCGGGGTCGGTCTTCCACGACGCGTCCAGGTACCAGCGGGCCCTGTCGGGGTCATAGGAGATGTCGTAGCGGACCGCCCCCGTGGCCGCCTGGGCGGCCACGTCGTCATTGCGGTAGGGGAAGCTCACCGGTGTCGACACTCGATAGCGGCCATGGGGAGCGTTGGCCAGATGGGACAGTTGTGCTGGCAGCTTCACCTCCAGCCAATGCTGGTCGGGGTGCCAGCGGATGGTCTCGTTGCCCCACGTCTTTCCCGCCTCGCCGTCCGCGGTGATGAACCACCGCGACGACTCCCACCGGCGCCGCCACCGGTGCTCGCTCAGGCCGGCTTGGTCGAGGTGGTGGCGGGTAGCGGCCAAGCGCTTCCCGCCCCGGCAGATCGACACCCGACCCGCTTCGAGACCGGAGCTGACCTCGCCGAGACGGAAACTGGAGTGCCTGGAGCCGGCGGCCCTTCTCGAAGCGCTCGGCGGTGGTCGCATATCCGCGGGTCTTACCTCGCCGCTCGCCCACCGCGACGCCAAGGCGGGCTCGGATACGCCCGATCCTGGCCCGAAGGCTGCGGGCCTCGGCGGCCAGGTTGCGCTCGGCCAGGCACCAGGCGTCCTCGGAAGTCCGGGTGATCGCACCCGCCCAACGCGACGAGCACGATGAGGTCAGGGCGGCCTTGCGTTCCCGGCGCGACACCGCAGCACCCTTGGCGTCCAAACGGCCCTCAGCGCAGCGTCGGGCTAGGTCAGCTCCGGCCAGCGATCCCAGATGCTCCCCGAGTGCGCACAGCACCTCGGCGTCGACGTCGTCCGCCATCAAACGGGTGCGCACCCTCGCCCCGGCCGGCGGCGCCACTACGAAGGGGGCGGCGACAGTCCGCAAACGGCGGCGACGGCCCATCAGCGCAGCGCCTTCAGCACCGGCGGCAGCACGGAGAGCACGCGCCTCGCTTCGCCCAGACAGGCCGTGGTAGTCATGGCGCGATCTTCCCACCGGCATGTGACAGTGCCATCGGTCCTACGTCGTGCCCGGCGCAACGCAGCGCCTTTTCCGCCCTGTTCCTGGCCGAACGCCGCCCGTACAGGCGGGCACAGAAGCTGGTGAGCACCTCGGTCATGTCCCGGACCAGATCGTCGTCGACCTCGCCCGCGTCGAGCACCAACACGCTGCGACCCTGGGCCGACAATGCCGCCTCGACCAACTCGATGTTCATCCTCCCCAGACGATCCCGATGCTCGACGACCACCGTGGTCACCTTCGGGTCAGCGAGCAACCGGCGCGCCTTGCTGCGAGCCCCGCTCATCCCCGAGCCCACCTCCGCCTCGACGCGCTCGACTCGCCTTCCCGCCTTAGCCGCCCATTCGCTCAGCCGGGCCACCTGCCGGTCAAGATCGGCACGCTGATCGGGAGAAGACACCCGGGCGTACAGCCCGACGCCGCCCCCACCCTTAGCCCGCGCCGCCATACCTGGGTCGTCGACCAAGATCACCCTGGCGTTGACCTGGCGAGCCGGCACCGGCAACGTCCCCGCCCGCCACCACCGATACGCAGTCTTCGGGTGCACGCCGTTCGCCCGAGCCCAATCGGCCAACTTCACACGATCACCCTACTACCACGAACGCCCATGAGTTACTAACTACTACCATCTAGGTGAGCAGTTCTCTACCCCGCAGGGCTGGTCTTCCACGTGGGTGATCCAGGCTCGGTACATCTGCGCGTAACGGCCGCCAGCATCGACGAGTTCGGCGTGCGAGCCGGACTCGACGATCGCCCCGTCGTCCACGACGACGATCCGGTCGGCCTTCATCGCGGTAGTGAGCCGGTGCGCGATGAGGATCGCGGTCCGGCCGTCGAGGAGAAGGTCGAGCGCCGCTTCGATCCGGGCTTCGGACCGAAGGTCGAGGTTCGAGGTGGCTTCGTCGAGGACAAGCACCCGCGGCCGGGCCAGGAACGCTCGGGCCAGGGCGATCAGCTGCCGCTCCCCGGAAGACAGCGACTGCCCCCGCTCGTGAACGACGGTGTCGACGCCGTCCGGCATCCCGGAGATCAGTTCGCTCAGCCCGACCGCGCCGACGGCGTGCTCGACCTCGTCGTCGGTGGCGCCGGGCCGGGCGAAGGCGATGTTCTCCCGCAGCGTCCCGGCGAACAGGAACGGCTCCTGGGGCACCACCCCGACCTGCTTGCGTAACGACTGAAGCGTCACCTGGCGCAGGTCGTGGCCATCGATGAGCAGACGGCCCTCGGTCGGGTCGTAGAAGCGGGATACGAGCTTGGCGAGGGTCGACTTGCCGGCTCCCGTCGGCCCGACGAAAGCCACGGTCTCGCCCGGCTCGATCAGCAGCGACACCTGCGAGATGACCGGCGTGGCCGGGTCGTAGCCGAAGGTCACGTCCTCGAACTCGATCCGACCCTCGATCGGCGGCAGGGGGGCGGCGTCCGGCAGCTCTGCGACGCTCGGCGTCGTGGCGAGCAGGGTCCGCAGCTTGACCATCGAAGCTTGGCTCTGCTGATAGGTGTTGTACTGCTGAACAAGGAGTTGGATCGGCGCGAAGAATCGGTTCAGGTAGAGGAAGAAAGCGACGAGCTCTCCGATGCTCAACGAGTGGTGCAGGACCATCTCGCCACCGACCGCGAGCAGAACCGCCTGACCCAGGTAGCCCAGGGCCTGGGTACCCGGGCCGTAGATCGCGGCGATCTGCGCCGTGTACATGTTGGCGTCCCGGTAGGCGCCGACAACGTTGCGGTGATGGATCACGTTGTGCCGTTGCCGATTGTGCGCGGTGACCACCCGCACGCCGTGGAGGCTTTCCGACAAGTCGGCTAGCACGTTTGCGATGCCGTCGCGGACCCGTTGGTAGCCACGCTCCGACCGCGAGCGGAACCACAGGGACATCCCCGTCAGGGCGGGCACGATTAGAACCAGCGTTATCGCCGCTAGCCTGACGTTCATCGAGAACAGCAGGCCGGCGATGACCAGCATGGTCAGCACCTGCACGGCGATCTGCGCCAGCCCGTCCTGGAGTAGCTGTTGGAGATTCTCGATGTCCGAGGTCATGCGGGTCATGACGACGCCGGCCTTTTCACCGGTGTAGAAGTCGAGGCCGAGCCGCTGTAGGTGGCTGAACACGCGCACCCGCAGGTCGTTCATCACCCAGGCCGCCAGCCGCCCGGTGACCCGGGCCAGGGACCGCTGGGCCAGCGCGGTAACCACGGTCGCGAGCAGGTAGATGACCGCGACCACGACGATGGTGGCGAAGCTGTGATGGCGCAGCATGCCGTCGTCGATTCCGATGTCCACCAGCTTGGGACCGGCCTGGTTGGTGACGCTCACCAGCGCAACGAGGGCCACCGCCACGACCCCCGAACGCCAGTGCGCGAACAGGAGCCGGCGCAGGGTCAGTCCGGCTCGCTCCCTCGCGGGCTCGGAGTAGCTGAACTGCGCGGCCGGCTCCCCGTGTTCGGGTTCGCCCGCGAGCAGGGCGTCCACGCCAGGCTGCATCTCCGATGGCACCCCGGCGAACGGCAGGCCCCCGCCGGGGTTGGCCCCCGCACGCGGTCCACCGCCGAATCCCGCGCCACCCACGTCCCAAGCCACGCGGTCAGCCGTCCGGGTCCGGGTCGGCGTCGGCCTGCGCCAGCACCTGCACGTACAGGGGCACGCTGGCCATCAGCTCTGCGTGGGTGCCGTCGGCGACGATCCGACCCTCATCGAGGAGGAGCACCCGGTCGGCCAGACTGATCGTGGACAGTCGATGCGCGATGATCAATGTCGTCCGACCTCGCATGAGCACGCGCAGTGCGTCGTGGATCCGCTGCTCGACCTCGACGTCGATCGAGCTCGTGGCGTCGTCGAGCACCAGGATCGGTGGGTTGACGAGCAGGGTGCGGGCCAACGCGATCCGCTGCCGCTGACCGCCGGACAGGGTGTAGCCGCGTTCACCGACGACCGTGTCATAGCCGTGGGGCAGCTCCTGGATGAACTCCTCCGCCCCCGCGGCCCGGGCCGCCGCCTCCACCTCGGCGAGCGTCGCCGCGGGCCGGCCGTAGGCGATGTTGTCGCGGATCGACACCGAGAACAGGAACGGCTCGTCGAGCACGATGCCGACGTTCGCCCGCAGGCTCGTCAGCGTCAGGTCCCGCACGTCCAACCCGTCTATGCGAACCGCCCCGGCGTCGACGTCGTAGAAGCGGGTGAGCAGCCGCGCCACCGTCGACTTGCCGGACCCGGTCCGGCCCACCAGGGCGACCGTCTCCCCAGGAGCCAAGCCGACGTCGAAGCCGAGCAACACGGCCGACCGATCCGGCCCGTAGCTGAAGTCGACCGCATCGAAGCGGACCTCGCCCGCGGCCCCGACGAGATCCACCGCGCCCGGACGGTCCACGACCGTTGGCATCTCGTCGAGGATCTCGTAGATCCGCCCCGCGGAGGCCGCCGCCCGCTGCCCCATCATGACGAGCATGCCGAGCATTTGAAACGGCGCCTGCAACATGACGATGTAGGCGCTGAACGCGAGGATCGCTCCCACCCCGAGCTGCCCGTGCAGCACCTGATACCCGCCGAAGAGCAGCACCAGGGCCAGTCCGACCTGCGGCAGGTTCTGCACCAGCGGTGCGAAACGGGCCCGCAGGTCGGCGTCCTTCACGTAAGCCCACTGCAACTTGTCGGCCGCTCGCGCCAACGCCCGCAACTGCTGCGGCTCGGCGGCGAACGCCTTCACCACCCGAACCCCGCTGATGTTCTCATCGACGATCGTGGCTACGTCGGCGAGCCGACTCTGGATCAGCCAGGACACCGGGAACATCCAGTTGCGCATCCGGACCCCGAGCAAGAACACGAGCGGAGTCGTGGCCATGGCCACGAACGCCAGCGGCACGTCGATGGACAGCATGAAGCCGAACGCGACCACGGCGATCGCACACTGCACGAGGATGAACGGCGCGAACGTCAGGTACATCTGGACCGAACGGATGTCGGAGTTCGCCCGGGAGATGAGCTGCCCGGACTGCACCCGGTCGTAGAACCCGAACGACATGCGACTGAGGTGCTCGTAGAGCAGGTTGCGCAAATCGAACTCGAGGCCGTACGCGGTCCTCATCAGCAGCAGCCGCGCCAGGTAGCCACTGACCGCGGCCAGCGCCGCTAGCACCAGCACCCATCGGACATAGTGCGCGAGCGGGGTCACATGCGAGGCGATCGAGCGGGTAATAGCCTCGTTGAGCAGGTTCGGGATCTCCACCGTCATCACGAGACCCGCGAAGGACAGCACGAGCGCGGAAACGAAGGCCCGCCGGTGCGCGAGCACGAGCGGCATCGCCCTGCGCAGCCAAGAGTGCGTCCGCACCGGGTCGATTCCAGAACGCGGGGCCCGGTACCTCGGTTGCACCGCCACCGGGACGAAAGTGGACGTGCCCGCGACGTCCGGGGCCGAATGCGCGGTCGGCACGCTCACGGCCATAAGACCCCAGAGTCCACGGCCCGCTCCCCTTCAGCTTCCCGCCGTACCGCGATCTTGGCTGCTCGGTGACGTTGCAGTGCGGCACGCCACCGACCCGAGTCGTCGAGGGCCGCCACCCGATCCTCGCTCCCCTCGAGGTGAGCGAGGATGGCCGTCAAACGCTCGTCCACCGCCGCGTCAGCGGCAGCCAGCGTCGGAATGTTCGACCCACACATCGTTAGAATATCGAACGGGTGCGGCGCGGCAGGAGTGACGACTCGTCGGGCCCGTGATCAGGGAGTTCGGGTCGTGTTGACTGGCTGAGTGACCGCCGCGGGCACGACCAGAGCCGGGCTCCCCCGGGTCGGGCAGCCGTCCGCGCCGCATGTTCGGCACCCACCGGTTGCGAAAGTCGCATCGGGTCGAGCGGGCTCAGCCCAGCGGCAGTATGTAGTAGTCCTCCGTCGTCACGGTGGCGAACCCGATGGCCGAATACAGCCCGAGTGCGCGTTCGTTGTCCACCGCCACCTCCAGGCAGATGCGCTGAGCCCCCTCCCGGCGAAGCTGCTGACAGACCCGCCGCAGCACGTCGCGTCCAACGCCGCGCCCCTGCCAAGCCGGGTCGACGACAAACCCATAGATCCCAGCGTCCTCGCCCCGGCGCGTCAGGCGCAGGGAGCCGACCGGGGAGCCGGCCATCTCGATCAGCAGAGTCTGCTCCCCCTCGGCGGCAAGCTGCTCAGCGAGCCCTACCGCCGGGTGCCCGAAGCCGGCTTCCAGCAGGCGGGAGACCTGGGCGGCGTCCGCGGGCCCCGCACGGCGCAGCGTCATCGCGGTGTCACGGGGCACGCCCGCCGGCTCAGCGAGGAGAACGAGCGCATGCTCGGAATGGTCCAGGGTCGCGCCGCGACCCAGCGCCAGTGAGCGGCCGGCCTCGGACGGGCGGGGGACGACGAGCAGCGCCCGCCGATGACCACGCACACGGGCCAGCGGCAGCGCGGCATCCAGCAGGGCGGCGCCGATACCGCGTCGACGTGCAGCCGGCGCGACCATCCCGGCCAATTCCAGCGCAGAGCCGAACGCGTACATGCCGAGGAACCCCAGCAGATGCTCGTCATCCCACCACAGCAGGTCTTCGACTTGCTCGCCGGTGCGAGCCTGCAACGTGCCCCACTCCAGTTTCAGGCGACCACCGTCGGCCTCTACAACGCGCCGCTCGAGGTCGGCGATCGCCCGAAGGTCACGCGGCGAAAGACCGCGAGCAACGTGCAACACCAGAACATTTCACCACCGCGGTCAACGGATTTGCCCCCTCATCGTCGCCGACTGGGTGCCTCAGCCGGGCATCCGGCGCCGATCCCAGATACCCGACTAGCCAGGCTCGTCGTGGTCGTCCCCCGAGGCGCTGCCGCCGAGCGCCTCGTCCTCCCGATAGTCGCTGGCGATCTGGATGGCTTCGCTCTGCGGCTGGTACCCGGGGTCGAGCCGGATCAGATCCCATTCGTTGATCCAGGCCCGGACGTACTGTCGCATCCGTGTTGCGCCGAGTCTTTCCAAACCCGAGACGTCCGGCGGTGACCAGCCGAACGCGGCAGCGTGCAGCTGTTTGATCGTCGAGTACGCTCGATCAAGCTCGCCACGGTCGGGTGGGCTGAGCAACAGCATGTCTCGATCGATGTGGCGCATGCCCGCCTCGGCGAGAGTCGCCGTCTCGTCCCACTCCGGGGTCTCCCTCCCCCGCAGCTTCGCGGGCACCTGCCCGCGATCGTCCTTGCCGGACAGCACGGCCGCCTCGAAGTCGTCCGTCATGGCCAGCACACCGACGAGCGGCGCCCGCTGCGCTGCGTCGCCGTCGAGCCAACGGGCCACCTCCGCGTACGACCGGCCGCGCTGAAGCAGGGTGTACCGCCCGATCAGCTCGACCTCGTCAAAGAGAATCACCCAGCCGGCGTGCCCCGCGGCTCGCAGCAGCCGGGCGATGAAGCGGAACCGCTGCCTGGCCAGGTCACGGGCGGAGATCGGGGAGAAGGTGTACATCCCGCCGGCGCCGACCGCCCGCAAGGCACGGCGCAGGTCGGACACTCGCAACGGGTCACCCGCCCAGAATCGGACGAGGGCGTCGACGGTTTCGTCGCTGCCCGGCACCTCCCCACCCCGCAACCGCTCATGGCAGAGCAGTGTCGCCGCGAAGCGCTCGTCCGGGGCACCGGATTGCGCGTTCAGCCAGCGGCTGAGCTCGGCGTAACGCGGGGAATCGGCGTCGAGTGACGCCGCGGCGTCCGACACGACCCCGTGGGTGCGGCCGGGGCCGACAGCGCCGTGGACCGCTGCCCGAAAGGTCTTCACCGGGTCGTGCAGTGGTGTTTCCTTGCTGATCACCACAGTGCTGACCACGAAGCCGGCGGACAACGCGAGATGGGCCAGATGCGTCAGGAGGTGGGACTTGCCGGATCCGAAGCCACCTCCGACCAGCAGCGCCGTCGAAGCGCCGGAAGCGGGTATCGAACCGTCCAGCGCGGAGAGCAACGCAGTGAACCGGTCCTCGGCCTCGGGCTGACCCGAACCCAGGGCGGCGACCGCGTCCCAGCTCGGCACACCCGAGCGCAGCGCCTCCACGGCGCGGCGGCGACTGACCTGTTCGGCGCTCATGCGGTTGCTCACGGAACCGCCTCCAAGCGCACGTCCAGGCGGACCAGAGCGGCGAACGGGTTCGCCCGCCGACGGTCGCGAACCTCATCGGCGACGCGCAGCTGCAATGCGGTGTACGCGGGCAACCCGCGCGTCTCGTCGGTCACCAGCTCTGGCGGCATGACAGCGATCACAAGCGCGCCGCGGAACTCGTCCGTCGCGTCGATGAACTGGCGGAGCACCTCGTATGCGTCGAGCGCGGCGGCCTTCGCGTAGTAGAAGCCGGAACGGGAATCGATCGGCGGCCGACGCGCCTCCGCCACGCGGGTGTAGTCGAGATACAGCACCAGCCCGGCGTGACCTGCGGACAACATCAGGGCGGCCGTCGAGGTGAGCATCGCTCGTGCGTTATGCCGGCCGATCCGCTGGTAGATGAGCGACCCCCGCAACGCGGTGATCGAGCGCAATTCGCCTCGGAGCCAGCCGAGCACCGCCTCGCGTTCTGCCGGGTCGACGTCACCTGCCCCGAGCCGACTCTGGGCGAGCCGCAGGATCGCGCGGCGCATCTCGGGGGCCAGCGCCTGGTCGGCCAGCAGGCGTCGCTCCAGCACCCGGCGGACGCTGCGGTAGAGCTCACGGGAGTCGACGTCGTGGAGCCGCGCGACGGCCTCGAGGATCAGCCCGTCACCGGGCGGAACCGGGAAGCCGGCGGCGTCATAGGCCGCCCGGACATGCGCCCCGGCCAGGTCGTCCCAGTCAAGGGACCTGGAGACGGCAAAGAAGATCTGGTCCACCATATGCAGTCGGGTCGACTCCGCGGACACCGCCAGGTGCAGGCAGCCGACACGCGCGGCAGCAGCGGCGAGCGTCGCCTCGAACCGGTCGGCCGCGCCGGCGTCGCCGACGACCGCGACTTTGACCGCACCCCCGCCGGCCGGCAGATAGCACGTCAGGTACTCGTCGGCCAGGAAGGCCGCATAGTCGTCGACCTTGAGGACGCCGCCGCCGAGGACACCGCTCGGCGGCACGGCGGCCGGCCCGGGCGCGGTCATCGGGCGTTTGGCGCGGTGAACGACACTCCCCAGTATCGCTGCTGCTGGCCGGTCTGGGCGACGGTGGTGAGCACGCCTGCGTTGCGGGTGCCGCTGCTCGCGTGCCAGCGCAACGTCCGGCCGCCTTTGGTCGTCAGGGTGCCCGTCTGGTCAAGCAGGTACAGGTCGCGGGCGAACTCGGGCCGGGTGTAATCCCTCGCCTGGCCGGGCAGCAAGGTCAGGACGGCCCAGACGTCGGTCAGCCGAACGACTGCATCCGGCTTCTTGCCCGTCCGAGCGACGGCCAGCTCATAGCCTGAGGCGAGGCTTTCGAGGAACTGATCGGCCCGGAACTTCGGCGGACGCTGCTGGAGCACCGCCAGCAGCTCGACCACGACCGATGGCCGTAAGCGCCGCTCCCGACGCCGGTCGATCTCGATTGCCGAGTCGCTCGGCACGACCCGGACCAGGGACGGGTAGCACAGCAGCCGCTCGTCCTCCTCGAACATCGCTATCCGGCGTTCCGCGGCCACCGACAGCAGCTCCTTGGAGTACTCACCCGACGCCAGGTACGCGGTCTCGTCGAAGTCGAACGCGGCGCGGCCCTCACCCGCCGCGGCCGCCAACTCCGTTGCCAGCCCCGCCGCCACCTCCAGGGCGCGCCGCAGTTCGCGTACCTGACCGGCGGCGGCCGCCGTCCGCGCCTTGCGAAGCTCGCGAGTGACCCCGTTGGCCACCTTCAACGTAGCCTCCGCCCGCGCCTGCGCGGCCCCGAGCGCGCCTTCCAAGCCAATCGACATCGCCGACTCCCCTCCGGACCACGGACCCAACGAAGGACGCTACCCGTCCAGCTCGGACATCTCGGGAGTACTCCACCCGAAGCCAACCGGCCCCGAGCCGAAGCGCTCGGCGCAACCCGTAGACTCGGGAGTCGTGCCCACCCGCGCCGACCTCCGCAACGTCGCAATCATCGCGCACGTCGATCACGGCAAGACCACCCTCGTGGATGCCATGCTCTGGCAGTCCGGTGCCTTCTCCGCGCATCAGGCGGAGAACGACTCGGTCCGTGACCGGGTAATGGACTCGATGGATCTCGAGCGCGAGAAGGGCATCACCATTCTCGCGAAGAACACCGCGGTCCGTTGCGGCGACGTCACCATCAACATCGTCGACACGCCCGGGCACGCCGATTTCGGCGGCGAGGTGGAGCGCGGGCTGGCCATGGTCGACGGCGTCCTGCTCCTGGTAGACGCCAGCGAGGGACCGCTCCCGCAGACCCGCTTCGTATTGCGCAAGGCCCTGGAGAGCCGGTTGCCGGTCGTGCTGGTCGTCAACAAGGTCGACCGCCCGGACGCCCGGATCGCGGAGGTCGTCGACGAGGTGTACGAACTGTTCCTCGACCTCGACGCCGACGAGCAGCAGATCGATTTCCCGATCCTGTACTGCTCGGCCCGTTCCGGCCGGGCTTCGATCGAGCGCCCGAAGGACGGCGACCAACCCGACAGTCCGGACCTGCGCCCGCTGTTCGACGTCCTGCTGACCACGGTCCCCGCGCCCAGCTACGACGAGGCCGTGCCGCTGCAAGCGATGGTGACCAACCTCGACGCGTCGCCCTACCTCGGCCGGCTGGCGATCTGCCGGATCCACAACGGGGTGATCCGCCGCGGCCAGCTGGTCGCGTGGTGCCGACTCGACGGCGGGATCGAGAAGGTGCGGCTCTCCGAGCTCCTGATCACCGACGCGCTGGAGCGCCGCCCGGCCGAGCAGGCCGGCCCCGGCGACATCGTCGCCCTCGCTGGGATCCCGGAGATCACGGTGGGCGAGACGGTCGCCGATCCCGACGATCCCCGGCCGCTGCCGGCGCTTCGGGTGGACGAGCCGAGCATCTCGATGACCATCGGCGTCAACACCGCCCCGCTCGCGGGCGGCAGCGGGACCAAGCTCACCGCCCGGCTGATCCAGAACCGGCTGGCCACCGAGCTGGTCGGGAACGTCTCGCTGCGGATCGCGACCACCGAACGACCGGACACCTGGGAGATCCAGGGCCGCGGGGAGCTCCAGCTCGCCGTCCTGGTGGAGTTGATGCGCCGGGAGGGCTTCGAGCTCACCGTCGGCAAGCCCCAGGTGGTCACCCGCCACGTCGACGGCAAGCTGCACGAACCGGTAGAGCGGCTCACCGTGGACGTTCCCGAGCAGTTCGTCGGCGTCGTGACCCAGCTGCTCGGCATGCGCCGGGGCCGGCTCGAGCAGATGGTCAACCACGGCACCGGGTGGGTCCGGATGGAGTACCTGGTGCCCGCCCGCGGGCTGATCGGTTTCCGCACCGAGTTCCTGACCGAGACCCGCGGCACCGGGCTGATCCACCATGTCTTCGAACGGTACGAGCCCTGGCACGGTGAGCTGCGGACCCGGCCCACCGGCTCGCTGGTGGCCGACCGGTCGGGGGTGACGACGGCCTATGCGCTGTTCGCGCTACAGGATCGCGGGCAGCTTTTCCTCGGCCCGGGCACCGAGGTCTACGAAGGCATGATCATCGGCGAGAACGCCCGCGCCGACGACATGGATGTCAATCCCACCAAGGAACGCAAGCTCACCAACATGCGCTCGTCAACGGCCGAGGAGCTCGAGCGGCTGGTGCCACCGAGGCCGCTCGGCCTCGAACAGGCCCTCGAGTTCTGCCGGGAAGACGAGTGCATCGAGGTGGCGCCGGCGATGGTCCGGCTGCGCAAGGTCACGCTGTCCGCAGCCGCGCGGGGCCGCAGCCGGGGTCGGCGCGCGGCGGCCGACGCCGCAGCGGATTAGGCGCAGGGCGGCGGATCGGCCAACCCCGTAGGCGAGGATGGCCTGGTGAGGACCGTCCCCCGCCGGCGCGCCCGCTGGCTCGTGCCGATCCTGGCGGCCGCACTAGTGGCACTCGCCACGGCAATCCCGGACCTCGCCGCGGGCAGCCCGGCGCCACGACTGCCGGGCGTGACCCCGTTGCAGCTGCTCGGTGCGCTCGGTCACGTCGACTTCCCCGGCGTGGTCGGGGAGGCGGAGCTGACCGTCAACCTCGGGCTACCCGACCTCCCGGACGGCGCCCTGGGCAGCTCTCCGTTGCTGGGGCTGCTCGGGAGCCATCCGGTCCAGGTCTGGATCGCCGCGGACGGTCGTTTCCGCTTGGCCGTCCTGGGCCGCCTCCAGGAGCAGGACATCGTCGACGACGGCCACCTGGTGTGGATCTACAACTCGGTCGACAACTCGGTGATCCGGATCCCGCTGTTCGCGGCGAGATCGCCGGCGCGGGCAAACCGTTCGGGTCGGCCCGGCATCGGCATCGGCGTGCTACTGGCCGCAGCCGCCGCAGACACGGCGAGCGGCGTCGGGCCACCGGTCCGGATCGCCGGCCGCCCTTGCTACCAGCTGGTCCTCGCGCCACGCAGCCCGGACACCCTGCTGCGCTCGCTCCGGCTGGCGATCGACCCGCAGAGCGACCTCCCGCTGCGCCTCCAGTTGTTCGGCAGGTCGAGCACACCCGCGGTCGAACTGACCTTCACCTCGATCCGGGTCGCGGCGCCACCGGTTGCCCTGCTGAGCTTCACCCCACCACCGGGTGTCGGGACCGGCCAGCTGCTCACCACCGCCCGCTCCGGAACGCCGACGAGCACGCAGATCAGGCTCGGGGATGGATGGGACGCGGTCGCCGTCCTGGACCATTTTCCCCTCAACGGCGGCTCCGCCGCCCTCATCACCGAACTCGGCAGTAGAACCCAGACGGGTGTGCTGCTCACCACCAGCCTGCTCTCCGTGCTGCTCACCCGGTCGGGACGGCTGATCGCCGGGCCGGTCCCGCCCGACCGACTCGCCAACGTTGCCGGCAGTCCATGACCGCGGCGATCGCGACCGACGGGCTCACCAAACACTTCCGGGGGGCACCCAGTGCGGCGGTCGACCACCTGGCGCTCGACGTGCCGGTCGGCGCGGTCTACGGGTTCCTCGGTCCGAACGGCTCGGGCAAAACCACCACGATCCGGATGCTGCTCGGCCTGATCTCCCCAACCGAGGGGTCGGTCGAGCTGTTCGGCCAGCCGATCCCCGGCGCGTCGGCCCGACTCCTCCCCCGGGTCGGTGCGCTGGTCGAGGGGCCCGCCTTTCATCCTTACCTGTCCGGCCGGGCGAACCTGCGCCGGCTGGACGCGGTGGACGCGACCGTGGACCCCGGGACCTCGCCGGCCCGGGTCGACTCGGCACTCGACCGGGTCGGCCTGCTCGCCGCGGCCGAAAAGCGCTACCGGGTGTACTCGCTGGGCATGCGGCAGCGGCTCGGGCTGGCGGCGGCGCTGCTCCGACCGCGTGACCTGTTGGTGCTCGACGAGCCGACCAATGGCCTGGACCCGCAGGGCACCCGCGAGGTGCGGACGCTGATCCGCGACGTCGCCGCCGACGGGCTCACCGTCTTCGTCTCCTCGCACCTGCTGGCCGAGGTCGAGCAGACCTGTAGCCATGTGGGGATCATGGGCGCCGGGCGGCTCGCATACCAGGGTTCGCTCCGGGACCTGCACGCCCAGGGCGTCCGGCGGGCCCAGGTCACCACCCCCGACCCGGGCCTGGCCCGGGACATCCTGGCCGGCCTGCCGACCGTCGACGTGGCGACCACCGCCGACGGCCCCGAGGGCGCGCTGCTGAGCGTCGCGCTGGGCTCCGCCGCGGCGGAAGACGTGGTCGCCGCGCTGGTTCGAGCTGGCGTGCGGATCCGGGGTTTCACGGTGGAACGGGCCACGCTCGAAGACGTCTTCGTCGCGTTGACCGGTGAGGGTTTCGATGTCGCCCGCTGAGCCGCCGGCCCACCCCGGGGCGTTTCGGCGGGCACTGGGCAGCGAGCTGCGGCTCGTCTACGGACGCCGGCGCAACCAGGTTCTGCTCGTCGTCCTGGGGGCCGGCGCGATGCTGCTCGGGATCGCGGTGAAGGCGTCCAGCCCGCACACCGGGCAGGGGCCCCAGTTCCTCGACCGGGTCGCCGGCAACGGCATGTTCCTCGTCTTCGGCGCCCTCGTGGTCATGCTTCCGGTCTTCCTCCCGCTGGTGGTAGCCGTCGTCGCCGGTGACAGCCTGTCCGGCGAGGCGAGCAGCGGAACGCTGCGCTACCTGCTCACGGTGCCGGTGGGGCGGACCAGGCTGCTCGTCATGAAATGGCTGGCCGCACTGCTGTTCGCGACCAGCGCCGTGTTCACCATCGCCATCGTCGCCCTGATCACCGGCGCCGTTCTCTTCCCGTTCGGCCGGGTCACCCTGCTGTCCGGGAGCACGGTCAGCCTGGCCGACGGGCTGCTCCGCTCGGCCGGCATCGCCGGGTACGTCGCGATCTCGCTGGTCGGACTGGTCACCATCGGACTGGCCTTCTCGACCCTGACCGAGGTGCCCGTCGCGGCGATGGCCCTGACGCTCGGCTTCGTCATCGTCGCCGCCGTGCTCGACACGGTGCCGCAGGTCGCCTGGTTGCACCCCTACCTGCTCGACGAGCATTGGCTCGACTTCGGGGAACTGCTCCGGGCCGCCCCCCGGGCCGGGCCGCTGCTCGCCGGGATATGGGTGCAGGTGTCGTACACGGTCGTCGCCGGCGCGGTCGCCTGGGCCAGGTTCGGCTCAGCCGACATCACCGTTTGAGCCGCGCTGGAGCCAGCTCTGCCGCGCCCCGATGTCGGCGTTCGCGCGGCCAGCGGAACGGGCGGCGGCGGTCACCGGGGTGGGCCATAGCTTGTCGATCTCGGCGTTGAGCTCGGCACCGACGAGCACCGCCAGCGCAGTGATGTAGAGCCAGATCAGCACGGCGACGACGGCACCGAGCTGGCCGTAGGCCGACGTGCCGGTCACCTGGGTGGACAGGTACAGCCGGAGCAGGTAGCTGCCGAGCAGCCACAGCGCGAGCGCCACGGCCGCGCCCGGCAGGGTCCGTCGCCACGGCACCCGGACCGGCACGGCGACGTGGTAGAGCGTCGCCAGCAGCGCGGTGCTCACCACCGCGACGACCGGCCAGTACAGGATCCCGACCACCGTCGAGGACAGTGCCCGGGAGACCAGCTTCGGCCCGGCGACGAGCAGCGGAAGCACGGCGATCCCGACGACGACCCCCGCGAGGTAGATGGCGAAGCTCACCAGACGGCTGCGGATGATCCCGCGGATGCCGTGCAGCTCGTAGGCGATCGTGATCGCATCCACGTAGACGTTCATCGCCCGCGAGCCCGAGTACAGGGAGATCAGGAAGCCGATCGACACCACCCCGGCCCGCCCGGAGGTGAGGACGTTGTTCAGGATCGGTTGCACGACCGTGGTCACGGTGTGCGGGGCGAGCACGGCCTGCGCGGCCTTGAGCACCTCCAGCCGGATGTCGTTGATCGTGTCGGCGCCGAGGACCCCATGCAGGTATCCGAGGGTGCCGAGCACCCCGAGCGCGAGCGGCGGCAGGGACAGCAGCGCCCAGAAGGCCGCCTCCGCGGCGAGGCCGGTGACCCGGTCCCGGAACAGCTCGACGACGGTGCCCCGGACCAGCGTCCAGGCGGCCGGCAGCCCGTGCGGCCGGGCCGGTACGGGCAGGGCCCCGCCCTCGCCAGGCTGCGTCTCGACGGCGGATGCCACTCAACCACGGTAGGGGTGGGGCACTCCACACCGGACTGAACCATGGTTCACTCTTTAGATGGCCTACCGGCGCACCGCCTCCGTCGAAGCCCGGCTCGCCGGAACCCGACGCCGGCTGCTCGACGCGGGCGTCGATCTGCTCGCGCAGGACGGGTACAACGGGCTGACCGTCGATGCGCTGGCCCGGGCGGCCGGGGTCGCCACCGGCACCGTCTACCGGCACTTCAGCGGCAAGCCGGCGCTCGTCACCGAGCTGTTCCGGGAGCTGGCGGCCACCGAGCTCGCGGCGGTGCGGCGGGCCGCCGCCGGTCCCCGGCCGGCCCCCGACCGGCTCGCGGCCGCGGTCGCCACCTTCGCCGCGCGCGCGCTCGCGGCGCCACGGGTCGCGTTCGCCTTGCTCGCCGAACCCGCCGATCCCGCCATCGACGTCGCCCGGCTGGCCTTCCGCCGGGCCTACGCCGAGCTGTTCGCCGGGCTGATCGCCGAGGCGGTCGACGCCGGCGAGCTCCCGCCCCAAGATCCCGCGGTCAGCGCGGCCGCCCTGGTCGGCGCGATCGGCGAAGCCCTGATCGTGCCCCTCGCCGCCCCCCCGCGGGTCCCCGCCGGCTCGGCCGACCGGCTGATCGCCGAGCTGATCGGCTTCTGCCTGCGCGGCGCCGGCGGGTCCGGTCCGCACCGAGAATCGAGGCTGCCCGCATGAGTCGCACCCACGAAGTCACCAACCAGGTCCCGCCACTCGTCGACTACGACGTCGCCGGCGCCGACCACGCCCTGGTCGAGGGCGTCGAGCGGCACGCCGACTGGGCCGTCGAAGGGCTCGCGGAACTTGGCCGACTGGCCGGCTCCGAACCAGCCCAGCGCTGGGGCCGCGAGGCCAACGAGTTCCCGCCCCGGTTGCTGACCCACGACCGGTACGGCAACCGGATCGACGAGGTGGAGTTCCACCCGTCCTGGCACCGGCTGATGGAGGTGGCGGTCGGCGCCGGGTTGCACGCCGCACCCTGGCAGCACCCGACCCCGGGCGCGCACGTCGACCGGGCGGCGCGCTTCTACACCTGGTCCCAGGTGGAGGGCGGACACGGGTGCCCCATCTCGATGACGTATGCGGCGGTACCGGCGTTAAAGATGGAACCGGCGGTCGCGGCGACCTGGGTGCCCCGGCTGACCGCGCCCACCTACGACTTCGGGCTGCGTTCCCCCGGCGCGAAGCTCGGCTGCCTGGCCGGCATGGGGATGACCGAGAAGCAGGGCGGCTCCGACGTCCGGGCCAACACCACCCGGGCGGTGCCCACCGGCGCCGACGGCGAGTATCTGCTCACCGGGCACAAGTGGTTCTGCTCGGCGCCGATGTGCGACATGTTCCTCGTGCTCGCGCAGGCTCCCGGTGGCCTCACCTGCTTCCTGGTGCCGCGGGTGCTCGAGGACGGCACCCGCAACCCGTTCCGGCTACAGCGGCTCAAGGACAAGCTGGGCAACCGGTCCAACGCGTCGAGCGAGGTGGAGTTCGAGGACACCTGGTCGGTCCGGATCGGCCCCGAGGGGCGGGGTGTCCCCACGATCATCGAGATGGTGACCCTCACCCGACTCGACTGCGTCACGGGCTCGGCGGCGTTGATCCGCCAGTCGGTCGCCCAGGCCTGCCACCATGCCCGGCACCGGCGAGCCTTCGGTGACTACCTCGTCGACAAGCCACTGATGAACGCGGTCCTGGCCGACCTTGCGGTCGAATCGGAGGCTGCGACAACGCTCATGCTGCGCCTCGCCGCCGCGGTCGACGCCGCGGATGACCCTGTCGAGGCCGCGTTCGCCCGGCTCGCCCTGGCGGCCGGGAAATACTGGGTGTGCAAGCGCGGCGCAGCGGTCACCGCGGAGGCCCTGGAGTGCCTCGGGGGCAACGGTTTCGTCGAGGAGAGCGGGATGCCCCGGCTCTACCGGGAGGCCCCGCTCAACTCGATCTGGGAGGGCTCCGGCAACGTCAACGCGCTCGACGTGCTCCGGGCGCTCGGCAAGGAACCGGAGAGCGTCGTGGCGTTCGAGGCCGAGCTCGCCCACGCCCGCGGCGGTGATCGGCGCCTCGACGCCGAGGCGGATGCGCTGCGCGGGGACCTGGCCGAAGCCGCGGCCGATCCGGTCGGAGCACAACGCACCGCCCGGCGGCTCGTCGAGCGCATCGCCCTTGTCCTTCAGGGGACGTTGCTCGTGCGGTTCGCCCCGCCGGCGGTGGCCGACGCCTTCTGCGCCAGCCGGTTGGGCGGCGACTGGGGACACGCGTTCGGCACCCTGCCGCGGGGAACCGACACGGCGTCCATCGTCGAGCGCGCCACTCCGAAGCCGGGCTGAGCGCCGGCCCCCCGGTAGCCTGCCTTCGGATGGTGAACGTCGGGGGCCACGGGCCGAACGGAGGCGGATGAGGATCTGGCCAGGGGCGCCGTACCCGCTCGGCGCAACGTTCGACGGCACCGGAACGAACTTCGCCCTGTTCTCCGAAGCCGCGCAGCGCGTGGACCTGTGCCTGTTCGAGCCCGACGGCACCGAGACCCGGGTCACGATGCCGGAGCGCGACGCGCTGGTCTGGCACGCGTACCTCCCGGACGTCGGGCCGGGGCAGCGGTACGGCTTCCGGGTGCACGGCCCGTACGAACCCGCGACCGGCATGCGCTGCAACCCGGCGAAGCTGCTGCTCGACCCCTACGCGAAGGCGATCGACGGGCAGGTCGACTGGAAGCCGCCGGTCTTCTCCTACGACTTCGGCGACGAGGACAGCCTCAACACCGAGGACTCCGCCGCACACACGATGAAATGCGTGGTGGTCAGCCCGTACTTCGACTGGGACAACGACCGGCCGCCGCGCCGCGCCTACAACGAAACGGTCATCTACGAGGCGCACGTCCGCGGGCTCACCATCAACCATCCCGGGATCCCGACCGAACTGCGCGGCACCTACGCCGGGTTGGCGCACCCGGCGATGATCGAGTACTTCACCCGGCTCGGGATCACGGCCGTCGAGTTGATGCCCGTGCACCAGTTCGTGCACGACTCCCGGCTGGTCGAGCGCGGGCTGTCCAACTATTGGGGTTACAACACGATCGGGTTCTTCGCCCCTTACTCCGGCTACTCCTCGGTCGGCCTCGAGCGCAGCGTCCAGGAGTTCAAGGGGATGGTGAAGTCCCTGCACGAGGCGGGGATCGAGGTCATCCTCGACGTGGTCTACAACCACACGGCCGAGGGGAACCACCTGGGGCCGACCCTGTCGTTCCGCGGGATCGACAACCCGGCGTACTACCGGCTCGTCGAGGACGAGCCGCGCTACTACATGGACTACACCGGGACCGGAAACTCGCTCAACGTTCGGCACCCCCACGCCCTACAGGTCATCATGGACTCGCTGCGGTACTGGGTGATCGACATGCACGTCGACGGTTTCCGGTTCGACCTTGCGTCCGCCCTGGCCCGCGAGTTCTACGACGTCGACCGGCTCTCGACGTTCTTCGACCTCGTCCAGCAAGACCCGGTGGTGAGCCAGGTCAAGCTGATCGCGGAGCCCTGGGACGTCGGCGAGGGCGGCTATCAGGTCGGCGGCTTCCCGCCGCTCTGGTCGGAGTGGAACGGGAAGTACCGCGATTGCGTCCGCGACTTCTGGCGGGGCGAGCCGGCGACCCTCGCCGAGTTCGCCTCCCGTTTCACCGGCTCCAGTGACCTGTACGCGTCGAGTAGCCGCCGCCCCTACGCGTCGGTGAACTTCGTCACGGCGCACGACGGCTTCACGCTGCACGACCTGGTCTCCTACAACGACAAGCACAACGGCGACAACGGCGAGGACAACCGGGACGGCGAGAGCCACAACCGGTCCTGGAACTGCGGGGCGGAAGGGCCCACCGACGACCTCGAGATCGTGGCCCGGCGGGAGCAGCAGAAACGCAACTTCCTCACCACGCTGATGCTTTCTCAGGGCGTGCCGATGTTGCTGCACGGTGACGAGCTCGGGCGGACCCAGCGCGGGAACAACAACACCTACTGCCAGGACAACGAGATCGCGTGGGTGGACTGGTCTGCCGCGCGGGAGAACGACCTGCTCACCGAGTTCACAGCGAAGCTCATCCACCTGCGCCGGGATCACCCGGTGTTCCGGCGCCGGCGCTACTTCGACGGCCTGCCCTTCCGCGGCTCCGCGGGCCTCGACGACATCGCGTGGCTCACCCCGTCGGGGACCCCCATGTCCGACGACGACTGGGCGACCGGCTTCGCCAAGTCCATCCAGATCTTCCTCAATGGTGGCGGGATCCACGAGATGGATGCCCGCGGCGAGCAGGTCGTGGACGACTCGTTCCTCCTGCTCTTGAACGCCCACCACGAGTCACTCGAGTTCACCATCCCCGACGAGAGCTACGGCGCGACCTGGGAACTCGTGATCGACACCGCGGCGCCGCTGGTCGACGTGGAGCTCGACCCCGACGGAGGCGCCAAACCGGGGGCCGTCCGGACCGTCGACGCCCGATCCATGCTCGTCTTCCAGCGTGCCTTCTGACCGGACGCCGACGGCCACCTACCGGATCCAGCTCCAGCCCGGATTCGGTTTCGCCGCCGCCGCTGCCGCCGTGCCGTACCTGGCTCGGCTCGGCGTCAGCCATCTCTACCTCTCCCCCATCCTGCAGGCCGTACCGGGTTCCACCCACGGCTACGACGTCGTCGACCACGGCCGGCTCTCCGCCGAGCTCGGCGGGGAGCCGGGCTGGCGGCGGCTGGTCGACGCAACCCGAAGCGCCGGGCTCGGCATCGTCGTCGACCTGGTCCCCAACCACATGGCGATCCCCGCCCCCGAGTGGCTCAACCCGGTCATCTGGGACGTGCTCCGCGACGGCCGCGGCGCCACCCACGCCGGCTGGCTGGACGTGGACTGGTCGGCCGGACATGACCGGCTGGTGTTGCCGCTGCTCGCCGACCCCGCGGACACCCCGGTGCTGGATCCCCGCGGCGGCCCGGGCGACACCCCGGTGCTGCGCTACCGCGAACACGCCTTCCCGCTGGCCCCGGGCACCGAGCGGCTCGGGCCGCAGGCCCAGCTCGACGCTCAGCACTACCGGCTCGCGCACTGGCGCGAGGACCCCAACTACCGTCGCTTCTTCAACGTCAACTCGCTGATCGCGATCCGGGTGGAGGAGCCGGCGGTCTTCGACTCGACGCACCGCCTGCTTCTCGACAAGCTGGCCAGCGGCGACGTCACGGGACTGCGGGTCGACCATCCGGACGGGCTGGCCGACCCGGACGGCTACCTGTCCCGGCTCCGCGCGCGCGCCCCTGAGGCGTGGATCGTGGTCGAGAAGATCCTCGAACCCGGCGAGCCGCTGCGCGCCGCGTGGCCGGTCGCCGGCACGACCGGCTACGACGCGCTGGACGCGGTCAGCAACGCCTTCGTCGACCCCTCGGCCGCCCCCCGGCTGACCGAGATCTACCGGCGGCGGACCGGGATCCGACAACACTTCGCGGCGCTGGCGGTGGATACGAAGCGGGCTACCGCGTTGCGCCTGCTCCGGGCCGAAACGAACCGGCTGGCACGCGCCGCCGGCCGGCCGCTGGCGATCGAGCCGATGGCCGAACTGCTCGCCGCATGGCCGGTGTACCGGACGTACGTGCCGGCCGGCGGCCCGGCGGACGACTCCGATGCCCGGGTGGTCGCCGAGGCGGCCGCCGTCGCCGGGGCGAACCGGCCGGCTGACATCCCGCTGTTCGCCGAGTGGACTCACCGGATCCTCGCCGGGGACGGTGAGCTGAGCCGCCGCTTCCAGCAGACGACCGGAATGGTCACGGCCAAGGGCGTGGAGGACACCGCCTTCTACCGCTACCACCGGCTTTCCGCGCTGTGCGAGGTGGGCGGGAACCCGGGCCGGGTGGGCGCCCCGACCGCCGCCTTCCACGCATTCGCCGGCCGGCTGGCCCGGGACTGGCCGTGCACCATGACCACACTGTCCACGCACGACACCAAGCGGGCGGAGGACGTGCGGGCCCGGCAGCTCGTCGTCGCCGAGATCCCCGGCGAGTGGGATGACGCGGTCGAACGCTGGCACCAGCGGGCAACGGCACCCGACCCGAACATCGAGTACCTGTTCTGGCAGACCCTGGTCGGCGCGTGGCCGCTGTCGCCCGAGCGGGCGGCGGGCTACCTCGAGAAGGCCGCCCGGGAAGCCAAGGAGCACACCAGCTGGACCGACCCGGAACCGCTCCATGAGGACGCCCTCCGGCGATTCTGCGATGCCGTGTTCGCCGACGCCGCGCTGCTCGACGACCTCGCCGGTTTCGTCGCCCGCATCGACTCGGCGGCCGCCGCGGTCAGCCTCGGAAGCAAGCTCGCCCAGCTCACGATGCCCGGGATCCCGGACGTCTACCGGGGAGCTGAGACGGTCAGCCGGGCCCTCGTCGACCCGGACAACCGGGCGCCGATGGATCTCGAGGACCTGACCGGAAGGCTCGACCGGCTGGCCGATCTCACCGGGCCGCCACCGCCGTCCGAGCTGGCCGAGGCGAAGCTGTGGCTGACCACCCGGACCCTGCGGCTGCGCCGGGAGCACCCGGAATGGTTCGACGCGGCAGCCGGCTACACCCCGGTCACCGCCGAGGGGCCGGCCGCCGGACACCTGCTCGGCTTCCGCCGCGGCGGGCCGGTCACGGTGCTCACCCGGCTCCCGGTCGGGCTGGCCGGAGCCGGCGGTTGGCGGGACACCGCGTTGGACCTGGCCCCCGGCGGCGCGACCGACGCGTTGACCGGGCGGCGGCACCCCGGCGGCCGGTGCCGGGTGGCCGATCTGCTCGAGATCTGGCCGGTCGCTTTGCTCGTGCCCGGGGCAGGGTAGGCCCAGCGGGGTGGCAACGTTGCGGGTTTGGGCGCCGGCCGCCGGCCGGGTCGACGCTGCGCTCGGCGCGGACCGGCGGGAGATGCGCCTCGAGGGCGGCGGCTGGTGGTCGGTGGTGGCGCCCGACCTCGGCGCCGGCGACGACTACTCCTTCGCGATCGACGGCGGGGACGGGCTACCGGATCCGCGTTCGGCCTGGCAGCCACAGGGCGTTCTCGGCCCGTCGCGCCTGGTGGACCACGGCAGCTTCGCCTGGCACGACGACAACTGGCGGGGGGTCCCGGTAGCCGGCCGGGTCCTCTACGAGCTGCACATCGGCACCTTCACCCCGGAAGGGACATTCGACGCGGCGGCGCTGCGCCTGCCCGATCTGGTCGAGTTCGGCATCGACGTCATCGAGCTCATGCCGGTGGCGGCGTTCGACGGGGACCGCGGCTGGGGGTACGACGGGGTCGCGCTCTACGCCGTGCACGAACCCTACGGCGGCCCGGAAGGCCTCAAGCGCTTCGTCGACGCGGCCCACCGGCTCGGCCTGGGTGTGGCACTCGACGTCGTCTACAACCACCTGGGCCCGTCGGGAAACGTGCTCGGCCGGTACGGCCCGTACTTCACCGGGGAGCACCAGACGCCCTGGGGGTCCGCGGTCAACCTGGACGGGCCGGGGTCGGACGAGGTTCGGGCGTTCCTCATCGACAACGCGCTCGCCTGGCTGCGCGACTACCACGTCGACGGGCTGCGGCTCGACGCCGTCCACGCCCTCGCCGACGACCGGGCCACCCATGTGCTCGAGGAGCTGGCCATCGAGGTGCAGTCGCTCGGCGCGCGGCTCGGTCGCGCGGTCTTCCTGATCGCCGAGTACGACCGCAACGACCCCCGGCTGATCACCTCGCGGGAGGCCGGTGGCTACGGCCTCGACGCGCAATGGTGCGACGACGTCCACCACGCCATTCACGCGACCCTCACCGGCGAGCGGCAGGGCTACTACTGCGACTTCGGATCCCTCGCCACGCTCGGCAAGGCGCTGAGCGGTGGATTCGTCCATGACGGGACGTACTCCGCTTTCCGGGAACGGGGGCACGGCCGGCCGTTCGACCGGTCCCGGGTCCCCGGCCACCGGTTGGTCGCCTACGCCCAGACCCACGACCAGGTCGGGAATCGGGCGACCGGCGAGCGGATCTCGTCGCTGATCCCGGTCGAGCGGCTGCACATCGCCGCAGCGCTCGTTCTCACCAGCGCGTTCACGCCGATGATCTTCATGGGCGAGGAGTGGGGCGCGTCGACCCCTTGGCAGTACTTCGCCTCCTTCGCGGACCCCCAGCTGTCCCGGGCGGTCACCGAAGGTCGCCGCGCCGAATTCGCCGACCACGGTTGGGATACGACCGAGGTCCCGGACCCGGTCGATCCGGCGACCGCCCAGCGCTCGATCCTCGACTGGGCCGAGCGGGAGGCGGCCGAGCATGCCGAGCTCCTCGACTGGCACCGCCGGCTGATCCGGCTGCGCCGGGAGATGCCCGACCTCGCGGACGGCCGACTCGACCGGGTCGTGTGCAGCTACGACGAGGCGGCCGGCTGGTTCGTCATGCGCCGCGGCGGTCTCGCCGTCGTCGTCAACCTGGCCCCGGCTCGGCAGCCGATCCCGGTCGGCGCCACCCCCACCGGCGTGCTGCTCGCGTCAGCCGGGGGCTTCGTCTACCGGGACGGCGAGGTCGAGATCGACGCCGACTCGGTGGCGATCGTCGCGGTCGCGGACCGGCCCGTCGCCGGGCCGCACGCCGAGAGCCCACCGGCGAGTTAGCCGCCCCGCCCGCCCGTGATTCACTGCGGCATGCGTCGCCTGTACCCGGAGCCGGCGGACCCGGTGGACCTCGCCGAGATGTACGCGGTGAGCGGCGAGCGCCACGTGCGGGCGAACATGGTGGCCACCGTCGACGGGGCGATCTCCGTGGACGGGCGGTCGGGGGGTGTGTCCGGGCCGGCCGACCACGAGCTCTTCCTCCTGCTCCGCGGCCTAGCCGACGTCATCCTGGTCGGGGCCGGCACGGTGACGGCGGAAAGCTACGGACCGGCCCGCCCCACGGCCGCGATCCGGGAGCAGCGCCGGGCCCGCGGGCTGGCCGAGGTCCCCCCGGTGGCCGTGGTCACGTCCCGGCTCTCCCTCGACCTCGGGCTGCGCTTTTTCACCGAGGCCGTCGTCCGACCGCTGGTCCTCACCACGGCGCGCGCCCCGGCGGGGCGGCGGTCGGCCGCCGCGGAACTGGCCGACGTCGTCGTCGTCGGCGACGACTCGGTCGATCTGCCGGGCGCGCTGGCGGAGCTGGCCGACCGGGGGTTGGGCCGGGTGCTCTGCGAGGGCGGTCCGACGCTGCTGGCACAGCTGGTCGCCGCCGGCGTCCTCGACGAGCTCTGCCTCACCATCAGCCCGCTGCTGGTCGGCGGCGACGCGCCTCGGATCCTGAAAGGCGGACCGGTGGGCCCGCGCCCGGCCCGGCTGATCCATCTCCTCGAAGCCGACGGCGAGCTGTTCGCCCGGTACGCCCTCGGGTCACCGGGCTAGCTTCGGGCTAGCTCTGGGCTAGCTTCGGGCTAGCTCCCCCCCGCGGCGGCGTCTGCGCTTCGACCGCGCAGCTGCCCGTCATGCCGCCGGTCGCTCCGAATGATCAACGCTGTCGTCGACCGATCCTCTTACCTGTTCGGCTGGTCAGCCATGCAGCGCCGTGCGGGCAGTTTCGACCTTCATGACCAAGCGCCCAGTACCCGTCACGGGTTGGAAACCGTGGTGGCGATAGAACCCGTGGGCCGCATCGTCGATGGCATCGACAAGGATCAGCCGTCCGCCAGCGGCGCCGGCCGCGGCCACGATGACCTCTAGGGCGTCAAGCAGGAGTTGAGTTCCCTGACCTCGACCGTGCAGGCTTCGGTCCAACGCGAGGCGGGCCAGCAGATAGGTCGGAAGCACGCTGAACCCAGCGGAGAACGACCGCGGCACGTCAGCCCGCGACACCTGAGCCGGGGTGACTGAGTAGTAGGCGACGACGCGCACACCAGCCGGTTCAGCCCAGACATAGGTGCGGGCCGTGCCCGCACGCTGGGCGCGCAGCGCGCTGTCGTTCAACCAGGTGGTGAGCTCGGCGACGCCGGAGTCGAAGGAAGCCAGATCGTGCTCCTCGGCCAGTAGCGCCGAACGCCATTGGCTCACCTCCGAGAGTAGCCACGGCGGCGGGCGGCGGCCTTAGCCAGCACGGGAGCGGGATCGGCCTGCTCCAGGGAGTCGATCAGCGCGTCGAACTGCTCGGCGGGCATCACCGTGCTGTCAGAACGGGCCAAGACCCGATCGGCCTCAGCCAAGGCGCTGCGCAACACGAACGCGGACAGTGACTCCTGCCCCAGCGCGGCGGCGGCAGCCATGCGCTCCCGGCTGGCCTGGTCGGCGCGTAGCTCGACGCGGGCAGACTTCGCCATCGTCGTTCACCTCCCTGGCGGAAATGTACGGTACTTGTACGGCGTCGTCCAGCGGTCTACCCCCCGGGGGATGACAGGGCCCCGGAGAGGTGCTTCCTCGTCGTAGCCAACGAATCCTCCGTCACCGACAGCTTCGGCACGTGACATGGCCGATCAATCAGGACCAGCGTGGATCGAGCCGGAGGGCAGCACCCATTGCGTTGGTTGACCAGTGTGTTCGCCGATCAGGTCGAAGTCAGCGTCGTAGTGCAACACGCTGACCCGGTGACGCTCTGCGACGGCAGCGATCAGCAGGTCGGGCAGGGTCACCCCGCGATGCTGACCTGAGCGCGCCAGCGACTCTTGCACATCGATGGCACGGCGGAAGTCAGTGTCCTCAGTGTTCAGCCACTCGTAGAGCCCGTCTAGGTCGGCACGGGTGCGGAGGTAATCGGCGACGTTGCGCGCGCTGTAAAGCAATTCGAGGTGACTGACCCCGCAGAGCGCGAGCAGCCCAGCATCGAGCAGTGGAGTGAGCACGTTGCTAACGCGGGGCAGGTGAGCGCGGGCGAGGGCGCTCTTGTCGAGCAGGTAGGTCGCTATCGCCACGCTTCGCCCATCACCTCGGGATCGAGCAGGTCCGACAGTGCGCCACCGCGGATGAAGTCGACATGGCGCGCAGCCGCCCTACGACGCAAAACGTCGCGCAGGGCCGAGTTGATGGTGTCCTTCTTGGTCCTGGTACCCAACTCCGTCGCCACTTGCGCGAGTAACTCGTCATCGACATCCACGAGTGTCTTAGCCATCACCACTCCATATATCTCCTGGTTGCCATGAGGATATCCGGCGGCCCTGGGGAGTGTCCAACACCTTCCTGCCCAACCTGATCAACACCGCACCGGTCCGACCGTTGACGTTGGTGGAAGTGCAGATGAAAATTCGACAGCCACCGAGCCCCGTCGAGGCGCGCCACCCGCGTGACCCGCGCGCCGTGTCCCACTGGTCCGCCAAGATGGTCGGGTGGACCTCCCCGTCATGCCGCCGGTCGCTCCGATGCTGGCCAAGTCCGTCCCGACCATCCCCGGGCCGGGAGAGTTCACCGGCGGGGTCCTCTACGAGCCGAAATGGGACGGCTTCCGGTCGATCGTGTTCCGGGACGGCGACGAGGTCGTAATCGGCAGCCGCAACGAGCGCCCGCTGACCCGATACTTCCCCGAGGTGGTCGACGCGGCCCGACGGGAACTGCCGCCGCGGTGCGTCGTCGACGGTGAGATCGTCATCGCGACCGGGAGCGGTCTGGATTTCGAGGCCCTGCTCCAGCGGATCCATCCGGCCGACTCGCGGGTCCGGCTGCTCGCGGCACGGACCCCCGCATCATTCGTCGCCTTCGACCTCCTCGCGGTGGGCGATGAGGACCTCACGGGCGCCCGGTTCGGGGAGCGCCGGACCCGCCTCGTCGGGGAGCTCGCCGGGGCGGGGCCGCCGGTACACGTGACCCCGGCCACAGACGACCTCGCGATCGCCAGCGAATGGTTCGAGATGTTCGAAGGGGCCGGCCTGGACGGCGTCGTCGCGAAGCCGCTGGACGTCCGTTACCGCCAGAACGAGCGGGCGATGTTCAAGATCAAGCATGCCCGCACAGCGGATTGCGTGGTCGGCGGGTTCCGGTGGCACAAGTCCGGGCCCGTGGTCGGCTCGCTGCTGCTCGGCTTGTATGACGACGCCGGTCGACTTCACCACGTGGGCGTGGCGGCCTCATTCCCGATGACCCGCCGGCGCGAGTTGCTCGACGAGCTGGAGCCCTACCGGGTGGAGGCCCTGGACGGGCACCCGTGGCAGTCCTGGGCCGAAGCGGAGGGGTCGGCTCGGCTACCCGGCGCCCAGTCCCGCTGGAATGCCGGCAAGGACTTGTCGTGGGAGCCGGTGCGCGCCGATCTGGTCTGCGAGGTGGCCTACGACCACATGCAGGGCGAGCGATTCCGGCACGCTACCCGGTTCCTGCGCTGGCGGCCCGATCGCCAACCCGCGTCGTGCACCTACGCCCAATTGGAACGGCCGACGCGCTTCAACCTGTCCGAGGTGCTCGGGGGGAGCTGACGCCGGCGGCGAGACGAGCCCGGACATCGCGGGTAACGACCCGCTCGGCGAGAAACGAGCAGAACGGCACGGTGCCGGCGGCCATGACGAGCAGGGCCCGGACCGGGTGCCAACGACACCTGATGGCCAGGTCGATGGCGGCGAGCAGGTAGGCGATGAACAGGAACCCGTGCAGCGGTCCGACGATCTCGACCACGATCTTGTTGCCACCGGCGTACCTCAGCGGCACGCCGACGCAGACCAGGATCACCAGGCCGGTGCCGACTACGTAGGCGAGCACGCGATATCGGGTGAGCGCGGCGGACAACGCTATGCCCGGGTGCTCGCGTGCAACCGGGCGAGGTAACGGTTGTACGCCGCGAGCTCGGCGTCCTCCTCGGCATCGGCCGGCGGTACCGGCCGCCGGTTCGCCACGACGAGGGTGCGCGGCAGCGACGGCTCGCCGACCTTCCCGTCCGGCCCGGGCCGCGCCCGCGGTCGGGCGACTTCGCGGACCGCCCGCCCCCAGCCGTAGAGGACGACCGCGGCGAAGGTCCACCACTGCAGGCCGTAACCCAGGTTCACCAGGTCGCCCGAGCCGTAGAGGGCCTTGTCCCACTGCCACCGGCCGAGCAGCGCGCAGGCCGAGATGCCGGCGATCACGAGCAGCGTCAAACCCCACCACTTCGGCGACTTCAGCACCCGGCCCACGCGGTCGAGGTTACCCGCTGCCGTCGCTGGCTTCCGGCCTGCCCGGCCCGCGGTCTCCGGGCCGCTCCGCTGCCCCGATCACGCTGGGTGACTGATCCGATCTGACTAGGGACAGTCACGCAGAGCAGCCGTTACGGTGCGTACAGTTATCGATCGGTTCCGGCGGTTGCGGGGTCACTCAGTGTTCAGGTCGTCCGCTCCCAGGCGCGACACGCAGGGGCCGCGGGCAGCCCTGTCGCCCGCTGCGCGGACCGATGTGGCGATGTCGTTGCTCCGCGCCGGGGCGGTGATCGTGTCCCTGCTCGCCACCCGGACCGTCGGCCGGGCGGGGTCGGAGCACTTCGAGCTGAGCCGGCCGGTGGTCGCGCACCTGCTCCTCCTGGCGACGGTGCCGGTCACGCTGGCGCTGGCTCTCCGGCTGCGCCGGGACCGCCAGGTTCGCGTCCTCGGCGCGCTGGCGACCCTCGCCGATATCGCGTTCTACGCCGGCTTCCAAGCGGCCTTCCACGGGATACCCGGCATCGGGACGGCCGTCGTTCTGGTGATTCTCATCGAGGGTCCGGTCCGTTACGGGTTGATCGGGTCGCTCGCCACCGCTGTGCCGGTCTGCCTGATCACGGTGATCTGGCCTCAGCTCGACACGACCCGCCACCGGTTGGGTTCGACGACGGCGATCCTCATCGTGCTCGGCATCACGGTCCTGTCGACGCTGGCCCACCGGATGGTGCGCCGCAACAGCGCGGCCGTGCGGGACGCGCAGGAGCGGTTCGAGGTCGCGTTTCAGCACACCACCGCAGGGATCGCGGTCCTCGACGGCGACGGGGTCGTGACCGAGGTCAACCCGGCCCTGCTGCGTCTGCTCGGCCGTCCCGACGGCCTACCGCCCGGAACCCGCTTCACCGAGTTGGCCCCGGAGCCCACCCGGACGGTGGTGGCGGACGCCATCGGCCACGTCCTGTCCGAGCGTGCGCCGGGAGCCCGGCTGAAGATCCGGCTGGCCGGGTCGGACGGCGACCGGTGGGCATTCCTCTCGGTCGCCCGGCTCGGGCCGGCGGACGGCCGCTCGCGGCTGCTGGTTCAACTCGAGGACATAACCGAACGCGAGATCATCGAGCATCGCCTGTCCGCCCAGGCGCGGTGCGACGCCCTCACCGGGTTGGGCAACCGTTTGCTGCTGATGGACGTCGTCGACCATGACCTGCGCGGCGGGTCCGGGCTGCCCTCCGGGCTGCTTTTCGTCGATCTCGACCGGTTCAAGCAAGTCAACGACGCACTCGGGCATGCCAGCGGGGACGAGCTGCTCATCGCCGTCGCCGACCGGATCCGGCGACTCGTGCGACCGGCGGATGTCGTCACCCGGATCGGCGGTGACGAGTTCGTCGTCCTCTGCCGTGCCCTGACCGCGCCGGATGAGGCCGTCTTCGTCGCCCGCAGAATCGTGGAGGCGCTACGCGAACCGGTATCGGTCAGCCGTGGTGAGGTGATCTCCTACGCCAGCATCGGGGTCGCGCTTTCAGACGGTGGCGACACGTCCGCCGACTCGTTGCTAGCAGATGCGGACACCGCGATGTACCGGGCCAAGCAGGCCGGCGGGAACCGGGTCGAGGTGTTCAGCCTGCCGATGCGGCAAGCGGTGCGCCGCCACCACGCGCTGGAGACCAAGTTGCGACAGGACCTGGTGGCCGAGCGCCTCGAACTGCACTACCAGCCGATGGTGGACCTTCGCACCGGTTCCTTCAGCGGGGTGGAGGCGCTGCTGCGGTGGCCGGGCGACGCCGACATCGACGTTGGTGACGCGATCAGCGTCGCAGAGGAGAGCGACCTCATCGTCCAGGTCGGCGAATGGGTTCTGGCGACGGCACTCGCCGGTGGCCCCCGGTGGCGGGCCCCGGCCGGAGCCCCCGCAGCGGCGCAACTCGCGATCAACGTGTCCACCCGGCAGCTGGTCCGACCGGGCTTCATCGAATCGGTGCTGTCGCTGCTCGAAGCCACCGACACCTACCCGGCCCAGGTGTGCCTGGAAGTCACCGAGACGGCGCTCGTCGAGAACGTCGAACCGGTCGTCGCAGTGCTCGAGGAACTGCGCGGGCACGGGTTCCGGCTCGCGATCGACGACTTCGGCACGGGCCACGCGTCGTTGACCTACCTGGCCCGGTTCCCGGTGGACGCGGTCAAAGTGGACCGTTCCTTCGTCGCCGGGCTCGGCAACGACCCGGCCAGCGAGGTCATCGTGCGCAGTGTCGTGGCCATGGCGCATGCGCTCAAGATGAGCGTGGTCGCCGAGGGCGTCGAGACGCTGACCCAGCTCGAGATCCTGCTCGACGCCGGGTGCGACACGGCTCAAGGCTTCCTGTTCGCCCGCCCGCTGCCCCGCGCGGCCTGCGCGGAGGCCCTGGCCAACTCGGTGCCCTGGCCGGTCGCCCTGGCCGATCGTCGGAGCGGTCCCGACCGTGGCTACCCGGTCCCGGACATCGAGCCGGCCCGCCGCTACCGCCTGCTTCTGGACCTCGCTCGCGACGTCACCGCCCGGCTCGATCTCAACGAGGTCCTGACCTCCACCTTCGTGGCCCTGCGCCAGCTCGTGGCCTTCACCGGGGGCTCGATCCAGCTGGTGCGGGACGGCCACATTCAACTTTCCGCCGGCGACCCGGAGCCGGACGCCAGGGCCTGGGCGGCCCGCATCCCGCTCGGCTCCGGCGTCGGCGGGAAGATCGCGGCCAGCGGCGAGCCGCGCTACATCCCGGACGTCCTGGCCGACCCCGACGTCTCGCCCAACGTTCTGCGCAACAGCGCGTCAGGCGGCGTGCGCAGCTACTACGGCGTGCCACTGATCGCCGAGGGCGCGGTGATCGGCGTGCTCCAGATCGACTCGACCCGATGCGAGGCGTTCAGCGAGGACGACCGGTTCACCGTGCTGGCCTTCACCCCGATCGTCGCCGCAGCCATCCAGAACGCCCGGCTGTTCGAGCGGGAGGCCAGTAGCGCCTTCCTCACCCTCCCCTACGCCGACCGTCCGTCGGCCCGGCGGGTCGGTCGACGCGTGCCCACCGAGAGCTGAACCTGGAGGCCGTCGTGCATCCCAGACGAATCGCCATTCCGTCCGTCCTCCTGCTGGCCAGCGTCGGCCTGGCGCCCTCCGCGGCCACCGCGGACACAACTTCGGCGCTGGCCTTCCAGAAGGGCCTCCAGCTCAGCGCGCCGTTCCCCTACGGGCTCGCGCAGGGCGAACCGACCATCAGGGTGGACAACACCGGTCTGATGTACGTGATGGCACCGGGCAGCACCCCGATCGGCTGCGAGCTGTGGACCTTGCCGCCGGGTGCGCAGTCCGACGCCTTCCGCGGAGCGCCCGACGACGGTGCCGGCGGCGGGGACTGCGACGTCGCGATCAGCCCCACCACGGCGGCCGGCCAGAGCAATCCGACGATGGCGTACTCCAGCCTGAGCCTGCCGAACATCACCGTCGGGAACACGACGGACGGCGGGGCCAGCTTCTCGACGCCCAATCTCGCGGCCTCCCAGGTCCCCGGCGATGACCGCCAGTGGATGGCCTGGGGCGACGCCAACACGGTGTACCTGGACAGCCACCTGTTGGCGACCGACAACATCGGGGTCTCCGCATCCACCGACGGCGGGCTGACGTACGCCTTCCGCGGGTTCGCGATCGATGCGGCGCACATCGCGCAGGCCGCGTACAACAACGAGCTCGGGCCACTGGTCGTTGACACCGTGAGCACGGCGTCCCCGCAGCCGCTGTACACGATCTTCACCGCGCCCGCCACGGCCCTCGAGAACCTGAACTCCGCGGCCGGGGAGACCGCGGACAACAACAACGCTGTGTACCTGGCGTCCTCGACCGACGGCGGGTACACCTGGACGGACACCCCGATCTGGGTCGGCCCGACGACCGAGACCTACGACCACATCTTCCCGGCGCTCGCGATCGATGCCAGCGGCAACCTGTGGGCAGCCTGGGCCAGCGCCGAGCACATATACGTGTCGCATGCCCCCACTCGAGGCGGCGACCTCGACGACCCGACGAGCACCGACCTGTCGGTGCAACTTCTGCCCGACCCCACGATCGACCTGAGTACCCAGCCGGCCGGGACGCTCGCCTGGTCCACACCGATCCAAATCGACCAGACGGGAGCGACGGCCAACCTCTACCCCTGGATCGCCGGGGGCGGCAACGGCCGTGCCGACCTGGTCTGGTACGCGGGCACCGGGGTAAGTAACTCCGACCCGACCAACCAGTGGGTTGTTCGCTTCGCCCAGTTGCACGCCACCAACCAGGGCCTCGCGGTGGACCAGACGGTGGCAAGCGACCATGTGATCCATTACGGGGAGATCTGTACCACCGGGGTCACCTGCGGGGTGACCGGCAACCGCAACCTGCTCGACTTCTTCACCGATGCGATCACCCCGGACGGCCGGGCCGTCATCGCCTGGGCGGACGATGCGACTTCGACGGGCGCCCAGATCTATGTCACCGAGCAGTGTTCCGGGGTGAACGCGCGCAGCGGCCAGCAACTGCCGGCGGTGTGCTGACCCCGGCCTACTCGAAGGCCAGGGTCTGCACGCCACCCGCCGACCGCGGCCTGGGCAACGCGCACCAGGCGACCGCGGCGTCGAGCGGCGCCGGCCGCATCCAGAAATAGCCCTGCCCCAGATCGCAGCCGAGGCCGTCGAGGACCTCGAGCTGAGCGGGGTCCTCGATGCCTTCGGCCACCACCTGAACCCCGAGCGCATGCGCCATGTCGATGACGCCGCGGACGACGGACTCGTCCTCCCGGCTGTTCCTGATGTCCCGCACGAACGAGCGATCGATCTTGAGGAAGTCGACCGGGAACCGGCGCAGATAGCTCAATGGCGAGTATCCGGTCCCGAAGTCGTCCAGGGCGACGTTCACCCCTAGTCGTTTCAACTCGGTGAGCTTCGCGATGGTTGTCTCGGTCTCGGCCTCGCTCATGGCCGCGGTCTCGGTGATCTCCAGGATCAGCCGCTGCGGCAGGAGCCCGGAACGGGCCAGCGCATCGGCGACGTCCCCGACGACCAGGGGGTGTCGGAGCTGGCGGGCCGACACGTTGACACTCATCTGCGCCGTGGGACCGAACCGGGCTGCCTCCCGGCAGGCCGTGGCCAGGACCCAGGCCCCGATCCCGACGATCTGGCCGCTGTCCTCGACGTAGTCCATGAAGTCACCCGGCACGAGAAGCCCGCGCTCCCCGTGCTCCCAACGGATCAGGGCCTCGACTCCCACCCGCCCCCCGCTGCGCAGGTCGAGGATCGGCTGGTAGTGCAGCCGGAACTCGTCGCCGATCAACGCCCGGTCGAGCTCGGTTCGCAGCCGGGAGCGCGTCTCGGTCGCCGCCTGCATCGCCGGCACGAACAGGTCGAAGCAGTGCTTACCGCGCGCCTTCGCCGCATACATCGCCGCATCCGCGTGGGCCAGCAACTGGTCGGGATTCGCCGTCGGATCCTCGGCATGCGCAATCCCGATGCTGGTATGGACGACCACCTGGGTGTTCGCCAGCGCCACCGGCACCGCCGTCACATCGAGGATGCGCTCGATGATCGCGACCGCGGTCGCTAGCTCGGTGTTCTCCAGGAGGATGGCGAACTCGTCGCCGCCGAAGCGGGCCACCGTGTCGGCGGGACGGACACATCTGACCAGCCGGTCGGCCATCGCCCGCAGCAGTTCGTCGCCGACCCCGTGCCCGAACGTGTCGTTGACCGCCTTGAAGTCGTCGAGGTCGAGGAACGCGACGACGATAGGCATCGGCTGCCGCCGGCCGCGGTCGAGGGCCTGGCGGGCCCGGTCGAGGAACAACGCCCGGTTCGGCAGCCCGGTCAGGGTGTCGTGCAGGGCCCGTTCACGCAGCTCGTCCTCGAGCCGGCGTCGGTCGGTGACGTCCCGGGTGTTCAGCACCAGCGCGGCCACGGTCGGCTCGTCGAGCAGGTTCGTGACCGCAGTCTCGGCCGACCGATACGAACCGTCGGAGTGCCGGAACCGGCACTCGATCCGGGCGCCCTCCGAGTCCGCCGCCGTCGCCAGGGCCTCGGTGAACCGGGTCAGATCGTCGGGGTGCACCCAGTCCGTGATCGGCTGACCGAGAAGTCCCGGGGCGGGCAGGGCGAACACCCGCGTCGCTGCCGCGCTCTGGTAGCTGACGACCCCGTCCCGATCTACCAATGTGATGACGTCGCTCGAGTTCTGGGCAAGCGAGCGGAACCGGGTCTCGCTACCGGCCAGATGCTCGAAAGCCGCTCCGGCCAGGGTGGCGATGAACGCGGCCAGCTGGACCTCCTCGTCCCCGAACAGCTGGCCGATCTTCCCGTGTGTGACGTAGAAACAGGACACCGGCTCGCCGTCGACGGCGATCGGCGCCGCCAGCACGGAGCGGATCCCGGATAGCAGCAGGCTCTCGCAGTCGTCCGTGCCGGGCTCACCGGCGACGACCGGGGCGCCCAGCTCGACCGCCCGACGGAGCAGGGTGCGGCTGATCTCGTCGACCGCCTCCCCCGATTGCGTGATGAGCTGCTCGTCGTGCAGCGCCGCCACGGGGACGAGATGGCACCGCTCGCCGCGGAGCAGGGTGAGCGCCGCTTCGCGGATTGCCGCCTCCACCGCACCGCGCGAGGTTGCCGCGGTGATCATCCGCCCGACCTTCAGCAGCGTGGTGAAGCGGTCGAACAACGACACCGAGGCACCGCTGCCGCCATCCGTCTCCGAGATCGGCTCGTCGGGCGGCTCGAACCGGCGGATCGCCGCGAGCGCGTCGGCGTGCGGCTGCTGCGAACCCCCGCCGGCCATGGCGAGCTCGGCCAGGGCCAGCCGGGTCAGTGCCAGCTCGAACTGGGCACCTTGCTCCTCCGCCGTGCGAAGACTGCGGCCGAGCAAACGTTCGGCCCGCCGGCGGCGGCCGCGCAGCGACGCGACGAGGCCGGCTTCACGCAGCGCATGCGGCGCGTTGTTCCGGTAGGTGAAAGCCCACCGGCGGCTGCGGCGGGACGCGGACGCGGCCCTTCGGATCCGTGCCGAGCGCAGGGCCGGATTGTGCGCCGGGGCCGCCTCCGCGAGCCGGCGCTGGACGGTCGCGTACCACGGGTAGATGGGCGCCACGTACTCCTGGCGGAGCCCGGCCCGCCCGGCGGTCGTCATGGCGGCTTCCAGTGCCGCAGCCGCCGCGTCGAGATCCCCCTGGTCCAACAGCCGTAGCCCGGACGCGAGCTGGAGCTCGCAGGTGGTGTGCGCGTCTTCACTGCCGCCGGCGAGTTGCTCGTCGATCAGACGACCGTCGATCCGGCCACCTCGGGCCCGGGCCCAGACGCTGAGCGCGATCCCGGCGGCAGCCTGGTCTCCGATCGCCTGTGCGGCCCCCAGCACCTCGCGCGCCACATCCGCTGCCTCGGCAAGCTCGCCGGTCCGGTACAGGCAGAACGCGATGTGCCAGCCTGCGGTGTTCACCTCCCAACGGTCGCCGGTGCGCTCGAGCAGGCGCACCGCCTCGCGGCAGGCCGCCATGGCTTCGGTGTATCGGGAGGCGGCGTACAGCACGACGCCGGCGAAGCCGAGGCTCTGGCCCTGACCCCAGACGTCGTCGAGCTGCCGCCGGATCTCGAGCGAACGTTCCGCGTACTTCACCCCGCGGCCGTACCACGGCAGCATGGTCATCACCGGCGCGTGTTCGGAGTAGGCCTGCCCGAGCTCCGCGGACGGCGGGTAGCGTTCGGCCAGGTTCATCCCGCGCAGGTGGGCCCAGGCGCAGGGCACCTTCCCGGAGTGGAACCAGTACACGTAGGCCAACCGGCTGTAGAGGCGCATCGCGAGGAAGTCCTCGTCCCGCCCGTCGGCGCAGCGCCGGCCAACGGTGAGCCGGGGCAGGATCGAGTGCACCGTCTGCACCGCCAGCTCCCAGGACAACCGGACCAGCGTGAGGACGGGATGCCGCGGGATCGGCCGCCCGAGCCGGGCCAGCGCCGCCTCCAGATGCCGCTTCGCGACCGGCACGTCGCCCTGCTTGAACGCGAGATCCCCCAGCTTCCCGTCGAGCGCGGCCGCGCGGGTGGGGTCGTCCACCAGCGAGCGGGCGGCGCCCAGCTGGGTTTGCGCCTCGGCGTAGGCCCCTTGCAGCGTGAGCACGTCGCCGAGCCCCTCGCAGACCTGGATCCGGGTCACCTCGTCGGCCGGGTCGAGGCCGCGCGCGGCCATCCGGTAGTGGACGACCGCCGCGTCGAGCGCGTACTGGGCGCGGGCCAGCGAGGCGCCGGCCAGGGCGTACGGCAGCGCGTCGGCGTCCCGGCCGGCCGCACTGAGGTGGTAGGCGAGATCGAACACCGGGACTGGCTCGCCGTCGTTGCCGTTCGCGAGCGCGTCCGCGGCCCGACCGTGCAGCTCGCGCCGGGCGTCCTCGCTCAAGCGGTCGAGCAGCGCCTCACGGATCTTGTCGTGGGAGAAGCTGCAGTGACCGCTGCGATCGTCGACCCAGAGCAGCCGCCGGCTCCGGGCATCCTCGATGATGGCCGCCGCGTCGTCCGGGTCACCAGCCAAGGCGACGGCGGCGGCGATATCGAACTCCTTGCCGAGCACCGCCCCGGCCGAGAGCAGCCCGAGCGCCTCGGCGGAGAGCAACTCCAGCCGGCTGACCAGGAACGCGGCCGAGCGCCGCGCGGTCTGCACGTCCTTCAGCGCCGGTTCATCGACGACCCAACCCTCGGGCGTGCCGGTGAGCGCGCCGCACTCGACTAGTCCGCGGAGCACGGCCGCGCCCATGAACGGGTTGCCATCGGCCAGCCGGACCAGCGTGTCCAGCGCCTCCCGCGGAACCGGCCCAGCCATCGACTCGGCGAGCATCACCATCGATTCGGGCGGCAGCGGTCCGAGCCGGAGCGGGCGGGCGATCGACCGGAGCGGATGATCCGCCGGCACCTCCTCGGAACGAAATGCGGCGATCACGCCGAGATACGCGGTGGGCTGGCCGCGGTTCGCCGAGAGGCCCCGGAGCAGCCGAACCGTCAGGCCGTCGGCCCACTGGCAGTCGTCGAGTACCAGCAGCACCGGTCGTCGGGCCGACGCGACCGTGACCAGCATCTGCTGGATCGCGCCCACGCTGCGCTGCTCGCCGAACTGTTCCGGACCGGCGTCCTCGTCGGGTGCCACCCCGAGCAGCCCGCTCAGCGACGGGAGCGCCCGGGCGACCGCCGGCGCGGCGTTCCCAAGTTCCGAGATCAGCTCCGCACGTGCCTCGACGTCCGCCTCCAGGGCGACGGCCAACCCCTGCGCGATGCCGTCGAGCAGGGTGAAGGGACGCTGGGCCCCACGTGCCACCCCCTGCCCCTGTAGCACGGTGCAGCCGGCCTGGCTGGCCATTCGGGTGATCTCCGCGAGCAGGCGGCTCTTGCCCCCACCGGAATCCGCCTCGAGCAGGACCAGTCCACCGCTTCCCGCGGCAACGGCGTCGACCAGCAAGGTCAGCGACTCGATTTCGGCAGCTCGGCCGACGAACGCGGGGTCCGCCAGGTTGCGCCGCTGGTCGAGCCGGCCGATGACGATCCGCGGATCGGCCTCGCCGCCCTGCACCGCCGCCAGCAGCTCGGACAGATCGGCAGCCAGCGCCGAAGCCGACTGGTAGCGCTCCCCCGGCTCCTTGCGCAACAGCCGCTGAATCACCGCGTCGACCGCTCCGGGAACGGCTATCCCGAGCCCGGGCAGGTCGGGTACCGGCATGCTCAGGTGTTGGCGGAGCATCTCCCCCACCCCGGGGCCGAGGAAGGGCGGCCGACCGGCCAGGCACTCGAAGAGCAGCACACCCAGCGCATAGAGGTCGGAACGTTCGTCGGCGGGGGCCCCGACCAGGCCGGCCGCTTCTGGGGCCAGGTAGCGCACGGTTCCGACCAGGTCGTCGCGGATCGACTCGTCCAGCGACGGGCTCCGGGCGAACCCGAAGTCGATCAGCGTGACCGACGAGACCGGGTCGGTACCGTCGACGACGACGTTGGCCGGCTTGATGTCGCGATGGCAGATCCCGGCGCCGTGCGCGATATCCAGCGCGGTCGCCACGTCGACGCCGACGCGGAGAGCGGCCTCGACGCCGAGCCGGCCCCGCCGCAAGGCGGCCTCGAGGGTCGTGCCGGGCACGAACGGCTGGACGAGGAAGAGGCGGCCCTCGGCGTACCCGGAGTCGAGGAGCCCGGTGAGCCCGACGCCGGTCAGTTCCCGGAGCACCCGGGTCTCGTGCTCGAAGCGCAGCCGGGCAGCGGCGTGGACGAAGCTCGGATCGATCGACTTGAGGACCACCTGGCGTCCGGTGTGGGTGTCGACCGCCAGCACGGTGTCGACCCCGCTGCCGCTCTTGAGAATCGGGCCCAACCCGTAGCGGCCGGCGAACCGGACCGCGCCGGCCGCCCATTCGGGCTGGCCCAGCCGATCGGACACCACTCGGGACCTCGCCTCCGCACCCGCCCATGTCGACTACGGACCGAATTGTTTTGACTGCACACAGTGTCGCACCGCTTCGGCCCCCCATGGCCTTCGCGCAGGCCAAATGACTCGAAAGGACCACGCCCGGCCCGATGGCAGCGGGCCGACCGGCCGAACCGGCCCCGCGCGACCGGACTCAGATCAGCGCGAGGCCGAAACCGGTCGCGGCCGCCGCCAGCCCGGCGGCAAAGCTACCGACGATGTTCAGGCCGGCCTCCCATGACGCACCTGCCTCCACCAGGGCGAGCGACTCGTACGCCCAGGTGGACAGGGTCGTGAAGCCGGCACAGAACCCTGCCGTGAGATCCACGGTCGCCGTCCCCGGGAGTCCGTGGTGGAGCGCCAGACCGGCGAAGAGCCCGGCGAGCAACGAGCCCACGGTGTTGATGACGAACGTGCCGAGGGGGAACTGCCCCGTCGTCCGGTGATACACGAGCAGGTCCACGACGTACCGCGCGACCGCCCCGATCCCCGCGGTGACCGCCACTTCGACGCCCAGGATCACCGGTCCGGCTCGTCCCCGGGCTGGGCCACCCGGCCGACGTAGCGGACCACCTCGACGTCGTCGAGAATGACCAGCCCCTCGCTGATCAGCTCGTCCAGCTCGGGGAGGAAGGCCCGGATGCTTGCCTCGTCATCCACGACGACGATCACCAGCGGCAGGTCGTCGGACAGGCTGAGGATTCGGGTGGTGTGGATGTGGTTGGACGCGCCGAATCCTTCGATGCCGCGCAGAACCGAGCAGCCGGCGAGGCCGGCGCGGTGCGCCCGGGCGACGATCTCGTGGTACAGCGGCTTGTGGTGGTACTGGTCCGATTCGCCCAGGAAGATGCTGAGCCGAAGGGCCGGACCCTGCCGTCGCATCATGCTGCTCCCATCTCGCGGACGTGCGGTCGCCGGCCGGCGATCCAGCGGCCGGCGATGAAACCGAGCCCCGCGGCGGCCAAGCCGGCGGCCAGGCTCGCGAGCAGATAGGCCACGGCCGTACCGGGATGGCGGTGGGCCATCAACTGGTCGGTCCCGACCACGATCGAGGAGAAGGTGGTGTAGGCCCCGCAGAAGCCGGTGCCGAGCATCGGGCGCAGGAACCGGTCGCCACGGCCCAGGTCGATGGACAGCACGAGGAGCAATGGCAGGAGAAACGCCCCCGAACCGTTCACGACCAGCGTCGACCACGGGAAGCCGCGATCGGGGGTCGGCCAGGCCGCGGTCACGGCATAGCGCGCCGCTCCGCCGGCAACCCCCCCGATGAGCACGGCCACCAGGACGCCGGGACGCGGGCCCGGCCGGTGGCGTGCGCGAGCCGCGCCGAACGGCCGGTCGTCGGCGGCCTGCGTCACGACACCTCCAGCAGCAAAGCCGGTAGGGACCGTCGGCACGTGGCGGTTATCGGCTGGCCCCACAGCCGTGAACGCGCAGCGATCGTACCGGGCCGGAACCGAGCGGATGATCCTGCGGCTAGCTGCGCCGGTGCAGCCGTCGGCCGAGGCCGGCCGAGAGCAGTAGCAGAAGGCCGACGGCGGGCACCTCCGCGGGCAAGCCGGTGGCGGGCAGGCCCGGTGCATCCGCGTGGCTCGCGGGACTCACCGATGACACGGGTTGCGTGCCTGGGCACCAGGGGTTGGCCGGCACGCCGGCACACGGGTTGGGCATCGTAGCCAAACCGGCCGGCAACGGATGCATGATGACCCGGGTACGTCGCGGGTACGTCGTCCCGGGAAGGCAGACGGTCCCACCGAGAACCGGGCCGATCGAGATCGCTTGTGAATCGCAGGCGATCTGGTCGGTGAACACCGGATTCGGGTCGGGGGCCGTGGTGCCGCCGCCGCAGGTGGTGTTGGTCTGCTGCAATGTCGACGGCGAACTCGTGGTGGTTCCGCCACCTTCCTCGTAGTTCCCGACGTAACAGTTCGCCGGCCCCGGCTCGAGCGTGGTCTCCGCGAAATCGGCGTTCGACGGGTTGCCGAAGAAGCCGTTGTGCCGGTAGCCGTTGTCCAACAAGGAGTTACCCGAGTCGTCGTACAGGCACGCGGCCGGGGTGAGGGTCCCGCCGGTGCAGGGCGGCCCGTTGTCCGGGTAGGGGACGAAAACGGTGCCCCACGCACCGTTGTTCTCGAAGCGGTTGGCCATCACGGTGTCATTGCGGCCACCGGAGAGCGACATACCGGTCCCGACCGGGCCGGCGGCCGCGGAGCCGGCCGACGGGACGTTCGGGTTGTTGTTGTCGTGCACGTAGTTGTGCATGAACACCCAGCAGGAATGAGTGTGCGTGATGGGGCTGATCCCGTTGTTCAGGCAGGCACCATTCTGCGGGGGCGGGTTGTCGCCGTTCTGGCTGTTGGTGTCGAATCCGTCCTCGTTGTTGTCGAACTGCGAGTTCTCGACGAGCATGGTCCCGCCCGAGTTCGACCCGGAGTACCCGAGGGCCGAGTACTCGGCCCAGGCGTGGTTCACCGTCTGGTCGCACACCTGCTGGCAGGCCCCGACGTAATAGTCGGAGTCGTCGAAGTTGCTCGCATAGGTCTGATCCCAGGTGCCACCGCTCCAGTTGCTCGAGAAGATCCCATACGCGGCGGCGGTCGCCTGGGTGCCGTAGAAAGTGGTGGTCGCGGTCAGATACGTGCCGGAGAAGTCCCAGCCGCCGACCTGGCCGCTGCCGTCCCCGCCGTTCCACCAGATCTCGTTTCCCGAAGCACCGCTACCGGACAGGAAGTTGCACGCCGTCAGATTGTCGACCGACACCCCGTCGGCCTTCCAGATCTCCACCCCGTTGCGGCCGAACGCCCGGCCGGAACTCCCCCGGGGCCCGTAGAGCTGGTCCCCCGGTGCCGACGAGCAGGCAGGCGCACCGGGCTTCGTGCCGTCGACGATGACCGTGTTGCGGTTCATGCCGCGCAGGTGGATGCCCGGGGTGGCGATCCAGACGCCGGCACCCGCCTCCCGGCCCGCGGGATACGGCTTGTGCGTCGTGTAGTCGCCGTTCTCGTGATAGTCGCCGGGACCGACGAGGATCCAATCGCCGGGCTTCGCGGCGTCGACGGCGGCCTGGATGCTGCGGTACTGGCCGGCTTGGCCGTGCCAGCTGCCGACCCGCAGGACGCGTGGTGCGGATGTGGCCGAGGCCGCGGACATCGTGGCCGCCGCGGTCGCCAGCACGACGGCGAGCAGGGTAGGTCGGGCGAGTCTCAGCGCGGCGGTTCGCGACACTTGTTCCTCATCCTGCACTCGGCGGCGGACGGGCAAATCTACCCCTCGCCAGGGCGGTGTCGCCAGGAGGTCCGACGGGGTGCGACCCGACCCGACCGCGCCCGACCCGACCGCGGCTCGGTGAGAGTGCGGCCCAACCGTCCCGTGGGACAGTGAGGACGGGAAGGGGGCCGATGGCGAAAATTCGGGTGCACTCCGATCGGCATCCCGGCGAAGTCGTCATGCGGGGAGTCGACGACGCCGTGCGGCGCGTGATCGACGATCAGCCAGACGCAGATCGCGAGCGGTCGCTGGGCCGGCAGGAAGCCTTCGTTCGTGAGATGCGTCGTATCGGGCGGTCCCGCCGTGACCGGCGCCGGGCGCGCTGAGCTCGAGCGATCCACCGGACCTTCCGGCGATTGAGCTCGATCCGGAAGCGATCCTCCGTGCGCTCGACGGACACCGCGTTCGATACGTGCTCAGTCGACGCCCGGGTGACCTACGACCTCGATGTCGTCCCGCAAGCCGGGCATCTCAATCTGCGTCGGCTCGGATCGGCGTTGCGGAAGATTGGCGCCCGCGTGATCACCTTTTGGGATCCCGACACCGACGAGTTGCACGTGGAGAGCATGAAGACCTCTTCGCACTTCAGCCTCGTCACGAAGCCCTCGAGGCTCCACGTCCGTCGCAGCCTTCGTGCTCTCGAAGTCCTTCTCGCAGGTGATGAGCGCTGCGGTCCTTCGATTTGCAGCGTCCCACTGCGAGGTGCCAGCACTCGCCCAGACACTGATCACTTCCCGGGGTCCGGCCGAGGCTTCGCGCGGCTCGGCGGGACGCGGGCCGGCTCGCCGGGCATCTTCGGGAAGTTCGGCGGGTACCCCGCCTCCCCGAGCCCCCGGTCCTTCTCGTCCCGCCCATCCCATTCCAGCAGCGGCTCCAGCGAGAACGCGACGTCGTCGATCCCGGCGTGCAGATCACCCAGCTCCGCGAAGCGCGCCGGCATCGTCGCCATCGTGAAGTCGGTCGTCTCACAGTCCGCCAGCTCGTCCCAGGTGACGGGCGCCGACACGGTCGCGTCGGGTCGAGCGCGGACGCTGTAGGCGCTGGCGATGGTCCGGTCACGGAAGTCCTGTATGGCAACCTTCAGCGCCCGGCGAGTGCCCCGGCCCATGTGGCTAACTCGGACGGCTCCCTCCTCTGCCGCGCCGGGCGTTCGTTCGACGCTCCGGCTTAGCGAGTCGTTCTTGGGTGATGTCGATGGTCGTTCGCCGCTCTCTCCCAGAGCGTCGGTCCGACCGGGAAGGGCGACCGGCAGCCGGGGGTCCGTCGCCGAAATGCCGGACGAGGGGCAAGAGGCGCGCCGTAGGAGCGCCAACGTCGACTGCTGCCCACCCGCGGCTGTCAGGGGGGGCACCAAAGATCGCCCAGACGACCCCGTCGACGTCGGGCGCTTCGACAAGGCCACCTCGCGTGAATTGCCCGCGGGCGCCTCCTGGACGGAGAGCCGCTGAGGGGGCCTCGATGGCGTCTGCTCCGGCAGCGCGTAGCCGTCTCGCCTCATCTTGGCAGCTTGCGTACGTGTCAGTCCCGCCAAGGAGGATGTGTTCCGGAAGTTGCGGCTCGACAGCGTCGCCGATTTCTACGGGCAGTTGCACCGCCCAGATCCGGCGAATGATGCCTGCAAGGTCGGCCGGCTCCGTGATCTCCTCGTGGCGAAGAAATTCGGCCCATGCGCCGTCTGGGGTATCAGCGAGATATTGAACAGGACCGTCGCCTGCCGCGTGCCATCGCGCCGATGGCTGACCAGTGGACTCCCAGAAAAAGGGGAAGCGCGCGTCACTGTGCCGGAAGCCGATCGCCATCAGGTGGCGCCGGCGCCAACCAGCCCCGCAGCGAGATCCCGCAACCGTTGTGTGTCACCACTGTCAGCGTCAAAGCTGGTGCCGAGTAGGTCGCGTGGAGACCGCCCGTCCAGTCTCGCTCTCGGTCGATCGAACCAACGGCGGATGCCGTAGTCGTTGTAGGCGCCAGACAGGTCCGCGATGAGGAGTGCGAGATAGTGAAGCTGCGTAGCGACCTGGTCGGGTGTCGTGCGCGTGCCAGTGGCATAGCGGCGAAGTGAACTCGGTGATATCCCGACGAGATCTGCGAGGAGCCCCTCTCCCAACGTTTCAATGAGCGGGGCCCATTCACTCGTGGGCAGCGGGGACTGCTCGGTCTGCTCGAGCGCCGCGTCCAGCAGGGTGAGGTAGTCATCAGGGCCGCTGGCCCGTTGGAGCAACAGCCTGGACTTTTGGCCGACTCCAGCCTCGGAGAGCTTCGTGAACGCGAGAAGCAAGAGTGCTCGGTCGAGCTCGAGCGGCCCCTCAAGGCCCGGGAGGAGTCCGAAGTAATGGATGCGCGAGATCAATCGAGCGGCCGCGCTGCCGACGGCCGGATCTACGGATAGTGGCTCGCTAATGGACAGAATCTGGATAGCTGGCACACCCAAAGTATGCCCGAAACGGATCCGCGAGACAAGGTCCAGGTCCCTCGTCAGCTCGGCGACCTCTTTCGAGCCCGGCTCGGCTGGACGCGGGCCGGCTCCCCGGGCATCTTCGGGAAGTTCGGCGGGTACGGCGCCTCCCCCAAGCCGCGGTCCCGCTCGTCTCGCTCCGCCCACTCGAGCAACGGCTCCAGCGAGAACGCCACGTCGTCGATCCCGGCGTGCAGATCACCCAGCTCCGCGAAGCGCGCCGGCATCGTCGCCATCGTGAAGTCGGTCGTCTCACAGTCCGCCAGCTCGTCCCAGGTGACGGGCGCTGACACGGTCGCGTCGGGTCGAGCGCGGACGCTGTAGGCGCTGGCGATGGTCCGGTCACGGGCGTTCTGGTTGAAGTCGAGGAACACCTTCTCGCCTCGTTCCTCCTTCCACCACGACGTGGTCACCGCGTCCGGAAGGCGGCGCTCGAGTTCGCGGCCGAAAGCCAGCGCGGCCCTCCGCACCACCGGAAACTCCCAACGCGGCTCGATCCGCACGTAGACGTGTATCCCGCGATTGCCGGAAGTCTTCGGCCAGCCGGTGTAGCCCAGATCGGAAAGCACGGCCCGGACCTCTGCGGCCACGGTGCGAGCCTCCGCAAAAGACGTGCCAGGCTGAGGGTCGAGGTCTAGCCGCAGCTCGTCGGGATGCTCGGTGTCGCGCCGGCGGGCCGGCCACGGGTGGAAGTCGAGGGTCGCCAGGTTGGCGGCCCAGCAGACCGCCGCGACATCGGTGACGCACAGGGCATCCGCGTGCCGGCCCGAGGGGAAGCTCACCCGGGCGGTCTCGATCCATTCCGGCCGGTGCTCGGGCACCCGTTTCTGGTAGATCGGCTCGGTCCCGGCGCCGTCTGGGTGCCGCTTGAGATACGTCGGTCGCTCGAACAGGCCCCGGACCACGCCGTCGCCGACGGCGAGGTAGTAATTCACCAGATCGATCTTGGTTTCCCCGCGAACCGGGAAGAGCACCTTGTCCGGGTTGCTCACTCGCACCGCGTGCCCCGCCGCCTCGACCTCGACCGCGGGCACCGGCATGACGCGGACGCTACCTTGCGCCGGCCCGGTCACGGCCTGAATGAAATACCCCGCCGCCCGGGTGATTCACCCCTCCGGCTGGGTAAGAGCACCCTGACGGAAACGTTCCTGTGTGGAGGTGAGTTCGGTGCTCGCGCTGTCAAGACGGTTTGCTGGGTTGATGCTGCTGGTGCTCGGCGCCTGGGGCGCCGCCCTTCCCTACGTCGGGCCGCTGTTCGGCTACCGGATGGACGGCACACCGACCTTCACGACGGCACACTGGGAGCTAAACCTGCTCCCCGGGATCGGGGCTGCGCTGGCCGGGCTGATCCTCATCGTCACGGCCCGCTCGTCGAGCGGCCTCGGTGGGCTGCTCGCGATCGGCAGTGGCGCCTGGTTCGTTGTCGGCCCGCTGTTCGCCTCCACATGGCTCGCGAACGCCCAGACCCGGGTGGCATCGGGCCGGCTCTCGCAGACCCTGGCGCCGCTCGGTTACCACTACGGACTGGGTCTGTTGATCGTCGCGATCGGCGCCTGGGTACTCGGTCGCCTGCTCGTTCTCGCCCATCCGGTCGGTGACTACGCGCCGCCGTCGACTGCCACCGGACGGCGCCGGCACCGGCTCGGCCGCGGAGCGGCCGACGCACCGGACCCGACCGTCGCTGAACCGGAGATGGCACCCACGACCACCCGCTAGTGCGGGGACTACAGCCGAGCAGACGGACCGATTCCCGCCGGCGCCTGCTGGGGCGCCGGCGGCGCCGTTGAAGCTATGGCAAGGCGGCGACGAGATCGCGTAGCGGCTTGCGCACCCCGGTGTAGAAGGGAACCTCGATCCTGGTGTGGATCCGGGCCCGGGCCCCCCGCAGGTGGCGCATGAGGTCGACGATCCGGTGCAGCTCGTCCGCTTCGAAAGCGAGCATCCACTCGTAGTCGTTGAGCGCGAAACAGGCCACGGTGTTCGCCCGGACGTCCGGGTACTCGCGGGCCATCTTCCCGTGCTCCGCAAGCATTTCCTGACGCTCCGCGGGGTCGAGCAGGTACCAGTCGTAGGAGCGGACGAACGGATACACGCACAGGTAGCGCCGTGGCTCCTCATCGCGGAGGAACGCCGGGATGTGGCCCTTGTTGAACTCGGCGGGCCGGTGCAACGCCATCACCGACCACACCGCCTCGCTGGCCCGGCCGAGTGCGGTCTGCCGGAACCGGCCGTACACCTCCTGGAGTTCGTCCGGTCCCGGGGCGGTCCACCAGAACAGGTAGTCTGCGTCCGCCCGGTAGCCGGCTACGTCGTAGCTGCCGCGGGTCACGATGTCCTTGGTCGCGCACTGTTCGAGCAGCTGCGCCACCTCGTCGCTCACGCCATCGCGAGCCGCGTCGCCGAGGCGGCCAGTATCAGTGCGCGCCCGGAACACCGCATACATGGTGTAGCGCAACTCGTCGTTGAGCTCCCGGGCGGTTTTCGCTTGTCGGGTAGCTGCCATGGGGACATTGTCGCGTGCGTGCACGGAGGCGTCGGGCGCCGGTCCCCGGCGGCCAGCGGTCAGCGGTCAGCGGGGCATGACGGCCCGTCCGGCGGACCGGCCGGAACGGATGCAGGCCGCGATCCCGACCCCGTCATAGGCCGCCCCGCACACAGCGATACCGGATAGCCCCGCTAAACCGGCTCGGATCCGCGTCACCCGGTCCAGGTGACCCACGGTGTACTGCGGGAGAGCCCCGCCCCAGCGGCTGACCCGGCTCTCGACCGGCCGGGATGCCCCGATCGCAGCGGCCAGATCGTCCGCGGCCCCGGCGACGAGATCGGCGTCGTCGCGCTGAAGATCGCCGACGTCGCCGTAGCGGCCCACCGAGCATCGGATCACGGCCAGCTCGCCCGCTAGATGCGCCCATTTCGCCGAGGCGAACGTCGCCGCCTTGATCAGGCGGTGGTCGACTGCCGGCACCAGGAAGCCGCTTCCGGTGGCCCGCGCGGCGGCCCCCTTGGGATAGGCGAGGGTGACGATCGCGACGCTGGCGTAGTCGATGCCTGCCACGCCCGCCGCCACCGAGGGGAAGAGGGGGCGTAACAGGCGTGCCGCCGGAGCCGCCGGAAGCGCGAGGATCACGGCGTCGGCGTCCAGTCGCTCCCCCCCGGCCGTGCCGTCACCGAGCACAAGTCGCCAGCCACCGTCGCTCGTGCGGGCCAGCTCCCGGACCGGGTGCCCGGTGCGCACGACGACCCCCTCGGCCGCGAGCCGGGCGCCCAGCACCGTCGGCAGGGCACCCAGCCCGCCGGCGAGGGTTGCGAACACGGGACCGGCGGACGGGGCGGCGGCCAGGCCGCGGCGAGCCGCCCGGACCAGCGATCCGCCCCGAGCGGCCGCCGCGGCGAGCGCGGGCATCGTCGCCGCGACCGACAGCTCGTCGGCCCGACCGGCGTAGACGCCGCCGAGCAGCGGGTCAACCAGCCGCTCGACCACCTCGCGGCCCAGCCTGCGCCCGACGAACGCCCCCACCGCCTGATCCGCCCCGAACCGCCCACCGGTTCGACCTAGATCGGCCATGGCGCGCAACAGACCGGGCCACGACAGAACGCGGCTGCGGCCCAGGGTGCGCAGATCGGCGGGGACACCGAGCAGGGTGCGGGCCGGCAACGCCCGAAGCCGGCCGCGGGTCCACACCCACGCCGACGCGGTTGCCGGGTAGGCGAGTCGGTCGCCCAGCCCGAGTTCGCGGACCAGCCCCACCGCGTCCGGCACCCGGGCAAGGAACGACTCTGCCCCCTCGTCGACCGCCCGGCCGGCGACCTCGGACGTCGCAAGCTTCCCGCCGAGCCGCCCGCTGGCTTCGACGACCGTGACCGCCGCATCGGCCCGCAGCTCCCAGGCCGCGGCCAGCCCGCTGATCCCGCCGCCCACGACGACGACGTGCGGTCGTGGCACGTCAGCGGGCGAGCACGAGGTCGGCCAACCCGGCGATGACTCCTGGGTCGGTACCCACCGTGTGGGTCCGGGCGAAGGGCAGCCCGAGCTCTGCGGCCAGCCCCGCGGCCTCTATGTCCAGGTCGTAGGCGACCTCCAGATGATCGCTGACGAATCCGCATGGGCAGGTGAGGAGGCCGGGGGCGCCCTGGACGGCCCGGTCCCGGACGACCGCTAGGATGTCCGGCCCCAGCCAGGCTTCAGCGGTGCGACCAGCCGACTGCCACCCCACCGACCAGCTCGCCAAGCCGGCCCGCTCGGCGACTGCGGCGGCCGTCTCCGCCAGCTGCCCCGGGTAGAGGTCGCCGCTGTCGGCGATCCGGGCCGGCAGGGAGTGCGCCGTGAACACGACCTCCGCACCCGGCGGGAGCCCGGCCAGCGCCTCCCGGACCGCGGCCGCGAGAAAATCGAGGTAGGCCGGCAGCAGGTGCCACGACGGAATGGTCGTCACGTCGAGCCCGTGCATGCGCGCGGCCGCGGCCGCCCGGTCGGCATACTGGCCGACCGAGTACGCCGAGTAGTGGGGGGCGAGCACCACACCGACCATCCGGTCGACCCCGGCCGCGGCCAGCCCCGCGACCCCGTCCTCCACGCGCGGATCGGAATGCTTGCAGCCGAGACTTACCCGGAATCCCGCCGGGCGACGGCGGTCGAGCTCGGCCTGCAATGCCGCGCACTGGGCCTCGGTCGCCGCCCGCAGCGGGAATGTGCCGCCGATCGCGTCGTAGCGGGCGACCAGGGCCGCGAGCAGGTCGCCCGGCGGCGGGGCTCCGCGGCGGATGTCGGTGTAATAGGCGGCGATGTCGGCCCGGTCGCGCGGGGTTCCGTAGGCCATGGCGAGAACGCCGACGCTCACCGGGCGGACTCCCGGTGAACCAGTTCGACGACCCGGGCCAGCCGGTCCGGGTCGGTGTCGGGGTGGACCCCGTGTCCGAGATTGAAGATGTGACCCTCGGCCCTCCGGCCGACCGCCAGCGTGTCTCGCACCCGGGCCTCGATCACCGGCCACGGCGCGAACAGCACCGCCGGGTCGAGATTGCCCTGCACCGCCCGGCCCGGACCGATCCGCTTCGCCGCCTCGTCGAGCGGGACCCGCCAGTCGACCCCGACGACGTCGGCCCCCGCCCGGCCGAGCAAGCCGAGCAGCTCCCCGGTGCCGACACCGAAATGGATCCGCGGGACGTCCGCGACGGCGGCGAGGATCGCCGCGCTGTGCGGGAGCACGTAGCGTTCGTAATCTTCCGCGGCCAGCGCACCGACCCACGAGTCGAACAGCTGGATCGCCGATGCGCCGGCGTCGATCTGGACCCGCAGGAACGTCGAGGTCAGGGTCACCAGCCGCCGGCAAAGCTCATGCCAGGTGGCCTCGTCTCCATACATCAGCGCCTTTGTCCGGTCGTGGGTGCGCGATGGGCCCCCCTCGACCAGGTAGCTCGCCAGGGTGAACGGGCCGCCGGCGAACCCGATCAACGGTGTGCCGGACAGCTCGCCGACCAGCCCCCCCACCGCGGTGGACACCGGGGCCAGCGCTGCCGGGTCCAGTTCGGGCAGCGCGGCCACGTCGGTCGCGTCGCGGACGGGGTCGGCGACGACCGGGCCGACGCCGGGGGCGATGTCGAGGTCGACTCCGGCGGCCCGCAGCGGTAACACGATGTCGCTGAAAAGGATCGCGGCGTCCACCGGGTAGCGGCGAACCGGCTGAAGGGTGATCTCCATGATCAAGTCCGCGCGCAGGCAGGCCTGGAGCATCGGCACGCCCTCACGCAGGGCCCGGTACTCCGGCAGCGAACGGCCGGCCTGCCGCATGAACCACACCGGGGTGTGGTCGACCGGTTCACGGCGCGCGGCAGCGAGAAACGAACTGGGCACGACATCGATGTTCCCACGTCAGGACCGCGCCCGATGTTCCGCTGACCGTGACGGGTGCCCGGGCCGGTCCATCCCCGGCGCGCCGCTCCCCCAGGTCGGCCCTCGACACGCCGGGGCCCGGTTCCCCGGAATTGTCGGGGCCGCGTGTCACCGTCAGGGCATGACGCGAAACCGCTACTGCCCGGCCTGCCGCGACGAGCGCGAGTTCGAGCAGCCGCCGTGTCTTGACGGGCACTCGGACTGCCCCGAGTGGTCCTGCGTCGAGTGCGGGCATGCCGTGTTCGTGGGTTGGTTCGCCGATCAGGCACCAGCCCGGCGCTCTGCCGCCGCCTGATCCGACCGGCCGGTCCGCCGGGAGCACGAGCCAGTGACGCGGGAATGGGACGCGCCCGGATATGACCGGGTGGCGGGCCCGCAGACCAGGTGGGGGGCCGCGGTTCTCGACCGGCTGCCTCTCGCCGGCGACGAGACCGTGCTCGACGCCGGATGCGGCACCGGCCGGGTGACCGAACGCCTCCTTGCCCGGCTCCCCCGCGGGCGGGTGGTGGCCCTCGACGCCTCCGCGGAGATGCTCGCCGAAGCCGGCCGGCGGCTGGCCCCGGCTGGCGATCGGCTGCGCCTCGTCGAGGCGGACCTGCTTGACCTCACGCCGGCCACATTGGAGCCGGATGCTCCGGTGGACGCAGTGTTCTCGACCGCGACGTTCCATTGGGTGACCGACCATGACCGGCTGTTCGCCAACCTCGCATCAGTACTCCGCCCCGGCGGGTCACTGATTGCCCAATGCGGAGCGGAAGGCAACATCGACGGGTTGTTGGCGGCGATCCGGTCGATAGGCGTCGAGCGCGTGGGGACCTGGGAGTACGCCTCGGTGGCGACAACCCGCCGCCGGCTTGCCGCTGCCGGCTTCGTGGACCTGGAGGTGTGGACCCATCCGGAGCCAACCCGGTTCGACCCGGGCGAGGCACTGGAGGGCTTCCTCGAGACGGTCTGCCTGCGCGAGCACCTCGCCGGGCTCCCGCCGGCGGACCGACAACCATTCGTCCGGGCGGTCGCCGCGGCGATGCCGGAGCCGGTCATCGACTACCTGCGGCTCAACATCACCGCCCGGCGCGGCTGACGGGCCCGGCGGGCCGGGCCGTCCCGTCGCCGGCGGCTGATCGAGCGCATCGAGTGGGGCCGTCCCGTCGCCGGCGGCTGGATCGAGCGCCGAGTGGGCGATCTGCCCGAGGCAAAGCGCCCACTCGACGAGTGGGCGATCAACACAACCGCCCACTCGGCGCCGGCGAGGGCCCGCGGGCGAGGCGAGGGCAACGGCAACGGCGAGGGCAACGGCAACGGCAAGGGCAGCCGTTAGCGGGAGCCGACCCGGCGACGTCGTCGCCGAAGCAACAGGCCGGCCACCCCGACCACCAACCCGGCCCACGCCAGGCCGGACGGCGCTCCGGTGGCGGCCAGCGTCGCCCCGCCCGCGACCGCACCGGCGTCCGAGCCGGGTGCGTGGGCGCCCGACCCCGATCCGGTCGCGGCCCGGGTCCCGCCAGGGGTGATGGTCAACGTCACGACGGCCGCGCCCGGTTCGATGGTCAGGGCCAGTGAGCTCGCCCCGGGCGCCGACACGACGCGGGCGCCGCTCACCCGGGTCCGGTACCCGTGCGGGTACTGCAACGCGGGGACGTAGACGGTTGTGGTGGTACCGGGCGGATACCTGCCGCCGCCAGGGCGGCCAGCCACGTAGCGGAGGGTGAAAGTCGCGCTGACCGGATCGAAGTGGTACCCGAGCGGCGTCCCGGCGACGGCCTGCGGGTAGGGCTCGTCGAGGGCTCGGAGAGTCGTCTGGTCGACGTTGGCGCCGATCGGTGGCTTTTGCGGGTCGTAGACCAGCGCCTCGGCGGACCCGGCGCCGGTCGGGTCACCGCAGGCGCAGTACGCCCATTCGAGCCACGGGACGCTGTGCGCGTCGGCGAGGCCGACCACCTCGTCGAGCTCGGCGACATCGGTCGTCGCCCCGAACTCGGTGAGGAGGAGGGCGTCCCCGCTGGTGCCCGCCTGTGACAGCGCGTTGCCGACGGTGCTGGATTCCACCTGGTTGCACAACGATCGGGTCGGCGGGGTCTCCGGCGCGCCGACCGCGGCGAGGCAGTAGGCATGGAAGCCGAAGCCGCTCCGGGCGTCGCCGACCTTCCCGAGGTATGTGGGGGCGCTGTAGTCGAACGGCAACGCCGGCTCGTAGAAGGCCAGATGGGTGGGGTCGACCTTGTGGATCGCCGCGATCACCTTCGCGGAGAAGGGAGCCAGCACGGTGCGGTCGAACACCGGGCAGCCGGCCGGCGGGAAACAACCGGGCCAGACCGAACCGGGCCAGGGTTCGTTGAAAAGGTCGTAGCCGAGTACGGCTGGGTCGCCGCGGAACGCGGTCGCCAGGTGGGCCCATGCCGCCGCGTACCGGTCCTGCAGGCCGACCCCACCGGGACCGGCCGCGTTCGCCCAGAAATTGTCGAAAGCCCGGTTGAGCCCGGGCATGACGAAATAGTCGCCCGGGAACCCGGCCTGCGGCTCGGCCGGCAGCCCGTCGTCCAGCACCATCCACGCCGGCAGCCCTTCGCCCTGGAACCGCTGGTTGTACAGGTCCTGGTGGAAGTCGAGCAGGCTGCGAATGCCGTACCCGGCCAGCAGGCGAACCGTGCTGGCGATGCTCGCCAGATAGCTCGCGTCATACACCCCCGGCTGCGGTTCCAGCCCTTCGAGGAGCACCCCCAGGCGGACCGCGGTGAAGCCGTGCGCGGCCAGGAAGGCCGCGTCGTCCGCGCCGAAGCCGGTCCCGGCCGGCTCGTACGGCGCCCGTTTCACCACGACGTTGAAACCGTGGACGATCACCACACGGCCCTGCGCGTCGGTGACCCAGCGGCCTTGGTGACCCAGGACCGACAGTGCGGGCAGCCGGGCCGGCGGGGCGACCCCGGCCAGGGCACCGGCCTCCGCCGCCGGGCCGGCCGCTGCGATCAGCCCGGCCACGGCGACCGCCAGCAGCCGGCGACGGTAGGACCTCGATCTGCCCACGACGACCTCGGATCCCGGATGCACGCGGAAGGGGCCGAGGCTACCGCCCGACCGGGGCGGAGAACCGATCGGCGGGCGCGCGCGTCCAACCCATGACACGGCCGCGGGCCGCGCGCAAATCCGGGAGGTTCGATGTCGTCTCGCCTGCTGGCTCCGGTCGTTGCCGGGGCCGCATTGATCACCTTGGCTGCCGGCTGCGGCGGCGGGGGCGGCGCCCCCGCCCGGACCAAACCGCTGGGCACCAACCAGCCGGCCATCGCGCCGGCCGGTTTCACCGGAGCCGGCTCTGGCACCACGATCCCCGCCGGGATCACCGTGACCGGCGTGGGGCTGGCGTCCGGCACGCCGGACACGGCGAACCTTCAGATGCACGTCGACGTGACCCGGAGCAGCGTCGGGGAGGCGCTGGACACGGCGAACGGGGCGGCCGGCGCGGTCCAGGCGGCGCTGGCGCATGACGGCGTGTCCAGCCGGGATCTCGCCACCTCCGGGCTGTCGCTCAACCCGAGCTACGACAGTCACGGGAACGTCATCGGCTACGAGGTGACCGAGTCGATCACCGCCCAGCTGCGTTCGCTGCGCAACGCCGGACGCACGATCGGGGATGCCGTGGCCGCCGGTGGTCCTGCGGTGAGGGTCGACAACCTCTCCCTCGACATCGAGCAGGACAGCGGCCTGCTCGCCGTCGCCCGCGAGGCGGCGTTCCAGGACGCGCACGGGAAGGCGGCCCAGTACGCGCAGCTCGCCGGCCGGACGTTGGGCCCGGTGGAGAGCATCTCCGAGGTGGTGGCGACGCCCTACCCGCAATCGGTCGGCTTGGGCCAGTACAACGCAGGGGCGGCGGCGTCGTCGGCGGTGCCGATCCAGCCGGGCAGCCAGAACCTGAGCATCACCGTCACCGTCGTGTACGGGTTGCTGTAGCGGAGCCCGATCAGCGGGTCCCGCCACCCGCCGCGATCAGGGCGATCCCGACCAGCGCGGCCGCCACGCCGGCCCCTTGCACCGGCCGCAGCGCCTCGTGGTGGAAACGGCGGGCCAGCAGCACGGTCACCGCGGGATACAGGGAGGCCAGCACGGCGACGACGGCCAGCAGCCCCCGCGTCGAGGCGACGGCGTAGCAGGCGTTGGCGCACACGTCGGCTATGCCGGTCGCCGCCAGCACCGGGACATCCGACCGGCCGACCCGTGGCGAGTGGCGCAAGGCGAGCGCGGCGAGGGTAAGCAGCGAAACCCCGGTCGCGCGCATCACGAGCAGTGTCATCACGACGCTCCCCCGACTGCCGCGCGCGATGAACACGATCGTGACCCCGAAGCCCAGCGCCGCCAGCAGGGCCAGGCCGAGCGGCCGCAGCCCCCCCGGCCTGGCGGCGCTTGGCCCGCTGGCCAACACCACGCCGGCCACGGCAGTGGCCAACCCCGCCGCCTGGACTTCTCCCGGCGCGTGGCCGCCGAGCACGCCGACGAGCACCGGCACGGCGACCGAGAGGGCCGCGATCGGCGCCACCACCCCCATCGTCCCGGTCGCGAGCGCCCGGTAGAACGCGGCCAGCCCCACCAGGCCGGCCAGCCCGGCGAGCGCCGCGTCGAGCGCGTACCCGCGGGCGTGGAACCCGCCGGTGCCGGCCGCGATCGGCAGGAGCAGGACGAGCGCAACCAGTTGCGAAACGCCGACGACTACCAGCGGGGGCATCCGCCGCGACACGGTGCCGCCGAGGAAGTCCGACAACCCCCACAGCCCACTCGAGAGCAGGGCGAGCAGGGCGGTCATCGGCGTGACCCTACGACCGCCTACGACCGCCTACGACCGGATACGGCCGGAAGAGCCCGAGGGCGTGTCATCCCGCTCCGGCGGACGCCGCCCGCGCTTACCCTTCGGTTGTGCCCCCGCCCCGACCCCCAGCGCTGCCCCCGGGCTTCGCCCGCGCGGTGGCCGGCCTGCGGGCGGCCGACCTGCGGCCCGAGGTGACGGTCGGCGAGGCGCCGGCCCCGCAACGGCTGGCGCCGTTCGCGGTGGCGCTCTCCGCGGAGGTCGCGCTCGACGGGACGGAGCTGGCCACCGGGCGCCTGGTCGTCCTGCACGACCCCGAGGGCCAGGATGCCTGGGAGGGTGAGACTCGGATCGTCGCGTTCGCGCACGCGCCGCTGGACCCGCACATGGGCGCCGACCCGCTGCTGCCTGCCGTCGGTTGGAGCTGGCTACTCGACGCGTTGACCGGGGCCGGGGCGGAGCACGCGGCCGCCGGCGGCACGGTCACCCGGGTCGCGTCGGAGCGGTTCGGAACGCTGGTCAGCCAACCCGAGGCGGCCGAGGTCGAGATCCGGGCCTCATGGTCGCCGGTCGGCGAGGACTTGGCCCCACACCTCAGAGCCTTTGCGGAGCTGCTGTGCTCTGCGGCCGGGCTTCCACCGACGACGCCTGGTGTGGTGGCGATCCCGCCCACCCGACGTGCCCGCCATCCGCGAGCTCGCGCCCGGGGGTAGCCTGCGGCAGGTCGGTTCCGTGGCCCGCCGGACCGAGGGGCAGCCGGAGGGTCAAGGTGGTTCCGTCGTGCGGCCAGGACGTCACGTCGAGTGAGCCACCGGCCAGTCGGGCCCGTTCGCGGAGCAACCCGAGCCCCACGTGCCGGCCGCGGACGGGCCGTACCTGGTCGGGATCGAATCCCGGCCCGGCGTCGGACACCGCCGCGGTGACCCCCTCGCGATCGACGAACAGCGCAGCCTGCGCCTCGTCGACATCGGCGTGTTTCACGACGTTCAGGAGCGCCTCCTGGAAGAACCGGTAGACGGTGACCGCGGTGACCAGCGGCAGGGGGTGCGCCTCCGCGGGCCAGGCGATCCGAACCGTGAGCCCGTACCTGGTGAGCAGATCGTCGCGCAGCGCGCCGACGGCCTGCGCCAGGTCGTCGTCACGCAGCGCCGGTGGGCGGGTCCGGGCCATCACCGCCCGGACCTGATCCTCGGCCTCCGCGACGAAGTCCCCGGCAGCAGCGATCTCCTGCGGGGTTTCGGCGCCGGAAAGATGCGATCGGGCCAGCGACAAGGTCTGCGCGACGGTGTCGTGCAGCTCGGCGGCGAGTTGCCCGCGAGCGCCTTCTTCGGCCGCGACGAGCCCCGAGAGAAGCTCGAACATGCCGATGCTTGCCGTTTGTGCGGATCGACGGTGGCGCTCCGCGACCTCGTCGGCGACGCGGACCCGAAGATGCAGCGCCTCGAGGGTGCGGGCCAGTTCGTTGACCTCGGAGCTGGAGCGGACGGACAGCGAACCGGTCGAGGTCGAGCCGCTCGGGTCGTGCAACCGGCGGATCGCCTGCGCGCGCAGCACGCGCAGGCCCCGGGTGTAGCGGGTCGCGGCGAACGCGGCAAGCGCGCCAGCCACCGCGGCCACCGCGAAGCCGGCCAGGAAAGCCGCCGGACGCGACGGCGCCCCGCTGACGGCCATCGCCACGCCGACGGCGGCCGCGCAACCGAAGAACGCCCCACCACCCGCCAGCAACGGCAGTGGGAGGCCCGAGGTGGATCGGCGCCAGGGCATCACAGCGAGAGGTTCGCCTCCGCGAGGATGCCCGTCGTGGTCCAGTGCTCCGGGGTCCGCAGATCGAGCGGTCCGTCGTCGGCGGCGGTCCCGGTGAGCCGCGCCAGCTCCGGGTCCGCGGCGATCGCGATCGCCCCGAGGAGCGAGGCGACGGCCCGTTCCACGGCGTGCAGCTCATCCACGATGTCGGTGACCTGATCGGGTTCGGTGGCGGCCAGCCGGGCCAGCCGGGACGTGGTCTCGCGGAGCACCGCGAGGCTCGGTGCGGTGTGCGCCCCGATGTCACCGAGGGCCCGGGCCGCGCCTTCCGCCGCCTCCGCCTTCTCCAGCGCCTCGGCCCGGGAGGCGGTCAGTTCGGCCAGCGACAGCCAGGATTCGGCTTGCCGCACGAGGACCTGGGCGAGCATGATCTCGCGCCGCCCGAAGCCGGCCGCGCCGGCCGGCCGGCGGGCGATCAGAACGGCCAGCGGTGAGCCGCTGTCGCCGAGCACCGCCGAGCAGTACGGGCGCCCCTCGACGTGGCCGGTCCGCACCCCGCCGGCGCCGAGCGCCTGGAGGACCCATGGCGAGTCGAACGCCTCCGGGTCGACCCGCCGGCGGGCGATCCCGTGCTCGTCACCGGTGAAGCGGATCGGGCCGTCCGCCCCCACCAGCACCATCTCGACGTCAGCGCCCCCGAACAGTCGCGCGGCGGCGGTGAGGACGACCAGGGCCGAGCTGTCCGTCGAGCGCCCGGCGGCCTGCTCCTGGAGGCGGGCGAGCTCGGCGAACAGCCGCGCTTCGGCGGCCCTGGAGGTCTGCTCGTCGTAGGAGAGCCAGAGCAGCAGGAGCGGGACGATCAGCCCGGCGACCCCGAATGGGGCGTGGAGGAGCAGCCAGGCGCCCAGCACCCCGAGGCTGGACGTGCCGGAGGAGTGCACCGCGGAAAGCGGGGCGGATTCCCAGAGCAGCCGGAGCAACCGCTGGTTGGACATCACGGCGACCGCGTGGGCGATCAGCAGGTTGTTGACGAGCCAGAACACCCCCATGCCGGCGATGCCGCCGGGGACCCCGCCACCCACCAGATGGGAGGTGGCGGCCGCCAGGGCAGTGCCGGCGCAGAACTGGGCGACGTTGTACTCGAACTTGAGCCGGGGCTGGCGCCGCACGGCGAGTGCGACGACGATGCCGAGCGCGGCCGCGACGATGACCCACCCGCCCGGGTCGAGCACGAACGCGGCCGCCAGCGCCGCCTCGGTGAGCGAGAACGTCCAGCGTTGCCGGCCGAAGGCAAGGTGCACGACGGCGATCTCGCAACCGGCGACGGCGCCGGCGAGCAGGGGCAGCCCCCACCAGGCGACCTGGCCATAGCCCAGCCGGAAGCCGACGATCACCGCCGCCACGGACGCGAGGGTGCCGACGGTGCGGACCCGGCGGGTCGGGGTCACCTCAGCCTCCCCACGACTCGTCGGACCAGGTCGACGCCGACCAGGTCGAGGCGGACCAGGTGGAGGCCGACCAGGTCGAGGCCGACCAGGTCGACGCGGACCAGGTGGAGGCGGACCAGGTGGAGGCCGACCAGGTGGAGGCCGACCAGGTGGAGGCGGACCAGGTCGAGGCCGTCCAGGCCGGCCCCGACCACCCGCTGGCCAGCCACTGCTCCCACGAACCATTCAGCCAGGCGTTTCCCTGCCACTGCTGGGAGTCGAAGCCGGCCATGCCGGACCACTGGTCGGTGGCGTCCGCGCTAAGCATCCGGTCGGCGATCTCGAGCAACCCGGCGCCAGCCGCGATCCCCGCGGTAGGACCGGAGATGGCGTCGGCCGAGCGGCGCAGCGACGCCTTGGCCTCGAGCGGGCTGGCGCCGCGGTGCTCACTGAAGAAGATGGCGGCGACCCCGCTGGCGATCGCGGTCGCCATGCTCGAGCCTGACCCACGGAACAGGCCGCTCGGTTGCCAGCCCTGCGGGTTCTGCTCGGCGATCACCGAGTTCGCCGGCATCTCACCGAGCACGTGGACACCGGAGGCGACCAGGTCTGGTTTGGCCACACCGGCCACCAGGCCCGAGCCGGAGAAGTCGGCGACCCGCGGCGCCTCGCCGGTCGTGTCCGCGGCGCCGACCGTGAGCGCCGCGACGTCATCCCCCGGGTCACCGACCTGACCGGGCGTGTTGCCCACGGCGACGACCGGCAGGACCCCCGCGGCGAACACGTGCTCGATCCCGGCGGTCAACGGATCGGCCCCGTAGTCCGGTGCCATCGGCCGGACCTGGGCGAGCGCGATGTTGACGACTTGGATCGCCCGCGCGTGGGCGGCCACCCAGTCCAGGCCGGCGAGCACCTCGGACAGCGAGGTGGTGCCGGTGTCGTCGGCAACCTTGACCACGACGATCCGGGCTCCCGGCGCGACGCCCAGGGCCTGACCGTGACTTCCCGGTGCGGGGCCCCCGGCGATCAGCGAGGACAGGAAGGTGCCGTGCCCGTAGCCATCGGTGAACGTTCCGCTGGTCTGCGCCTGTCCCCCGTTGAACAGCTGCGAGACGTCGACCCCGTCGGTCACCTGACCCGAGGCCCGGTTCAGGGCGGGGGTGTCGGTGAGGCCGGTGTCGAGGACCGCGACGTTGACACCGGTGCCCGCCTCCGGCGATCCGGCTCTGCCGCCGAGCCCGGCGGACGCGAACACCGAACCGTCGCCCGACCCGTCCTGGCCGCGGCCCTGCACCGCGAAGCGGGAGTCCCCGGCGATGCCGAGCACGCCGGGGGCGTGGGCCAACCGGGCGAGGGCGTCGGGCGTGCCGCTGACGACCTCGCTTTGGACGTGCACCAAGTTCGCCAGGAGCCGCACGCCGGGCACCGTCACCGGGTGCGTCGAGGCGAGCGCCACGACCGCGGTGACCGGGCGCCCGGTTGGTGCCACGGCAAGGGCAGGCGTCACCGACAGCGCGAGGGCGCCGGCGGCGACCGCCGCCACTAGTGCTGCCGAGCGTCGGGAGTCGGGCACCCGTCATCCCTTCGTCGCAGGGCCCGCCCAGGCGGGTGTTCCGTTCTGTTCGCATACCTCGGCAGCAGCGGCGCTGGACTTTCGGCCGGCGCACCGGGTTCATCCGCACGGAGCAGTGCCGACCGCACGCGGACTGGTTAGCCCAGGCGGCCCAGTTCGGCACGGAAACGGGCTACAGCCGGCCGGCGCCGCAGCCGATGCACAGGCTGAGGCCCGGTAAGGGCCGAGACCCGGCAAGGGCCGGACCGCGCCCGAGGAGGATCCGTGTCGATGCTCGCCGAGCGGCCGATCACGCCGCAGCAGGGCGCGTCACTGGGCTTTTCCGCCATGGTCGTGGACGACCATCCGCTCGTCCGCGAGTCGATGGTGGCCCGGCTGATGGCCATGGGCGCCCGCGAGGTCGTCGAAGCGGCGAGCGTCGCCGAGGCCCGCGCGCGTGCCCACGCCGGTGGTCCCCGCGACCTGTGCATCCTCGACGTGGGCCTCCCGGACGGCTCCGGTCTCGACCTGCTGGCGGACCTTCGAGCCAACGGCTGGGCCCGGCTCGTCGTCCTGTCCGCCGCGGACGACCCCTACTCGGTGCGTGCCGCGTTCGTCGCCGGCGCCCAGGGCTACCTGCTCAAGTCGGCGTCACCACTCGTCGTGGCTGACGGGGTGCGCCGGGTCCTCGACGGTGGCGTGTACGCGGACCCCTCCGTCGCGTCGCTGCTCGCCGCCGGCCTGCGGGGCGGCCCGAGCACCGAAGGCGTCAGCGAGCTGTCCGGCCGCGAGGTCGAGGTGCTCCGTCTGGTCGCCGATGGACGCTCGAACAAGGAAATCGGCGAAGACCTCGGCCTGTCCGCGCTGACTGTGAAAAGCCACCTGGCCCGGATCGCGCGCAAGCTTGGAACCGGTGACCGGGCGGAGATGGTCGCCCTCGCCATGCGGGCCGGCGTCATCCGCTAGACCCGCAACTCCCCGCCCGGCCGCTTACGGTAGTCGGGTGTGCGCACTCCCCCTGCTCGAGCCGCGCGACGGCGTGCCCCCGGTGGTGGCGTCACCCGACGCCTTGGCCCGGACCGTAGCGGCCTTCGCTGCCGGCACCGGCCCGGTCGCCGTCGACGCCGAGCGGGCCTCCGGCTATCGCTACGGCCAGCAGGCCTACCTCGTCCAGATCCGCCGGGCCGGGGCCGGTACGGCACTCATCGATCCGGTCGGATGTCCCGACCTCTCCACGCTCGGTTCCATCATCTCTAACGAGGAGTGGATCCTCCACGCAGCGAACCAGGACCTGCCCTGCCTGGCCGGCGTGGGCCTGGTCCCGCGGCTGATTTTCGACACCGAGCTGGCCGGTCGGTTGGCCGGATACGAACGCGTCGGGCTGGGCGCCATCGTCGAGGAGCTGCTCGGTTTCACCCTGGAGAAGGGCCACTCGGCCTCCGACTGGTCACAGCGGCCGTTGCCGGCTGCGTGGCTTGTCTACGCCGCCCTCGACGTAGAGGTACTCGTCGAGCTTCGGGACGCACTCGCGGCGGAGCTCGAACGGCAGGGGAAGCTCGGCTGGGCCCGCGAGGAGTTCGCGGCGATCGTCGCCGCGCCGCCCGCGCCGTCGCGGGTCGACCCCTGGCGGCGCACATCGGGCATCCACCGGCTCCGAACCCGCCGGCAGCTGGCCGCCCTGCGGGGGGTGTGGGAACTGCGGGAGAACATGGCCCGGGATCGCGACCTCGCGCCCGGCCGGCTGCTCTCCGACACCGCCCTGATCGCGGCCGTGCTCCAGGCGCCGGCGTCGGTGGATGCGCTCACCGCGCTTCCGGTGTGGGGTGGCCGGGCGACCCGCCGGCTGGCTGGACAGTTCTTCGCGGCGCTCCGTTCGGCCGGTGAGCTCCCGGAGCCGAGCCTGCCGACGGTCAACCTCGCGGTGGACGGGCCGCCCCCGACCAGCCGGTGGGCGGAGAAGGACCCGGCCGCGGCCGCCCGGCTCACCCGGGCCCGCGCCGCGGTCGCCGCCCTGGCGGCGGAACACCGGATGCCCGCCGAGAACCTGCTCGCCCCCGACCTGGTCCGTCGGCTCGCGTGGGAACCGCCCGGCCTGCACACCGAGGATGCGGTGGGGGCCGTGCTCCGGGCCGGCCGGGCGCGGGACTGGCAGGTGCGGCTGACCGCGGCCGCGCTGGCGGCGGTTCTCGATCCGCCCCCGGAGATGGACGATCCGCTCGGGTGAACCAGCCGGCCATCCACACCGAGCGCTGCGTTCTCGAGCCGCTCGACATCCCCACCGCGCGCGCACTCGCGGCCGGGCGCTGGGACGCCGTGCCCGGCGGCCCGGGCTGGCCGCATCCGGACACCGCGGTCGTGGTGTCGGCGGCGCTTTCGCTGGGCTGGCCGACCTGGCTGATCCGGTGCGGGCCCGCGGATGGAGCGGTGATCGGTGAATGCGGGCTCAAGGGCGCCCCCGAGCCCGGCGGCCCGGTCGAGATCGGATACGGCCTGGCCGGCCCGGCCCGGGGCCACGGCTACGCCCGGGAGGCGGTGGCCGCGCTGCTGGGGTGGCTGGCCGAGGACCGGCAGGCGACCGCGGTGCTCGCCGAGGTCAAGCTGACGAACACGGCGTCCCGCCGGCTGGTCGAGGGGCTCGGGTTCACCCTCGACGAGGAGCGGGACGGCTTCGCTCACTACCGGCTGCCGTTGCCCCGCTGACCGGCCCGGCGGCCGCCGTTACCCACGGGTAATATCAGCCGCCATCCTCCTCGCTCCGGGAGTCCGCCGTGCCGCACGCCAGCCCCGCCGCGCCCTCCGTGGTCTTCGTCGACGGGGTCCGCACCCCCTTCGGCAAGGCCGGACCGAACGGCCTCTACGCCCAGACCCGGGCCGACGACCTCGTCGTGCACGTGCTGCGCGAGTTGCTGCGCCGGCACCCGGAGCTCCCGCCGGAACGGGTCGACGACGTGGCGATCGCCGCCACCACGCAGATCGGCGACCAGGGCCTCACCCTCGGCCGGACCGCCGCGATCCTCGCCGGCCTGCCCAAGACGGTCCCCGGCTTCGCTCTCGACCGGATGTGCGCCGGGGCGATGACCGCCGTGACGACGATGGGCTCCGGCATCGGCTTCGGCGCGTACGACGTGGCCATCGCCGGTGGCGTCGAGCACATGGGCCACCACCCGATGGGCGAGGGCGTCGACCCGAACCCCCGGTTTCTCACCGAGCGACTGGTCGACCCTTCGGCGCTGGTCATGGGCCAGACCGCAGAGAACCTGCACGACCGCTTTCCCGAGCTGACCAGGGAGCGCGCCGACGCTTTCGCGCTCGCCAGCCAGCGGCGTTACGCCGAAGCGCTCGCCGCCGGCCGGATCGCTGCGGACCTCGTCCCGGTCGCCGTGCGGTCCGCGGAGTCCGGCTACGGGCTCGCTACCGCCGACGAGCCGCCCCGCCCGGGCACGACGCTCGAGGATCTCGCGCGGCTCAAGACCCCGTTCCGCCCGCACGGCCGGGTGACCGCCGGCAACGCGGCCGGACTCACCGACGGCGCGACCGGTTGCCTGCTCGCCGCGGAGGACGCAGCCCGGCTGCTCGGGCTGCCGGTGAAGATGCGCCTGGTCGGCTACGCCTTCGCGGGGGTGGAGCCCGAGGTCATGGGGGTCGGGCCGATCCCGTCCACCGAGAAGGCCCTGGCCCGCAGCGGCCTGGCGATCGAGGACATCGGGCTGTTCGAGATCAACGAAGCCTTCGCCGTCCAGGTCCTCGCCTTCCTCGACCATTTCGGGCTCGCGGACGACGACCCCCGGGTCAACCCCTACGGCGGCGCGATCGCGCTCGGTCACCCCCTCGCCTGTTCCGGGGTGCGGCTGATGATCCAGTTGGCTCGCCAGTTCACCGAGCAGCCGCGGGTCCGCTACGGGATCACCGCCATGTGCGTCGGGATCGGAATGGGCGCAACGGTCATCTGGGAGAACCCACACTGGGAGGGCGCGTGACCACCGAGTTCCCCGAGGAGGTCGTCACCCGGGCGCTGACCCGCCGGGTCGAACTTCCCGACGGCCCCGCCTTCGCGCTGATCACCCTGGACAACGGGCACGACCACACCCGGCCGAACACGTTCGGGCCGGCCGGCCTGCTCGCACTCGACGCCGCGCTCGACGCCGCCGCGGCGAGCGACGTGGATGCGATCGCGATCACCGGGAAGCCGTTCATTTTCGCGGTCGGCGCAGACCTGTCCGGGGTTTCCCGGCTCACCCGCCGGGATCAGGCGCTCGACATCGGTCGGCTCGGACACCGGGTCTTCGGCCGGCTCGGCGCCGGCAAGCCGACCTTCGCCTTCGTCAACGGAGCGGCGATGGGCGGCGGGGTCGAGATCGCGCTGCACTGCACCTACCGGACGATCTCCTCCGGGGTTCCCGCGGTCGCCCTGCCCGAGTGTTTCCTCGGGCTGGTCCCCGGCTGGGGAGGAACCCAGCTGTTGCCGAACCTGATCGGCCCGGACGCCGCCATCAAAGTGATCCTGGAGAACCCGCTCAGCCAGAACCGGACGCTCCGCGGCGCGCAGGCTTTCGAGCTCGGGCTGGCGGACGCCCTGTTCGAGCCGGCCGACTTCCTCGAGCGCTCGCTGCACTGGGCCGCCGACGTGCTCGCCGGCCGGGTCCGCCCCGCCCGGCCGGAACCGGACCGCGGCCCCGCCTGGGACGAGGCCGTGGCCCGCGGCCGGGACCTGGTCGACGCCTCGGTGCACGGTGCCGCCCCGGCGCCCTACCGGGCTCTGGAGCTGATCGCTCTTGCGAAAAGCGCGGATCGGGCCACCGGGTTCGCCGCGGAGGACGAGGCGCTCGCCGACCTGATCCTCGGCGAGGAACTGCGCTCCGGGCTGTACGCGTTCGACCTCGTCCAAAAGCGGGCGCGCCGCCCGGTCGGCGCCCTCGACCGGTCCCTCGCCCGGCCCGTCACCAAGGTGGGCATCGTCGGCGCGGGGCTGATGGCCAGCCAGCTCGCCACCCTGTTCGTCCAGCGGCTCGAGGTCCCGGTCGTGCTGACCGACGTCGACCAGTCCCGGCTGGACACCGGCGTCGGATACGTCCACGGCGAGGTCGACCGTCTCCTCGGCCGGGGCCGGATCACGCCCGACCGGGCGAACCGACTCAAGGCTCTGGTCACCGGGTCGCTGTCGAAAGCCGGATTCGCGGACGCTGACTTCGTCATCGAGGCGGTGTTCGAGGAGTTGACGGTCAAGCAGCAGGTGTTCGCCGAATGCGAGGCGGTCGTCTCCGACACGTGCGTGCTCGCTACCAACACATCCTCGCTGTCGGTCACGGCGATGGCCGCGGGGCTCAGCCACCCGGAGCGGGTCGTCGGCTTCCACTTCTTCAACCCGGTCGCCGTGCTGCCGCTGCTGGAGATCGCGCGGACCGCGCGGACCGACGACCCCACATTGGCCACCGCGTTCACTATCGCCCGGGCGCTGAAGAAGTCGGCGGTGCTCGTTAAAGATGCTCCGGCGTTCGTCGTGAATCGGGTGTTGACCCGATTCCTCGGCGAGGTGACCCGCGCGGTCGACGAGGGCACGGCTTTCGAGGACGCCGACGCTGCCCTGCGGCCGCTGGGACTGCCGATGTCGCCGTTCGAGTTGCTGGCCCTGGTCGGGCCGACGGTTGCGCTGCACGTCGCGGAAACGTTGCATGCCGCGTTCCCCGAGCGCTTCTACGTGTCGGAGAACCTCCGCCGGATGGTGGAGGCGGGCAAGACCGGTGTGTACAGCTGGGCGTCCGGGGCGGCGCAGGTGGACCCCGAGGTAGCCGACCTGTTTCTCCGACCAGCCGACCCGCGCGCGTCCTCCGCGGAGGAGGTGCGCGGCCGGGCCCTCGACGCGCTCGCCGAGGAGATCCGGCTGATGCTCGACGACGGGGTCGTCGCCGAGGCAGCGGACATCGACCTGTGCCTGCTCCTCGGCGCCGGTTGGCCCTTCCACCTCGGCGGAATCACCCCGTACCTGGACCGCGCGGGGGTCTCCGAACGGGTCGCCGGCCGGCGATTTCTGCCCGCCGGCGTGGCCAGCCTGCCGCGCATGGATTGCCCAGATTCACCCGATTGACGCGCCTGGTTGCGATCGCGGCTGGGTAGCGTAGGGAAGTGCCGCCCAAACCGCCGCTGGACATCGCGCTGCGCCGGTGCGCGCTCGCGGTATCGGTCCTGCACGACGTGGACCTGCGCCCGTCGCTCACCGGCATCGTGCTGACCCAGGTCCCCCGGATCAAGGTCACTTGGGCGGAGATCCGCCGGGCCGTCGCCGGCGCCGACCCGGAGAGCGATCTGGCACGCACCCGGCTGGCCCGATGGCTCGCGGTCCGGCGCTGGCTCGCCTCCCGCACCGCCCGGGAGCTCGCCGAGATGGCTCGCCCTTACGGCGTCCCGGTCGAAAGCGAGTTGCACCCTGGGCTCGACTGGGTGCGGCTGCGGGTCCTCGGCGACGCGCTGGACATCGGACTGGGTTTCGTCGGCCTCGACCCGACCCACCCCGACGACATCGTCGTCCCACCGCAGCGGCTGCTCGAGGCCGCCGGTTTCGACGCCGATCCGTGGTGGCCCGCGCAGCTGGTCTATCTGGAGCAGATGGGTCGGATGGCCGCCGAACGGTACCTGCGCCAGCCGGCCGCTCCGCTGCGTCCGATGGGCGACTGCGACGTCGTCACGCTCCTGGGGTCGCGCAGCCTGCGGGTGGTGCTCGTAGCCGCCAGCGAAGGCATGCGCTCGGCGGCGGTCCCGATGCGGGTGCGGGGTTGGCTCGACCTGACCAGGATCGACCCCGCCTACGTTCTAGCCGCGGCCGCGCTCACCGAGGCGCCGCATCGCGGTTTCCCCCGGCCCCTTCTCGTCACCGCCGACGAGCTCGCGCTGGCTCGACCCGGCGGCCAGCCGGAACAACTCGTCCTGCGCGACCCGGCCGTTCACGAGCCGTGGCTGCGCGACGTCCTCTACCGGTAGCCGGGCGAGGAGCCCGTCAGATCAGCGGATGCGGCGGGCGCTGCCTGGGCTTGGCGAACCGGCCCAGGCCGCGCTCCACCCCCACCGGGCCGACCGCGCCGGTGAACGCGGAACGCCTTCGGCCGAATCCGGTGTTCGTCGCCAACAGCACCAGGCCCATCGCGGCGAGAAGCCCAACCGCGACGTTTCTGGTCCGCCCGGTTGTGGGTGTGCTGGCGGCGACGGCGCGCTGCGCGACCGGCGCGTTGTTCGCCCCGGTCCCGGCCACCGCCGGAGCGGCGCCGGTCGACGTGGTCGTCGTGGCTGCGCCTGCCGGGAGCGATCCCCCGGTCACCACCGGGCCGGTTGTGCCCGCGCCGCTCGCGACGGCCGGTGTGGTGCGGCTCGGCGGCGCGCTCGTCGTGCTCGCCCCGGTCGAGCCGGGCGTGCTTCCGGACGAGCCGGACCCACCCGAGCCGCCAGCGCCCGGACCACCGATCGGCGGAGACTGCGAGCCGGCCCCGCTGAACGACTCGCCCCCGGGCGTCGCCAGGTCCACCGAGAAGGGCGGGGTGGCGTCGGTGGGGGCGCCGATGTCGAGAACCGGCACGTTGTTGGTCGTGGCCGGCACGATCGCGACGCTGTACAGGCCAGCCGCTACCTGGGCACCGGAGTCGAGTAGGAAAGTCACCGATTTGCCGCTGGAGGACAGCACCCCGGCGTAGGAATGGGCGGCGCAGTTGTAGCCCGGCGCGGCGCTGGACGGCTGGTCGTCCCCGTTTCGCCAGCTGGTGTTCAGCGTCGGGCAGGCCAGCAGCGACGGCGTGCCCTGCTCCGTGCTGGTATCCACCGCCACGGTGAGCGTCGCCGATCCCGCGGAGCCGACCTGGTAGGCGAGCGCGGAATAGGCGAGCACCTGACCCGGGGCCACCGCCACGTGCAGCTCGCCCGCCGGGGTCGTGGCCGGCGCCGCGGATCCGTTCGCCGACACGAGGTTCCACCAGCCGGCGCGGAGCGGGGCTTCGGCGAACGCCGGGCCGGCCAGAGCGAACGTGGCCGCCACGGTGGCCACGCAGCTGGTTCCGGCCAGGCGCAACGCCAGACGCGTCCTCGAGTTCATTTCGCCGCCACCTTCTGTCGCGCCGGCGGCCGGTTCCGCCCCGACCGGCCGATCGTCGCCGGGTCGCTCCCCAGGTACGCCGAGATCACCCGGTCGTCGGCGAGGACCTGCGCCGGCGGCCCCTCGGTGAGTACCCGGCCCAGGTCCAGGGCAACGATCGAGTCCGAGACCGAGCAGATCAACGGCATGTCGTGCTCGATGACCATCATGGCGGCGCCGGTCTCCTCGCGAATGCGCAGCAGCAACGGGCCGAGGGCTTCGGTCTCGCGTTGCGCGATCCCGCTGGACGGCTCGTCGAGCAGCAGCACCTTCGGGTCGTGGGCGAGCGCCATGGCCAGATCCACGATCCGCCGCGAGCCGGTGGACAGCTCGGCCACGAACTTGTCCCGGAACGCCCCCAGGCCCATCAGCTCGATCAGGTCGTCGACGGTGAACGCCACATCCAGCTCGGAGTCGCGGATGGCCGGGGTGCCGATTAGGGCCGAGAGGTGGTCGCGCACCTCGATGTGGCGTTCCATGCCGAGGGCGATGTTCTCGGCGACGGTGAGGGAAGGGAAGATCCGCGCGTCCTGGAAGGAGCGCCCGAGGCCGGCCGTGGCCCGCCGCTCCGGCGGCCAACGACCGATATCCACGCCCTCGAGGGTGATCCGCCCGCGCTCGGCCGGGATGTGCCCGGAGATCAGGTCGAAAACGGTGGTCTTGCCGGCGCCGTTGGGGCCGATGAAACCCAGGATCTCCCTGCTGTGCAACGTGAACGAGACGTCCTGCACCGCGACGATGCCGCCGAACGAACGGCTGAGCCCGCTCACCTCGAGGACCTTCTCCTCGGCAGTCTCCGGGCCACCCGACCGGCCGTTGGCGGAGACGCCGGGCTTGGGCTTGGGCTTGCCGGCGCCGAGGGATCGACCGGCCTGGTCCAGGAAGACCGAGCGCAGCACATCGTCGCGGTCGAGCAGGTCCTCGGTGGCGCCGGTGAAACGGATCTCCCCCTTCTCCATGAAGCACGCCGTCTGGGCGATGATCAGGGCCACGTTCACCGACTGCTCGACGAGCACGATCGTGGCGCCCTCGGCGTGGATCGCGCGCACCGCATCGAGCAGCCGGTCGACGATCGCGGGGGCGAGCCCCAGCGACAGCTCGTCGATGACCAGCAGCCGGGGCCGCGCGATGAACGCCATGCCGAGGGCCAACTGCTGCTGCTCCCCGCCGGAGAGATCCCCGGCGAGCTGACCCCACCGCTCGGTCAGGCGGGGGAACATGGCGAGCACCTGCTGGGTACGCTCCGCGACCGCGTCCGCGGACTGGCTGGCGTACATCCAGCAGCCGACCGTGAAGTGCTCCGCGACGGTGAGGGTCGGGAACACGGCGCGGCCGCCCGGGACGTGCACGATGCCGAGGGCGGTCGTCTCACCGGGTGTGGCGCGGGTTATGTCGCGACCGGCGAACGTGATCTGCCCCGCTGTCGGGTGGATCAGCCCGGAGATCGCCTTGAGCAAGGTGGACTTGCCGGCTCCGTTGGTCCCGAGCAGGGCCACGATCGAACCTTCGGGGACCTCCAGGTCGACGTCGAAGAGCACCTGCACCTTGTCGTAGGCGACGTCCACGCCGCGGCAGGAGAGCAGCGCCCCGGAGGTGACCGGCAGGAGCTGGGTGGTGTCCAGATCCGCCGCCGCACGGTGCCTACCCCGGCGGTCGAGGCCGAGCCTCATCGGACCGGCTCCGGCTCGCGGGCGGTGAGCGCGGCGCCGAAAGCCTGCTCCTGGTGTTCCGGTTCGTGCTCGTCGACCCGCCGGTCCGCGACGAGCGAGGGCACGTGCAGCTGGTGACGCGAGGCCAGGCGGCGCAGCCAGTCGTCGCGGAGCTGGAACACCCAGCCGGCGAGACCGCCCGGGTTGAACCACAGGTTGAGGATCAGCAGGGGGCCGGTCAACAACAGCGGCATCACCGAGTCCCACGTGGTGCCGAGGTGGTGCCAGATCAGCGGCCCGAACAGCACCAGCGCCTCGAATGCGATCACCCCGAGCACGCCGCCGGCGAGCGAGCCGAGGCCGCCGACCGCGGCGGCGAGGAACACCCCGATGCTCGCCGTCACGCTGTACGTTCCGGCGTTGACGCTGAACTGCAGGTAGGCGAACAGCACGCCGGCGACGCCGGCGAAGACGCCGGCGACGGCGAAGGCGGCCAGCCGGCTGCGCACCGGCGCGATCCCGTAGGACGTGGCGGCCCGCTGGTTGTCGCGCAGCGCGATGAGGATCCGCCCGCTGTGGTGGCGGCGGAACGACAGGGCCCCGGCGATGCACAGGCCGAAGAACGCCACGCACAGGAAGTAGAAGCTCTTCGGGTCGTTCATGTCGAACCGGCCGTAGAGCAGCGGGCGCAGCAGGTGTGCCGTGTAGCCGGACGGCAGGATGTGCGCGCCGATGAAGTAGTTCGTGTTCAACATGTAGTTTTCGACGGCGTAGCCGAACGCCAGGGTCGTCACCGCGAGGTAGATGCCGTGGATCCGGACGGCCGGCAACCCGATGATCACCGCGGTGACCACCCCGGTTGCGATCCCGATCGCCAACGCCGCGAAGAAGTCGATGTTGTGGTTGGCGGCGAGCCCGCCGGAAACGGCCGCGGACATTCCGACCAGACCGAACTGGCCGAGACTGATCTGGCCGGCCCACCCGGTGAGGACGACCAGGGAGACGCCGATGATGCCGTAGACCGGCAGCACGGTGAGCTCCGGCACGTAGGCGGCTCCCGCGAGGAACGGAAGCCCGATCGCGAGCCCGATCGCCGCGGCGATGCCGATCGCGCGCAGCCGAAGGACCTCCGGCAGCCGGCGCAGCTCGATCGGGATCGGGCGGAAGACGGCGATCGCCTGCCAGCTCGAGGCGCCGGCTTCCACGGCTCGGGACCGGGTCCGCCGCTGGGCCAGCAAGCCGAGCAGGATCACGACGATCATCAGCCCGGACGCGTAGTCGTTGTTCCCGGCCGTGGCCACCGAGCCGGCGATGAGCAGTCCGATGCCGAGGCCGGTCAGCAGCGCCAGGCCGACGCTCTGCATGCGGGCGACGACGGCCGCGGCCAGCCCGTAGAGCAGCGTGTCGAAACCCAGGGTTGCGTCGCTCGGTACCCCGATCAGCGGGGACTGGCCGAAGATCGCGATCCCGGAGAGCAGCCCGGCGAGCGCCCAGGCGATGGTGGCGACCCGGGCGACCGGGATGCCGAGCAGGGCCGCCCGTTCGGCGTTCTCGCTCGACGCGCGCAGCGCGATGCCGAAGCGGCTGCGCTTCAGGAACAGGGCCAGCGCGCCGGTGACGATCAGCACCGAGACGATCGCGAAGACGTCGTTGCCGGTCAGGACGGGTTCGCCGCGGGAGCTGTGGTAGGCGAGGCTCTGCCATGGCGTGGTGACCTTGGGGGCCTGCGCCGCCTTCTGACCGAACCACACCGGGATGAAGAAGCCGAGCGCGGCATAGCTTTGCGCTACCCCGATGGTGACGACGGTCACGATGAGCCGCGAGGCATGGTTGAACCGGCGCAGGACGACGACCTCGGTGAGGGCACCAAACGCCAGCCCGCCGACGACCGCGATCGGCAGGGTCAGCAGGTAGCTGACATGGTCGGCGATGGTGAGCGACACCGCGAAGATGGCCGGCACCGCGCCGACCGCGGCCGCAGCGAAGTTGATCACCCGGCTGGTCCGGTAGGACAGGACCAGCGCGACACCGATGATTCCGTACAGGGCGCCCAGGGACAGCCCGTTGACGATGTCGACCGACGACATCCCGAACCACGCCCGGATCCCGAAGAAGGCCGCGGCCGCGATGACGGTGCGGCGGACCAGCGTCGCGGTCCGGCCGGAGCTGCTGGCGAGCGAGCCGAGCAGGTCTCGTAGCCCGGCGACGGACGGTGGCGAGGCGCCCAGGATGGTCACTTACGGTTCTCCGGCTCCGGTGCCGGAGGCTCGGCGAACGCCGGGAAGTTGAAGTTGAACCGGGATCCCTCGACCGGGATCCAGTGCCCGGCCACACCGTTGTAGGGACTGATCGCCTTGTGATCCCAGTACATGACCGCGACGTCCTGGTTCCAGCACCAGTCGTTCGGCAGGAACTGGCGCAGCACGTACCCGGTGGTGCCGCCACCGCGGGCACCCATCTGCGGGGCCAGCGCCTGCATCCGCGGCGGCGTGAGCTGCGGGCCGGTGTTCTCGATCATGCTGCCCAGCATGTTGTAGTTGTCCCAGAAGATCTGGAGCACCGCCGACGAGACCGGCAGCGCCTTGCCGCCGGTCTCCAGGTTCCAGACCTTGACGGCCGATGACTGCGCGGGCGCGGTCTGCGGGTCGTCGGCGCCCAGCCCGATCGCGTTGTCGAACGGGCAGCCCTGATTGGGGTTGGGGCAGGCGAGGCTGCCGTCATAGGTCTGCGCGCTCGAGTCCCAGTCCATCGTCTGGTCACTCGCGATCAGAGACTCCGGCCAGTAGTTGTCGGAGGCCGAGGCGTTGTAGGCGAACTGGGGTGCCACCGGGTCGCACAGGCAGAGCACGCTCGTCGCCGGGTTGCTGGTGGTGTCCATCCGCGCGGTCCCCTCCTGGGACTGCTGGGTGGCGGTGTTGATGTTCTGCGCGTAGAAGTAGGTGTGGGTGACCGACTCGCCGCAGTCGGACTGAAGGGCCGGGAACAACACCTGCTTGACGGTGGCCTCGTTGTCCGGGTCGTTCGTGCTGATCACGCCGAGGACGCGCTTGGAGTGCCGGAAGTTCTGCGCCGGGTTCTCCGTCCCGGCGAAGATCGCGGTGCGCCCGCTGCCGCGCTGGCTCGTCATCTGCGAGCACCACCACTTGGCGAACTGGAGCTCCACCCGGCTCGAGCTTTCCGCCGCGTCGAAGGAGTACGGGGCGTTGGCGTTGTGGAAGGCGTCCGAGAAGCCGGCGCCGCCGAAGTTCACCACGTGCAGACGGGACAGCTCGGCGTAGCAGGCGGAGCAGACGGTGGTGTTCCAGAACACCGCGTATGGGTGGTACTGGGTCACGATCTTGTCCATCTCGCCGATCAGGCAGGTGTAGTCCGGCGGCACCGTGGTGCAGGTTCCCTGGTAGCTATCGATATGGATCTTGCGCCCGTAGAGCTGGTAGTGGCTGTCGATGAACGCCGCGTCGGCCCCGTCCCAGACCTGGGCCTGCGCCGCGGTATAGTACAGGCCCTGTGCCTTCAGGATCGCGTCCACTTCCGCGCCGTAGTCCGCCACGTAGTTGACGACTTCGATCTGCTGCCCGGTCACGCCCTGCCAGGTCGCGCCCCCGTTGCTCGGGTCGGCCGCGCCGACCGTGCCCGGGGTGCATGGCGGTGCGAAGAAGTCGATCGACGGGCTGTACTGGCGGCCACTCACGCAGTGCGTGGTGTCCCCGCCGACGCCGCCCGTGGACACACTGGTGGTCGTGGGCTGGCTTCCGGTTACCCCGGGGCCGGGCCCCTGACCGGAACCTGTTCCCGCGGCGCCGGTGCCGGCCGCGCCCGTGGCCGCGGCCCCGGGCAGCCCCGAGGTCGAGCCGGGGGTGCCCGGCGCGCCACTGGTGGTGGTGGTGCCCCCGGCGCCGGTTCCGGAGGAGTAACCGGTGCCGAGCGCCGAAGAGCCGTTGGCCCCGGGCGCGGTTGAGGGCAGCACGAGCACCAGAACCAGTTGCATGGCGACGAGCAAACCCAGCGGACCGAACTTGCTGAGCAGCGGACTCGAACCCATCAGTCCTCCGGGCGCTGGGTGAACCGGCTGAATCGGCTGGATCGGCTGAATCATGCGAGCGGCGGGATGTCCCGTCAAGGCAGGTATGTGACCCTGGTCACGCCTGACCGGCCGCGAACGCGCCGCCGGTCCATCGAGTTCAGCACGCGGCGAGTGGGCGATTCGTCAACATCAGCACGCGGCGACTGGGCGGTTCACCCCGGGCAAACCGCCCACTCGGCATGCGGCAGGGGCGACGGAGGGAGCTGGCCACGCGGCCCGGCTAGCGCTGATCGGCCTCGCGGATGTCGACCGGCGCGGACTCGACCGGGGCCGACCGGGCCACCATCTCGACGACGGCGCGGGCGATGTCCTGCGCGGTGAGCCCGGCGGCAGCGAGGACCTGGGCCCGGGTGCCGTGCGCGAAGAACCGTTGCGGGAGTCCGAACTGGCGGATCGGGACGTCCACCCCCGCATCCCCGAGTTCCTGCGCGATTGCGGCGCCGACCCCGCCGACCCGGCCGTTGTCCTCGACCGTGACCACCAGCCGATGCCCGCCGGCCAGCCGCTCCAGTGCCGCGTCGACGGGCTTCACCCAGCGCGGGTCGACGACGGTGGAGCTGATCCCCTGGGCACCGAGCCGCTCGGCGACCTCGAGCCCGACCCGGGCCATCGCGCCGATCGCGATGACCAGCACGTCGCCGTTTCCGGTCCCGGCCAGGACGTCGACCGCGCCCACGCGGTCCACGGCCGGGATGTCGGCGCCGACCGGTCCCTTGGCGAACCGCACCACGGTGGGGCCGTCGGCGATCTCGACGGCCTCGCGGAGGGCCGCGCGCAGGGTCGCGGCGTCCCGCGGCGCCGCCACCCGCAATCCGGGCACGACCTGGAGGATCGACAGGTCCCACATCCCGTTGTGGCTCGGCCCGTCGTCCCCGGTGACCCCCGCCCGGTCGAGCACGAAGGTGACCGCCGACCGATGCAGGGCGACGTCCAGCAGGAGCTGGTCGAAGGCCCGGTTGAGGAAGGTGGCGTAGATGCAGACGACCGGATGCAGCCCCCCCTCGGCGAGCCCGGCCGCCGAGGTCACCGCGTGCTGCTCGGCGATCCCGACGTCGAACACCCGGTCCGGAAACAGCTGTTGGAACTTCTCCAGCCCAACCGGCGCAAGCATCGCCGCGGTGAGCGCCACGACATCCGGCCGGTCCCGCCCGATGCCGACCATCTCGTCCGAGAAGACCTGCGTTCCGGTGGGGCCGCCCCCCTTCGGATGGACCAACCCGGTCTGCGGGTCGAACGCGCCTCCCGGACTGTGCAGCCGGTCCGCGTCGTCCGCCTCGGCCGGCGCGTAGCCGAAACCCTTGCGAGTCACGCAGTGCACGATGACCGGGCCGCCGAAGTCCCGAGCCCGACGCAGCGCACTCTCCACCGCCTCGATGTCGTGCCCGTCGATCGGGCCGACGTATTTCAACCCCAGGTCCTCGAACAGGCCCTGCGGGGCGAGGACGTCCTTGATGCCCTTCTTCAGTCCATGCAAGGCCTCGTAGAGCGGCGGGCCGACCACCCGGGTCCGGCTGAGCACCGACTTGACCAGGTCGAGCGCCTGCTCGTATCCCTGGGTCAGCCGCAGCGCCGCCAGGTGGTCGGCGACGCCTCCGACGGTCGGGGCGTAGGAGCGGCCGTTGTCGTTGACGACGATGATCACCGGGCGATGCGGGGCGGCGGCGATGTTGTTCATCGCCTCCCAGCACATCCCGCCGGTCAGCGCGCCGTCCCCGACCACGGCGACCACGGCACGATCCGGTTCGCCGCGCAGCGCGTATGCCTTGGCCAGCCCGTCGGCGTAGGACAGCGCCGTCGAGGCGTGCGAGTTCTCGATGACGTCGTGCTCGGACTCGGCACGGCTCGGATAACCGGACATCCCGCCGGCCTGGCGCAACGCGACGAAGCCGGCCTGGCGCCCGGTCAGGATCTTGTGCACGTACGCCTGGTGTCCGGTGTCCCACAGGATCCGGTCCCGGGGCGAGTCGAACACCCGGTGCAGGGCGATGGTCAGCTCCACCGCCCCGAGGTTCGGCCCGAGATGTCCGCCGGTCCGGGACACCGACGTGATGAGGAAGTCGCGGATCTCGGTCGCCAGCCGCGGGAGGTCGGCGGCCCCCAGCCGCTTGAGGTCGGCCGGACCCTGGATCGACTCGAGCAGCGTCACCGGACGAGTCTAAGCTTCGCCCCGACCCGCCCGGCCCGCGTCACAGCCGGGGCACGTACCGCCGGCCGCGCAATGCCGACTCGATCAGGTCGACCGCATGCGCCGCCGTCGCCAGCCGGCCGACCTCCCGCTCGTACACCGACACCGCCGCGTCGACCACCTCCGGTGCGACCACCGGCGCCAGGGCGGCTCGCGCCCCGGCCAGCCCCCGCCGGGAAGCCTCGACCGCGGCGGCGAGATGGCCGGCGGCGAACCGGGCGAGCACGATCGGGTGCCGGCGAAGCACCTCGTATCCCCGGTAATCCGCCGGACACTGGTCGAACAGCCAGCCGACCGCCGTACCTTCCCAGTCCGGACTGCCCGGCGTTCGGACGCCGGGCGGCCAGCCCGGCGGCAGTTGGGTCACCGGGGCTCCGGGACCAGCAGCCCGATGCACTCGACGTGTCCCGTCATCGGAAAGGCGTCGAACGCGCGCAACCCGGTCAGCCGGTAACCCTGCGCGGCAAACGACGCGACGTCGCGCGCCAAGGCGGAAGGGTCGCATGCCACGTAGGCGACGGCCCGCGGCCGCAGTCCGACTATCGCCGCGACGACCGCCGCGCCGGCGCCGGCTCGCGGCGGGTCGAGCACGACCACGTCGCTGCGTCCGAGGGAGCCGAGCCGCCGCGGGTCGACCCGCGCGTTGAGGACCTGGACCTGTGGCAGGTCGGCGAGGTTGACGGCCGCGTCGGCGGCCGCGTCACGGTCGGACTCGACGGCGGTGACCCGCCCCTCGGCCCCGACCCGTTCGGCGAGCGCTGCCGCGAAGAGGCCGACCCCGCTGTAGAGATCCACCGCCCGCTCCCCGGGTCGCGGCGCGAGGAACGCACAGACGGCGGCGCTGAACGTCTCCGCGGCCGCCGGGTGAACCTGCCAGAAGCCGCGGCCGCTGACTCGGAACTGCCGCCCGAAGGCACGCTCGCGGACCCCGGGTCGGCCATGGCGCGCGAGCGGCCCGTCGCGGCCGACGGTGAGCAGGGCATGCGCGGCGTCGAGCGGCGGAGTGAACGGCTCGACCCCGCCGGAGGCCGCGGTGACGACGACGGCACGGTCCCGCGTGGCCGCCGCGACGGCGACCTCGACGAGGGCGGCCCCGGGCCAGCGACGACGCTCCACCCCGAGGTCTTCGACGAGTGGATGGGCCAGCGGGCATGCGGTCAGGGGCTCGATCTCGTGCGAGCGGTGCCGGCGCAGACCGACCACCGCGTCCGCTCCGACGGCGAACTGCACCCTGGTGCGCCAGCCGAGACCGTCTGGGCAGCCGGCCAGGGCCTCGACCTCGACCTCGACGTCCAGGCCGGCGAGCCGACGCAGTTGCTCACGGATGACGGCCGCTTTCCCGGCGCGTTGTGCCGGCAGCGCAGCGTGCTGCCAGTCGCAGCCCCCGCACCGCCCTGGTCCGGCGTGCTGGCACGGCGGTGAAACCCGGTCCGGCGAGGCCCGGAGCACCTCGACGGCGTCGGCCCTCGCGTACCGCGCCCGTTGCTCGGTGATCCGGGCGCGGACCAGCTCACCGGGTAGCGCGTGGCGGACGAAGACCACCCGGTCACCGTCTCGCGCCACACACATCCCCCCGGATGCGACCGGCCCCACCTCGAGATCGAGTTCGGGCTGCCCGCCGGTCACGCGTCGGGCAGCAGGATGAGCCTCGGGTTGCGCATCGCAAGCCGACCCTCGTAGGTGGCGACCATGCCTTCCACCCTGACCCGCCGCCCCGGCGCCACGCCACGGATCTCGCGCCGGCCGAGGAAGACGAGCGACACCCCTCCGGTGTCGTCCGCGACGACCGCCTCGAGCACCGGGGCCTCGTCTTTCGGTCGCACCTCGACCGACCGGATGCGCCCCTCGATGCGGGCCCGTTCCCGATAGCGAAGCTGGTTGATGGCGACCACCCCGTCCGGCCGGGCCGGCGTCCTGGCCGCCTCACCCGATTCCACCCGGGCGGCCCGGCGCCGCCCGGAGTCCTCGGCGGCCGCGAACTCCTGCTCCATGGTCAGCCGCTTATGCGACGCGGTGTGCACCGGAGGCAGCCGCGGGTCGAACGGCACGATGGTGGCCGCCGCGTGGGGGACCCGGCTCACCGTGGCCGCGATCCGGTCGGCCGTGCGGTCGTGCAGGAGCCGGCCGATCAGTGGCGAGTACGACCGCCGGGGCAGCAGCACGGTCGCCTCGGTCACGCCGTCGTCGACCTCCCCCACTACCAGTTCGAGGGCGGTCCGGCGGATCCGGCGGTCGGGGCAGTCGTGCAGCTCGAGATTTATCCCACCGTGCTCGAGCCGGCCCCACCGGTCGGCGAGGGTCTCGGCCCGAGCCGAGTCGAGGACGATGTGCACCGCTCGAATCTCGCTCGGCCGCAAGCCGCGGGCATAGCGGACCGCCCGCAGGGTCGCAAGATCGAGGCTGTCGACGAAGACGAGCACCACATGGCGGCGGAAGTTCGGTTCGACATCGAGTCGCGGGGCGAACGTCCGATATGCCTCGGCCTCGTCGCGGTACTGGCGGTTCAGCCGGATCAACACGTAGACCATGATCGGGAAGATCACCACCACGAGCCACGCGCACTGGGTGAACTTCGTCACCGCGAAGATGAGCACGATGAACCCGGACAGCGCCGCGGACGTCAGGTTGATCGAGAGCTTGCGCCGCCAGCCGGCCTCCCTCGTGCGCAGGTGGTAGCGGGACAACCCGGCCCCGGCCATCGCGAACCCGGTGAATACCCCGATCGCGTAGAAGGCGATCAGGGAGTCCACCTTGGCTCGGGTCGCGATGAGCAGCGCGACCGACACGACGGCGAGCACCACGATCCCGTTGGAGAAGGCCAGCCGGTGCCCCCGATGGGTGAGCTGGCGAGGCAGGAACGCGTCTTCGGCGACGAAACTGGCGAGGAACGGGAAGCCGTTGAAGCTGGTGTTCGCTCCGGTGTAGAGGATGAGCATCGTGGAGAGCTGGACGAGGAAGAACAGGGTCTTGCCAGCCAGGCTCGTTCCGAGCACGTCGTGCGCCACCTGCGAGATGACCGTCGGAGTCCCGCTCCGGTAGGGCACCGCGTGGGTGTAGTGGGTGAGAACCGAGACCCCGGTGACGAGCGAGCCGAGGATCGCGCACATGACCACCAACGTCCGCCGGGCATTCCTCCCCTCGGGCGGGCGGAACGCGCTCACGCCGTTGGAGACCGCCTCGAGCCCGGTGAGCGAGGACCCACCGTTCGCGAAGCTCCGCAGCAGGTAGAAGATGCCGAGTCCGGTGAGGATGCCGTGGCTCTTGTTGATGACACCGATCGGACCGTGCAGCGGGATCGGGTGCGGGTGCAGGTGACCGGTGGCGAGCTCGACGAGTCCGATGACCACCACGAGGCCGAGGGAGACCGAGAAGAAGAAGGTGGGAAAGGCGAAGGCCCGCCCGGCTTCGCGGATTCCGCGCAGGTTGCCGTAGGCCAGCAGGGCGACGACCCCAACCGTTATCCACGTCTCGGACGGGGCGAGCCGGGACAGCGCCGGGTAGGAAACGACCGCGGCCGTCCCGGCCGCCGTCTGGACCGCAACCGTCACGGTGTAGTCGATGAGCAGCGCCACGGCCGCGACCTGGGCGACCCCGGGCCCGAAGTTCTCCCGGGCGACAACGTAGGAGCCGCCGGCGCGGGTGTAGATCATGACTACTTCGCGGTAGGACAGCATCGTCACCACGAGGACGAAGATGACCGCGAGCGTCATCGGCAACAGCAGCGTGAATGCGGCCGCCCCGAACCAGGGCAGCAGGATGAGCAACATCTCCTCGGTCCCGTACGCCGAGGAAGAGATCATGTCCGGGGCGAGCACACCGAGCGCGACCGGATTTGCCAGCCGCTCTTCACGCAGCTGGGCAGTGGTCAGCGGCGCCCCGAGCAACCTGCGTTTGATCTGGTAGCCCAGGGTCTCCGGAAGCTCGGTCGTGAGCAACGGGATCGGCGCGGGTGAGGGTGGGGCAGGGTCGTCATCGTCGGGGGGCACGGACCAAATCATGCCGTCCCCGGTGTCGGCGTCGGCGTCAACCCGCTGACCAGCGACGCCCGGACGTATGCTCGACGCGCACTGCGGACCGGGGAACACCTCACGCACCCGCGGCTGGTTCCGGTCGCCGGCCTCGGGGCCGAGCGCACGGAGGCCGGAGATCCACGTCGTGATCATGGGCTGTGGTCGGGTGGGCTCCAGCCTGGCGCACAGCCTCGAGAAGCTCGAACACTCGGTGGCCATCATCGACCAGAACGCGGAGGCGTTCCGGCGGCTCGGCCCGGACTTCGGCGGCAAGACCATCACCGGGGTCGGGTTCGACCGTGACAAGCTCATCGAGGCCGGGATCGAGACCGCAGGTGCCTTCATCGCGGTGAGCAGCGGGGACAACTCGAACATCATCTCGGCGCGGGTCGCCCGGGAGAACTTCGGCGTAACGCGGGTGGTCGCTCGCATCTACGATCCGCGGCGGGCCGAGATCTACCAGCGGCTCGGGATCCCCACGGTGGCAACCGTGCGCTGGACCGCCGACCAGATCCTGCGCACCCTGTTGCCGGAGGACGTCCACAGCGACTGGGTCGACCCGTCCGGGCACGTGATGCTGGCCGCCCTGCCCTTCAATGAGACCTGGATCGGGCGCCCGATCTCCGAGCTGGAACGCGAGACCGGCGAACGGGTGGCGTTCGTGACCAGGCTCGGGGACGCGCTGATCCCAGACCGGCAGACGATCATCCAGGAAGGCGACCGGGTCCACGTCTTGACCACCAAGGAACGGCTGGTCGCCGCCGGAACGCGCTGCAGCAAGCGGATCGAGCAGAACTGATGCGGGTAGCCATCGCGGGCGCCGGGAAGGTCGGCCGTTCGATCGCGGGCGAGCTTCTGGCGAACGGCCACGAGGTCCTGCTCATCGACAAGGATCCGAGCGTCGTCAAGGAGTCGCTCGCGGGAGCCCGCTGGTACCTTGCGGACGCCTGCGAGATCGCCTCGCTCGACGAGGCGGACCTCGACCGTTGCCAGGTGGCCATCGCCTCCACCGGCGACGACAAGGTCAACCTGGTCGTGTCCCTGCTCGCGAAAACCGAGTACGGCGTCCCGCGAGTCGTTGCCCGGGTCAACCATCCCAAGAACGAGTGGCTGTTCAACGAATCCTGGGGGGTCGACGTCGCCGTCAGCTCGCCCCGGCTGCTCTCGGCCCTCGTCGAGGAAGCGGTCACGGTCGGCGACCTGGTCCGGCTCATCTCCTTCCGGGAAGGTAAGGCGAGCCTCGTCGAGCTCACCCTCGCCGGCGAGGCGGACCTGGTCGGCGCGCGAGCCGGATCGGTGGACTGGCCGAGGGACACCGCATTGGTGGCGATCCTGCGCGAAGGCCAGGTGATCGTGCCGTCCCCCGACGATCCGCTGGAGGCCGGCGACGAGCTGATGTTCGTCGCGACCCCGGAGGCGGAAGACCAGCTCGAGCGCCTGCTCTCGACCGGATCCGAGGGCGACCTCAGCGGGTCTCGGTGATCTCCGGGCCGCGCCGAAACGGATCTATGCCGGGGCGCGCCGCCTCGGGTGCCTCGGCCAGGCCGAGGGCCGCCTTCGCGTCCCGGGGCAGGACCAGCGGGATCGGGTCGCGGGGGGCCATCGCCTCCCCACCCCGGTCGACGACGATGCCGCGGAAGGCGTCCTCCAGCCGACGGGCCTGACCGGGGTCCGTCGCCGCGACGCCGGTGAGCAGCCCGCGCAGGAACCAGCGGGGACCGTCGACACCGAGGAAGCGCACCGCCTGGCCCCCGGAGCCGGGGGCGGGCGCGCGGCCGCGCAACTCCACGCCGAACGGCCCGGTCACCTCTTCCGCCGCACCACCTGAACCGCGGAGCGACTCGGCGATCTCGGCGCGGACGTCGGCCCAGATCCCGGCCGACTTCGGCGCGGCGAAAACGCTGACCTGAAGCATGCTGCGACCGTCGACGAAGGTAACGGCCAGGACCTGCTGACTCGCCGGGTCCAACTCCATCCGGACCTCGATCCCATCCGGGGTCGGGATCCTGATCGGTCCGAAGTCGAACCGGGCGAGCGCCGCGTCGAATTCGTCGTTGATGTCCCAGGGACCGGCGGGTCGACCGGGTACCGGGTCGAGGTCCGCACCTTCCCCGGCCGCGCCCGGCCCGACCGCCCCATCGTCAGCCGCCCCATCGTCAGCGGCGGCGTCGTCAGCGGCGGCATCGTCGAGGCCGTCGTCGTCAACCACCTCGCGTCGGCGACGGAACACGACTACCTCCCGTTCCCGGCGGCGCTGCCGCCGGTCGACCCGAAGCCCCCGTCGCCACGTGCGGATCCGGGCAGCTGTTCCACGTCGGCGAACGTGACCCGTTCCACCCGCTGCACAACGAGCTGCGCGATCCGGTCGCCGCGGGCAAAGCGCACCGGAGCCACCGGGTCAAGGTTCACGACGATCACCTTGATCTCCCCACGGTATCCGGCGTCCACCGTGCCGGGTGAGTTGACCAGCGCCACCCCGGCGCGCGCAGCCAGGCCGGAGCGGGGGTGGACGAACGCCGCGTAACCCTCCGGGAGCGCGATCGCCACGCCGGTCGGCAGGACCGCACGCTCCCCGGGGGCCAGCTCGACGTCGACGGTGGTCACGAGATCCGCGCCCGCGTCCCCGGGATGGGCGTATGTCGGCAGCGGCACCCCGGCGTCCAACCGGCGGATCGGCACGGTGATCTTCGGGGTCATGGCTGGTCGGTAGAACCCAGGGCCCGCACGAAGCGTGAGCCTACCGAGCGTCATCGGTTGCCGGCCCGCCCCAGCCCTGTGGCACCCTCAAAACCGTGTCGGACTACCGGGAACGGCTGGCCACCCCATGGTGGTGGTGGCTCGCGGTCGTGGGCGTCGTCGCCGTCCTGGGGGCCGAGCTGTACACCGGGGTCGACCTGGTCTGGGACCTGTCGGGGTTCGCCGCCGTGGGAGTGGCCGCGGTGGCCCTGCTGGCCGGGCTGGGGCGCACTCGGATCGAGGTGTCCGGGGTCACGCTGACCGCGGGTCGGGCCCGGATCCCGGTCCGGATGCTCGGCGCGCCACTCGTCCTCGACCCCGACCTCCTCCGCCACCAGATCGGCCCCGAAGCCGACCCGACCGCCTACCTGATGGTGCGCTGGTGGGTGCGCCAGGCGGTCCGGCTCGACGTGCTCGACCCGGACGACGACACCCCGTACTGGATCGTGTCGACAAGGCATCCGATGGAGCTCGCCGCCGCGGTCGAAGCCGCGAAGGCGCGGGAAGCGGCTGGCCGGCCGCAAGATGCCCCCGCCGCCTAGCCGATCGCCTGACCCAGCGCGGTCGCCAGATCCCCGCATGGTTCGACGTCCACGGACCCGCATCCCAACCAACCCGCGACGCCGCGCAACTCCGCCGCCAACGCGGTCGCGGTCGGCTCCGCCGCGGCGGACGGTTCCAGCCACGCCGCCCGCACGCGCAGCACCCCGGCCGCCCGGTCGGTCTTGAGGTCGACCCGCGCGGCTAGCTGCTCGCCGAGCAGGAAGGGCAGTACGTAATAGCCGTGCACCCGCCGGGGCGCCGGGACATAGATCTCAACCCGGTAGTCGAAACCGAAGATCCGCCGCACCCGGGACCGCTCCCAAACCAGCGGGTCGAAGGGGCAGAGCAGCGCCGATGCCCGGACCGGCCCGGGCACGACCGTGTCCGGGAGGAGGTAACCAGGCGACCGCCAGCCCGCCACGGCGACCTCGACGAGCCGACCGGAGGTCACAAGCTCCCCTACCCGGGCGTGCGCCTCGGGCGCTTTGATCCGGTAGTAGTCGCCGAGATCGCCGGCGGTCGCGACCCCGAGTGCGCGAGCGGCCCGCAGCACCAGGGCGCGCTGCGCGGCGGCCTCGCTGGGCGTCGGAGCCTCCAGCACCGCCCTCGGCAGGACGCGCTCCGGCAGGTCGTAGAGGCGGGTGAAATTGCGCCGGCCGGAGCAGGTCACCGCACCGGTCCAGAACAGCCACTCGAGAGCCACCTTTCCCGCCCGCCAGTTCCAGCCCCATTGCCCGGACGGCCGGTCGCCGGCGCTCACCAGGTCCGCGACGGTGAGCGGGCCACTGGCTGCCACCTCCGCGAGAACCGACGAGATGTATTCCGGCTGCTCCCGGGCGAGCCGGGCAACCCCGCTCCAGGTGCCGAGTCCCTGCGCCGCCCGCGCCATCCGCCATCGGAACAGCGGGTGCAGCTCCACGGGAAGCAGCGACGCCTCGTGGCCCCAGTACTCGAATAGTTCGTGATCGCGGTAGGCGAGGGCATCCAGCCGTTCCCGCGGGTAGCCGCCGAGCCGGGACCAGGGCGGCAGGTAGTGCGCGCGGGCGAACACGTTCACCGAGTCGATCTGGAGCACCCCGAGCTCGCCGGCGACCCGGCGCAACGCGCCTAGCCCGGCCGGCCCTTTCGGCCGTGGTCGACGCAGCCCGGATGCGGTGAGGGCAAGCCGTCGCACATCACGACTCTTCAGCTCCAACGACGCGCCCGCCTACCGATCCGCCTCAGCGCACGAGATCACGCCGGCCACGCGCAATCCTGCACCGGGCGACGGGGCACAATGCCGGTCGACACGCCACCGCACACTCGAGGGCCGATGGAAAACCGCTGGGGACGCATCGACGCGTCCGGGACCGTCTACGTGACGTCACCGGACGGCGAACGGGCAGTGGGCTCGTGGCAAGCCGGACCGCCGGCCGAGGGGCTCGCCCATTTCGAGCGCCGGTTCGCCGAGCTGGAGGCCCAGGCGGCGCTGCTGAGCCAGCGCCTGGAATCGGGCGTCGCCGATCCGGCGGCGCTGCGGACAACGGCCCGCCGGCTGCGCGACTCGCTGCCGACCGCTAACGCGGTCGGCGACTTCGCCGGGTTGCACGGCCGGCTCGAGGAGTTCATCGCGCGAGCCGACGAGCAGGTGGCGACCGCCGCAGCCACCAGGGCCGCCCGCAAGGCGGAGGCTGTGGAGGCGCTTGGCCGGCTCGCGGCGGAGGCGGAGACGCTCGCGGCGAGCTCCCAGTGGAAGGCGAGCGGGGACCGGCTCCGCGCCCTCGGCGAGGAATGGAAGGCGGCCGCCCACGGCGTCGACCGCAAGGTCGCGACCCAGCTCTGGCAGCGTTTCGCCGCCGCCCGGGCGGAGTTCACCCGTCGGCGCGGCCAGCACTTCGCCGCCCTCGCTGTCGAGCGGCATGCCACGGAGGAACGCAAGACGGCGCTCGTCGTCGAGGCCGAAGGGCTGGCCGAGTCCAGCGACTGGACCGGTGCGGCCCGCCGGTTTCGTGAGCTCGTGACCGCATGGAAGGACGCCGGCCGAGCGGCGAAAGCCACCGAGGACGCGCTGTGGAACAGGTTCCGGGCCGCACAGCAGACCTTCTTCGGCCGGCGCGCGACCGCACTCGCCGAACGCGATGCGGTCCGGCGCGGCCAGCACAACGCGCGGGAGGAGCTGGTTGCCGCGGCGGAAGCCCTGGAGCCGAACACCGACCTGGCCGGCGCCAAGCGCCAGCTGCGCGAGATCCAGGAACGCTGGGCCGCGGCCGGACCGGTGCCGCGGGAAGAGCAGGCGGCATGGGATCGACGCTTCGCCGCGGTCGAGGACCGGGTCCGGTCGGCATCGGAGGAGCGGTGGGACCGGCCGAACCCGCAGACCTCCCCGCTCGTCGAACGGCTACGCGAGTCGGTCGCCAAGCTCGAGCGACGCGCCGAACGGGCCCGGGCAGCCGGCCGGGACGACGAGGCGGCCGAGGCCGAAGCCAAACTGTCCACCCAGCGCGAATGGCTGGCTCGGGCCGTACGTTGACCGCTACCGCGCCGGTGGCTTGCGGGGGGCGCGTCGGGTCCGCGCCGGGGTCGCGACGACGTCCACTTCTGGGGTGATGTCCACCGGGGCTGGCGGGGATGGCAGCGGGCGCGGGCGGCCGAACTGCGGCCTTACCTCGGCTGGGACGTCGCGCAGGTGCCAGCGAGCCAGGGCGGCGGCGGCCACCGCGAAGTAGGCGGTCGGGATCAGGCCGCGCAGGCTGGCCACCCGGTTACCGCCGTGGAAGACGCCGGGACCGGCGATCCGGAACAGCTGGTAGACGGCGATCACCGCCGTGACGGCGACGATCAGCACACACAGGAAGATGACCGCCGAACCGTAGCTGCGCCGGACCCGGCCGAGCGGACCGAGCGGGACCAGATCCTCGGCGCTGGCGCGGGCACCGGCCCGCTGGTGCACGAGGTAGAGGCCGCCGGCCACGGCGAGCACCAGCAGGCTGAGCACCGACTGCCGGGCCACCGCGTCACCCACCGGGTGTGACCCGGGACCTTGCCCCGGGGTCGCGCCGATCAGCTGGCACAGCCCGGCCACGAACGCGACGCTCGCGAATAGCCCGGCGAACAACGTGACGAACGAGGTGGCGAACAGGTAGACGAGCGTGGGACGGCGTCCGCTCGGATCCGGCTCCGCGCGGTTCGCCACGATGAGGATGACGAAGATCAGACCGAACAGGAGCGGGAGGAGGGCCGCCACGGCGATGCCGGCGGCCACCAGCGAGCCGGTGTTGGAGATCATGGGGAAACGGTAAGGGCTGATACCCGTCGCCCCGCCACGCCACGCCGCCATGCCACGATGCCGCGACGGAGACGTGGAAGGGTGACCCCATGGCCGCATCCTCGAAGGTCGGCTGGAAGGTGTACGGCGGTCTGTCCGGAGCGCTCGCCGGGCTCGCCGCCGAACGCGTGCTGCGGGTCGCCTGGCGGGCGCTGGCCGGTCATCCTCCGCCCGAGGAGCCGGGGAGTCCAGCCGTCCGCTGGGGCGAGGCGGCCGCCTGGGCCGGCGGGTCCGCGGCGGCGGTCGCGCTGGCTCGGCTGGCGGCGACGCGCCGGGCGGCCGCCTCCTGGCAGCAGGCCGCGGGGTCGCCGCCACCCGGACTCGGACCCCGCCGGTGAACCGGGAGGAGGAGCTGGCCTTCGCCGGGGTCGCCGGCCAGGCAGCCCGGCTCGCGGACGGCTCGGTCACCTCGGTCGGACTGCTCGACACCCTGCTCGGACGCATCGAGCGCCTCGATCCGGAGCTCGGGGCCTTTCGGGTGCTGCTCCCCGACGAAGCCCGGGCCGCCGCGGCGGCGGCGGACACGGCCCGGGCGGCCGGGGACCCACGGCCACTGCTCGGCGTGGCGGTGGCGGTCAAGGACAACGTCGACCTCGCCGGGGTGCCCACCCGCCACGGCACCGGCTCCCCGCAGCGCCCGGCGGCCACCGACGGCCCGACAGTCCGGCGGCTGCGCGACGCCGGTCTGGTCATCGTCGGAAAGACCAACCTGCCCGAGCTCGCGCTCTGGGCGGTGACCGCGTCCCCCTGGCAGCCGGTGACCCGCAACCCGTGGCGCACGGACCGGACGCCGGGCGGCTCGAGCGGGGGCTCAGCGGCTGCGGTGGCCGCCGGCCTGGTGGCTGCGGCGCACGCCACCGACGGCCTCGGCTCGATCCGGATCCCCGCCGCGTGGAGCGGGCTGTTCGGGCTCAAACCGAGCCGCGGTGTGGTCGCCCACGACGAACCCGACCACTGGCACGGGCTCTCGCACAGCGGTTTCCTCACCAGGACGGTTCTCGACACGGCGCTGCTGCTCGACGCCACCGGCTCCGGACCCGGCTTCGTCGCCGGCCTGAGCAGCGGACCCCGGCTGCGGGTCGGCTGGACCGACCGGCCGCCGACGCCGGGGGTCGGGGTCCACCCGGAGATCCGGGAGGCGCTAAGCGCCACCGTCCGGGCTCTCGTCGAATGCGGCCACGATGTCCGGCCGGTGCGACTGCCGCGCGCAGAGATCCTGCACGTGCTGCTGCCCCGCTATCTGCGTGGGGCCGCCGACGACCTGGCTCTGCTGGTCGACCCGGCGCGCACGCAGGCGCGGACCCGGGCGATGGCGCGGGCCGGCCGGCGGGTGCCCGCCCGGCTGCTCCGCGGGGCTCGCCGGTCCGGCGACCGGATCGGCGAGCGACTCGCGGCGACGACCTTCTCCGAGGTCGACGTGCTGATTCAGCCGAGCACCGCGCAGCTCCCGATCCGGGCGGACGCCTTCACCGGCCGCGGGGCGCTGCTGACCCTCGGTGGCTTTGGTCGGTCGGTGCCGTTCACCCAGCTGTGGAACATCACCGGCCAGCCGGCGGCCAGCCTGCCCGCGGCCGTGAGCCGCGCCGGACTGCCGATCGGGATCCAGCTGGTCGGGCGGCGCGGGGAGGACCGGCTCCTGCTCACGCTGGCCGCCGAGTTGGAGACGCACCTCGGCTGGTCCGGCCGGTACCCGCCGATGGCGGTCAGCGCGCCCTAACTGGGGTGGCCACCCGGTCGCGGAGGTAAACCGAGCGTGTCGAAGGGGTTGGATCGGTCGCCGGCTGGTTATCTGTGAGGTGTGGCCCGACCCGCTGCCCTAGTCGCCGCTTCCGGCCTGGACGGGTTGTTCGCGGCCCGCGTGCGCTTCGGCGTCGGTGCCGCCCTCGGTGAACTGCGCGGCACGGTGGTGTTCGACATCGCCGTCGGCGGTACCTGGACATTGCACATCGACGAGGGCCGGGTCGGGTTGCGCCGCGGGCCGGTGCGCCGGCCGAGCGCCACGATCCGTACCGATCCGCAGACGATGGCCGCCATCCTCGACGGCGAGACCTCCGGCGCCCAAGCCTTCCTCGACGGGCGGCTGACCACCCGCGGGGACATCGCGCTGGCGCTTCAGGTCGACGGCGCCTTCGACGTCGGGGAGCGGCCCGCGAGCTATCCGCGGGCCCGGACGGTCCGCCTGAACGGGGTACGCACCGGCTACCTGGAGGCCGGGCCACGGGACGCCCCTCCGGTGCTCCTGCTGCACGGCCTGGGAGCGACGAACGCGTCCATGCTGCCGCTGCTGCCGGCCCTGGCCGACGCCTACCGGGTCATCGTCCCGGACACCCCGGGTTTCGGCTCGAGCGACGCCCCACGTTGGCGTTACACCATGCGCGAACTGGCCGGTTGGCTCACCGAGTTCAGTGCCGCGATCGGCGCCACTCGACCGGCACTGGTCGGAAATTCGCTCGGCGGCCGGATCGCAATCGAGGCCGGGCTGACCGCCCCGGACGCGCTCGACCGGCTGGTCCTGCTCTGCCCGTCCCCGGCCTTCCGGCGGCTCCGCCAACTGGTGCCGGCCGTGCGACTGATCAACCCGGACATCGGGTGGTTACCGATCTGGCTGTCGCACCGGCTCGTCGTGGAGTTCACCCGGATGATGTTCAGCCGGCCGGATCGACTGCCCCGCGAGTGGTACGACGCGGCAGCCGACGAATTCCGCCACGTGATGAGCCGCCCGGCCCACCGGCGGGCGTTCGTCGCGTGCCTCCGCCAGATCTACATCGAGCAGGCCTACGGCGGCGACGGGTTCTGGGACCGGCTGACCGCCCTCGACGTGCCGGCGCTGTTCGTCTGGGGCGAACGCGACCGGCTGGTCCCGGCTGGCTTCGCCCGTTTCGTCAGCGCCGCGGTACCCGCCGCGCGCAGCGTCGTCCTGCCCGATTGTGGGCACGTCCCCCAGTACGAGTTCCCGGACGAGACCGGCGCGCTGGTCCGGGAGTTCCTCGACGCTTCCGACGGCGCGGTCAGGGGCGCAGGTCGGCGGCGATCCGCTCGCCGAGTCGGCGCGTCTCGCGCCGGTTGAGCGCGCCGCCGGCGACCGCTCCGACGAGGAAAGGCGCCAGCGTGGTTACGTTGCGACCGAGCCTTCGGGCCACCCGTTGCCGGAGCTCGCGACGGGTGGCCGAGGAGAGCACCCCCACGATGCCGTCCTCGGCCGACTGGTCGAGGCCCCGGCGGCGGGCCCAGGCTCCGAGGTAGCTGAGCCCGCGCTGCGCCGGGGTGCCGGTGGCCGGCCGGGCGTAGACCTCGTGCAGTTCCGCCACCAGCTTGAGCTCGATCGCGACCACCGCCACCGTTTCGGCAGCCAGCTGCACGGGCGCGGACAGCAACGTCGGCGGGGCGGCGAACTCCACCCCGGCAAGGGCACCGCCGGCGGCTCCGACCGCGGCGGTCGCCCGGCTGGCGGTCTCGATCAGCGCGGCGGCCAGCGCATCCGCGGCCAGCCCCTCGTGCTGGGCACGCAGCGTCGGGAGATCCCGCACCGGGACCCGCGGCGCGAGATCGGCCACGAGTCCGGCGAGCCACCGCCCACTACCGACCGCCGTGATCCCCGCCTGACGAGCGCTGGCCGCGATCGCCCTGCCGAGGGCGGCGAGGACCCGGACCCGATCGGCGGCCGGCTCCGCGGCCGTCAGCTCCTCGACGAGCCCGGCGATCTCCGCCGGCCGGCTCAGGCGCCGCACTCCCGGCAGATCATCTTGCCGTTCTTCTCGCTCGCCAGTTGGCTGCGGTGGTGCACGAGGAAACACCGGGAACAGGTGAACTCGTCCGCCTGGCGCGGCATGACCCGGACCGTGAGCTCTTCTCCGGACAGGTCGGCGCCCGGCAGCTCGAGCGACTCCGCCAGTTCGGCCTCGTCGACGTCGACGCTGCCGGCCTGGGCGTCGCGGCGCGCCTTGAGCTCCTCGAGGCTGTCCTCGCCAAGATCGTCATCGGTCGCGCGTGGGGTGTCGTAATCGGTTGCCATGAGTGTCCTCACCTTCTCGCGCGCCTATAACGCCCGACGGACCGGGTCTGTGCCCGATTCGGCGAACCAATCTCCCGGCCGCCTCGGGGACCGCGGGCATTCTGCCCGACCCGGGGCCGGCTGTCCTCACCTACCCCGGGGACGTCGGGCAGAATCCGGGCACCGCCGCCCACCGGTGCAGAAGGAGAGGACCCGGATGCCGATCTATGCGCTCGGCGATCGCTCGCCGACAATCGACCCCACCGCCTTCGTCCATCCGGATGCCGTCGTTATCGGGGCAGTGACCATCGCCGCGCAGGCGAGTATCTGGCCCGGATCGGTGCTCCGGGGGGACTACGGGCGGATCGAGGTCGGTGCCCGAACCTCGATCCAGGACGGGACGGTCGTCCACGCCACCGACGATCTGCCCACCCGCATCGGGGCGGACTGCGTCGTCGGGCACCTCGCGCACCTCGAGGGCTGCACCGTCGAGGACGGCAGCCTGATCGGGTCCGGTTCGGTCGTGCTGCACCGTGCCGTCGTGCGCTCCGGCGCGCTTGTCGGAGCCGGCGCGGTCGTCCCCAATGACACCGAGGTGCCGACGGGGGCCATGGCCCTCGGCGTGCCCGCCCGGATCCGCCCGGATGCCGTCCCGGCCGGGATCTTCGACGAAGCGGTCCGCCGCTACGTCGAGAACGCCGAGCGCTACCGCCGGGAACTGCGCCGGCTCTGACCGGAGGACCCGCGCTGGCGCCGCCCGGCGCTAACCCCTACTCTGGGTCATACCGAACGGCATTCTGTTCTGGTTTCGCGCCTTGCTGGAGGGTCCGTGGACTTCCGTGACACCACCGAGGAGGCGGCGTTCCGCAAGGAGCTCCGCGACTGGCTGACCGCGGCCCTGCCGGCCGACTGGTCGAGCCGGCCGCCACACGTCGGCCGCTGGGACGTCGAATTCGCCCGGGACTGGAGCCGGCGGCTCTACGAGGCCGGATACGTCGGGATCACCTGGCCGGCCGAATACGGGGGCCGCGGGCTGCCGCCGATCTACGAGGGCATCTACCTCGAGGAGAGCGCCCGGATCGACTCGCCCGGTCACCTCGGGGTGATCGGCCTCGGCATGGCAGGTCCGACGATCATCGCCTGGGGTAGCGACGAGCAGAAACGCCGGTTCCTGCCCAAGCTGCTGTCCGCCGAGGAGGTCTGGTGCCAGGGCTTCTCCGAGCCGGGCAGCGGATCGGACCTCGCCGGCGCCAAGACCCGGGCCGTCCTCGACGGTGACGAATGGGTGGTGACCGGGCAGAAGGTTTGGTCGAGCTACGCCCATCTGGCCGACTGGTGCATCCTCGTCGTCCGCACCGACCCCGAGGCGCCGCGCCACCGCGGGCTGTCCTACCTGCTCGTTGACATGAGCAGTCCCGGCGTGGAGGTCCGGCCGCTGCGGCAGATAACCGGGGACCCCGAGTTCAACGAGATCTTCTTCACCGACGTTCGGGTTCCGCGGGACTCGATGCTCGGCGCTCCGGGCGAGGGGTGGAACGTCGCGATGACGACCCTGCTCCACGAACGGGGCACCCTCGGCTTCGCGCTGACCGGTCAGCTCGAGCGACAGGTCAACCGCCTGGTCCGGCTCGCCCGCGAACCCGGTCCGGACGGGCGGACGGCGGCCGACGACCCGCTGGTCCGGGACCAGATCGCGCAGCATTGGGTCGACCTACAGGCCCTGCGCTACACGAACTACCGCTCGCTGACCGCACTGCTCAAGACCGGCGTGCCGGGCCCGGAAGGCTCGATCTCCAAGCTGCACATGAGCGAGACCAACCAGCGGCTCACCAAGCTCGCCCAGTCGATCAACGGGTTGACCGGCCAGCTGACCGGCGACGGGGCCGTCCTCGACGGCTACTGGACCTACCATCAGCTGCGCAGCCGGGGGAACACGATCGAGGCCGGCACCTCCGAGATCCTCCGCAACATCATCGCCGAGCGCGTCGTCGGCCTCCCGCGCAGCCGCTGACCCCCCAACCCCAAGGACCGCACCGATGGACTTCGCCTTCTCCGACGAGCAAGAGATGCTCCGCGCGGCCGCTCGCGCCTACCTCGCCGACCGCTACACCCCCGAGCGGGTGATCGAGCTCGCCGACTCGCCGGACGGGTGGGATCCGGCCTCCTGGCAGGCCCTCGCGAACCTCGGCTGGCTGGAGCCCGATCTCGGCGTCCTGGAGCACGCCGTCCTGTTCGAGGAGACCGGCGCCGCCCTGTATCCGGGTCCGTTCTTCTCCACCATCGGCCTGGCCGGCCCGGCGCTCCCCGAGGACCTCGCCGCCGCGGTCGCCCGCGGCGAACGCTCGGCCACCGTGGCGGTTGCGGAGCCGGGCGGCCCGGCCTCGCTGGCAGACGCCGACCGGGTGGCCACCACCGCGGATGCCGCCGGCCGGCTCACCGGCCACAAGATCCTCGTCCCCGACCTCACCTCGGTCACCGACGTGCTCGTCGTCGCCCGCGGGCCGCAGGGGGTCGGCCTCTTCCACGTCGAGGCCCCCGGCGCGGTCACGGCCCGGGAGACCATCGACCGGACCCGAAGGCTCGGTGAGCTCGTCCTCGACGCCACCCCGGCCCGGCCACTGCCGGAGGCCACGAGCCTCCCCCTGCTGCGCCTCAACGCCCTGGCCGCGCTCGCTTGCGAGGCCGTCGGTGTCGGCCAGCGGGCCCTGGACTTCGCGACCGAACACGCCAAGACCCGCGAGCAGTTCGGCCGGGTCATCGGTACCTACCAGGCCGTCTCGCACAAGATCGCCGACATGTTCGTACAGGTCCAGCTCGCCCGTTCGCTCGCCTACTGGGCCGCCTGGTGCGTGGCGGAGGGCGACGACCAGGCGCCGCTCGCCGTGGCCGCGGCAGCCTCCGACGCGGCGGCGGCGGCAGTGGCGGCCTGTGAGAATGCGATCCAGGTGCACGGTGGGGTCGGGTTCACCTGGGAGCACCCGTTGCACCGCTTCTACAAGCGGGCGCAGTGGATCCAGGCCTACGAGGGTCCCGGGCAGCGGCACCGGGCTGCGATCGCGACCGCCCTGCTCGGCTGACCGCCCCGCCGACCCGGTCGGCGATACTGGTCGGAATGCCCCGACGCCTGGCCGCTGCGGCCCTGCTCGCCCTCGCGGTCGGCTGTTCGGGTACCGCGCCCCCCCCGACGCCGCCGAGCCCGGACCCCGCGCCCAGCTCACCGGCCGCCACCAGTCCCCCATCGGTGCCGCTGATGCCGACCGGGGACTGGTCGGTGCACACCGCCGGGCCGCAGGACGCCATCGAGGGGTTCACCGACCGGGTGAGCGTGCTCCCGGGCACCCCGGTGCGCCTCTACATCTCGACGACGGCGACGAGCTACCGGATCGAGGCGTTCCGGATGGGCTTCTACGCGGGGGCGTGGGCGGCCCGTGTCTGGACCAGCCCGACGGAGCCCGGGCGACGCCAGGCCGGCGCGGACCTCACCGGCGGCACCTTCACCGCCGTCGCCCGTTGGCGGGTGTCGGTCACCGTCGCGACCACCGGCTGGCCGGCCGGGGACTACCTGTTTCGGCTGGACGCCGCGAACGGCGACCAGCGATTCGTCCCGCTCACCCTGCGCAGTCCGAGCACGGCCGGCCGGATCGTTCTGCTCGCGGCGGTGACGACCTGGCAGGCTTACAACAGTTGGGGTGGCTACAGCCTCTACCGGGGACCGAACGGGTTCGCCGACCGGGCCCGGGTGGTGTCGTTCGACCGGCCGTACGCCTACGGGGAAGGCGCAGCCGACTTCGTCGGCAACGAGCTCCCGGCGGTGATCCTGGCCGAGAGCCTGCGCCTGCCGGTGGCCTACGCGACGGACGTCGAACTCGACGACGACCCCGGTTTGCTCGACGGCGCCCGGGCGGTGATCTCCATGGGCCACGACGAGTACTACTCGCAGGCGATGCGCGACGCGCTGACCCGGGCCCGGGACCGCGGCGTGAACCTGGCCTTCCTCGGCGCCAACGCCGTCTACCGTCACATCCGGTTCGCCCCCGCCGGGGCCGTACCGGACCGGCTGGAGATCGACTACAAGAGCTTCCTCGACGACCCGCTGCACACCAGCGACCCGGCGGGCGCCACCGGCCCGGCCTGGCGCAGCCCGCCCGACCCGCGCCCGGAGAGCGTGCTCACCGGCACCTACTACCAGTGCAACCCGGTCGACGCGGACATGGTGGTCGCCGACCCGGGCAGCTGGTTGCTCGCCGGCATCGTCACCCCCGGTGAGCACCTGCACCGCCTCGTCGGCTCGGAATACGACGCCGTCGACCCGTCGGTACCGACCCCGCAGCCGATCGAGGTGCTTTTCCACTCCCCGCTCACCTGCGGCAGCGGGCGACCGTTCGCCGACGCGGCGTACTACACGACGCCGAGCGGCGCGGGGGTCTTCGACTCCGGAACGAGCTCCTGGGTCTGCGCCATCGCCGTCTTCCTCTGCGAGAAGGGCCATGGCGATCCGGCCGCCCAGCGGGTGGTCACCGCGGTGACCACCCGGCTGCTCGAGGCCTTCGCCGCTGGGCCGGCCGGCGCGGTGCATCCGGCCCGGCAGAACCTGGCTCGGCTCGGAATCGCTGCGCCCCCGGTGGCACCCACCCGCTGACCAGAGGAGCCCCCGCGCGGACGTGCGACCCTGTACCGGCACGCACCAGCCGTCCGAGGAGCGCCATGTCCGTCACCGCCGAGGCCCGCGCCGATTCCGCCACCTTCAACTCGCTGTCCCCCGCAACCGGCGAGGTCGTCGCAACCCTCCCGGTCGACGGACCCGAGCAGGTGGCCGCCGCCGTCGTCCGGGCCCGGGAAGCCGCTGGCTGGTGGCGGGAGCTCGGCTTCGCGGGCCGGCGCCGCCGGCTGCGCACCTTCCAAGGTGTCCTGCTCCGTGGCCGGGACGAGCTGCTCGACCTGATCCATCGGGAGAACGGCAAGCCGATCGTCGATGCGTGGATCGAGCACACCCTCGCCCTGGAGCACATCGGCTGGGCGGCGCGGCATGCGGGCAAGGTGCTCGGGCGGCAGCGGCCGGGGGGGTCGCTCATGCTGGCCAACATCTCCGCCCGGCTCGAATACCAGCCGCTCGGCGTGGTGGGCGTCATCGGGCCGTGGAACTACCCGCTGTTCACGCCGATGGGATCGATCGCCTACGCGCTCGCCGCCGGCAACACCGTCGTGTTCAAGCCAAGCGAATACACCCCGGCGGTGGGCCGCTGGCTGGCTGACGCCTTCGCCGACGTCGTCGACCAACGCCCCGTGTTCCAGGTGGTGACCGGCTTCGGCGAGACGGGGGCGGCCTTGTGCCGGTCCGGCGTCAACAAGATCGCTTTCACCGGATCGGCCCCCACGGGTCGCAAGATCATGGCCACCTGCGCCGAGACGCTCACCCCGGTGCTACTGGAGCTAGGCGGCAACGATGCCATGATCGTGGACGACGACGCCGACGTGGCCGCGGCGGCGCGGGCCGCGCTTTGGGGGGGCTGCGCGAATGCGGGCCAGACCTGCATCGGCATCGAGCGGGTCTACGCGACGGCGGCGGTCTACGACTCGCTCGTGGACAAGGTCCGTGAGCTCGCCGGCCCGCTGCGCGCCGGGGCCGGGTCGGACGCGGCGCTCGGACCGATCACGATGCCGAAGCAGGTCGAGCTGATCGAGGCGCACGTCCGGGACGCTCTGGACCGCGGGGCCCGGACCGTCGTGGGCGGCCTGGAGTCCATCCATGCGCCCTACGTGGAACCGATCGTCCTGGTCGACGTACCGGAGGACGCCCGGCTCATGCAGGAGGAGACCTTCGGCCCGGTGCTCCCGATCATCAAGGTGCAGGACGCGGACGAGGCGGTGGCTCGGGCCAACGCCTCGCCGTTCGGTCTCGGGGCGGCGGTCTTCGCCAAGCGACGCGGCGTCGACATCGCCCGTCGGCTCCAGACCGGCATGGTCAGCGTCAACTCGATGCAGGCGTTCGCCGGGTTGCCGTCCTTGCCGTTCGGCGGGGTTGGGGACTCCGGCTTCGGTCGGATCCACGGCGCCGACGGGTTACGCGAGTTCACCCGACCCAAGGCCACCGCCGTACAGCGGTTCAAGCTGCCGGCGGAGCTGCTGGCCTTCGACCGGCCGGCCTGGCTGCCGCGGGCCGTGCAGCGGGTCGACGAGTTGCGCTACGGTCGCCGCCGCCCTCCGGGTTAGTCGTCCCGGTCGGCGCCGAGCGGGGCCAGCAACCGGGCGAGTTCGTCGAACAGCGCCGGCGGGGCGGCGATGACGAGATCCTCGCCGGCCGACTCGCCGGCAAGCCCGCCGACCACGGCGCCGGCCTCGGTGGCGATCAGCCCCCCGGCGGCCAGATCCCAGGGCCGCAGGCCGCGCTCGTAGAAGGCGTCGACCCGGCCGGCGCCGACCGCGACCAGGTCGAGCGCGGCGGCACCGAACCGGCGGATGTCGCGGACCTTGGGAAGGACCACGCCGAGCACGGCGGCCTGCCGCGCCCGGCGGGCCGATGCGTAGCCGAAGCCGGTCGCGACCAGGGCCTGGGCCAGGTCGTCCTGTGCCGAGCAGCGCAGCGGCCGGCCGTTACAGCTGGCCCCGCCGCCGAGGCATGCCGCGAACAGCTCGTCCGACTCGGGGGCGTAGACGACGCCGGCCACCACCCGCCCATCGATTTCCGCGGCGATCGAAACCGCATATTGCGGGATCCGGTAGAGATAGTTCACGGTCCCGTCCAGCGGGTCGACCAGCCAGCGCACCGGGCTGTCCCCCGCGGCGGCACCGCTCTCCTCCGCGAGCACGGCGTCGTCCGGCCGGTCGGCCCGGATCCGGTCCAGGATGAGCCGCTCGGCCGCCGTATCCATCACGGTCACGACATCGGTTGGTGATGACTTCGTTCCGACCGCCAGATCGACCGGCCGGTCGCGGAGCAGCGCACCGGCGGCGCGAGCGACGTTGCCCGCCAGCTCGAGCAGGTCCGCAGGGTCCGGCCCGACCACCGGGGTCAGCCGTTGCGGTGGCGTCGGCGCATGACGAGCGCCGTAACCATACCCAGTCCGACGGCGGGTAACGCCCCCCAGCGCAGCCAGCGGGTGAACGGCCCAGCCGGCGGGGTCGTCGCGGCCGGCTCCGGCAGCTCGACCGCCTGGACCGGACCTGGAGCCGGAACGGGCAGCGGGTGATCCGGCTCGGGCAGCGGGTGATCGGGCTCGGGTGGCGGCGCAACCGGCCCGGCCGGCGTGCCCCCCGGCCGTTTGATCGGGCTGGGGCCGTCACCACCGGCTGCCGTGACCGGAGCGCGCCGGTCCCGCCGGGAGATCTTGGTACCGAGGAACACCAGCGGGTCGTACTTGCGGTCGACCACGCGCTCCTTCAGCGGGATGATCGCGTTGTCAGTGATCTTGATGTGTTCGGGGCAGACCTCGGTGCAGCATTTCGTGATGTTGCACATCCCGAGGCCCATCTGGTCCTGCAATAGAGCGCGCCGGTCGCTCGTGTCCAGGGGGTGCATCTCGAGTTCGGCGTATTTGATGAACATCCGTGGCCCGGCGAACGCCGGTTTGTTCTCCTCGTGGTCCCGGATGACGTGGCACGTGTCCTGGCACAGGAAACATTCGATGCACTTATGGAACTCCTGGCCGCGCTCGACGTCGACCTGCGCCATCCGGTAGTTCCCGTCCGCATCCCGCGGTCGCGGTGCGAAGGCCGGCACCCGGCGAGCCATCTCGTAGTTGAACGACACGTCCGTGACGAGGTCCCGGATGATCGGGAAGGTGCGCAACGGGGTGATGGTCAGCGTCTCCCCCGCCGCGAACGTGTTGAGCCGGGTCATGCACATGAGGCGCGGGATCCCGTTGACCTCGGCGCTGCAGGATCCGCACTTGCCCGCCTTGCAGTTCCACCGGACCGCGAGGTCGCCGGCCTGGGTGGCCTGCAACCGGTGGATCGCATCGAGAACGACCTCGCCCTCCTCGACCGGGACGGTGAAATCCACGAAGTCGCCACCGGCACCGTCGCCGCGCCAGACCCGCAGGGACAGGTCGTAGGCGGCCATCAGGCGTTCTCCTCGAACAGTTCCCGCAGCTCGGCAGGCATCGTCGGCAGCGGCTGCCGGCTCAGCTGGACCGTGCCGTTGGCAGCGGTGACCACCAGGTTGATCTTTCCCCAGTCGGGGTCGGTCCGCGGGTGGTCATCGCGGGTGTGGCCACCGCGGCTCTCCTGCCGCTCGAGTGCCGCCCGCGCGATGCACTCGGACACGGTGAGCATCGAGCGGAGGTCCAGCGCCAGATGCCAGCCCGGGTTGTACTGGCGGTGACCCTCGACACAGACCTGCCGGGCGCGCTCCTTGAGCCGCTGGATCTCCTCGAGGGCCTGCTCGAGCTCGTCGCCGCGGCGGACGATGCCGACGAGGGCCTGCATCGTCTGCTGAAGGTCCTTGTGGACTGAGTAGGGGTTCTCACCGCCGGTCTGGGAGAACGGCGCCACGGCGTCGACGGCGGCCTCGTCCACGACGTCTTCGGACACCCTCGGCCGGTCGGGCAGCTCCCGCGCGTATTCCGCGGCATGTTCCCCGGACCGCCGGCCGAACACGAGCAGGTCGCTCAGTGAGTTGCCGCCGAGCCGGTTCGAGCCATGCATGCCGCCGGAGACCTCGCCCACCGCGAAGAGGCCGGGCACGATCGCGGCCTGGGTATCGGCGTCGACCTCTACGCCGCCCATTACGTAGTGGCAGGTCGGCCCGACCTCCATCGGCTCCTTCGTGATGTCGACGTCGGCGAGCTCTTTGAACTGGTGGTACATCGACGGCAGCCGGCGCAGGATGTCCGGGGCGCTGCGCCGGGTGGCGATATCGAGGAACACGCCGCCGTGCGGCGATCCCCGGCCGGCCTTGATCTCGGAGTTGATGGCGCGGGCGACCTCGTCCCGAGGCAGGAGCTCCGGCGGGCGGCGATTGTTGATGTGGTCGGCGTACCAACGGTCCGCCTCGGCCTCGTTGTCCGCGGTCTCCTCTTTGAAGAACTCCGGGATGTAGTCGAACATGAAGCGCTGGCCTTCGGAGTTGCGCAGGACGCCGCCCTCACCGCGGACGGACTCGGTGATCAGGATTCCCTTCACCGACGGTGGCCAGACCATCCCGGTGGGATGGAACTGCACGAACTCCATGTTGATCAGCGAACCCCCCGCCCAGAGGGCGAGCGAGTGACCGTCGCCGGTGTACTCCCAGGAGTTCGAGGTGATCTGGAAGGACTTCCCGATCCCGCCGGTAGCCAAGATGACGGCCGGGGCCCGGAAGACGATGAACCGACCGCTCTCCCGCCAGTAACCGAAGGCGCCCGAGATCCGGTCGCCGTCTTTGAGCAGCTGGGTGACCGTGCACTCCATGAATACGTCGATCCCGAGTGCGAGCACGCGGTTCTGTAGGGTGCGGATCATTTCGAGACCGGTGCGGTCACCGACGTGGGCGAGCCGGGCGTAGCGATGGCCGCCGAAGTCGCGCTGGCTGATCAGGCCTTCCGGGGTCCGGTCGAACAGCGCCCCCCACTCCTCCAGCTCCCAGACCCGGGCCGGCGCCTCCTGAGCGTGCAGCTGGGCCATCCGCCAGTTGTTGAGCATCTTGCCGCCGCGCATGGTGTCCCGGAAGTGGACCTGCCAGTTGTCCTCCGACCAGACGTTGCCCATGGCTGCGGCGATCCCGCCTTCGGCCATGACCGTATGCGCCTTGCCGAGCAGAGACTTGCAGACGACCGCGGTGCGGGCACCCGCCTCGTGCGCCGCGATCGCCGCCCGCAGGCCCGACCCACCAGCTCCGACGACCACGACGTCGTAGTCGTGGCTCTCGTGGTCGGACATCAGAACAGCCTCGGGTCGTGCGAGAGCAGCCCACTGGCGAGCAGCCGGATATACAGGTCGGAGACCGCAACCCAGACCAGGCTGAGCCAGGCGAACTGCATGTGGCGGGCATTGAGCCTCGAGGCGAGCATCCAGTACCGGTAGCGCAATGGGTGGCGGGAAAAATGGTTGAGCCGACCACCGAGGATGTGTCGGCAGGAATGACAGCTCAGCGTGTAGACCCAGATGCAGATCGCGTTGACGACGAGGACCAGGGTGCCGACGCTCAGGTAGCCCCAACCCCCCGGCCCGTGGAACGCGTCGACCGCATCCCAGGTCAAGATTCCGGCGAAGAGCAGGGCGATGTAGAACCAATACCGGTGGCTGTTCTGCAGGATCAGCGGGAATCGGCGCTCACCGGTGTACCGCGCATGCGGCTCCGCCACCGCGCAGGCCGGTGGCGACTGCCAGAACGACCGATAGTAGGCCTTGCGGTAGTAGTAGCAGGTCAGCCGGAAGCCGAGCGGGAACAGCAGGATTAGCAGCGCCGGCGACCACGGGAACGCGAACCAATGCAGGCCGCCGCTGGCCGTGCAGCTGCGCGAGGACAGGCACGGCGAGTAGAACGGCGAGAGCAGCGGGGCGCCCCGCCCGTGGTCGTTGTAGAAGTAGTCCCGGCCCGCGAAGGCCGCGTAGGTCGAGTACCCGACGAATGCGCCGAGTACCACGACGGTCACGAGCGGCGCCCCCCACCAGCGGTCCCGGCGCAGGGTGCGGGCGTCGATCGCGGCCCGCCGGCCGGGAAGCGTCTGCGTTGCCATCGACAGCTAGCCGTCCCTTCGTCGCGACGCGGCGACCACCGGGGCGGCGGCGCCTACAGGTAGGGGTACTGGATGCCGAGCGTATCGGTGAGGGTCCGATGCGGGCCCTCCGGGTGAATGAGCCGGGCGAGGAGGAATGACCCCCGGGCAACGGGGAATGCCGTCAGTGTGAGGCAACGCACCCGACACGCGGGGCGCCTGCGGAACTTCGAGCCCTCGGAGGGTGTTGGATAGTTGTGATGACACCCTCGACCTTGCACCCCGACCCGACGGCCCTCAGCCCGGCCGATCGCTGTGACCGGTGCGGAGCCCGCGCCTACGTGCGGGCCGTGCTCCCGGGCGGTGGCGAGCTCCTGTTCTGTGCCCACCACGGTCGGCGGTTCGCCGACCGGCTCCGCGAGGTCGCGCTCACGCTCCAGGACGAGACCGGGGCCCTGACCGAGGCACCGTCCGCCAACTGACCGACTGGCACCTACCGCAAGGCCTCCGACCCGCCGACTGGCGCCAGCGAGGCGCGCGCGGCGTACCGGCCCGCGCTGTGCTCGACGTCGAGGGGTAGCCCGAAGCAGGCGGACAGCGCCGGGCCCGTGAGCACGTGCTCGATCGGCCCGGCGGCAACCACCGAACCCGCCCGAAGCAGCAACGCATGGCTCATCCCGACTGGGATGTCCTCGACGTGGTGGGTGACCAGCACCAGGGCCGGCGCCGCTGGATCGAGGGCGAGCCGGGTGAGCCATCGCAGCAGGGCCTCGCGACCCGCCAGATCGAGCCCCGCGGCCGGCTCGTCCAGCAACATAAGTTCCGGGTCGGGCATCAGCGCCCTGGCGATCTGCACCCGTTGCTGCTCGCCCGCGGACAGGCTGCCGTACCGCCGCTCGGCGAAACCCCGGCAGCCGAGGAGGGCGAGCAGCGCGCGAGCCCTGCCGTCGTCGACGGCGTCGTAAGGCTCGTCGCCCCGGGCCACCCCGGCGTAGGCCGCGGACATCACCGTGTCGACCACGAGCTCCGCGCCCGGCAGCCGGCTGCCCAAGGCTGGGCTGCACCAGCCGACCTTGGGCAGCAGCAGGTCCAGATCCGCGTCGGCGACCGCCTCGCCGAACAGGCTGACCCGGCCGCTGGTGGCCGAGGTCGCAGCCGCAGCTACCTCGAGCAGCGTGGTCTTGCCAGCCCCGTTCGGGCCCAGAACAACCCAGCGTTGGCCGGCCCGGACCGTCCAGTCGACGTCTCGCAGCAGCGTCGCATCGCCTCGCTCGACACGCACCGCCGCGAGAGACAGCAGCGGGTCGGCCGGGGCATCGACGGCCAAGCTGCTCATCCTTCGAGGTTAGGCCAGCCGGAGCCGGACCCCGGGGGAACACGCCGGGCCGCAGCGAGCATCGCCGGGAGAGAACTTTCCGGCGTCGGGTGGAAGTCGAGGTAGTAGCTGCCGACGCTATGGAAGTCCGCGGGCGTCAGGGGGCAAACCACCTCGTCCACGAATCTGGCGAGATCGACTGCTGCCCCGGCGGGAGCGACCGGGAAGGCGGCGACCAGCCGCGCGGGCCGCAGCCGGCGGGCCGCCACTGCGGCCGCGCGCATCGACGCGCCGGTGGCCACGCCGTCGTCCACCAGGATTGCGACCTGGCGGGCAAGATCCAGCGGTGGGCGGTCCCCGCGGTAGGCCTGCTCCTGGGCGGCGAGCTCGATCTGAGCCGCCGCGACCAGCCGGTCGACGTCGGCGGGGCTGAGCCCGGCAGCCCGGACCACCCGCTCGTTGACGACGATCACCCCCGCGCTGGCGACGGCGCCGAGCGCCAGTTCGGGCTGATCCGGGTGGCCGACCTTGCGGACGACGAAGGCGTCGAGCCGGGCGCCGAGCACTTCGGCCACGACGGCCGCCACCGGGACGCCGCCCCGGGGCAGCCCGAGGACTACGACGTCGTCTCGGCCGGCGTAGCCGTGCAGCGCGGCCGCGAGGGCGTGGCCGGCGTCCGCCCGGTCGGCGTAGGTCACCGGCGGCGGCGGCGCCGGCGGAGCAGGAGGAGCAGGGCGAGCAGGGCGACGCCGACCGGAGCCAGCCGCGCGGTGAGCGCGGGGCCGGCGTCGCGTTCGGCCAGCGGCCCGAAGTCCTGGATCGGTGGGGCCGGGGCCGGGGCCGGGGCCGGGGCCGGGGCCGGGGCCGGGGCCGGGGCCGGCGGTCCCTGTGCCGCCGGAGGCTGCGACGGCCCGGCCGGAGCGCCGGTCAACCGCGCGGACAGCTCCTGTGCGAACTGGCCGACCAGCCTGCGCCCGACCTTGTCGAACACCCCCTGACCGAACTGCTCCGACCGGCCGGTCACCGCGAGGTCGGTCAGCACTTCGACCCGAGTGCCGGAGGCCTCCGGATTCAGGGTCAGCCGGACCGTGGCCGACGCCACCCCGCCGCCGCGGGTCTCCTTGCCAGTGGCTTCGACGAGGATGCGCTGCCCTTCCGGGTCGACCTCGGCGTAGCGTGCCTCTCCCCGGTAGGTGACCTGCACCGGGCCGACCTTGACCCGGAACTTGCCCCTGACAGTGTCGGCGGCCACGGAATCCACGGTCGCCCCGGGGACGCACCGCCCGGCCACATCGGCGTCGAGCAGCGCGCGGCGTGCGGCTTCCACCGGTACGGGCAGCGTGAACACGTGCTCGAACTGCATGGTCAACTCCCTGCTCCCCTCGGTGGTCTACTCATCCCACGTCCGAGGAGTGGCCGGGGAAGACGTGCAGCGACGGGTCGATGTCCGGCGCGGCGTTGTTCACCGCGGTGGCGGCCTCGCCGAAACCGACCGCGATCAGCTTGACCTTGCCGGGGTAGACCGCGATGTCCCCGGCCGCGAACACCCGAGGCAAGTTGGTCCGCATCGCCGTGTCGACCACGATGTGGCGCTTCTCCTGGTTCAGCCCCCAGCGGGTCATCGGCCCCAGGTCCGCGGTGAAGCCGAGCGCAGCGACGACCGACTGCACGTCGAGCGTCCGGTGCTCGTCGGTCAGATTGCTCAGGATCTCCACCGCGGTGATCGAGTCGGTCCCGTGGATCCGCGCGACCTCGTGGTTGGTAAGCACGGTGCAGCGGGACGCGAGCACCTTCGCGACCGTGCTCTCGTGGGCCCGGAACTTGTCCCGGCGATGGATCAGGGTCACCGAGCGGGCCAGCGGCTCGAGGCTCTGCGCCCAGTCGAAGGCGGAATCGCCGCCGCCGACGATGAGCACGTCGAGGCCGGCCAGCTCGTCGAGCTTGGGGACGAAGTAGCGCAGCCCGCGCCCCTCGAAGCCGTCCCCATCCGGCAGCGGCCGGGGGGTGAAGGTGCCGATCCCTCCGGTGATGAGCACCGCCTTGGCGGCGACGGCCGTTCCCCGGTGGGTCGTGACAACGACCCGATCCGGCCCCACCGCCAGCTCTTCCGCCCGGTGGCCGAGCAGGTAGGTCGGATTCCACTGCGCGGCCTGCTCGACAAGGGCGTCCACGAGAACCTGCCCCTTGACCGCCGGAAAGCCGGCCACGTCAAAGATCATCTTTTCCGGGTACAGCGCCGTGACCTGGCCACCCGGTTCGGCCAGCGAGTCCATCAGCCCGACCGAGAAGGAGCGGAACCCGGCGTAGTAGGCGGCGAACAGCCCAGCCGGCCCGGCACCGATGATCAGCAGATCGATCTCGACCGGATCGCCGTCCAAGGCCTTCCTCCCCGACGTCCGCGACGTCCCGGAAACCGTAACCGACGAGGGACCGTCCCGGAGCTACCTGGGTAGCGTAAGGGCCGTGGATATCCACGGCGGCGAACGCCGGTTGCTCGACGCGACCCCCAAGGGGCTCTACATCGCTGGCCGGTGGCGGGAGGCGGCGGCGAGCTTCCCGGTCGAGGACCCGGCGACCGGTCGCACGCTGTGCGAGGTTGCCGATGCCGCCCCCGAGGATGGTCGCGCCGCGCTGGACGCGGCGTGCGCCGCAGCCGAATCGTGGGCTGCCACCGCTCCGCGCGAGCGTGGCGAGATCCTGCGCCGCGCGTATCAGCTGATGGTCGACCGCACCGCCGATCTCGGGCGGCTGATGACGCTGGAGATGGGCAAGTCGATCACCGAGTCCGAAGGAGAGATCAGCTACGCCGCCGAATTCTTCCGCTGGTTCGCCGAGGAGGCGGTGCGCGTCGCCGGCAGGTACGGCCGGGAACCCGCGGGCGGCTACCGGATCCTCACCACCCGGGGGCCGGTCGGATCGTGCCTGCTGATCACCCCGTGGAACTTCCCGGCCGCGATGGGAACCCGCAAGATCGCCCCAGCGATCGCCGCCGGCTGCACCATGATCATGAAGCCCGCCGCGCTGACCCCGCTCACCATGCTCGCGGTGGCGCAACTCCTCGAGGACGCTGGACTGCCGCCCGGCGTGTTAAACGTCGTCCCGACGACCTCGGCAGCGGCGGTGACCGGACCGCTGCTCGACGATCCCCGGCTCCGCAAGCTCTCCTTCACCGGGTCGACCGAAGTGGGACGTGACCTGCTCCGGCGCGCCGCCGGCAACCTGCTGCGGACCTCGATGGAGCTTGGCGGCAACGCACCGTTCGTCGTTTTCGAGGACGCGGACGTCGATCATGCGGTCGAGCAGGCGGTGATTGCCAAGATGCGGAACATCGGCCAGTCGTGCGTCGCGGCCAACCGGTTCCTCGTCGCACGGCCCCTCGTCGACACCTTCGCCCATGGGCTGGCCGACCGGATGGGCCGGCTGCGACTGGGCCCGGGGACTGCCCCCGGATCCGACGTCGGTCCGCTGGTGGAGGAGAAGGCCCGCACCAAGGTCACCGCACTGGTCGAGGACGCGGTGGCACGGGGAGCGAAGATCCTCACCGGCGGCGCGGTCCCGAGCGGGCCGGGCTGGTTCTACCCGCCGACGGTCCTGGTCGGGGTCCCGACCCAAGCCGACATGTTCCGCACCGAGATCTTCGGTCCGGTGGCGCCGATCTACGGTTTCGACACCGAGGCCGAGGGCATCGCCCTCGCCAACGACACCGAGTTCGGCCTGGTCTCCTACGCCTTCACCAGGGACCTTTCCCGCGGCTTGCGGGCGGTGGACCGGCTGCAGACCGGCATGGTCGGCCTCAACCGCGGGTTGCTCTCCAACCCGGCGGCGCCGTTCGGCGGGATCAAGCACTCGGGGATCGGTCGGGAGGGCGGCGCAGAGGGCATCGAGGAGTATCTGACGCTCAAATACGCCGCCGTCGGCGACTGACCGGCCCCGCCGAACCACCGGACCGGCGACGATCCCCGGCCGATGGGACACAGGAAGACGGTCCCCGACGTCGAATTTCAGGTGGCTGAGCGCAATCCTGCGCGGATCGCGGGGCGACAAGCCGGGTCGTCTGCGGTAAACAGGGCACGAATGAACGGATGGAACATCGGGTCGGCTACCGTCGTTGCATCAACCGAGAACCGCACCGCGCTCCCGCCGGCATCCGCCGGGTGGCCCCGGACCCGGCCCGGGAAATAATGCAGCCAGAATGAACACCTCGAGGAAAGGTTGTCCGTGACCCCCGCCCCCGCTACCCCGGCAGAGGAGACCGCCGTGGACAAGGCCACGCCGGCGGAGAGCCAGCCGGCCGGGACCAAGCGCAGCAACCGTGACCGCGGTGCCCTCGCGGTCGTACCCGGAGCTGAGCCCGCGGTCGAAGCCGAAGAGCCCAGCGAAAACGAGCTGGTCGACGAGGAAGAGGACGAGGAGGAGGCCCCGGAGGCCTTCGCCGAGGCCGACGCGGGCATATCCACCGACCTGGTCCGCGCATACCTCAAGGAGATCGGCAAGGTAGCCCTGCTCAACGCCGAGCAGGAAGTCGAGCTCGCCAAGCGGATCGAGGCCGGGCTGTTTGCCGCGGAAAAGCTGCGACAGGCCGCCGCCGGCAAAGGTCGCAAGCCCTCGAAGACGATGTACCGGGACCTCGAGTGGCTCACCGCTGACGGCCAGCGGGCCAAGGATCATCTACTGGAAGCGAACTTGCGCCTCGTCGTCTCGGTCGCCAAGCGGTACACGGGCCGCGGGATGGCTTTCCTCGACCTGATCCAGGAAGGCAACCTCGGCCTGATCCGCGCCGTGGAGAAGTTCGACTACACCAAGGGCTACAAGTTCTCCACCTACGCCACCTGGTGGATCCGCCAGGCGATCACGCGGGCCATGGCCGACCAGGCTCGCACGATCCGGATCCCCGTGCACATGGTCGAACAGATCAACAAGCTGACCCGGATCCAGCGCCAGATGCTCCAGGACCTCGGTCGGGAGCCGACCCCGGACGAGCTCGCCGCCGAGCTCGACATGACCCCGGACAAGGTGCTGGAGATCCAGGGATACGCGCGTGACCCGGTAAGCCTCGAGCTCCAGGTGGGTGACGAAGGTGACTCCCAGCTCGGCGACTTCATCGAGGACGCCGATGCGCCGGTCGCCTCGGAGGTGGTCTCCTTCGGGCTGCTCCAGGAGCAGCTCCAGGAGGTTCTCGGCACGCTGCCGGCCCGCGAGGCCGCCGTCGTGGCACTGCGCTTCGGACTTACCGACGGCCAGCCGCGCACCCTCGACGAGATCGGGAAGGAGTTCGGGCTGACCCGGGAGCGGATCCGCCAGATCGAGGCCAAGACGCTCTCCAAGCTGCGACACCCGTCCCGATCGCAGAAGCTGCGCGACTACCTCGACTGAGACCGGTCACAAACCACCGGCGAGCAGCCCCCCCGCGACGGCCACGCCCACGATGACGATGGCAGCCCGAAGGGCACCGGCCGGCAACCGGCGGCCGAGCATCGCGCCGAGCTGACCGCCGGCGATCGCGCCGAGCGCCAGCACCCCCGCCGCGCCCCAGGCGACGTGAGTGGCCGACGCGAACAGCATCGCCGCCACGCCGTTGACCACCGCGGCGACGACATTCTTCGCGGCATTGAGTCGTTGAAGGTCGTCATGGACGAAGATCGCGAGCAGTGCGATGAGGATCACGCCCTGCGCCGCCCCGAAGTAGCCGCCGTAGACGCCGGTGAGGAACACGCTGGTCCCCACAACGACGCGGTTGCGGTGGTCGCCCCGCCGATCGGCAACGAGGCGAGTGAGCCGGGGCTGCGCGGCGATCAACCCGCAGGCCAGCAGGATGAGGAACGGCACGACGCCGCGGAACACCGAGCCGGGCAGGGCCAGCAGCAGGAACCCGCCGCTGAGACCACCGAGGCCGCCGGCGACGCAGAGCCAGAGGATCCGGGTCCGCTGCCCGGCGAGCTCACGGCGGTACCCCACCGCGCCGGACACCGAACCGGGGAACAGACCGATCGTGTTCGAGACGTTCGCCAGGACCGGAGGGTAGCCGAGGGCCAGCAGGGTAGGGAAGGTGACCAGCGAGCCCGACCCGACGATCGTGTTGATCGTGCCGGCCGCCAGTCCGGCGCCCGCGATCGCCAGCCCGGCTTCAGGGGTCACGACCGGACATCCTGCCCGCCAGGGGCTCAGGGGTCTGCCCCGACCTGCCGAGGCGAACACCATGGGTCTCACCGGCGAGCTCGAACGCAGCCGGCAGATCCGCTCCATGCTCGAAGATGTGATCAGCGATCCGAGCCGGCTGGGTCCAGATCGACGTCGCCCGGGCCCGGCCGGCGGGCCGGGGGCTCCCGGAGTCGTCGTGAGCGCTCCCGCTCAGGTAGCGGTCCGCTTGGCCGCCTTCATCTGCTGCTTGTAGGCACGTACCCGGGACAGCGAGTCCGCGTCGGTGACGTCCGCGACCGAGCGGTAGACGCCGTCCGCGCCGTAGCTTCCGGCAGCCTCCCGCCAACCGGGCGGCCGGACGCGCAACTGCTTGCCGAGCAGGGCGAGGAAGATCTGCGCCTTGGCCGGTCCGAAGCCGGGCAGCCCCTCGAGGCGGCGGCGCAGCTCGTCCCCGGTCGCCGCTCCGGACCACACCTGCGCGGCGTGACCGTTATAGGTCTCGACCAGGTGGCGGCCGAGGGCCTGCACCCGTCCGGCCATCGCGGCCGGGTACCGATGCAACGCCGGCGGCGTGGCGAACAGCTCGGCCAGCTTGTCCGGGTCGTGATCCGCCAGCTCGGACGCGTCGAGGTCGCGGCCCAACCGCTCGACGAGCTGCTGCGGGGACGCGAAGGCCCATTCCATCGGCACCTGCTGATCGAGCAGCATGCCCACCAGCAGGGCAAGCGGGTCCTTCGACAGCAGGGCGTCCGCGTCCGGGTTCTGCGCAAGACACAACCTTGGCGTCACTCGCCGATCGTAGTTCCGGGCACATCCATGGCGGAAGAGCAAGTGCTGTACCTAGCGGCTTCGGCCCTTGCGGCTAGACCTCGGCGCCTGACTCACTCTTATTGAGACAGTTGACGAGCCTGCGGCCGGTTCGGACAGGGACCGTACGCCGCACTTCGGCCTGACCAGCTCGCGGCAGCGCTCCTCGCGACGGCAACCCGTGTTCTCGAGATCGTCGTCAATCTCACCGTAGGGAGCGGTGACGGCGGGCAGCCCGACCCAAGCCGAAGTGCGCTTCCAGCACGCTGAGCGGCGACCGCGTGGGGGCGCAGCGAGAACAGTCCGAGCAGCAACCACGGCGCCGCGAGGGCGAGGTGAGCCTCATTGACGTCCAGCCTTGGCGGGTTTCGATTTCGGCGCGGGTCCGAGCGTCCTCCTGTTAGGTGCCGGAATCGCCGCACGAGCCCCTGACTAGGAGGTTTGCCAGCCGAAGGATGGCCGCAGTGTCGGGCACGGCCAGCAATCGGCCGGATTTCGCAAGCCTCGCCTCAGAGCCTCCGGGGTCACCGACGCGCCCGTTCGTTTCACGCTCACACAGGGACACTGATGGCGGCTGGCCGGCGTCCAGTAATCGTCAACGCGGCGGCCATAAGCGGCCCCTACCGGTCACTCGCTGCGCCTCCCGCGGCGTTTCTCTCATCGACCCGCTCAGCGGCATTAGATGAGTGCGTTCCGAGCATCGCGTAGCGGCGCTTCTGGACGGCACCTGGTCGGCACGGCAGAGCGTCAACCGGCACCGCCGAGCGGGCGGGTAGCGCGAGCCGGTCAGCGAAATGCCGGGGCCAGTTCCAGCAGCACCTCGCCCCAGGCGTTGTACGTCGCCTGCAGCAGCTCCTCCGCGAGGGCGGTCAGCGCCGGCAACTGCGGGTGTGACTGCCCGACGATCGCAGCCAGGCGGTGCTGCACAATGGCCTTGCGGGTGGGTGTCGCCGGGTGCGGGTGGTCGTCCAGCACAGCGCGCCGCACGAACCATCCGGCAGACGTCATCGCCCAGCCCAGGGACACGGTGCGGAGGTCGCGGTCGAAGGCCTGGTCGTGGACGTACGGCAGGGCGATTGCGGCGCGCCAGGACTCGAGGGCGGCGTAAGCGGCGTCCTGTGAGGGACGCCAGCTGCACCAGCACGAGGGCCACGGGACGAGCAGGTACGCGGCGTCCCAGGCCACATGCCGCAGCTGCGCACCCTCGAGGTCCAGCAGCACCAAACCGTTGGTCGTGAGTCGGTTGTTGTCAGGGCACGCATCGGCCGGCGTCAATGCCCATGCCTGCGTGGGGCCGCCCAGCAGGTCATCGAGGCCGCGCAACTCGGCCAGCGCCTGTTCCCGACGGGCTCACTCCGACCAGCGAGAGGTCAGCTGCAAGAGCCTCGGTGGCTCGGGCCAGCATCGCCGGCATGCCGGCGGCCGGCGGCGCCGGCACGTTCAAGCGCGCCGCGCTGCGGTCCAGCGCGTCCTGCAGCCGCACTCCGCAAGCTGCGGTTCGGGCATGGAGGGTACCCAGCGCGGCCGCCCATTGTCGCAGGCCCGCAGCGGCGGCGGCCGAGTCCGTGCCCAACAGCAGCTCCGCGAGATCACCCCCGGATCCAACATCCTCGAGCACGACACCCGCCGGGTCGGTGACTGCGAGCAGCCGCGGCGTCCCCTGTCCGTCGGCCACTTCGAGACCTGCGGGCTCCCGCACAGCCGACTCGGCCGTTGGGTCACGGTGGAGCTTGACAACCACGGTGCGTTCAGGGGCCGTCGCTCGCACCACGAGGGTGCGGTCGCTGCCCTTCAACTCCTCCGCAGAGGTAAGACGCAGACCGAGGGCCCGACTGCCGGCAGCCAGCGCGTCTCCAACCGTGAGCACCGACGCAGCCTCTCACGGCAGGGGCAGCCGACGGTCCAACCCCGGGCCCCAGCCACTCCATTGACAGTCGACAGGATCGGCGCTTCTGGACGGCGACGGCCCCGGTTCCCAGTATCCGCTCTGCGGCCAGAAGAGTACGACTGAGCTGCGCTCGGTAGTGACGGCTCCGTTCGCATCGACGAACCGTTGGCCTCCGTCGACGTGTCCGAAAGACCCGAACGGACCTGCGGCTCTGAGCGCCGGTGACCGGGCAGCAGCATCCGGTCACCGGCGTCGGTCTGCGCGGGTCAGCCGGTGCTCATCCCGGCGAGGTAGGCGGCGACGGCGTGGCTGGCGTGCCGGTCGAGGTTGGCCTTGGCCATGTCGTAGCGAAGCGTGGTGCGGGGGTCGGCGTGGCGCATCGCGTACTGCATGTCGCGCAGCGCGACGCCGGCGACCAGGCCGGTGGTGCAGAAGGTGCGGCGTAGCCCGTGCGGGCTGATCGGTCGGTGCACGCCGGCTGCCTTCGCGACCCGCTGCAGCGCCCGGGTGGCGGCGGCTCGGTCCATCCGCCGCCCGGAGCGAGAGGTGAGGATCGGTCCGTGGCTGCGACCGGCGACTGCGGCGTGCACCGCGCGCAGCACTGAGATCGGTAGCGGGATGTCGGCCGGCTTGGCGCCTTTCCCGAGCACGTGCAGGATCTCGTAGCCGGCCTCGTACCGGATGTCGGAAATGTCGGCGGCGCAGGCTTCGGACACCCGCAGGCCGAGCATCCCGAGTAGCGCGACCAGGGCGTGCTCGACCGGGCCGGCCGTCCGGGAGGCGGACAGCACGGCGGCGAACTCCAGCGGGTGCAGCACGGTGCGCCGCTGGCCCTCCCAGGTCACCTTCGGTCGGGTGACCGCGTCGGCCGGGTTGGCCGGCAGGTGCCCGTCGATGACCGCATACCGGTAGAAGCTGGCCACCGTGCCGAAGCGCCGGGCGATCGTGGCTGCCGCGTAGCCTTGGGTTTCCAGGTGGCGCAGGTACAGCTCCACGTGCGGGCGGCCCGCCTGAAGCGGCTCGAGGCCGACTTCGTCGCACCAGCTCACGAAGACCCGCATGTCCAGCCGGTAAGCGGTCAGCGTCGGTTCCCGGTAGCGGGCCAGGAACCCGGCGACCGCCAACCGCCGGACATCCGCCCAGGCTGGCACCAGCTCCGCTGTTACGGTCGATGTCATGACACGTCCCCTTCCGTTCGTGGGAGCCGATCTCCCAGAGGACGCGATCGTGAAACCAGGCAATGCCGAAGATCAGCGAAACGGTCGATAGCCCGCCGTTCGGGGTCGCCCCGGCCTGCCGAGGAACGGTGCGCGAGCCGGCGTTACAGCGTGTGCCGATTCCTGCCGATATGGCGTGCGTGGCGGAGGACTACCGGGGTGCGCTTGGACGCTTGCCGCCAGCCCTGGGCGTGCCTTTCCGAAGCCTGGGCTGGGTCGCATTCGGGCTGCTGATGGCAGTGAGTTTCGCCTCGCTTGCCGACATCCCTCGAGGTGTCGCGAACGGCGACGAGTCGCATCCTGTCGCCTTTGGCGCTGCGATCGCTTCCTGGCTCGGGTGTTGGCTGCTGTCCCGGTGGGCGGGTCGGGCAGGTCGAACCGCCTGGGTGTCTGGGTCAGTATCGCTTCGCGTGGTCGCGCTCCTGCTGGTTGTCGGGATCAGCACGTTCGCGAACTGGCAGGCCGGACAGCGGTTGACGGCAGCGGAGTGGAAGGGCACGTGCCGCGAGCTGTCCAAGTGCGTTGCAGACGCCGAAAGTGCGCTCGGGTCACGCATCGACGTGCCTCAAGCTCAAGGGCTAACGTTCGAAGGTGGGGCGATCGCCCGCCCTGCGGAGTGGCTAGGACCGGGGGCAATCCTTGATTTCCACAACAAGGACCACCGTGCGGCGTTGAGCATCGTTCCGCTCCGCTACCGCTGTTTTGGCCAATACATGACGAACAGCGTCACACCTGGCGGCCGCCAGGTATGTCTCGAACAGTTCATCGCCCAAGGGGTAGACGTCATCTACCGAGAGGCTGGCCTCAGTTACCGGTTTGAAGTTGACCCTGTCCACCCAGCGACGACTGCCGCCGCAAAGGCGACCGACCGAGACTGGGGCATGCTCTTGGTCGACTCGCTCCGCCCGTGGACTTCATATAGCGGGCTCGGCGCGCAGATAAGTGCCGTTCCAGTACGGACTACCAAGATCGCCCTATCCACCCTGGAGCGGCACATCTGTTGCTTTGGCAGAGTGAGTACTGGACACTTATCACATGGCCGACGGTTTCACTGCCGAAATGGCACTACCGCGCCGCAAGCGACGAGTCGGCTTTACGCTGCTAGCGCTCGTGCCTGTCTTCGTTCTACTCACCCTGGGCTTTGCATTCACCATCTTCGGCGAGGTCGCTGAACTCTTGGCCGTGGTCAGTCTCGTAGGCGGACTCGTCGTCTTGGCGCGGACCCGGCGAAGCCACGCGTAGGTTCCCCTCAAGATCAGATCTGGCCGCCCTCCGATCAAGAGCGGCACCTATCCGCTATGCCTCCACGGCTTTCGGATAGCGGCGGCGGTACGCGGCACTGGGCTCACGCGAACGCCCCGCGCACGCAGGGCATCCAGCGCGCTGTCCCGCTGGCCGAAGGTCCAGAAGTAGGCGGTCCTGCCGTCCTCGAAGTCGAAGCCAACACCTCGCCAGGCAACGCGACCACGCAGCGGGTAGGCACAGGTCACATCGACCAAACGGACGACGAGGCCGGCCGAGACGCGGGCCAACAGCCCTCGCGGGACCAAGGTCAGCCCCCCATCGTCCACCGTCAAAACGCCGAGTGGCCAGGTCGCATCGAAGCGTCCCCACCGCTTGTCCGGGACGTTCAGCCCGCCGACGAACCGGTCTGATGGCACGCGCTCATCGTGTCAGAGGCACCGGATCAGGCGTGGTGTAGCGCCGGCACCCATCAAGTCCAGGACCGGCAGCCCAGAGAGCCTATCGGCACGTATCAGTCTCGCAGAGCAACGGTTACCTCGGCGGTGACGAAGAAGCCGTCGGGAGCGATCTGCGTGATCGCGCTAAGCCGTACAGCCTCGCTGTCCTTCGTGATCACGTGGCCCTCGCGGTAGTTGTACCGGAGCTTCTGGGTCCACGTGTCCTCCAGCCGCTGACCACCTCATCCACCGCGCCCCGCTTCGCCGTTGCCGTCGCCTCAATCAGGCGTGCCGGATCGTCCGTGCGGCGTGCCTGGGCATCCGTCAGCACATCCAAGCCGTACAAGAAGGCGTTGAAGTCGATCTCCATCCCCAAGAGGTCGTCGCCTCCGCTCGGCGGGAAGGCTCGCATGATGGCCGACTTCATCTGCGCGAATGCGGCAGCGTCCACCGCCTGATCATGCCTCGCCGACGCGCGATGTAACGCCGGGTAGGTCCGGAGGGTGCCGATCCAGGAGACCGAAAATACGCCGTCGCTATCGTGCGGCGAATCCAGTGAAGGGCGCCATCGAGCGGGAATGCCAGCTCTCGTGCGTCCCCCCGGGACGACTGCTCGAGTTGCCGGTAGCGCCGGAGGCCGGCTGGCCGATAGTGGCGCTTCTCGTGCGCGAAGAGCTTGATCCACTCCGTAGTCACAATCGCGAATATCCGGCGCTCGCGCGCATTTCGTACGACTCGACCAACGCCGCGTTCCGGCCGGGTACTGGGAGACTCGTTTCGTGTGGCCGAGGTGGCAGCGGTCCGTTCGGGTGGATTGTCGATCAAGAAATCGACCGGCCACTTTGGATGAATGCGAAGCTGCGCGTTCAGTTCGCATGCCTCGCTGTCTTGTGTCCGCCCGGCGCAGCCGCAGGCGCACTCGTCGGACTTGCGACCGGGCGAGCGGTCGGTACGAGTGCCTTCATTGGCGCCTGGGCGCTGGGCCTGATCGGAACCATCTATTTGTATGCCGCGATCATTCTGGCGCGGCGACAACGATCCGCCAGGCAGCCATGAATGGCCTCGATTCCCGGTGGACCGTTCCGCCTCTGAAGGCCCTTGAATCGCCGCTCGGACGATCATGAGCGAGAGCGAACGTTCTGCGCTGTGCGCCCGCCGCGTAGCGAGCGAACCGACCCGGTGCTCCCGACCGGCCACCCAACCGCCAGGCGCACCCCGCCGTCACAATGAGTGCCCCGACCTAACCGACACAGCTTGGAGCAACTTTGACGCCGCACCCCAATCTAGTGCTGGCCCTGGCGTCGGCCGCGTGTGTCGCTGGCGTGCTTGGGGTCGTTATGGGTCTGGGCAGCCTCATTCGTGCACTGCGAGGACAGTATCGAGACCTCGAACCCGCCGCTCCCCGTCAGCGGAGGACGGCATGGACCGGCGTCGTGCTACTTGCGGCTTCCGTCGCCCTGAGCTTCGCGGCCACGTCAGTAGCCGTCCTCGGCCACACCGGGCCCCAACCCAAGGGTGCTGCCACCGCCAGAATCGCGCTGCCATGGTTCGTCGGCGCCTGGCTCCATCACGGTGTTGAACTGCTCGTCAGCCCCGGGCAGCTTGAGGGGACTAGCGGTTACATCGGCGATCTTCAGTTCAGGACCTATGCCGACTGTCAGATACCGCATACGAGCCCACCATGCGATACGACGACAGGCAATCTGATTGTTGAGGGCGGCCTAGTTCGTGTCTTGCTCGACGCGGATGGCTTTGGCGCCGTGATCAATAGCGACATGACTGGGGTTGATCGCGGCGATCAGGTGTTCGTTTACGAGGGGCCGCAGAACGACACGCTGTATGTGCAGGACGTCACGCATCCGACCAGCTCGCTGGCGACCCTCACGCTGTGTGGACCCAAGGCGACCACGAACGCCTGCGGGGCGTAGGTCGCGGCGTTTAGGTGCCGTTAACCGACGCCCAGCCGTGATCGCGAGAACCGACTCATAACAGCCTGCTATGGGCGCCTCGTTCGATGCCTTGCCCCACGTCGGCGTGGACAAATGTGGTCGAGATCGCCATCCGTCGACACGGTCGCCGTAGCCTCATCACCCCTGTGACCCGGGCTGTTGCTGGTGCCCCCAACGGGATTCGAACCCGTGCCGCCGCCTTGAAAGGGCGGTGTCCTGGGCCTCTAGACGATGAGGGCTTGGATGAACCGACCGGCTGCGCCGTCGGGGACCGTCACAGCATAGCCGGGGCCCGGCGCTGCGCGTCTCGGGCTCAGGCCGCGCCCTGCGGACGAGCCAACCGCTGGGTCGCCTCACTCATCTGCGGCCGGCTTTCGAGCCAGTCGTCGAGCCGGTCGGCGGGCACCGGCCGGCACAGAAAGAACCCCTGGGCGCTGTCGCAGCCGTAGGCCGCCAGGCGCTGCAGGGTGGCATCGTCTTCGACTCCCTCGGCGACCATCCGCAGGCCCAGGGAATGTGCCAGCTCGACAGCCGAGTGGACGAGGGCGGCGGCTCGCCGGTCCCCGGAGATCGGACTGATGAACGAGCGGTCGAGCTTGAGAACGTCCACTGGCAGCTCGCGCAGGTAGGCCAGCGACGAGTAGCCGCTGCCGAAATCGTCGAGGGCGACCTCGATGCCGAGCGCATGGATCCTCTCCAGTACGGATCGGGCGCGCGTTCGGTCGGCCATCAGAACGTCTTCGGTGATCTCGACCTGGAGCGCTCGGGGGGGAAGCCCGACGGCGCTGAGGCGGTCGGCGAGCATCCCGGGGAGCGCGGCGTTGACGACTGTGGAGGCGGAGAGGTTGACCGCAACATCGATCTCGCGCCCCTCCCGCCACCACCTGGCGCACTCGGCGAGTGCTTGCCGGAGAACCTCGTCGTTGAGTTGGGGCATCAGGCCGCTGTCTTCGGCCAGCCGAAGGAAGGCGTCGGGGTAGAGCAGGCCCCGGGTCGGGTGTTGCCATCGCACCAGTGCCTCAACCCCCAGCACCCGGCCGCTGGGTAGCTCCACCTTGGGCTGATAGTGAAGGACGAGCTGCCGCTCGCGGAGGGCCCGGCGCAGTTCGTCGAGGGTGACCAGTCGTTCCCGGCCCGCCGCTTGATCTGTTCCGGTGAACAACTGCGGTCCGTCGCGGTTCTCCTTCGCCTGGTACATGGCGATGTCGGCATGTTGGAGAAGGGTTCCGATCGTGGTTCCGTGCTCGGGGAAGACGGCGATCCCGATACTTGCGTCCACCTGCAGGGTGACGCCGTCGATCGTCACGGGCTCGCGGAGAGCGTCTCGCAGGTAGTCGGCGGCAGCGTGCGCCCCCGGTACGCCCGCGCCGTGCAGCAGGACTGCGAACTCGTCGCCACCGAGGCGGGCCAGCAGGTCGCGTGACCCCACGAGCTGGGCCAGCCGGGGCGACACCATGGCGAGCAGGGCATCCCCGGTGCGGTGCCCGAGTGAGTCGTTTACCTCCTTGAACCGATCGAGGTCGAGTAGCAGCAGAGCGTGCCGCTGATCGGGCCGGGCGAGGAAGACGTCCCGGGCGCTGTCGAGGAAGGCCCGGCGGCTGGCCAACCCGGTGAGCTCGTCGGTCAGCGTCAGGGCGTGCGACGCCGCGAGCCGGTGCAACTCGCGGGAGGTCGCGGCGAGCCGGGCCATGACGGCGACCAGACAGCCGGTGGCGAGTCCCCAGACGAGCTCGTTGAAGGGGGAGTGCGCCTGCACGGCGAGAACGGCGATGGATGCGCCCCCGCAGACCAGCGGAACGACGAGTGTCGGCCGCATCTGATCCGGCCGGGAGGCGGCCGCACTGCCCCGCCCCGCCGCCAGCAGGAGCATGGCGGCCATCCATGCCGCGTCGAGCCAACTCCCGGCTCGCGATCCCGACGTGACGCGCCCGAGGAAGGCGACATCGGTCACGGTGAGCAGGGTCAGCCCACCCAAAAGCGGCCACCAGCCGCTGGGCACCCGCCAGCCGAACAGCCCTAACGCCCCGACGAGCAGGACGATGAGCAGCAGATCCGTCAGCGGGTAGATGAGCGCCATTCCGGGTCCGCCCAACGCCCGTCCCGCGCCGTGCCACCGGGCCGCGAGGAAGGCTGCCCCGAGCGAGCCAACGCCCAGCGCTCCGATCAGCCCGTCGAGGCCGGCGGCTCGGTAGACCAGCCGGGGGGTGCGCGGTCGCGCGAGGAGCACGATTGCCGCGTAGGCGCACGGGTAGAAGGCCAGCCAGAGAACGTCCGCGGACAAACCCGAGCGGCGTGCGGCGCCGGCCCAGGACAGGACCGACCAGCACACCCAGCCGGCGGCGTACAGGCCCAGACCGATCGCGAGGAGGCGCCGCGCGGTTCGGTCCGGGCCACTTAAGCGCAGACGAGCCGCAGCGAGCCCGGCCGCGCCGAGGTAGACCGCATTACCGACCAGTCCGTCCCAAATCGGGCTGAATCCAGGGTGGGCCCGCAGCCCAGGAACGAACGAAATCATGAAGGCGACGCACGCCAGGGCCACGAGCCCGAGCCCGAGGCTCCCCCGATGGCCCCGCAGCGCCTGTCCGGTCAGTCGCCAGGGGAGCATGCGTCGCGGCTCGGGAAGCGGGCGCAGATCAAGACCGCCCGGCAGCCCGAAGGCGTTGGTGTCAGCGGCGCGGGCCGCCTCGGCCCAGGGGGTTGCGCTCGCGTCGACAGCCGTCGCCACCTGGCCCCCTTCGGCCTCGACATGCCCTGGAAAGGTCGTCCCTTCGCTTCACTGGTCGACCGAACGGGCTGGTCGGTGCATCGACCGGATGGAGCAACCTGACATTCGGCCCGCCCGGTTACTCCGTCGGGTCGATCCGCCTGGGCGCCAGCCTGGGCGCCGGAGGGCTCGTCACGCGGTGACCGTTATGACCGTCTTGAGCGTGGTGCCGTCTTCGCCGCCGACCAGCCACAGGACGCCGCCCAAGACGGCGGATCCGGCATCGGCCTCCGGTCGTGGGAGGTGACCGGCAAGCCGGGTTCGCCCCGTGGTGGGGTCGAACACGAGAATCTGGTCGGTCACGACCGTGTCGAGCCGGCCCCCCGCGATGACAACGGTGCCACCGAGGGTCGCGGCGCTGGCGTGGGCGAGTGGCGCCGGAAGGTGACCCACCACGGTGGCTTGGCCGGAGGCGGGATCGATTCGCTGGATCGCCGTCGTGTCGACCCCCGAATGCTCCCCACCGAACAGATAGATGTCCGATCCGACGGTTGCCACCGCGGGGTAGCGGACCGGCACCGGCAGGTTGGCCACAGTGGTGAATGTCCTGCCGTCCGAGGTGGCTAGAACAGCCGCCGCCATGACGGAACCGTCGTAGCCGCCGAGCAGGAAGGCCCGGCCGTCGACGACCGCGCAGACCAGGTCCGAGCGGGGCTGCGGGAGATGACCCGAGACGTGCGACCCGCCGCCGGGACTGAAACCCTGCACGGCCGAGATCGTGCTGGCCGCCCCGCCGCCGAAGACGAAATCACCCGAGGGGAGCGCCGCCCCGGCCGCGTCATGGACCGGCGTTGCGAGCTGACCAGCCGGACTGAGCTGACCGCTGACCGGGTCGAGGAGGAAGACTCCTGAGGTTGTGGTCTGGTCAGCGGCCAAGCCGCCGGCGATGACCAGCTGATTGCCCTGGCCGAGGACAACCTCCCGCGAAATCGGCCTCGGTAACGACCACGTCATGCTCGTCGCCGTGACCTTCACGGGCCCTGGCTGGCCTGGCTGACTCGCCTGGCCCGGCGACGTCGACGAGGCGTGCCCGCCGTGCGGGGTCGAAGCAGGGATCGCGGAAGAACATCCGGCCATTAGGAGCAGTGAAAGGGTCAGGCTGGCCGGTCGTCGCACGGGCTCTCCTTGCGTTCGGAGGTGGTGCCTGCACGTTATGGGACGGGCGCTGATGTCCGAGCCAGGGGTCGCGGCCCGCCGCCACGGCTATCCTGACGCGCCGGGCTGTGGGGCCGTTAGCTCAACTGGCAGAGCAGCGGACTTTTAATCCGTGGGTTCTGGGTTCGAATCCCAGGCGGCCCACCGTTCGGGGTGGTTCGCGAACCCGCTCACAGTGGGGCCGTGCCCGTTGGAGATGCGGAAGGCCGGCCGGATGCACTGCCGGCTCTCAACGCGGATCTCGTGAACGAGTTCCTGGAAGACAGTTTTGCGGGCGTGGTCGGGTCCGGCGTCGAGGGCTTCGGCGATCCGTTCCCGCAGCAGCCTGAGATCAGCCGGGCTGGGGACGGGTACGTCTTGGCTGTCGAGGTCGGCTTGCAGGTTGGCCCTACTGGCGCGGAGTTCAGCGAGCCGTTTGGCATGGCGCTGCATCCGTTGACCGCAGGTGGCCTCGGTCAGGCTGCCAGTCTCGAAGGCGCACAGGTAGCGGTCGATCGCCGTTTCAGTCTTTGCGACCTCACCTTCGAGGGCGTCGAGGCGGCCGCGAAGTTGGTCCTGCCCGGCGTGGGCGGCTGCGTGTGCGGCGCGGATCGCATCGAGGACGAGATCATCACGCCCGACGGTGGCAATCAGAGCGTTGCGGACGGCAGTTTCCAACGCTTCGGCGGGCAGCCGGTCGGCGGCGCACACAGGGGTGCCATATCGGCTACGGCTGTAGCAGGTGTAGTACCGGTAGCGGCAGCTTGCCGGGGGCAGCGGTGCCGAGGAAGCGCTTCTGGCATCTGTCGCAGACGACCAGACCGGTGAGCAGGCAGTCGCTGGCGTTGGACGCCCGTCGGCTCAGATCTTCGCCGCGCAGAGTGAGGACCTGCTGGGCGGCGTTGAAGGTGTCGGGGTCGATCAATGGCTGGTGTCGGGATGGGTGGCTGACGCCTCGGAAGGTGACCTCGCCGAGGTAGGCGCGGTTGCGTAGCACAGTGATCACCGACCGGTCGCTCCAAGGCGCGCCGGTGCGGGTGCGGTGCCCCTGCGCACTGAGCTGGGTGGCGATTGCTGTGCCGCCGAGGTGCTCGCGAGCGTAGAGGTTGAAGATCACTGGGATCAGCGGCGCTTCGACTGGGTTGACGGCCAGATGGCCGCCGTCGGGGTGAGTGGTGTAGCCGTAGGACGGGTTCCCGCCAAGCCAGCCACCGGCCGCGGCGTTGCGCTCCATACCGGCGATGACCCGGTCGATGATGTGGCGCGTTCGAACTCGGCGAACACGCCGAGCATTTGCACCATCATCCGCCCGGCCGCGCTTGAGGTGTCGAACGGCTCAGTGGCCGGGCGGAACGCGACTCCAGCCTTGTCCAGTTCGTCGAGCACTTGTGCCAGGCCGCGCACTGAGCGGGAGAGCCGGTCAACGCGGTAGACCCGCAGCAGGTCGAACCGCCAGCGCGGGCCTCGACCAGCGCTCGATCCAGGCCGGCACGGTCCAGTTTGGCGCCGGAGATCTGGTTAGTGAACGTGCGGGCCAGCGCCCAGTCCGGCTGGGTGGCGATGTAGTTACGCAGCCGCACGTCCTGAGCCTCCAGACTGTAGGGCTGGTGGGTCTCGTCGGTCGAGATCCGGGTGTACGTGGCGATCCTCAACATGAGCGTCGTCCCTTCCTAGAATTGTTCGTCAAGTCCGAAGCCGGTCGAGGACACCTCGGCTGTGGCGAAGGAGTCAAACGTTGCCGACAACGGCCAGTGGGGCAGGCACCCAAGACGCGCGCAAGGCCGGTCGGTCGGCTAGCGCTAGCTACCGCAAGCCGAAAGCTCCGTGTGTACCGTGGGTCAAGCAGGTGGGAAGGGCGACTTGCAGTGATCTCCGCGATCGAACTGAGCATCCGCGCGATCAGCGACAGGCGCGGAGCTCCCAAGATGCTTTGGGCGGAGTTCGCGGCCGGTAATATGGATCTGGCCGCATCCGGATACGTGATCCTGGAGGCCTACAGGGCACCGACGACCCCTGCGCGGACGTCACACCCAGCCAATGGGTCGAGATGTTCAGGGCCGTCGGCTTCGTCGCGATCCCGAACAACCAGAACCGGCCGGCGTGTGAGATCACCGTTTTCAGAGGAGCGACCGCGAGCCGAGTACGTCGCCCGTCGTGGTCAGGCGACCTTACGACGGCCCGAAGCTATCGCGCAGGTGCAGCACTCAGGGCCCAACAGTCCGCGAATGTTTACCGCGCGTACGTTATGCCCAGCGACGTCCTTGCCTTGTTTCAGCGCGGCAGTGTGGAGTCGGAGGTCGTCGTCGATCCGGACGCATTGCGCGACGTGAGCCTCTTCAAGTGAACCCTCGGCGGCCCGGCTCAGGTCTCGTCCACGACACGATCGGCACCTCCGGCATCCGTCCGTGAAGGCATGGCATGGTCAGCGTATGGATCGGATCGGCGTTGGCCCCCCCACGGTTAGGAGCGCCGAGTCCGCTCTACCGGGGTTGTCCACAGACTTGCGTCGGTTCGGCAATCGTTCGAACACATGTTCTAAGATACTCGCCTGTGAGCTACTTCGAGCGTCAGATGGGCTTTGAGGCCATGAGTATCGCCACCTTGCGGGTCGACCAATCTGAGGTCCCTCCGGCTGATCATGGCGAGGTCTTTACGCGCCGTTGGGTGGTCGACCTTGTGCTCGACCTCGCCGGCTACACGGCGGAACGCGATCTTGCGTCCCTGACCGCTGTGGAGCCTGGGTGTGGGCAAGGTGCCTTCCTCATCCCGATGGTGGCCCGCCTGGTGGCTTCGTGCGCAGCTCGAGGGAGGGATCTCCGTGACGCTGGACACGCCATCCAGGCGTACGACCTGCTCGCCTCGAACGTGGAAGCCAGCCAGCGCGCCGTCGCCCAGGTCTTGACAGGTCATGGCGCCCCATGCGAGGTAGCGCAGGAACTTGCTCAAGGTTGGGTTTCGCACGCGGACTTTCTTTTGCGGGATGAGGAGAGCCGGACGGCGGATTTTGTGCTTGGCAACCCGCCGTACATCAGACTCGAGAATGTGCCCACGGCGCGGAGCGCGGCCTATCGAGACGTTTGCCGGACGATGCGCGGCCGAAGCGACGTGTTTGTCGGTTTCATCGAACGTGGCCTCGCCCTGCTGGGTGACGGCGGCGTGCTCGGATTCATCGTGGCCGACCGTTGGATGCGTAACCAGTACGGCGCTGAATTACGCGAGATGATCAGCGACGGATACTCGGTCGACAGTCTGATCCAGATGCACGACGTCGACGCATTTGAAGATCGCGTGTCTGCCTACCCTGCCATCTCGATCATTCGGCGTGGTCCGCAGGGAAGAGCGGTTCTTGCCGAGGCGACAGCCGCCTTCGGACACCGTGACGCTGCCACTTTGACTCGTTGGGTGAAATCTGAGCGTGGCACGAGTATGCGCGGCTCGGGGGTTCAGGCCGCACGCCTTCCAGGCTGGTACGAGGGCTCAGCGTCCTGGCCAACCGGCTCCCCCGAGGAGCTTCGGTTGGTTGCTGATCTCGAGTCGAGATTTCCTCCCCTTGAAGATCGACGCACCCGAACACGAGTGGGAATCGGTGTTGCGAGCGGGTCCGATGCGGTTTACCTAACTGACGATCCTGACGTCGTCGAGTCCGACCGGTTGCTCCCGCTGGTGATGTCCGGAGACACAGTGCGCGGAACCGTGTCCTGGTCAGGGACGTACCTGGTGAACCCGTGGAGGGATGGACAGCTCGTCGAGTTGGCCGACTACCCCAAGCTGCAGAGCTATCTCACGGACCACGGCGCTGCGATCCGATCGCGTCATGTGGCCCAGCGAAACCCGATGAGCTGGTATCGAACAATCGACCGGGTAGAGCCTGGTCTGCGTGAGCAACCGAAACTGTTGCTACCCGATCTGAAGGCATCGATTCACCCCGTATTGGAGCCTGGCCATCTCTACCCGCATCACAACCTGTACTTCGTGACCTCGGGTGCATGGGATCTGGAAGTGCTCGGAGGCCTGCTGCTCTGTGACGTGGCCAACCTCTTTGTGGGCGTCTACTGCGTGAAGATGCGAGGTGGCTGCTACAGGTTCCAGGCACAGTACCTGCGACGCATACGCGTGCCTAGCCCCGAATCCCTGGGACTACGAGACAAGAGAGCCCTCGCGGACGCATTCCTGGAGCGTGACGTGGAGGCCGCGACGGACATCGCGCGCCGCTTGTATGGCATCGATGAGCTACCCGCCTCGTGCCGGACAATGGTTTCCCGGATCGCATGAGTGAGGTGACCTAACGCGTGACCCCGAGCGATGACGTCTTTGACTCGTTCGAGGAGATCCTGCATTCCCGCCCCGCCTCCAACCCGTGGATCGCCGGGTCAACCATCCCAACCTATGCGCCAGATTACGAATTGCTCGCGGAGCTGGTTGGCATACCTGTAGGCGCGGCCAGTGGATCCGAGACCGGCCGCCTTGCCAAGGCCATCGACTCCTGGATGGCACACGAACTTCGTCGTGCCGGCTTTGGCGCTGATGAGGTGTGGCCGAGGCTAACCAAGCCGCGAGTTCTTCCGCGGGACCTGGCCCTCTTCATCGAGGGCCTGCCAGAGAGGGATCGGGACGCCACCCGCGCGCGTGTCCTGCGGAATAAGCGCGTCGCCCCTTCCGACGCCAAGGTGCTTGGCCGCGCCTACGTAAAGCAGGTCGACGTTCTGATTGCCCAGTGGTCCCGGGGCCCAGAGCTTCTAGTGTCGACCAAGACCATGGTGTCCTCGTTCCGGAATAACTTGCCGAATCGATTCGAGGAATCCTACGGCGACGCCATGAACCTGAGGGGACGTTTCCCGCTGGTGTCGATGGGCTTCTTGTTCTTACTTCGCTCGACTGTCACTGACGAGCCAGGGACGCTTGACCGAGCTATCGACATGCTGCGCAAACTGCAGCAGGACGTCGATGTTTACGATGCGACGTGCCTTCTCGTTTGCGAATGGGGCGATCCGCCGTCCTTTGGAGGAGTCACGCTGCGCAATGATGTCGTGCCAGATGACCTTAAGGCCAACCGGTTCATTGGCACGTTGATCGAACGCGTCCTGGACCGCACCCCCATCGACATGCATGTGAACGTCCGCGAGGCACGTGACCGCCGGCCCCTGGCCCTCGACGAGGCAGACGAGGCCGGTGATAGCGCGGGGGATTGAAGGACTAACTCCGGTGGGGTCCCACGTTCACTGCACACCGGTTCACGGAGGAGGTGCCCGACTCTGCCCCGGCAGCATCGCCAGTGGTACGCCGCAGGCTTTCCCACTGGCCTCCGTACCCGGCGAATGCTGACCGGGTACGGAGTTGACCACCACCAACGGTGCGTGCTGGTCACGCGCTGCACCCCGGCCCATATCCACCAGATTTGAGCCGGCACATCGCTTACGGGGTTTCATGCATCTGTTCCTCTCGTACACCTTTCCGTGTTGCTTGCCGGACCCGGCCCGTCTGGTAGTTCCAGACCGCCCCGTCGTTGTCAGGACTGCTCCCACCCTTCCCGGCGCTTCCCGGATCAGGCTGTCCTCAGCTTCACCAGCTCGCTGCGACTAGCCAGTGGCGGGGCTCTTTCATCCCCGCCCGGTGTCACACCCCTCAATCAGATTGCTGACCTGGGGCTACAGCACTTCGTGGCGCACACACTCATCCACGTAGACGGCCGCGTCGAGGCGAGCACCTTCGGGTAGGTCGACGCGGGCGGTCGCGGCTCGCTGGCCGTGAAGGCTGGTTCGCGCGCTGGGCGGTCAGCGCGGCGGAGCGGGCTGTGGCTGCAGGCGGAGCGCGAGGGTGGGGCAGGCGGCCGCCGCTCGGCGCGTGAGGGGAAGCAGCTTCGCCGGCACCGGTCCGTCGTGGATCAGGGGATAGCCCCATTCGTCGAGATCGACCAGCTCGGGGAGTAACTCGGCGCAGACGCCGTGTGCGTCGCACGCGATCGGGTTGACGCGTAGCGTCCAGGTCACGCCGACCGCCGCTGCGCCGACGGCAGCATGCTGCCCCCAGGGGCACAACGATCGCCCCGGAGGTGGCGTTGCACCTCGGCGTCGAAGACCTGCAAGGTGCTGCGCACGAGTCGAGCGACACCGTCCGGGTGCTGACAGGCGCCGCGTCGCTCCACCCGGGTCAGCCAATGCCGGAGGCGATGAACCAGCTCGCGATCGGCCCGGCCGGCGGCGAGGGCGTCCAACGCCCCGGCGATGGCGGGCAGCCCGTTGACGCACGGGCCGCATTGACCAGCATTCTGATCCGCGAGCCAGGTCACGATCCGCGCGGTGTCGGCCAGCCCGCACCCGCCGCGGGGCAGCGCGAGAATGACGCCGGCCCCTAGGGCGGCGCCGGCCGCGCGGAGGGTTTCGGGGGCGATCTCGAGGTCGCCAGCATCCGGCATGGGCAGCCAGCTGCCGAAGTAGCCGCCGAGGAGCACCGCCGCCAGACCGCCCGCTCCCGCGTCGTCGAGGACGGTGCCGAGTCGGGTGCCGTAGGCCACCTCCTGCACCGCTGGACGGGCCACCGCGCCGCCGACGGTCAGCAGGACGCTCCCCGGCGCCTCCGGCGTTCCCACCTCGGCGTACCAGCGCTCGCCGTAGCGGGCGAGGAGCGCGAGCTGCGCGAGGGTCTCGACGTTGCTGACCAGTGTCGGGCGCCCCCGGACCCCTCGTTCCGATGGTCGTGGCGGCGTGAAAGTAGGCAGTGCCGGTCCGCCGCCCAGCCAGCCGATCAGCGCTGTCTCCTGGCTGGCGACGTAGCGGCCCGGCACCTCATGCACCTGGATGAACACCGGGTCGACACCGGCCCGGCCGCGTTCGGCGACGGCATGGGTCACGACGGCCACCGCAGGTCCCGGGTGCACGCAGACGTGCACGGTGTCCGCCCCGACGGCGTCGGCGGCCAGCACCGCTCCATCGAGAACGAGATGGGGGACCCGGCCGAGGAGCGTCCGGTCCTTGCGGCTGGCGGGTTCTCCTTCGGCGCCGTTGGCTACGACGACGGCCGGGCCACGCGGCTGGGTCGCGACCGCGCGGAGCTTCGTCGCGAGCGGGAATCCCGCGCCGCCTCGACCGGTCAGCCTGGCTCGCGCCGCGGTGTCGGCGAGCAACATAGGGCCGCGCGGACCGCCGAATCCGCGCAGGGGCAGGCTGCCGTACCGGGCGCGATGCTCGACGTGACCGACCGGGTGGTCGGCGACCATTTCCAACAGGCGCACGGCACCGGTCGGAGGGACACTGTTGCTCACTCGCCACCCTCCTGGGCGTTGGCGTTGGAGATCGTGACGGTGCCCTGGACGGTGCTGCCCTCGATGTTGAGCTGGAGGCCCAGCAGGACCCCGGCCCCGGCATCGTCGGTCAGCGACGCGTCGAGGGTGCGGCCGGACAGTGCCACCACGTGGCCCTGGTATCCCGTTCCGGCGATGTCGAGTTGGACCTGGCTTCCGGTCATCGCGACACCACCGTTGTCCAGCGCCTGGCCCTCCAGGGTGATCGAGAGTCGGCCGGTGGGTGCACCCCGCACGGTGCCGCCAATCTGCACCGTGCTCGTGCCGTCCGAATGATCGTCTTGCCGGATCGTCCCGGCGAGGAATCCGCTGTACGGCAGGACGAGCGTCCCCGGTGACGCCGCGCCAGCACCAGCACCAGCACCAGCACCTGAGGGCGCCGCCGCGGTGGTGACCGACCGGGCCAGCAATGCCGTCGGAGTTCCGGCTCGCTGCGCCCAGCCGGGTTGCAGCGGGCCGGCCAACGCGAAGCCCCCGAGCGCCGCCGCCACGGCTACTCCCGCGACCGCGCTCAGCACGCGAACCGCGGCGGGTCGGGCCCGATCCCGCAGCAGCCGCCAGGCCAGGCCGGCGACCACGGCCCCGACGCACCCCCAGGTGATCGCCTGGGCCCAGCCGGGCCGTGTGTCGCTCCCCGTGCCCAGTCCGTGCAGGACCGCGACTGGCCAGCATGCGTACGCCAGCCAATGCACCCCCCGCCACATCCGATGGCCGATCCGCAATCGCAGCAGGCTGGTGGCGATCAGCGCGAGCAGGAGGTCGCTGGCGAGTGCGCCGAAGCCGAGCCAGAGCGGCCGGTAACTGCCGGTGAACGGGATCACGGCGTTGAGCCAACGGATCGGAGCGAAGGGGTCGGATACCGCGCTGATCACGTGAATGGCAACTAGCACGACCGTGAGCAGGGACAAGTTGCGATGAAGGTCGGATGTGACGAACCGGGGCCAGCCGGGCCGGCTCCACCGACCGGCCACCACCAGACCGAGGACTAGGACAGCAGTCAAGAGCAGCAGCGCGACAAGTCCGCTGCCGCGGGTTAGGTACCACAGGGCGCGGGGGTTTCCGGCGAACCCCAGTGCGGAGCTCACGCCGGTCCTTCCGCGGGCCAGCCGCCCACGAGGCGCACGGACCCGTCGGTACCGACCAGGCGAGCGGGTAGTCGCCGCTCGGCGAGCCAGCGTTCCGCGCCCTTGCCGCGAACGATGGCTGCCGTGCTCGCCGTATTGGCGTCCAGGCAGGTAGCGGCGGCGACGCTGACCGTGCGCCAGGGGCCGCTGGTTGGGAGCCCGGTCATGGGGTCGACGAGGTGATGTACCCACCGGTCGCCGCGCCGCCAGCGTCGGGTCACCGTGCTGGACGTGGCGAGCCCCCCGCCGGCCAGGGTGACCCGGGGGGATGGGTCACCCTGGCCGGTGGGCCCATGGGCGGCGTGTTCGTCCGCGATCGCCACCACCCAGCCGCCGGTGGGGGGCGGCCCGGCCACGGCGATGTCGCCGCCGAGGCTTACCAGCACCCCGCCACCGACGGCCCGGGCGGCAGTTGCGGCCGCTCGGTCCGCCGCCCACGCTTTTGCGGTCGCGCCCAGGTCGAGCGTCATCCCCGCCGGGAGGCGGATCAGACCGGCATCGCAGTCGAGTTCGATGCTGCGCCAGCTCGTGGCCCGACAGATCGGGTTGACCGGCGGACCGTCAGCGTCGAGCGTCGGGAAGCTCCGGTCGTAGCCGAGCGATACGAGCTGCCCGCCGACGGTCGGATCCACGGCGCCGTCGGTGAGGCGGGCGGCGCGCAGCGCGGCTGCGAGCAGATCCGCGAGGAGGGGACTCAGCGGCTGCCATTGCCCGGCGCGGCGGGACAGCCGGTTCAATTCGGAGTCCGGGCGGAATCGGCTCGCCGCCCGGTCGACGGCGTCTAGGACGGACTCCACGGCCACCCGGGCCGGCCCGAGCGCACCCGGTGCCGTCATGGCAAGGGTGGCGCTGGTCGTCCACACGTCCCACGAGGCGAGCGTGTGCGTCGCCGCGCGCGGCGACGTTTCGACCGGTGGTGCGGTCGGCATCACGATCCGCCGGAGGTGACAACCGGGGGGTAGGAGTTTGTCGCCGGGCCCGGCTGCTGCGCCGGCGGCTGCAGGTCCGGGGTCTGGGCCTGCGACGGCGATTGGGTCACCGCCGTGTTCGGTTGGTTCGCGGTGCCGGCCGCGTGGCTGCCGGCGGGCGTTCCCGACCGGCCCGGCAGGGCCGCGGCCGCCGCCGCGCTGGTCACACCGACGGCGGTGAGGCCGCCAACCACGGCCCACCGGGTGAGCCGCGCTACCCGCGCCTGCCCCGCGGCCCGCTCCTTGATCCTGGCCGCAGCCGGTGCCGTCCCTTCCGCCATGCTGCCACCGCCCATTCTTCGCTCGCGAACGCTTCGCTTCGAAGCTAAGGTCGCTGGCCTCCACCCACACCCCGCTCGCCGCCAACGGACGGTCAACGTTCGGTGATTTTCCCTACCGGTCGGCTCCGGGTGCGAATCCGCCGGCTAGGCGAGGACCGTGACGAAGTCGCGACTCCAACCGAGCAGGTATTGCCCGGCCGGGCGCCACTGCCCGGGTAGCGCTGAGGTGAGCGGGCCGCCCGGTACCCGAGCCACATCCAACTGGACCCACTCCGGGTTGATGTCGAGCTCCATGCCGGTGCGCACGTGGACGTCAGCCAGGGCGGCAGCCAGGTCCTGGGGCGTCGCCGACATGCTTGCGGCAAAGACGATATGCCCGGAGGCGTCCTCGCCGAGGGCGCTGCGCGCGACATATTCACGGTCGCCCAGGGTGGCACCCCACCCCTGCCAGTTGGCGGCACTTGCGCTCGGCTGCCCGTCGAGAACCAACGGCGGCAGGTTCTGCCGAACGCTCCACACCGCCTCCCCCGGCCGCGGCAGTCCCGAGCCCCAGACGCCCACGTCGGCCCGGCCGGAACGGTCGATGACCAGGCTGGCCAGTCCGGGCAGGAGGCGAGCCACGACGTGGCCCTCCTGCTCGTAGCCGCCCGCGCCGGCGGACAGTTTGAACCCGCCGTTGAACGCGGAGATGAGCCGGCGCCGCTCGCTGGTCGAGACCGCAGGGCCGGCCTCGACCAACTGCAATGCGCCGGAGCCCGGGTCTTGGCTGCCGCTGTGCAGGACAAAGCGCGGAGAGCCGCGGAAGACCGCCAGTGTGATCAGCGCGCCATCGGTGGTGCGGACGTCCGAGACGACAACGTTCGCGGCCGCCACGAGAGGCGGTGGCGACGCGCGGGGCCGGTGAGTCACGGTTTGCCGTGGCGCCGGAGCAACCGTCGGGCTGGGCGGGTGCGGAGCCCGGCTGGGCGCGGCGACCGGCACTGCCGGTGCGGAGCACCCGGTGGCGAGCCCGATCGCGAACACCGCGATCGCCGCGGCGACCCGCCGATGCGATCCTCGCCGGCAATTCGGGAGCGCCGACCCCACGGGGCGCGACGGCTGGGGTCGCCTGCTCCGGATCCAGAGCCCGTGGAGTGTCACCCCGCCAGACTTTCTGGCTGCGGGTAAAGCCAGGGGCTACAGCTTGCCAAGCCCGGGCCAAACAGCGGATTGCGTCAACGGACCCTCCGGCCGGATCGCCGTGATGCCACCCGGGGATCCGTTGCCGCGGAGATGCTGACCTCTCACAGACAGGAATAGACAGCTCTAACGAGCCCCTCTGCCCGACCGTCCCTGCCCAGCCTCATCCGATTCATGGCGTAGCCGAATCCGAGGTGGTGGACCGGGTCGGCGAAACCCAGCGAACCGCCGGCGCCGGGATGACCGAATGCGCCGGGCGGGGCGGCGGCGCCGATCATCGGGGGGAGCGCGAAGCCCGCACCGAACCGGGACGGTTGCAGGGTGACCAGGTCGGTGCCGTCGCTGCGCACGACGGTCGCCGCGGCCACCGTCTCCGGGCGCAGCAGCCGGACCCCGTCGACTTCGCCGACCGTCGCCGCGTACATCCGGGCCATCGCCCGGGCGCTGGCGACGCCGTTCGACGAGGGTAGTTCCGCGGCGTGGTACGGCCTGGTGTTCCATCGCTGGTCGTAGTTGAACAGGGCACTCGGGCCGGTCATGACCCGGGTGAGCAGGCTGTCCGGGTCGAGGGCCGCGGCGACGGTGCGCAGCCACGGGGCCGGCAGGTGCCCGGTGAGCAGCCGCCCGGCCGGCATCAGGCCCGGAATCCGGGCGGCCGCGTGCGCGACCGCGAGCGGTCCGGTCGGCAGCCGCGGTGGGACGAGTTCGGCCAGCCGGGGTTCGACGTCGGCCGGCAGCCCGATCCAGAAGTCGAGGCCGAGCGGGTCGGCGACCTCGGTGGCGAAGAAGGCGCCGACCGGGTTCCCGGTGATCCGGCGGATCAGCTCGCCGAGGATCCAGCCGAAGGTTCGGGCGTGGTAGCCGTGCGCGCTGCCCGGCGGCCAGACCGGACGCTGCGCGGCGACCGCGGCGGCGACACCGTGCCAGCCGACGACGTCGTCGAGGCTGACCGCCGCGTCCACGACCGGCACGGCCGCCCGGTGCGCGAGCACCGCCGACACCGGGATCGCCGCCTTGCCGGCCGCGGCGAACGCCGGCCAGTATTCGGCGACCGGCGCCTCCAGATCGAGCTCGCCCCGCTCGGCCAGCCGGTGGATGCAGATCGCGGTCGCGCCCTTGGTGGAGGAGAACACGACCACCGGGGTGTCGGCTTCCCACGCGCGGTCGCCGCCGGGCTCGGCCCGCCCGGCCCACAGGTCCACGACCGGCCGGCCGTCGCGGTAGACACAGCAGGCGGCCCCGAGGTCACCGGAGCGGAAGTTCGCGGCGAAGGCATCCCGCACCGGCTCGAAGCCGGGGGCGGTGTCGCCCCGGATCGGCGTCGCCGGGCCGGTCACCCCCCGGCCACCGGGATCTTCCGGCCGGCCAGCCAGCTGAGCACCGACAACGCCTGCGGGACGGTCCAGCTGACTACCGGGTCCGGGTGGGCCAGGTCGTTGCGTCCCTGCGGGCTCAGGGCGCCGACCAGTGGGCCGGGCGGCACCGCTCCGAGCGTGTCCGGTGCGGCGTTCACGACGAACCGCTCGGCGCCGTCCGGGCCGAGGAAGACCAGCACGTTCGAGTGGTCCACGTCGTAGGTCAACGGCCGGTGGGTCAGCCAGTCCAGGGTTGCCGGTTTCGGTTCCGGCGCGCGCGCGACGGCTACCCCGAAGTAGCGCCAGAGCACCGCCGCGTTCGCTGGTGTCTCGGTGAGCAGCACCCAGTCGGCCTGCGGGCCGCCGTAGAGCCGCTGGTAGGCGCGGAGCCGCGCGGGCGTGTCCCGCTCCGGATCGACGCTTATCTCGAGCAGGACCACCCGGGCGCCGAGGGCGGCGGCGGTGACCGCCCGGGCCATCGCCGCGGTGTTCGCCGACGTCAGCGGGCAGACGTCGGTGCAGAGGCTGAGGAAGTCCGCGATCATCACGTCGCGTCCGCCGAACGCGGCGAGGCTGGTCGGCCGGCCGTCCGCGGTGACCAGCGGGAGGTTACGGATCGCGGCCGGCACCGCCGTGTCCACGACGGTGCCGAGCGAGGCGGCCGGCGGACCGGGCCGGCCGGGGGCGCAGCCGGCGAGCAGTCCGGCGACCGCCAGCCCGGCGAGGAGGCGGCGGGTCACGGGCCGTGCGGCCCGACGACGGGGACGGTCAGCCGGAGCAGGCCGCCCGGACGGAACCGGAACGCGACCGCGAGCTGCTGGCCGGCGGCCAGCCCGTTGCGGCTGGTCCCGAGCGAGGGCAGCACCAGCGGGACGTCGTCTTTCGGGCCCAGCACGACGTCGAGCCGCTCCGCCCCGGTGGGGGCGGTGACCGCGACCAGGGTGTCCGGGCCGGTCCCGTGGTTGAGCAACGTCGCGTAGAGCCGGATCGGGGCGCCGGCCGGCGTCGCCGTCACGTAGGCGCTGAAGATCTGTAGGTCGCCCTGGTCGAGGCTGGCCCCGAAGTCGGTGGTGACGTTGCCGGACAGCGTCGGGTTGGCGGCCGGGGCGGCTGGGGCGGCTGGGGCGGCCGGGCCGCAGCCGCCGAGCAGACCGCCGAGCGCCAGCGCGCCGGCCAGGCCTACCCGGGAGCGGCTCATCGCTCCCCCGGGGGGTCGTCGGCGGCCCGTCCGGACAGCCGGGCGAGGTAGGCGTTGTAGGCGGCCAGGTGGGCGTCGTCGTCGACGGTGGCGTGCCGCGCGACCCGGGCGGCCGGCACCCGGGCCAGCCCGGCGTTGGCGGCGTGCTCGGCCAGGGTGTTGCGCCGGGCGGTCTCCAGCCACGCCCCGGCGTTCCCCTCCCGCTGGTCGGTGAGGAAGGACAGAAACACGATGAGGATGAAGCCGAGCATAAGGGCGTCTCCGCCGACCCACATGACCGCGCCGCCGGCGTGCAGGTCGGCGATCAGGCTCGGCCCCCAGGTCCGGCCGGCCCGCGCGTAGGCCGGGAACAGCTCGTGGTTGGTCTGGTTGAGCACCACGCCGACGAAGGTGTCGACCGGCATCGCCACGGCGAGCAGGAGGAACCGGCCGGGCATCGACATCCGCCAGCGGATCGGCTCGGAGCCGAGCAGCGGCAGGAAGAACAGGTATCCCGCGGCCAGGTAGAGCAGGTGCTCGCCGTCGTGGGCCCACGGGTGTTCGAGGGTGAGGTTCATGAGCGAGGTGAGATGCGTGCCGACGATGACCCCGGTGTAGATCACCAGCGCGACCGGCGGGCAGGTGAGGGCGGTGACCAGCCGGGACCGGACCGCGCGCCGGGCCCAGCGGTGGACCGGATTGCCCCAGGCGTGCATGAGCAGGATCACCGGCCGGCCGGCCACGAGCAGCGCCGGCGCGACCATGACGAGAAGCAGGTGCTGAACCATGTGCACCCAGAACAGCGTGTCGTCGTATACCCCGATGCTGCTCTGGGTGGCGAGCGCGATGGTGGCGAGCCCGGCGAGGAAGCTGGCGCTGCGCAGTACCGGCCAGGGCCGGGCCGGGTGGCGGCGGCGGACGCGGACCGCGCCGATCAGGTAGCCGATCGCGGCGACGGCGAGGATCGCCGACACTTGCGGGGCGAACTGCCAGGAGGTCAGCGCCGTGTGCCCGGTGAGCGGAGCGATCGCCGGCATGGTTGCAGACTCGCACAGCGGTCGCGCCGCTCAACCAGCGGCGCTACCCGACGGCGTAGGTGACGCGGTTGGTGACGCCGAAGGTGACGCCGAAGGTGACGCAGTCGGTCGGACGGAGCGGCGGGGGCTCGGGGACGTCGTCGGTCGGGTGACGACCGCCCGGGTTACGGCCGGCCGGTCGAGGTGGATCGGCAGCAGGCCGCGCTCCCGCCAGATCGGCAGCACGGTGGCCAGCGCGCGGACCGTCTCGCTGCGGTCCCCCCCGCCGTCATGGCACAGCACGATGTCGCCGGGCCGGACCCGGAGCAGCGCCCGGATGATCTGGCTGGTGCCGGGCCTGGCCCAGTCCCGCGGATCGACGTCCCAGTCCAGCGGGAGCAGGCCCACCGCGGCGGTGGCCCGCAGGACCAGTGGTGACCAGTCCCCGCCGGGCGCCCGGAACAGCCGCGGCGTCCGCCCGGTCGCGGTGCGGATCGCCCGCTGGGCGACCCGGATCTCGGCCAGCATGGTGTGCGCCGGAAGCAGGTTGAAGGGCTGCCGGTGGTCCTGCGAGTGGTTGACCAGTCCGTGCCCGGCGGTGGCCACCGCGCGGGCGAGCGCGGGGTAGGCGTCGACGTGGACACCGACCATGCAGAAGTTCGCGGCGGTGGCGTTGCGGGCGAGCACGGCCAGGACCTCCGGCGTCCAGCTGCTCGGCCCGTCGTCGATGGTTAGCCCGATCGCGTTGGCCGGTGCGTTGGGCACCAGCTGACGCACCCGGTAGGCGGGGGAGGACCAGACCCGGACCCGCGGGGGCGGCAGCCCTTCGGATGCGACGGTCGGCTCCGCACGCGGGGTCGGGGTGGCGGTCCGGGTCGGCTCCGGTGGCGTGGGGAGCGGCGGGGTCGCCACGGGCCGGGCGGCGAGGGGGGCCGGATGGCCGAGGAGCCGGTCGGCGGCGACGCCGCAGGCGCTGCCGGCCCCGGCCGCGCCGACCCCCAGCAGGATGTGCAGCAGTCCCCGCCGGGACACCCCGCCGCTCGCCTGGTCGCGCACAGCTACCGCTTCCCGATCGCCGTGGAGCCGTCGTTGCTGGGACGCCGGAGCGAAGGCGATGGTTGACGGCCCGATCGTCCGGCCACGGCCACTTTAACCCGCTTTCGGCGGTTATCGCCGCGCGACCGCCAGCAGCGCGACGTCGTCGCTGCGGTCCTCGCCGGCGAGGGCCGCGAGGATCGCATCGCAGACGAGCTCCGGATCGCTGGTGCCGGCCGAGACGGCCGCGGTCACCAGCCTTCGGGTCCCCAGTTCGATGTCCTGGGTGCGGTCCTCGACCAGGCCGTCGGTGTAGCTGACGAGAACCGCGCCCGGGCTCAGGGTGCCCGACCACTCGACGGCGGGGAGCGGGGGGGCGCCGAACGGCGCCGCGGGGTCGAGCGGGAGCAACTCCGCCCATCCGCTGTGCACCACGAGCGGCGGCGGATGCCCGGCCGAGGCCACCCGTAGCGCCCCGGTTCTCGGATCCAGGAACGCGAACAGGGCGGTCGCGATCCGGTCCACCCCGAGCAGGTCCCAGCTCTCCTGGATCCTTGCGATGAGGTCGGCCGGGCCGCTCGCCCGGCCGATCAGTGCCCGGCTGGCGCTACGCAGCTGACCCATGGTCGCCGCCGCAACCAGGTCGTGCCCACCGACGTCGCCGACGGCGAGTGCCACCTCCCCGGACGGCAGTCGGAGCAGGTCGTAGAAGTCTCCGCCGACCTCCGCGTCGCGCGTGCCCGGCACGTAGCGGAACGCGATGTCGAGGTCGGGGACGGCGGGCAGCCCGCTGGGAAGCAGGCTGGACTGAAGGGTGTGCGAAGCCCGGTGCGCCTGGTCGTAGCGGCGGGCCTTCGCGACGACGAGGGCGACCCGGCCGGCGAGGTCCTCGGCGAGCGCGAGGTCGGCCGGCCCGAACCTTCGCTCCGACCCGGCGGAGACGAGGGTGACGCTGCCGAGCGCCTGGCCGTCGGCGACCAGCGGCACCGTCATGTAGCTGGTGAACCCGAGCGCCTTGACCAGTTCGAAGTGGCGCTCGTCGAGGGTGGTGGCGTGGAGGAACTCGTCGCTCATCTCGGCCGACCAGCGCGACCGTCCGGTCGCCATCGCGTCGACGCTCGGGTGCTGCCCGTCCGGTTGCGGGGGGTAGCGGCGGCGCAGCTCCTCGACCAGCGGCTGGCGTGCCGGGTCGGCGTGCCGGGCGGCCATCCGGACCAGCCGGCGGTTGTCGTCGACGACGTCGATGAGGCACAGGTCGCCGAGGGTCGGCACGGCGACACCCGCCAGCCGCTCGAGGGTCTCGGCGTAGCCGGAGGCCCGGGCGAGAACGTCGGACGCCTGGAGCAGGAACGACTGGGAGCGCTGCACCTCGCGCAACCGCTCCTCGGCCCGCACCCGCTGGAGGAACTGGCCGAGCTGACGGCCGATCCCGGTGAGCAGCTCGAGCAGCTGGGGCTCGATCGCCGCGTCGTCGGCGGCGAACAGCTCGACGACACCGAGGACCTCGGTCCGCGCGACGAGGGGGAACGCCAGCCCCTGCCGCATCCCGCTGGCCCGCAGCACGTCGGCGCGGCGCAGGACCGGCGGGCCGTCGTCGATCAGCGTCGCGACCGTGGCGCCGCGCTGCCAACAAGTGCCGGGCAGCCCTTCGCCGAGTCCCATGCTCCACGCCCGGCAGGCCGCCTCGAACGCCTCGATCGAGCGGCCGCCGACCCCCCAGACATCGGCGCAGGACAACCGTTCGGTGGTGTCGTCGACCAGCCACAGCCCGGCGATGTCCCAGTCGAGGTTGGCGCACAGCGTCGGCAGGACGTGGCCGTAGGCCTCCTCCACCCCGGCGGCGGCCTGGAGCCGGGCGGCAACCTCGACGCTGGCCCGGACGTAGCGGGTGAGGTCGACCTGGCGTTCCAGGGCCACGCGGTCGGCGACGTCGCGCAGCGACGCCACCACGGCGAAGCCGGAGTCGGCGGGCTCGCCGAGGGTCTCCAGCGCGAGGTCGACGTCGAGTTCGCTGCCGTCGGCGCGGAGCAGTGAAACGCGGAGCGCCGGCCCACCGACCAGCTTGCCTATTCCCTCCTCGACGAGCCTCCGGTACCCCTCGCGGTGCCGGGCCCGGAACCGTTCCGGGATGAGGTCGGCCACCGGCCGGCCGAGCAGGCCCTCCGGGTCGGCCGCGGCCAGTCGGCCGGCCGCGCGGTTCATCAGCACGATCCGGCCGTCCCGGTCCGCCACGATGACACCGTCGGCGAGCTGGTCGAGCAGCCGCGCGGTGTCGAGATCGCCGGTGGCGATCGGGGACGGGGGGGCCACCGACTCACCGTAGGTCACGGGCACCGCCGCGGCCGGGGATCACCCGAATGGCCGAAGATCTGTTCCGGCAAGCGTTCGCGTGGTACTGTTCGCCTCGGTTGCAGTTGCAGTTCCTCGAACGTTCTTGAACGCCCGCGGAGCCGGACAGCGGGCGTTTTTCTGTTCCCAGCACCGACGGGAGCGATACACCGAGCGACCCGAGGTCCGCACAGTGCGGTCCTCGCCTCCACCGTAGGGAGAATTGGAAATGGCACAGGGCACCGTCAAGTGGTTCAACGCCGAGAAGGGGTTCGGTTTCATCGCGCAGGACGGCGGCGGGGCCGACGTCTTCGTGCACTACTCGGCGATCGCGGCTGACGGATACCGCAGCCTCGACGAGAACCAGCGCGTCGAGTTCGAGATCACGCAGGGCCAGAAGGGCCCGCAGGCCGAGCAGGTTCGGCCGATCTGACCTGAGCGTCGCCCGAAGGCCCGTCGCCTCGCGGTGGCGGGCCTTCGTCGTTGCTACTCGTACTCGACTGTGACCCGAGCCGACGTCGGGTGGGCCTGGCAGGTCAGGACCACGCCATGCTCGACCTCGTCCGGTTCGAGCGCGTAGTTGCGGTCCAGCTCTACGCTTCCGTCGACGAGTCGGGCACGGCAGGTCCCGCACACGCCGCTCTTGCATGCGTAGGGGGCGTCGGGGCGCACGGCGAGCAGCGCGTCGAGGATCGATGGGCCGTCGTAGTCGACGTCGACGACGGTGGCCCGGCCGGCGAGGACCGCGGTCACGGTGGACGCGGAGCCGTCCGCCCGGACGACCCGGGCCGGCCGGACCGGTTCGCCGTCGACGTGGAACAGCTCGAGGTGGACTTTCGCCGCGCTCACCCCGGCCTCGAGCAGGGTGTCCCGCACCGCCATCACCATGCCGAACGGGCCGCAGAGGAACCATTCGTCTACGTCGTCGGGGGCGACGACACCGGCGAGGAGCCGGCGCATCTTCTCCGGGTCGATCCGGCCGGTCAGCAGGTCGGCCTGCTGCGGCTCGCGGGAGAGCACGTGGACCAGCTGGAGCCGGGCGGGGTAGCGGTCCTTCAGGTCGGCCAGCTCCTCGAGGAACATGACGTCCCGGCTGGTCCGGTTGCCGTAGACCAAGGTGAAGCGGCTGGCCGGCTCCGCCTCGAGGACGGTCGTGAGGATGGACAGCACCGGGGTGATCCCGCTGCCGGCGGCGACCGCCGCGCAGTGCCGGCCGGCCGCGGGGTCGAGCCGGGGGGTGAAGCTCCCGGCGGGGGTCATCACGTCGACCTCCATTCCGACCCGCAGGCTCTGCTGCGCCCAGCCGGAGAACTGACCGCCGTCGAGCCGCTTGACCGCGACCCGCAGCGGTCCGGAGACGGCGCTGCTGCAGATCGAGTAGGTCCGGCGCAGTTCCGTGCCGTCGAGGATCCGGCGCAGGGTGAGGTGCTGACCGGGCGCGAAGCGGAACGCTTCCCGCAACCCGGCGGGCACGTCGAAGGTGACCGCGATCGCGTCGTCGGTGAGGGGTTCGACCTCGGCGACCCGCAGCGGATGGAACGGGTGCAGCGTGGCGACGCTCACAGTGACTTGAAGTGGTCGAAGGGCTCCGCGCAGGACGCGCAGCTGTACAGGGCCTTGCACGCGGTCGAGGAGAACCGGCTGCGCAGCCTGGTGTCGGTCGAGCCGCACTGCGGGCAGCGGACCCCCAGCTCGACGAGCACCGGCCCGCCGGGTGGTGCGATGCCGAAGTCGGCGAGCTTGCGCCGGCCGGCCTCCGACATCCAGTCGGTGGACCAGGCGGGGGCGAGGACGGTGCGGACCGTGGCGCCGTGGATCCCGTGCGCCTCGAGGACGCCGGCGACGTCGGCGCGGATGGCGTCCATCGCCGGGCAGCCGGAGTAGGTGGGCGTGATGTCCACCTCGACCAGGTCGCCGGGGCCGATCCGGACGTCGCGGAGGATCCCGAGATCGGCGATGGTGAGGACCGGGATCTCCGGGTCGGTGACCGCGTCGAGCAGGTCGCGAACCTCGGCGACGGCCGGTGTCACCAGCTCGCTCCCGGGTGCGAGCGGTGCAGGTGCTGGAGCTCGGCCAGCAGGTAGCCGAACGCCTCGGTGTGCTGTCCACGCCGGCCGCCGGTGGGGGCCCAGGTGTTCTCCGGCACGGCGAGGGTGGCCTTGCCGAGCAGCGGGAGAACCACATCGGCCCAGCCGTCGCGGAGCGAGCCCGGCGCCGGTGCGAGCCCGGCGCCGGCCAGCCGGGCGGTCAACGAGTCGTCCTCGAACAGTTCGTGGTGATAGGGCCAGGTCGCCTCGAGTGCGGCCTGGGTCCGGGCGTGGCTTTCCTCGGTCCCGTCGCCGAGCCGGCGCACCCACGCCTCGGCGTGGTCGCGGTGGTAGTCGACCTCCTTGACCGCCTTGCCGGCGATCGCGGCCAAGGTCGGGTCGGCCGAGTCGACGAGCCGGCGGTAGAGCTCGCACTGGTAGGCGGAGAACAGGAGCTGGCGCACCATGGTCACGGCGAAGTCACCGTTCGCCAGCTCCACGAGCGCGACGTTGCGGAATTCGGCTTCGTCGCGCAGGTAGGCGAGGTCGTCCTCGTCGCGACGCCGGCCCTCCCGGGCCCCGGCGTAGCTCAGCAGGGTCCGGGCCTGGCCGAGCAGGTCGAGGGCGATGTTCATCAGGGCGACGTCTTCTTCGATCTGCGGGGACCGGGCGGCCCATTCGCTCAACCGCTGGGCGAGGATCAGCGCGTCGTCGCCGATCCGCAGGCCGTACTCCGCGATGTCGGCGTCCACGGTGACCGGCTCGGAGCTCACAGGTGCTCGACCTCGGGCGGCAGCTCGTAGAAAGTCGGGTAGCGGTAGACCTTGTCCGCGGCCGGGTCGAAGAACGGGTCCTTCTCCGCCGGGGAGCTGGCGGTGATCCCGTCGGAGCGGACCACCCAGATGCTCACCCCCTCCTGCCGGCGGGTGTAGAGATCGCGGGCGTTGGTGAGCGCGAGGCGGGCGTCCGGGGCGTGCAGGCTGCCGACGTGAGTGTGCGACAGGCCGCGCCGGCTGCGGATGAACACCTCCCACAGCGGCCACTCGGTGCTCATCGGGGCGGCGTCGGGTGCTTCTCGGCGTAGGCCACGGCGGCGGCCCGGACCCAGGCGCCGTCCTCGTGGGCCTGGACCCGGGTGGCGAGGCGCGCCCGGTTGCACGGACCGTTGCCGCGCAGCACCTCGCGGAACTCGGTCCAGTCGATCTCGCCGAAGTCGTAGTGCCCACGCTCGGGGTTCCAGCGCAGCTCCGGGTCCGGCAGCGACAGCCCGAGCACGGCGGCCTGCGGAACGCACATGTCCACGAAGCGCGCCCGCAGCTCGTCGTTGGAGAAGCGCTTGATCCGCCACCCCATCGACTGGGCGGAGTTCGGCGACTCGTCGTCGGACGGCCCGAACATCATCAGCGACGGCCACCACCAGCGGTCGACTGCGGCCTGGGCCATCTCGTGCTGGGCGGGCGTGCCGCGCGACATCGTGAGCAGCGACTCGAAGCCCTGCCGCTGGTGGAAGCTCTCCTCCTTGCAGATCCGCGCCATCGCCCGCCCGTACGGCCCGTACGAGCAGCGGGTCAGCGGGATCTGGTTGGTGATCGCGGCGCCGTCGACGAGCCAGCCGATCGCGGCGACGTCCGCCCAGGTCGGGGTGGGGTAGTTGAAGATGGACGAGTACCGCTGCCGGCCGGCGTGCAGCAGGTCGAGCAGCTCGTCGCGGCCGACCCCGAGGGTCTCGGCCGCGCAGTAGAGATACAGCCCGTGCCCGGCCTCGTCCTGGACCTTCGCGAGCAGGATCGCCTTGCGCCGCAGCGAGGGCGCGCGGGTCAGCCAATTGCCCTCCGGCTGCATCCCGATGATCTCGGAATGGGCGTGCTGGGCGATCTGGCGGATCAGCGCCTGGCGGTAGGCCGGCGGCATCCAGTCCCGCGGCTCGATCCGAGACTCGGCCTCCAGCGCGGCCACGAAACCGGCCTCCAGCTCGGTCACCGCTCACCCTCCCCGGGGCGTCTCGAACGAACGTTCGGTTGAGAGTTTAGGTGCCCGCCGGTCGGCGGTCAACGGTCAGACCGCCTCGACGAGCATCGCCGCGCCCTGCCCGACCCCGACGCAGAGGGTGGCCAGCCCACGGTCGATCCCGTCGCGCTCCATCCGGCCGAGCAGGGTCACCAGCAGCCGGGCGCCGCTGGCCCCGAGCGGGTGGCCCAGCGCGATCGCCCCACCGTCGCCGTTCACCGTCGCCGGGTCGAGACCTAGCCGCCGGATACACGCGATTGCCTGCGCGGCGAACGCCTCGTTCAATTCGACCGCGCCGATCGAGCCGAGCTCCCAGCCGCTGCGGGCCAGCGCCTTCTCGGTGGCCGGGACCGGACCGAGGCCCATCAGGTGCGGGGCCACCCCGGCGCTGGTCGAGGCGATCACCCGGGCCCGGGCGAGAAGGCCGTGCTCCGCGACGGCCTGTGCGCTCGCGATGAGGAGGGCGGCGGCACCGTCGTTAAGGGTGCTGGCGTTTCCGGCGGTGACGATCCCGTTTTCCCGGAACGCCGGGGACAGCCGGGCGAGCCGCTCGAGGCTGGTGTCCGGGCGCGGGCCCTCGTCGGCGGTGACCTCCTCGACCGGGACGATCTCCGGGGCGAACCGACCCTCCTTTGTGGCCGCTACCGCGAGCTGGTGGGAGCGCAGCGCGAACGCGTCGCAGTCCGCCCGGCTGATCCCGTCGAGCGCGGCCACCTCCTCGGCCGTCTCGCCCATGGACAGCGTGGCCAGGCCGCCGTCGAGCCCGCGGATCGCCGGGTTGACGAAGCGCCAGCCCAGCGAGGTGTCGGTCAGCTCGCCGGGGCGGCCCCAAGGGGCGGATGGCTTGGCGAGGACCCACGGGGCCCGGGTCATCGACTCGACGCCACCGGCGACGACGACGTCGGCCTCACCGGCCTTGACCATCTGCGCGGCGGTCGCGACCGCGGTGAGCCCGCTCGCGCAGAGCCGGTTGACGGTGAAGCCGGGGACGGTGTCCGGCAGCCCGGCGAGCAGCACGGCCATCCGGGCCACGTTGCGGTTGTCCTCGCCGGCCTGGTTCGCGGCGCCGAGCACCACCTCGTCGATCGCGTCCGGGGCGATCCCGGTCCGCCGCACCAGCTCCCCGACGACGAGGGCAGCCAGGTCGTCGGGACGCACCTGGCTCAGCGCCCCCCCGTAGCGGCCGATCGGGGTGCGCACCCCGCCGACGATGAACGCCTCCATCCGGTCCCCTCCAACGGGTCGGGCCCCCGGGTCAGGGGCGAAGTCCGTCCAGACCGATCCGGACCACGGCATCGGCGATCTCGCCTGCCCGGTGCCGGTCCGGACGCAGCCACTCGACCATCGAATTGATCATCCCGAAGATCAGCCGGGCGACCAGCGCCGGGTCGACGTCGCTGCGCAGGTCACCGTCCGCGGCGGCCTCGGCGACCAGCCCGCTGACGAACCGGTCGAAGGTTCGGCGCTGCTCCAGCGCCCACTGCTCGGTGCCGGTGTTGCCGCGGATCCGCAGCAGCAGCGCGACATAGGGCAGCTCGTCCGCCAGCACCGCGACCTCGCGGCGCAGCACGTACTCGAGCCGGTCGATAGCCCGCCCGGAGCCGGCCCCGGTTTCCGCGGTGACCGCGAATAGCCCGGCGAGGGCGCGTTCGAGGGCGAGGCGGAGCAGCTGCTCCTTGCCCTCGATGTGGTGGTAGAACGACGACTTCGTGATACCGCTGGCCCGGGCCAGATCCTCCATGCTCGTGCCGTCGTAGCCGCGCTCGTTGAAGACCCCGACGGCCACGGCGAGCAGGCTGTCCAGGTCGTAGTGGGCCGGGCGGGCCGGGATGTCCGACATCCGGCCAGTATCGCCCGCAGACGCCGCCCGGTTCGCCGGTAACGTCGGGGCCACGGCGGCGTCCCCCGTTCCGCCCGCCTCCGCCGCCCCGGGAGTCCTCGATGGTCGACCTGCTCCGCAGCTACCTGCGTGACGACTGGTACACAGCGCCGGACGCCGGGACCACCCTGCTCGACGCCGCCACCGGTGACCCCGTCGCCCGGATCTCCGGAACTGGCCTCGACCCAGCCGCGGCGCTCGCGCACGCCCGGTCGGTCGGGGGTCCGGCGCTGCGCCGGCTGAGCTTCCACGAGCGCGCCGGCATCCTCAAGGCCCTGGCCGGTTACCTCAACGAGCGGCGCGAGGCGTCCTACTACCCGCTGTCCAGCGCGACCGGCGCGACCGCCGGTGACTCGGTCTTCGACGTCGACGGCGGCATCGGTGTGCTGTTCGCGTATGCGAGCCGCGGCCGGCGGGAGCTGCCGAACGCGTCGATCTACCTCGACGGCGCCGCGGAGCCGATCGGCCGCGGCGGTGGGTTCGCCGGGCAGCACGTCTACACCCCACGCCGCGGTGCCGCGGTCTGCATCAACGCCTTCAACTTCCCGGTCTGGGGGATGCTCGAGAAGTTCGCGCCGGCGTTCCTCGCCGGCGTCCCGGTCATCGTCAAGCCGGCCAGCCAGACCGCCTACCTCGCCGAGCGCGTCTTCGCCGACATGATCGCCTCCGGATTGCTCCCGGCCGGCTCGGCGCAACTCATCTGCGGTGGCGTGGGATCCCTGTTCGCGCACCTCGACGGCCAGGACACGGTCGCGTTCACCGGCTCGGCCGCTACCGCCGCCACTCTGCGCCGGCATCCGACGGTGCTCGCCCACTCGGTGCGCTTCACCACGGAGGCGGACTCGCTGAACTGTTCGATCCTCGGTCCGGATGCCACCCCCGGCACCGCGGAGTTCGACCTCTACCTCGGCGAGGTGGTGCGCGAGATGACGGTCAAGGCCGGCCAGAAGTGCACCGCGATCCGCCGGGCGATCGTGCCCGCCGAGCGGATCGGCGACGTCGTGGAGGCGCTCGCCGAGCGGCTGGCCCGGGTCCGGGTCGGTGACCCGCGCGACCCGGAGACGACGATGGGACCCCTGGCCAGCCGGGCTCAGCTCGAGGAGGTCCGCCGGGCGCTCGGCGAACTGTCGTCCGCGGCTTCGGTCGTCGTCGGGGGGGCCGACGCATCGAGCCCCGGTGGGGACCCGGACGTCGGCGCGTTCCTTGCGCCGACCCTGCTGCGGGCCACCGATCCGGGGGCTGGCGCGGTGCACGGGGTGGAGGTGTTCGGGCCGGTGGCGACCGTGCTCGGCTACGACGGGGTCGACGACGCGGCGGCGCTGGCGGCGGCCGGGGCGGGCAGCCTGGTCGGATCGATCGTCACTCACGATCCGGCCTTCGCCCGTGCGATCGTCCTCGCCACGGCGGCGTTCCACGGCCGGATGCTGGTCCTCGACCGCGACAGCGCCGCCGAGTCCACCGGCCATGGCTCCCCGCTGCCGATGCTCGTGCACGGCGGCCCCGGCCGGGCCGGCGGTGGGGAGGAACTGGGCGGGATCCGGGGGGTGCTGCACTACATGGCGCGCAGCGCGCTGCAGGGGTCGCCGGCGATGCTCGCCGCGATCACCGACCGGTGGTTGCCGGGCGCGCCGCGGCTGCGAGACGCGACGCACCCGTTCCGCAAGAACCTCGAACAGCTGCGGATCGGGGAGACGCTGGTAACTGCCGCGCGGACCATTACCCTCGAGGACATCGAACGATTCGCCGACCTGTCCGGTGACCACTTCTACGCGCACATGGACGAGGCCGCGGCGTCGGCGAACCCGCTGTTCGGGGGCCGGGTCGCGCACGGCTACCTCGTGGTGAGCGCCGCTGCGGGCCTGTTCGTCGACCCCGACCCGGGCCCGGTGCTCGCCAACTATGGCCTGGAGAACCTGCGTTTCCTGACCCCGGTGTACCCGGGGGACACGCTGACGGTGACGCTGACCTGCAAGGACAAGCGGCCGCGCCAGAACGAGAACTACGGCGAGGTCCGCTGGGACGTCGTGGTCGCCAACCAGGAGGGTAAACCGGTGGCGAGCTACGACGTGCTCACCCTGGTCGCGAAGGGCTGACCCGGCTCAGCCGTCGTGCCAGGCCCGGACGATGTTCGGCGGATAGTCGAGCTCGCGGACCACCCGGGCCGGGTTCCCGGCGATCAGGCTGTCGGCGGGCATGCTGCGGCTGACCACCGCGCCGGCGGCGACCACGCAGCGGGAGCCGATCGACACCCCGGGCAGCACGATCGCGCGGGCCCCGATCCAGGTACCGTCGCCGATCCGGATCGGCTCGCTGCGCGCCGGCCGGCCGGCGACGCCGTGGCTGTCGGTGTCGGTGATGTAGGCCTCGTTCGCGATCGCCACGTCGTCGCCGACGCTGACCTCGAGCACCGAGAACAGCACCACGCCGCTGTTGATGAACACCCGGTCGCCGATTCGGATCTTGCCCCAGCCGCTGATCAGCGTCCGCCGGTAGCCCGACCAGATCTTGAAGTGGTCGCCGATCGTCAGATCGGTCGCCTCGACGGTCGGCCTTCCGACGATCGTGGCCTGCTGGCCGACCTTCGCGTGCCGAAGCCGCCACTGGGCGTTCGCCCGCTGCCGCCCGTAGGCGTAGTAGAACCGGGCCTCGCCGATCCGCTGGGTTACCCGTGGGTGCACGGGGCGGAAGGCTACCCGGGCGCCGGCCCGGCCCGCATGATCACCGCGAGTGTGCAATTTCCGACGCTCTCCTCGGGTCTCGGCGTGTCGGTGTCGGAAATTGCACACTCGGCGTTGCGCGGCCCTTCGTGGGGTCGTTTGGTGGACTCCCGGGCCGGTCGCCCGCAACCGTCGCGGTCGGGCCATCGGTTGATCGATGGTCGCGGCCCCCTCGGCGGCGTGCCCACCTCGCCCCCGCCGACCACTCAAGCCGCCGGCGGCGAGCCAGGGTCACGTAACGGTCCGGAACCCGGGAACTCGACGATCACCTCCGCGCCTCCACCAACCCGGTTACAGGCCTCGACCCGGCCCCCGTGGGCGCGGGCGATCACGGCGACGATGGACAGGCCCAGGCCACTGCCTCCGGCGGACGGGCTGCGCGCGTCGTCGGCGCGGCGGAACCGCTCGAATGCGTGCGGGAGGAACTCTGGCGGGAAACCGGGCCCGTCGTCGAGTACCCGCAGCACAACCGACGTCGGAGAGCCGTGGCACGTCACGGTGACCGACCCGCCCGGTTGGGTGTGCCGCAGCGCGTTGTCAACGAGGTTTACCACCGCCTGACGGATGCGGTCGGGGTCCCAGTCGACGGTCAGTGCCGCCGGGTGAACCTCCACCGCCAACCGGACACCGCGAGCTTTGGCCACTGGCGACAGACTCAGGGTGCTTTGCTGCAGAAGGGCCGCGACGTCGGTCGGCGCCAGGCGCAGGAAGCCGTCGTCGTCGCCGCGGGCGAGCGTCAGCAGGCTCTCGGCCAGCCGTGTGAGTCGATCGGTCTCCTCCACGGCGGCCTGAACTGCGCTGACCAGTTCGGCGCGGGACCTTCCGGGCCGGGCGGCAAGCTCCAGCTCCGTGCGCAGGATCGACAGCGGGGTGCGTAGCTCGTGGCCGGCGTCCGCGACGAACGCCCGCTCGCGAGCCAACGCGAGCCGGAGGCGGTCCAGGAGCTGGTTCATGGTCCGGGCCAGCGCGGTCATCTCGTCGCGGGTTCCGGGCACGTCGAGCACCGGGCCGGTGCCCTCGTCCGAGGCGGCCGCTGCCTGTCGGCGCATCCGCTCCACCGGACGCAGGGCCGCACCGGCGAGCAGCCAAGCCGCCAAGGCGCCGCCAAACACGATCACTGGACCGCCGATCAGGAATCCGTTCCGCACATGGGCGATGGCCAGGTTGCGTAGGTCGAGCGAGGCGGTGACCGCGGCCACCGCAGCGATCGAACCCACCGGGAGGGGGAAGGCGAGGATCCTGGTGGGATCGTTCCCACCACCCGTCCGGGTGAGCCAGATCGGTCCGCTGCGCGCATGCCGGACCTCGGCGGGCGTCAACAACGGCCCTTCGCCGGGCTCTCGGGTGGAGCTCACCAGCTGCCCGGTGGCAGCAAACACCTGGGTGGCTCCGGTTGGCGGCTCCCCGCTGTGTCCGAGTGCGTTGGCGAGCACCCCCGCCCGGATCGACCACAAGCCGCTGTCCACCGAGGCGTCCAGGCTGCCGCGCAGCTGGTGGACGAAAGCCCAGCCGCTACCGACGAGCAAGAGCCCGAGGCCGGTCGCGACGATCAGTGCGAGTCGCAGACGGATCGGCATGCCCTAGCCCTGTGGCGGGAGCTGTAGGTAATCGGGGTTCCGGTCACCTTCGCCGCTTGGTTGACCGGCTCATTGATGGTACCCGGGCAGCGGCCCCGTCCCGGACGAGCCCGCCCGTGGTGCTCTGGATCAGGGTGGGACACGGGCGGACATGGTGATGAAGTCGCGGCTCCACGAGGTGGTGAAGTAGCGCTGCGGGGAGCCGAGCATGTTGGGCAGCAGGTCCTGCCCGTTGGCTGGGGATGCCGCTCCACCTGCCACGGCGGGGGTGAACGCGGCCAGGTTCACCCAGTCGGTGTTGATGTCGAGCTCCATCGCACGCTTCGCCCCGGACCGCACGAGGATGTCCGCGAGAGTGGTGACGTTCAACCCCGGACCGCCGACGTAGACCAGCGCACCGTCTGCCGTCACCCCGAGCCCCGACCGCCAGACGAACACTCGGTTGGCGAGGGTGTATCCCCAAATGGTGGTGTTATTGGAGTCTAGGCTGGGGACTGGGTGGCCGCCGTCGACAAGAAGGTTGAGGTTCTGCCGGACGGCAATAACGTTTGGGGTCATGGAGACGTTGCGCCCCCAGGCTCCGACGGTCGCGGTGCCGTCGCGGTAGATGACCAAGGAGGCTGCCCCCAGGCGCAGCGGGTCCATGAGCCGGCCCTCGCTGTAATAGCCCCCGCGGGCGTCGCGCATCCGAAAGCCGCTGTTGAACGCGGCGACAACGCTGCGCGCGTCCGACGGAACGATTGGCGCCGTGTAGTGCCACGGCCCGCCCCCGGGGATGTAGCTGCCCGAGTAGAGCCGGGCCCGCAGTAGCTGGGTGTCGAACCAGGCGACGCCGACGACGAGGCTGGTGTGCACTGAGTCAGGCCGCAGAAACGCTTCGTAGACGGCCGGGTGGCCATCGACGAGCCGCCCAACCGGGTGCCACTGCCCCTCGCCGGACACCGGCGGTTGGACGAAGGGGACGATGGCCTCCGGCGGCGCGAGGTGCGGGATAGCCGGGAGCCCGGCTGGGGGCGAGGTCCCCGGCGCCGGGATCGCCCCCGCCGGCGGATGCCCGCCGGTGGGCGGCGGATTGTGGGAGTACCAGAAGTTCTCCGCCCAGACGACGAGCCCCCGCCCGCCGTGGTCACGGGTCCACTCGGCGAGGCGGGCTCCGACCGACGTGCCCAGGGCGGGGTTGATCAATGCATGGCCGAGCGACCACCACAGCGGTGTCAGCACGAGGGCGGTGACGATAAGGGTGCGAGTCAGCCGGACCCGGCGGCGGCTGCCGCGCCTCGGTCGGGCGACTCGCCGACCCGCGACGTTCGGGGAACTGTGGCGGGTACGATCGCGGACGGGGCGGTCAGACACCGCCGAGCCCCGCTAGGAACAATCCGGCGAACGCTACCCCAAAACTCTGCAGGACATGGTCGCGGAACAGCGCGTCCTCAGGGGCGCCGCCCGACCCCTCGTCGTTGCGCCGGGCGTATCGCCACAGGGCTGCGGCGGCGAAGACGGCGGACGCGGTTTCCCACCACCTCCCGGCTGGGCTGGGACGGGACAGGGCCCAGCCAAGATAGGCCACTATGGTGCCGAGCTGGGCGAGTTCGCGGATGCGTCGTAGCCCACGCAGCCCGTACCAACGCAGGGCCGCGCGGTGCTTGAACGCCGCCGAGCCCAGAAGCTGCAGCTCCGCGTGCCTTTTGGCCGTGACAACGAACAGCGCCGCACTGAAGCTGACCGCTAGGAACCAGCCGGACACGGGCACAGACACCGCGAAAGCGCCGGCCAACGGGCGCAGCACGAACCCGGTTGTGACGACGAGCAGGTCCACCCAGGGCAACTGCTTCAGCCAGAGGCTGTAGGCGACGCTGATGGCGGCGTAGCCGCCGACGGCGAGCGTGGTTGCAGCGCTGCTCAACAGTGCCAGACCCGCCACCGCGACGATGACGAGCCCGATGCCCATACCGGCTGCCAACGCGGCTGGTAGCCGTCCCGAGGCAACCGGCCGGTCCCGCTTCAGCGGATGTTGCCGGTCCCGATCGCGGTCCGCGGTGTCGTTGATGAGATACACCCCGCTGGCCGCGACGGTGAATGCCACCGACGCACCGAGCGCCGCGAGCAGCGAGCTCGGCTGCCCCATCACCCGCGCGGCCAGCGGGGCCGCCAGCACGAGCAGGTTCTTCGGCCACTGCCGCGGGCGAGCAGCGCTGACGAGCGCAGAACCCAACCGGGGCAGCGTTCGGGCCGTCGCCTGCCTCAGCGGTACGACTACTTCGCCGGGTCGCACCGAATCGGCGAAGCAGTCGAGAGCAACTGGCATTCGAACAAGTCTCCTCAGCTGGACTCTCCGTCCAGACTGGCGCACGCAGATGAAAAGACCATGTGAGCGGGTTCGTTTCGTTTCTCAGGATCAACTCACGGTGCTCACAGTGCAACGGGCCGACGATGGCGATCTCGGTGCGGATGGTCCGTCACCAGGGGTATGGAGGTTCGATGAAGTCAAAGAGGCTGTATACGGCGCTGGCCGGCGGCGCATTAGCGATGGGTGGGCTAGGCGCGATTGCGGCCGCTGCCGGGCCGGCTGGGGCGTCGACACCCGTGCGGAATGCAACGACCGCGACCAGCTCGGATTCGGGCACGGATGCCCCGGGTGGGCCGGACGTCCAGCAGGGTCCGGACGTCCAGCAGGGTCCGGACGTCCAGCAGGGCGGTCCGGACGGTCCTTCGGCTGAGATTGCGGGCGCCTAGCTCGCGATGTCGCAGGTCGAGCAGGAGACGCGCCAGCGGCGGCGGGTGGCTGAGGTTGATGCTCGACTCCGCGTGATGGATGTCATGAGGACATCCCTCGACGGAGGCGGCTGCCTGCTGAGCACTGGGGCGGTCCGCGGACTCGGTGGTATGGCTCGGTAGCGATTCCGACGTGACACGCCGAGGCGACATGCGCTGGGAGTGCAACATGACTGACCCGAGGCACAGTCTCGGGACGCAGCCTCGACGAGGAGTGTTGGATGATCGCGCTCCGAGTCACCACCGATCCGCACGTCAACCACTCCGCGGTACAGACCGTGCCGCGGAGTGGTTGACTGACGTTCAGGTTCGATCGGACCCCGATCGACGCGCGGGATGCCCAGGATGACGAGCTCCGCGGAGGTGGCGCTCCGACGGCCATGCACGCGACGGCACTTGGTGTCACTGTCGGGCTGGCTGCGCTCGGCGTTGTCGCGCCGTGCGCCAAGGGTTACCCATCAATTGCGGCGAGCTACCCGTTCACACCGGGATCGGCGGCCACCCGGGCGGTACGGGTGATCGCGCACCCGCATCCGGGGATTTACGTTGCCCTGGCCACCATCGCCGCTGCATTGGGGGGCGCCCACAGCGTCGCCGCCCGTGGCCCAAGGTCCCGCCTGCCAGCCAGTCGGTCGCCGGGGGCGCGGCGGGTTCCCGCTGGCGGTGTCCTATGTCAAGTACCGGGTTTGATGGAGGCTTCCAACTCACCCTGAGCGGTTGCTCCGGTGAGGGTGTTGCTTCGGTGGGTGGTTTCGTACTCGACTGGCGGGACGAGCCCGATCTCCCCGTGGAGCC
>Ga0307373_10000085_pt1 | contig 155926 bp, 140 predicted proteins | sample OX2MG_FD_202534 | JGI IMG/M metagenome (GOLD analysis project Ga0307373, IMG submission 202534) | Soil microbial communities from Risofladan, Vaasa, Finland - OX-2 | ecosystem: Environmental > Terrestrial > Soil > Coastal area > Acid sulfate soil | place: Finland: Risofladan, Vaasa... | reverse complement strand
GCCATCGTGCGGGGCATGCATCTCTGGGGCGCCTATGTGCTCTTCGTGGTGATCGGGCTGCACATGGTCCGCACCTTTGTCAGCGGCTCCTACAAGAAGCCTCGCGAGTTGAACTGGATCATAGGGGTCGTCCTCTTCCTCTTGGTTTTGGGGTTGGGCATCACCGGGGCGATGCTGCCCTGGGACCAGGCCGCCTACTGGACGGCTGTGGTGGTGACCCACGTGGTCAGTTACCTCCCCATCTTTGGCACCCAGGTGCAGGAGATTCTGCGCGGGGGCCCCCAGATGGGGCCGGCCACGCTAACCCGGTTCTTCGCGATTCACATCTGGCTCCTGCCGGCGCTCCTGGTGCCGATGATCGGGCTCCATCTCATCCTGCTGCGCCGCCACGGCGAGCACGGCTCCTGGGTCAACTACGAAGGGGTGGAGGAGGAGACCGAGGCCGAAAGGGCCCAGCGGATGGCTCACGCGGAGGCGCCCTACCCAGCGCTCCCCAGTGACCCAGGGTACGCCGTGCCCATGGATTTGGACGAGTTCTTCCCCTCGCAGGTGTTCAAGGACGCCGTGGTCAGCTTCGGCCTGGTTCTCCTGATATTCGTCATGGCGGTCGTGATCGGGGCTCCTCTGGAGCGTGCGGCCAACCCGGCGGCGCTGAACTACGTGCCCACGCCGGAGTGGTTCTTCCTACCGCTGGACCAGCTGCTGGTGCAATTCCCGCAGGCCTGGATGATCCCCGTCGGGGTCTTCATCATTCCCGGGATCGGGACCACCCTGCTCATGCTGGTACCCTTCCTGGATCGCACCCCTGGTCGGGAGCCGTGGCGGCGACCTGAGGTCATGGTGCCGGCGCTCTTTGTAGTCCTGTTCTTGGTCTTCGAGGCTCTCTTGGCCGTGAACCGGCTCTTCAACCTCTGATATGTCACTGCTAGCCTCCACCACCCCTCAGCTCACCCAGGTCCCGATCTCGACCGGAGTAGCTACCGCCCTTGTGGCTCTGCTCATGCTTACGCATATCCAGTTCGCAGCCTGGCAGCAGGGTGGCTACATCATCCTGGCGGTTAGCGACTTTGTCGGGTGGAAGCGCAAGAGCGCCCACTACGACCGTTTCTCCAAAGGGCTAGTCACCGCTCTGGGAGCCACCTTTGCGATCGGTGGTTCGCTCGCCATCTTCGCGGTGATGATCCTGTTCCTGGGCCTCTGGGGGCATTTCTTCGTGGACCTGCAGAAGGTTCTCTTCTGGCCCTTCGTAGCTGAGGCGGCGGCCTTTATCGGGGAGATAGCCTGTCTCTACCCGCTGTACGCCAGGTGGGACCGGCTCGGCCACGTCCGCGGGCTGAGGGTGGGGCTGGAGCTCCTGCTTTTCATCAACGCCTCCCTGCAGATGCTATTGATCAACGTGGTGGCCTCTTACATGCTCACTCCCAGGCCAGCGTTCGACCTCCCGGCGATACTGCTCAACCCGACCGAGATTCCTTTGGAGATCCACCGCTTCGTGGGCAACATCGCCTGGGCCGGGGCGGTGATCGCGCTGGTGGCTGGAATCCGGTTGCTCCTGCGCAGCGGCCGCCGGCCCGACCTTCGGCCCTATCTGGACTGGATGGGTCACTACGGCCTGATCTATGCAATCGGGTTCACGATCGCCCAGCCGTTGGTGGGCTGGGAGTACGCCAAGGAGATCCAACTTCACTCCTACGCCTCTTGGTACGACATGATGTTGGGGGGGCTCAGCGTAGCCTTCTTGTTTCAGGTCTTTCTGCTGGGCTCGATCTTCACGGTCGGCATCTTCTATCTGTGGCGCCGGGTTCGCGCCAGTGGATTTCGGTCTCCTGCGTTGGCGGTTTGCACCGTGCTCTCATTTGCAGCTTGGCTGCTGATCGCGACCCCTTCCTCGCTGGCATGGAGCTACGAGAGTGTCTTTGCAGCCAACGCCAACGTGCCCATCTGGCAGGGGGGCCTGCTCATTCCGTGGGGAGCGATGATCCCTTGGAAGCTGACCGCCCTGGTTGCGTTCACCGGGGTCACCATCGTGGCGCTCACGATCTATCTGAAGTACGCCAGCAGAGGCAAGTTGCGCTGGGGGGACGCCGGCCGCGGACAGGCATTCTCCCTGATCGCAGTTGGGATCTCGGTCTCGTTGATCATGGCTCTGATGGGGTTCATTCGGGAGAGCAGCCGCGGACCGTTCCTCATCACCAACCACATGTTGATCAACCAGCAGCAGAACTTCAGCCCCCCGTCCACCAATGGGCCCGCCCTGAACGGCCCTGCGAGCAATGCGGGTGTCTCCATAATCCTGCCCACTGAGTTGCACCCTTGAAGTTGGTCTTCAGACCGGTCCACAAGCCCACCGACGAGTTTGCGGAGGTCACCAGGCCGCCGATCTCCAGGACGATGGAGACCTACTTGGAGGTCCACTCCTTCGGCTTTCCGGACCGCCCGACGGCGGCGAACCTCCCCGTGTCCGTGCGGCTGGCGGCGGTCGGCAAGCTCATCCACGAGCGCCTTTCGATTCTGAGCGATGTCCTGCGACGGCTGGAGAACATCGGCTGGGATGTCCATACCGAAGGGGACCTGGTGGTGGTCTTGACTGCACTTCCACTCGAGGAGGGCTGGGCGGTTCTGGGTCGCGAGGGAATCAGCGACCACATCATGGGTCTGGCGGAGAAGGGGTCGGACACTCTTCCCCCGCAGGGACTTGCCGGAGGCGGAGAGACCTCCTAGCCTGGGGTTCGCGGCGGCTCCTAACGCGCGCTGGCCCTCACCCCAGCCTCAGCGGCTTGCCCCTGTCCCCGGCGCCACTGGTCGAGCGCTGTCCCCGGCCGAACGCTGAGCTTCATGCGCCCAGCATGGTCCATCGGGCCAGGGGGCCCGTCCGAGGCACGTGATGGGCGCAGCACGACCAAGATGGTGGGCCGGAGGCGCTCATGCTGCGGCGGATCGACCTTCTATTGTGTGGGCGGACGGCTGCCCCCGTGGCGGGTAAGGTAGACTGCGGCTTCCGCGCGCCTGGCGACCTCGAGCTTCGCGAGGATGCCGGAGACGTAGTTTTTCACAGTCTTCTCCGCTAGGTGCAGCTCTGCACCGATCTCCCGGTTCGTGCGGCCCGCGGTAATCAGGGCGAGAATGCGCTCCTCCCGCGACGAGAGCCGCGCCAGCTTCTCGTCGCGTACGAGCTGGCGCGCGGAGCGCCACTGGTCCAGCACCACCTTGGTGACTGCAGGGTCGAGCATGCTTTGGCCGGCTCCGACGGCGCGGATAGCCTCGATAATCTCGCGGCTGCGGATCTCCTTTAGAAGATATCCCGCTGCACCCGCCATGATGGAGGCGAAGAGCGCCTCGTCGTCGGCGAAGGAGGTCAGCATCAGGACCTGAGTCGTGGCGTTGCGGGCGCGGATCTCTCGGGTAACTTCGATGCCGCTTCCCTCCCCCAAGCGGACATCCATCACCACTACATCAGGACGGCTGCGCTCCGCCTCTCGAATGGCGGACCGCTCGTCGTCTGCCTCAGCTACGACCTCGAACTCCGGAACCGCACTCAGCACCGCACGAAGCCCTTTGCGAACCAACTCGTGATCGTCGACGAGCATGATCCGCAGCCGCGCTGGGCGGGTGTCCAGGGTCTCATTCAAGAGGCAGAACCACTCGCACAATTGTCCCACCCTGGGGTTCGGAGCGGACCGAAATGGTCCCCCGCAGCCGGGCGGCGCGCTCTTCCATGTTGCGGAGTCCTTGCCCCGCAGGGCGCCTGGCGGAGGGGACGAAGCCCTCGCCATCGTCCTCGATGGTCAAAATTGCTCTGCCTCGGAGTCTGCGCAAGCTGATCTGACAGGAACTGGCCTTGGCGTGGCGGCTGACATTTGAGAGCGCCTCCCTGATCATCTGGACCAGATCCGGGGCGCGAGCGACCAAGCCATCGGCGACCCGGTCATCTACTTTGACCGTGGTGACTAGGCCGCTGCGCGCCTCAAATTCCATGGCAAGTAGTCGAACCGCGTCACCGAGCGGGCGGTCCGCCAGGATGTCCGGGCGCAAGCCGAAGATGTAGTTGCGGAGATCCCTCATGACTTGGTCCAAGGCGCCCACCGCTCGTTCGATGCTGAGCTCGACCTCCGCGGGCCCGGCAGCAAGGCTGATCGCCTGCAAACCCATACCGACTGCGAAGAGCGATTGGATGACCCCGTCATGGAGCTCCTTGGCGATCCGCTCACGCTCATCGAGGAGAACCAAGCGTTGTAGCTCCCCCTGCGCTCGGGCGTACTCGAGAGCCACGGCCGCCTGGGCAGCGAAACTCTCGATCATGCGAACCGCTTCTGCCGGCGCGGGGCGTTGCCCCGATCGGCCGATCACACTCAGCACCCCAAGGCATCCGTTCCGGCCGGTCAGGCCGACCAAGATAGCCGGTCCCCCGGGCGGTCGTTGCCTGTTCTGGGCAGCCCGCGGATGCACGGCCGGCGTAGTGGGAGTCACGATCGAGCGCCCGGTCCGTAGAACCTCATCGGCCTGGCTACCCGGCGGCAGCAGAGGTTGGCCGCCGAGTTGTGCCACCCCCTGACCAGAGGTGGCCTCAACGCGCAGGAGTCTGCCCGCGGCTTGCCCCGTGGGCAGGGCGATGAGGGCAGACTCGCCATCCAGCAGCTTGCGAGCACTTTCAGCCACCAAGCTCAGGGTCTGTGCGATCGGGGAGCCGGAGATGGTCGCATTGGTGATGGCTTGGGCAGCCGCCAGCCATCGCTCGCGGGACAGTGCCTCCTCGTAGAGGCTGGCATTGGCGATCGCCACCCCGGCCTGGCTGGCCAGCGTTGTCAGCGCGCGTTCGTCTTCGGCGTTGAACTCTGGTGCCCCTCTCTTCTCGGTGAGGTAGAGGTTGCCGAACACTCTGCCGCGCGCGATCACCGGTGCCCCCAGGAAGGATGTCATCGGCGGGTGCTGCGGTGGAAAGCCGACCGCTCGAGGGTCGGCAGAGATGTCGGCTAGGCGCAGCGGGTGCGCTTGGTCGAGGATGACCCCGAGGATGCCCCGGCCCGCGGGCAAGGCCCCGATGCGTCGCCGCTGGCGTTCGGAGAGCCCGTGGGTGATGAACTCGGCCATTGTGCCGTGCGGCCCCAGCACCCCCAATGCACCGTAGCGGGCGGAGGTCAGCGCGCACGCAGCCCCCACGATCCGTGTCAGGACCGCTGGCAGCGAAAGTTCGGAGGCCAGGGCGAGTCCGGTCTCCAGAAGCGCGTCGCGAGGATCGAGGGCATCTGTGGTCACCAGTGGTGGGCAGTATCTATCATCCCGCTCGGTCTGAGGTGCTCTCACCGAAGGGCCGAAGGTCCCGACAAATACAGGACCTTCGCCCCTAGTCCTCTCGGGTGGTTCCACCTACTGTTGGCTGTGGAACACGAGCGAGTACTGGATCGCCAGAAGGAGAACTAGGGCATGGCCTTGCCACTTCGGGAACTGCCGGTGCGGGATCTACCGAGTGAGCTCCGACCTCCGTCCCGCGAAGGGCAGGAGGAGCACTTCGGTCCCACCGACGTCCATCTCGACATATCGCGGGCACCCCTGGTTCGCCGAGCCTTGAAGAGCCGACCGTTTCAGTTCATGCTCATCCTGCCCAACCAGATCATTTTCTGGCTGGTGATCGTCACCGGGCTGGTGGGCATAGTCTCTCCGACGCGGAACTTCGCCACCGTCATCACCTGGTACATCTGGTTCTGCGCAGTCTTCCTCCTCATGGTTGGAATCGGCCGCGGTTGGTGCGCGATGTGCCCGTTCGGCGGTCTTGGGGAGTGGGTCCAAAGGCACACCTTCTGGAAGCGCCACGCGGTTCCCATCGGACTCAATCTGCGTTGGCCCCAAGCGCTGACCAAGTGGGCCCTGCTTCCCTCAGTCGTGATGTTCCTCGGCCTGACATGGTTCGAAGAGCACTTCAATATCGCCGCGCCGGGCGACCCTCGCTTCACCAGTTTCCTTGTCTTTTTCGTCATCGGGTCGGCGCTCCTGACCTTCTTGATCTTCGAGCGCCGCACGTTCTGCCGATACCTCTGCCCCCTGACCGCTCTCATTGGCACGGTAGGGTCCACAGGCATGGTTGCCGGTATGCGAACCCGGGATCGTGAGCGTTGCATCACCTGCCCGACGAAGGATTGCATGCGGGGCAGCGAGCGGGGCTATCCCTGCCCTTGGTACGAGTGGCCCGGCAGTGCCACCTCGAACCTGATGTGTGGTCTCTGCACTGAGTGCATAAAGAACTGCCCCTACGACAATGTCGGGATCTTCCTGCAGAAGCCCCTGACCTCGGTCATCGCTCCAGTGCGGCGGCGCATCGACGTAGCGTGGGGGGTCGCCATTCTATTTGGGCTGGTGATCTTCCAGCAGCTCAACGCGCTACCGTTCTATGCTCCACTCGACCTCTGGCTGAATCGCACCACGGGCTTCCCCGGCTATCCGAATCCCCTCGACTACTTGGGACTTATCGCGGTGGTCGCCTTGTTGGTTGGGGCGTACGCCTGGGTGGCTCGGGAGCTGTTGGCAAAGCGTAGCGTGGCCTTCGCGAAGTCGATCCGGCGAGTGCCGGGCAGGGCGGGCACATTCGCTGACTGGTTCGCACCGTTGGCCTATGGATTCATCCCTCTGATGGCCTCCGACTATCTCTCGCGCCAGTTGCCCCGTCTGTGGTACCACGGCGCGCGGATCATACCGGCACTCTCCGATCCATTTGGGTTCGGGTGGAACCTGTTCGGAACTGCCCATTCATCCCTTTACAGCTTTCAGATCTTGTCGCCGCGCGGGGTCGTCATCAGCCAGGTGATCGTCACCGCCATTGGCACCCTAGGGGCCGCCTACGCCACGTGGCGCATCGCCGGTCGCGATCTCGGGCCTTTGACTGTTCACTTGGGGCGACTGCGGGCGGTGAGTACGGCAGCTGTGTGCCTCTGCGGGCTCGGCGTGGCCGTGCTATACGTGACCATGGGGGGAGCGCCGTGATTGTTCTGAGCCGATCGCCATACCTTAGCGCGGGACCGATTTGATGACGACCCAGTCCCCGACCCGCGAAGTGTTCGCGCCGGTGCCACCCGCTGGCGAACATGCCTTCGTCCATGTTGACCCGGAGCGGTGCGTGGGGTGCCAGGAGTGCGTGGTCCGTTGCCCCACAGAAGCGTTGCGGTTGGACCACGAGAACTGGATTGCCCAGGCAGACGATCGTCTTTGCGTCGGCTGCCGCCAGTGTGAGCGGGTGTGCCCGTTCTCCGCGATTCGAGTCACCGGTCCGGTCGTCGTCGGACCGCGGCGGGAGGTGCCCGCAGTGTGCGAAGGCACCCTGCTGGGGAGCGTTCGCGAGGTGAAGCGAGGCTTGCACAGCTGGCGTGAGGCGGTGGCGGAAGCTGAACGCTGCCTTAGATGCCCAGATCCAACCTGCCTCGAGGGTTGTCCGGCCCACAACGACATCCGGGGGTTCATTGCCGCCGTCCGGGATCGTGACCTGGGCGCGGCCCACGCCATTCTGCGAGAGACCAGCGTGCTCCCTGATATCTGCAGCCGGGTCTGCGACCAGAGCGTGCAGTGTGAAGGGGCTTGCTCGTGGGCCCTCGCTGGCGGGGAGCCCGTTGCCATCGGCCAGCTTGAGAGGTTCATTGCTGACCGGGCTGACGTGCCGCCTTTGGAGAGGACCTCCAGCGATGGGCTGGGCCTATCGGTGACAGTGGTGGGGTCGGGACCGGCCGGGTGCGCCGCCGCCTGGGGGTTGCTCGCCGGCGGTGCCAGTGTGACGATGCTGGAGCAGGACGAGCGCCCCGGAGGGGTCCTGCGATGGGGGATTCCCGACTTCACCCTGCCAACGGCGATTGCGGAGCGACCCGTTGCGGCTCTCTTGGCGGCCGGACTGAATCTGCGCACTGGCACAACGGTGGGCCAGGACATCACTCTGGAGGCGTTGCTTCGCGAGAACGACGCCGTGATACTTGCCCAGGGAGCGTCCGTGGCCATCGTGCCACCGATTCCCGGTACCGAGCTGCCGGGGACTGAGGATGCCACCGTTTTCCTGGATCGGGCCAAGCGCGCGCTACTCGCCGGTGAACTGCTGCCGGAGATCGGCGCTGGCGCTAGAGTCCTGGTCATCGGCGGCGGCAACACGGCGATGGACGTGGCCCGTACGGTTCGGCGGCTCGGTGCCGACGCGATCGCCGTGGAGTGGATGGACGAGCGGTTCACCCGGGTCCGGCCGGACGAGCTCGCGGAGGCCCGGGAAGAGGGGGTCGACGTGCGCTTCTCCACTACCGTCCAGAGTCTGGAGGGCGACTCGATCGGGGTCTCCTCCGCGCTTCTCCAGCGGACCCGTCAGCGGCGTGTCGGAGACCGACCTCAGGTTCTGGCTGGGGCGCCTGAGCGCATTCCGGTCAACCGAGTGGTGTTCGCGCTGGGGTATCGAATCGCCAAGGATGTGGGTGGGGGAGTTGTCGAGCTACCACTCCCGCCGGTTGATCTTCGGCACGCCATTCCACCGCGCCGGTGGCTGGCCAGCGGCATCTTGGCGGGGGGCACGATCGGGGCTCAAGCGCTTGCTCGGGAGGTAACTTTGGCGGTGGCGGAATCGCCGGCACAGGGTGGTGGCTGGGGGCGTCTCCTGCGGCGCAGGCGGGCCGGGGGAAGAACCTCCAGGAAGAATTGGTGGACCTGGCTTTGGCGCCAACAGGCGGCAGTGGGGCTCGATGCGGCACAGGTCCCGAGAGGGGATCGCATCTGGGTTGTGGGCGACGCTTTGGTCGGTCCCGCGACCGTCGTCGGTGCGATGGCACAGGGCAGGGAAGCGGCGAGGGCGGTGCTCGAGACATGCCGACCCCGGACCCAGCAGAGCATGTGACCGAGACCGGAGGCGGACCGATTGGTCGGACCGGTCAGACGGAGCGGCGCGATCCCGTCAGCACCAGCCTGACCGGGACCATCGGTCAGGTGCTCCGTCCCCCTCTGAGGGATCGCCGGTTCTGGGCCATTCAGGTCCTGATCCTGGCTCTGGTAATCGGCCACCTTCTGTTGGACATCCACCCGGCGTGGCGACCGGCAGGGATGCCCGATTACCCTACGGTCGGCCTCTTTCTTCTGCCGGTAATCTACGCCGCCCTTAAGTTCGGGCTTGGTGGCGCCTGCGCTAGCGCCGCATGGGGAACTCTCCTGATGGTGCCCGACCTGTTTGTGGTCGATACCCGGGCCGACCTGTGGGCGGATGCCACGCTGCTGGTGTTGACCTGCATCGTCGCGGTGGCGGTTGGCCAGCGAGTCGAACGCGAGGCGCTGGCCAAGCGCCGCGCCGACGATGCCATTAGGGCGCACCGCGCGGCTGAGGCGCGCTTTCGAGCTCTGTTCGAGGCCAGTCCGGCACCCACTCTGGTCGCCGATAGCTCTGGCGCCTTGCGAGAGGCAAACCCGGCTGCGAAGACCCTCTTCGGCCCCCGGGTCGGTCGACGCCAGCTTGCCGATCTGGTCGGACAGGGGGTGTCTCGGCGGCTCCTAGCCCAAACTCCGCCGAAGCTGCTTCCCATAGACGGGCCGGGAGGCGCCAGACGTATGCTGCGCGCGATCTCAACGCTGGTGACCGATAGCGGCGGCGACCCGCTCCTGCAGATCATCCTCCAAGACGTGACCGAGGACGCGGAGCGCCAACGGCTAACCGAGTCATATGCGCTTCAGGTAGTCCACGTTCAGGAGGACGAGCGCCGGCGGATCGGCCAGGACATCCACGACGAGCCTTTGCAAACGCTGATCTATCTTTTGCGGCGCTTGGAGTCGATCTCAGACGAAGACGACCTCCCGCACGCCAGACGGAGCGACCTAAGTACTATCCGGGAGGCTCTGGTGGGTGTTGTTGTTCAACTTCGCCAGCTAGCAGACGGGCTCCGACCGCCGGTGCTGGACGACCTCGGACTGGGCGCGTCGCTGCGTCAGCTGGTGGCCGGGTTTGTCGAGCGCTCACCGGCTGAAATCAGTCTGCAGGTCGGTGGGGGCGCAGCAGAGCTCGGGTGGGATCGGAAGACGGACCTCTACCGGATCGTCCAGGAGGCGCTCCGCAATGCGGAGCGCCACGCCCAAGCCGCGCACGTGAAGGTGGAGGTGACGTTCTCCAAGCGGACGGTGCGCTTGAAGATCCAGGATGACGGGCGGGGCTTCGACCTCCACTCGGTGGTACCCGGACTAGGTCTGCGTGGCATGCAGGAGCGCGCCGCGCTTTCGAAAGGGCATCTCGAGGTCGAGTCGTCGCCTGGGCACGGTACCACGGTCCGCCTCTTGATGCCGCTGGCGGCCGCCCACGGGCCGGGAGAGGGGCGAGGGGAGCATCGACCTCAGCGGGTCAGACCAAGCGGAGGCGGGCACCTCCAGGTCAGAATGGCTCCTGAGGGGCAGCTGGAAGTTGACCCCGGTGAAGTTAGGGCAGATGTGGACCGCAGGATTGGGGACGAGCTGCTAACGGGGCGATCCGATCGGGTGACGCGCTCGGGCGTGCCTGGGTAGGTTGGTTGCGATGTTCCTTCGCTATTACTGCGAACTGCCAGCGGCGTACGAATTGATCGAGCCTCGGCTGATCGATCATCCCGAGGCCTGGCTGCCCGGTCTGGCGACGCGGGCGAATCGTCGTGGTGAGCTTCTCCTGGCCGAAGTCGGCTTCGACCTTGGTCACTACCGAGTTGGCAAGCAGGTGGAGATGTGCTTTCGGGCCCCGCTGCGTACACCCGGGCGTACGGTATTACCACTAAGCTGGGTGGCGACCGGACCGCAGGCGCTGTTCCCAGCCTTCGACGGAGAACTGGAGCTGGGTGCTCTGGGGAGGAGGTGTACCCAGCTCGTGATCAGCGTCAACTACCGCCCCCCCCTCGGGGCCGTCGGCCGCACCGTCGACCGGATGGCCCTCCACCGCTTCGCCGAAGCGACAATCAAGGACTTCCTGGATCGGACTGGCGAAGCCCTACGAAGGGCTGCGGCCGCGCCGACCCGGGTACGCCGGTCGGACCGGGCCGATGAGGCGGTCAGCCAGCAGTCCAACTGAGTTCAAGAGGGCGGGTCGAGGGCGACAGCTGCCTGGAGATCGGTCAGGGCTCAGGCGCTAGATTGCCGGAAGTTGACGCAATAATCGCTCGGCCAGAGTTGCCGTCGTGCACCAGTGGGGTGGCGAGCCTCCGCTCCGCAGCGAGGGACGAATGACGGGTGTCGGTCGCGAGCGCTGAGCATCCCTATTGGAAGAGGCGGATGGCGGATGCTCCCTGGTTCACGAAGGGGGCGTTGACGAGCCAGTCACCAGCATTGCCCTCCTCAAGCATCTGCACATGTACGTAGGTGGTGCCCTGGCCGGGAACCGTGACCGCGACTGTCGCATCCGCGGCGGAGGAATCCACCATCCTCACCGCCACCACCTTGAAAGTTGCCTTGGTCGCTTTCACCCCGTTGAAGAACGGGATAAATGAGGTCTGGGTCTCTGCCGCGTTGGTCAACAGGGTGTAGGCGTAGACCACCGAGTGGGCTTGCACGTCGGCAAGGAAGCCCTGGAGGGCCAGTCTTGGTGCCGCAGTGGGCGCCGCGCAGGCGCTAACTAACCCCCCTCCTATCAGGACGGCGGCTGCCGCCAGCAGGGAGCGACGGCGCAGCCCTCTAGCCGGTGACAACCACACGTCCCAGCATGCCCGGATGGAGGGTGCAGTAGTAGTCATAGGTGCCCGGGGCCAGGAACTTCACCGCCCACTTGAACCCCGCCCCCTTGGTTGGGGAGTTGACCAGCTCTTGATCCACCCACCATACGTTGTGCTGATCGAACTGATCGGTCCAGACCCACTCCACCACTGAGCCAACCGGGACGGTCAGGCTCTCGGGGACAAACTCGCCCACGGTGTTCACGTTGTGGTAGATGATCACTGTGTAGTCGGGGTTGGCGGGAGCCTGCGGCAGGACCTGAAGCGCCAACTTGCTGTTGGCCTGCTGAACATTCTGTCCCGGGGCGGTCAGGACGTGTGCCGAAGTGGGTTGCCCAAGGTCACCGAAGGCGCTGCACCCGGCGAGCAGGCCCGAGATGGCAAGCACGAGCAATCCGGTGGCCCACCTAGTTGAATGAGCGCCGACCGATCCTTTGGGGAGATGCCGTACCAGCATGGTGTCAGGATACCGGGCCGCGGGAGGAGACCGCCGGAGCTTTCTCGATGACGGAAGATGGAGCAGATGAGGAGACTGCGCGGGGACCTGCCCCGCACCCCGCGACAACGCGCCCTCGCTGCGGCCAAAGGACTCCGGGAGGCCTATCCGGCTGATTGCGCGCTGGTGCATGCCAATCCGCTGGAGCTGCTGGTGGCCACGATCCTATCCGCCCAGACCACCGATGCCAGGGTGAACCAGGTCACCCCCGAGCTGTTCGAGCGGATGAGGTGCGCCGCCGACTACGCCTCCGCCGCCCCGGCCCAGCTGGAAGCTCTCATCCACCCGACCGGTTTCTTTCGTGCGAAGTCCCGGTCACTCATTGGAATGGGGAAGGTCCTGGTCGAGGAGTTCGATGGGGAGGTACCTACGACCATGGCGGAGTTGATCAAGGTCCCTGGGGTCGGCCGCAAGACCGCCAATGTGATTCTTGGGGTCGCCTTTGGCATCCCTGGCTTCCCAGTCGACACCCACGTGGGCCGCCTGACCAACCTGCTCGGAATCGTCAAGACCCGGGACCCCGTGAAGATTGAGCGGGAGGTCTGTCGGATGCTGCCGTCTTCCGACTGGACGGCATTCAGCCTGCGGCTCATCGCTCACGGGCGTGGCGTCTGCGTAGCCAGAAGGCCCCGTTGCGGCGCGTGCATCTTCTGGCACTGGTGCCCTTCGTCTCAGGCACCGGGCGAGTTCGCCGTCGCGTCAGTCAGCGATCCTGAAAGCGTGGCGCCCGTCTCTCCCTGAAGGCGGCCCACCCCTCCTTGGCATCGTCGGAAGCCATGGATTCCCCTTGGGCTGCGCTTTCGAACGCCAGGGTGGCCTCAAAGCTGGTGCCGGACTCCGCGAGGTTGAGGGTTCGCTTCAGGTCCCTAACCACCGGCCCGGGAAGAGTCGCAACGTCGCCAGCCCACTCCAGCGCGACTTCCCGAAGTCGGTCGGCGCTGACCACCGCCGTTGCCAGTCCGAGTTCCTGTGCTCGCGCAGCAGTGAGCTGGTGGCCCAGGAACAGGATTTCGCGAGCAGCTGCCGTCCCCGCAATTCGGGTCAAGAGCCAGGTCCCGCCGCCGCCCGGGTGGATCCCGAGCCTCAGAAAGGGGGCGGCAAGCCGGGCGCCCTCAGCGAGGAGGCGCAGGTCACAACACAGGGCGAGATTGAGGCCTGCTCCGATGGCCGGCCCGTTCACCGCCGCGATCGTAGGGATCGGGAGGTCCCTGAGGTCCAGGAAGGCCCGATAGTAGTCGGAGAGCAGAGCCCGCCGATGGGCCGGGGTCTCAGCGTCGGCGGTCAGCGCCCCGAGGTCGGCGCCGGCGCAGAAGGCCGATCCGTTTCCGGTGATGACCAACGCTCTCACGGTGGGATCTGAGCGCACTTCGTCGAGCCGTGCTCGAAGCTCGGCCGCCAGCTCTCTGGTGAGAGCGTTGCGCTGATCTGGTCGATTCAGGGTTAGGAGGAGAACCCCAGATGCCGCGCGCTCAACCTGTACTCCCGGGCCGGACTCGACAGAACTCATGAGCGCAGGATAGCCAAGCTGGTGGCCGGCGCGCCCGGCTGCTGGATTTCTCCCGGTCCTGCCGCGTGATTCCCACGGTGTGCAGTGGCTCAGGCAAGCCTAGAATCGCTCCAACGCTGCTCGCCTTTTGGGCAGCTCCAACTGGAACTGAGGTGAGGGACTTGAACCAACCGGCACCGTACCTCCACTGGGGCTTCATCCTCATCTCCCTGCCCAACCTGGGAGTCATCCTGTTCATGATCGTGCTCTTCATCGCAGCACTGTTCCTGCCATTCCCCGGCCGCGCGCGGAGGCGGCGCAGCTATCAGGAGCAGGACCGTGAACCCTGAAGCCCTTCCTGGCCCCGATCCCGCCGAGAAGGAGGCGGTCAAGAGCTGGACTGTCTTCCTCCGAAGGCTGATCCAGCGTGAGCTGCCTATTGAGCACCTCCTTCCCGATCGGGAGCCGGCCTACGTCGGCTCCTGGGTCTACATCTTCGGAGTCGTCGCGATCGCCTCTTTGATCGTGGTGGTCGCCAGCGGGGTGGTGCTGGCTTTCTTCGGACCGCAGTGGTGGCAAGTCTCGCCCCAGGGCCATTTCATGAACAGCATCCATTTCTGGTCGGTCCAGATGTTCTTCATCTTCATGGTGCTCCACCTGTGGGGGCAGTACTTTGCCCAGGGGTGGAGGGACGGCCGGGCGGCCACCTGGATGGTCGGGGTCGTGATCTTCCTTATAAGCATCGTCACCGCCTTCACCGGGTACATCTCCCAGCAGAACTTCGACGCCCAGTGGATTGCGGTGAACGCGAAAGACGGGATCAACTCGACCGGCGCTGGCGCCTTCTTCAATGTCCTCAACTTCGGCCAGATGTACGGACTCCACATCGTGCTGTTCCCGCTTCTAGTCACTGCGCTGGTGGTGTTCCATGTGGTTCTGGTCCGGATGCGCGGGGTGGTTAAGCCACCCGACGGGTTGGCGTGATGAGGCGTCGGCCCCAGACCTCGCAGGTGGAGTACTACCACGGAGTGCCCACTTCTCCCTACGACCTGGTCAAGGAGATCTCCATCGTCTTGGTGGTGATGCTGGTGGTGGTCTTGGCCTTGGCGCTGATCATGTCGTCGCCAGATGTCCCTCCCGTGACGGTGCAGAGCTGGGCAAACACCCAACCGCTCGATTTCATCCAAACCGCGACTGGAGAGCTGCAGGGAACCACTATCAGCGCCGATTACGGGCCGCCTTACAACGTTGACGGAGACGGTGCCGATCCCGCTGATACGGGCGCTGCCGTGCAGACGTTGGGACCGCTCGCTCCCCAACTCTGGGCCGGTGTTCACCAACCGGTGAATGCGGCCCAGGCCTACGTCCTTGGCCCTCTGCAGCTGGACAGCGTCGGACGCCCGGCCCTCGCTCGGGCCTTTTCTAGCTACGAGTCGGCGCCGCTCACAGAGCGGCAGAGCTGGCTTAAGACCTACGCCACAGCGCTCCAGCACGCCCGGGTCTCCGGGCCGTTGGTGTCGGTGGCCGGCGGCGCTTACGGACCGATGAACTTGCTCATGCAGAGCCTGCTCGCGGACGCCCGCTCGGGCGCGCTCGACTCCCTGCTGATGCACAGTGGCCAGTTCTACGACATTAATTACACGGGCCCCCTTCTCTTCCTGGGGGACGGCAGCTACTTCCCCGGGCTGGCGGCTGCTCAGAATCTTTCTGGTTCCCAGTGGGGGATGATGAACGAGACCGGCAGCTACCCCGGGCAGTCCTGGCTCTGGCTCTACACCTTCTGGTACCAGATCCCGCCCTTCTCAGGGGCCCAGAACGCCGATCTGCTCGTCGTCCTGACCATGGGCTTCCTCTCCACGTTGCTGCTGCTGGTGCCCTTCATCCCCGGCCTGCGCGACCTGCCGCGATGGCTGGGTCTGCCCCGCCTCATCTGGCGCGAGCACTACCGTTTCGAGCGTGAGCACAGGGGCGGCGGCGACGGCCGAGGGCCCGGGTTAGGCGGTCCTCCAGTCGGCCGTTGATATACTCCGGTTCCGCTGGGTGAAGCCCGGCCGACCGCGAGGTGGAGATTGGCTGAGGGCACGGTTCGTGCGGTGATACTTGCGGCCGGGCGCGGGACCCGGATGGCCTCCCGACGCTCGAAGGTGCTGCACCCAGTGGGCGGGGTGCCCATGATCGAGCATCTCATTCGTGCCGCCGCCGAGGCTGTTGCCGACCAGCCATTGGTGGTCGTGTCGCCAGAGGACCTCGAGCTGCGACGCTTCTTGGAGGGAAAGGCTGAGATCGTGCTGCAGGAGGCGCCCCGAGGCACCGGGGACGCGCTGCTGGCCGCCCGCTCGGCGCTCGCGGGGCAGGGGGCAGCTCTGGTTCTGGCTGGTGACATGCCGCTGCTCACCTCCGAGAGCTTAAGGCAGGTTCTGGAAGTTTTTCAGCACTCCGCCATCGATGCCGCGCTGCTGGTGGCGGAGGTTGCCGACGCCAGCTCCTTCGGGCGGGTGGTAAGGGATGGGCAAGGGCGTCTGGCGAGAATCCTGGAGGCGGCCGATGAGGCAGACCGGCCGAAGTCGGCCGAGGTCAACTGCGGGGTGTACGTTTTCAGGCTGCCCCAGGTGTGGGGAGTTCTTGACTCCATACCGATCGACAACGCGCAGGCAGAGCGCTACTTGAGCTGGGCTCCGGAGAGGATGGTGGGAGGAGCGGAGCTGGTTTCGGCAGGGGACCCCACCGAGTCTCTGCAAGTCAATGATCGGATCCAACTCGCCGCGGCCGAGGCAGCCATGCGGCAACGGACACTCCACAGGCTGATGCGGTCCGGGGTGACCGTGATCGACCCCAGCTCAACCTGGGTGGACTGCGACGTCGAGGTGGGGCAGGACACCGTGATTCACCCCGGCACTGTGATCAGGGGGAGGTCGGTCATCGGGGCTGACTGCCAGCTCGGGCCGTTTGCCGAATTGGATGGCTGTCAGGTGGGTGCCGGTTCGCGGATCGGTCGTTCCAGTCTCCGCGGCTGTAAGCTTGAAACTGGCGTGGAGGTGGGCCCCTTCAACCGGGTTAGGGCCGGAACCGTGCTTGGAAGCCGGAGTCACCTGGGAACCTTCACCGAAGTCGTCCGCAGTCGCATCGGCGCCGGCAGCCAGGTGCCGCATCTTAGTTACGTTGGGGACGCTGAGCTGGGAGACGACGTGAACGTAGGCGCCGGCACAATAACCGCAAACTGGGATGGCCAGAGCAAGCAACGCACGGTGATCGAGCAGGGAGCCCGCCTGGGCAGCGACACCATCCTGGTTGCGCCGATCACGATTGGGCAAGGGGCCTACACCGCCGCGGGCTCGGTGTTGACGACAGATGTGCCGGCGGGCTCGCTGGCGGTCTCTCGATCACCGCAGAAGAACCTGGAAGGATGGGTCGCCCGTCGGCGCCCCGATTCGCGCCCTGTGACCGAAGTGGCGGGGGAGGAGGAGGAGTGAGGGGAGCCGATGGGCCGCTGATGCTGCTTTGCGGGACAGCCAACCCGGAGCTCGGGCGTCGGATCTCCGAAGAGGTCGGTGTCGCCCTGGCGCCCATGGAGATCACCAGATTCGCCGACGGTGAGTTCGACGTCAGGATCGGCGAGTCGGTGCGGGGCCACGACGTCTTCGTGATCCAACCGACCTGCCCTCCCGTCAATGACAACTACCTCGAGCTCTTCGTCATCCTGGATGCCCTTCGGCGCGCCAGCGCGGCTCGCATCAATGCGGTGCTGCCCTACTACGGATACCAGCGCAAAGAGAAGAAGACCAGGGCCCGAGACCCCATCTCCGCGAAGTTGATGGCAAACTTCCTGCAGGTCGCTGGGGCTGAGCGGATGATTGTCCTTGACCTTCACGCTGAGGCGATCCAGGGATTCTTCGACATCCCGGTCGATGCTCTGACCGCGAGCAAAATCCTGGCCGCCCACATCCGGTCTCGTCACGGAAGGCAGCCGATCGTGGTGGTCTCGCCAGACGTCGGCGGGACTGCCAGGGCGCGCGCGATAGCCCGGCTGCTGGAGTCCCCACTGGCCATCATCGACAAGCGGCGGCCACGCGATGACGATGTTGAGGTGCTCAACGTTATCGGTGACGTGAAGGACAGCAACTGTGTGGTGGTCGATGACCTGATCTCCACCGCCTCCACATTGGTGGGAGCCGCTCAGGCGCTGAAGGAGGAGGGGGCCAAGTCGGTGGATGTTCTGGCCACCCACGGGGTCCTGAGCAATGGCTCGCTGCAGCGGCTCACCGACGCCTTCGTCGACGAGGTGGTGGTGACCGACACGATCCCGCTATCGGCTGAGGCAGCCCGCAACCCGAAGGTGACTCAGGTCTCGGTTGCTCCTCTGATCGCGGAGGCAATCGTCCGCGTCCACGAGGGGAGATCTGTCTCAGCGCTGTTTCGGTGATCCCGCGCGACTGCTAAACTCGAGCTGAAGATGGGTTCTGGCTCACCCGCCGGTCGAAGACGCAGTTCCATTCCGGACTCCGTGCGTGAGCAGAGCCGGCAAGTCGGCGCCCATCGCTGGCGGGCGGAATCACTCCTTGCTCGTTTTCGTCGGGCGCCGTACAGCCTGGCGAGCGGCCTGGCGCGTAAATGACCCCTTGGCTACTTGCCGTTTTGGTCGTGGCCCTGGTGGTGGCGGCAGTTTCGGCGACGGCAGAGACCTCCTTGACCTCGGTTAATCGACTTCGCATCAGGGCTCGTTCAGAAGAGGGCGACCGGCGATCGATTCAGATTGAAGCACTGCACTCCAATCCCGGGGGTTATCTGGGCGCGATCCTGGTTGCCAATACCGTCGCGCTGGTGCTCGCCTCGTCGTCGGCGACGTTGCTCGCCGCCGAGCGCTTCGGCACCGGCGCTGCCTTCTGGTCTGCATTGGCTCTGGCCGTACTGGTACTGCTCTTCTGCGAGATCGGACCGAAGTCCTATGCCCTTCAGCATAACGAAGAGGTTGCCCGCATCGTGGCCCCCTCAGTCACCTTCGCGACCAGGGTCCTCGGGCCGCTGGTCAGGGTCTTGATCTGGATCACGTCGGGTCTCACCCGACTGCTGCCAGGAGAGGTGAGCAGACGCCCCCCGTTCCTGACCGAGGACGAGCTGAAGGCGCTCGTCTCAGCCAGCTCTGACGAAGGAGTGGTGGAGGAGGAGGAGCGGGAGATGATCCACGGGGTGCTGGAGATGACCGACAAGCCCGTCCGCGAAGTGATGGTCCCACGCGTCCAGATGGTGGCCCTGCCCAAGGATGCCTCCCTCGCCGAGGCGGTGCAGGTCGTGTTGGATCATGGTCACAGTCGCATCCCTGTCTACGACGACACCATCGACAACATAGTGGGCGTGGTCTATGCGAAGGACCTCCTGCGCGCTCGTGGGGGAGGTCTGGAGCCCGACGGCGTTGCGGCGCTGGCGCGTGCTGCCACCTTTGTGCCGGAGGCCAAGCGGCTGGGGGAACTGCTCCAGGAGATGCAGCGCGCTAAGGTCCACCTCGTGGTTGTCGTCGACGAATATGGTGGAACCGCTGGCCTGGTCACCATCGAGGATGTGCTGGAGGAGATCGTTGGACCGATTCGCGACGAGTACGACCTGGCCGAGCAGGAGGAAATTCAGGTGCTATCGCCGGTCGAGGCGGTGCTATCTGCTTCCGCCAGCCTGGACGACGTCAACGATGTCCTGCACCTGCGGCTGGAGGGCGAGGACTTTGACTCGGTCGGTGGACTGGTCTACTCCCTCCTGGGAAGGATCCCGTCGGTGGGAGACAGGGTCGACGCCGGTGACGGCGTCACCATCACCGTCGAGTCGATCGATCGGCAGGCAATCCAATCGGTGCGCCTGACCCGGGATAGGCCCTTTCAGATTGACCCCGAGGAGGGCTTCAGCACGGGTTTCCCGCCCACTCCATCCTCGACGGCAACTGCCTGACCCGTTTGCCCACCAGCTTCACCGACGAGGGGATTGTGCTGAGGCGCCGAACCTACGGTGACGCTGATCGGATCTTGGTGGTCCTCACCAGAGGCCACGGCAAGATGAGCATCCTGGCGAAGGGAGTGCGGCGGGCCAAGGCTCGCAACCAGGCGGGACTCGACCTGCTGGCAAGGTCCCAGCTGATGCTGATTCCCGGCAGGAACATGGCAACCCTCGCCCAAGCGCGACCTATGGATGGGGGTAGCGCCGCTGCGGATCTGGTCAGACTGGCGTGCGCAGGAGTGCTGGCGGAGCTTGTCGACGCCACAGTCGAGGAGGGCCGGCCTGAGCCGAGGGTCTACGACATCCTCGCTGAGGCGTCGGCACGACTGGCTCGCGCCGAGTCCGATCCACGGTTGGCGCTGGCGCTGGCCGCCTTTGCTCTGGCCGTCGCCGGTGGTTATCAGCCTGATCTCCACTCATGCATGGGCTGTGGAGATGCGTTGGCAAACCAGGATGGCGAATTCCTGCCTTCCCTCGGCGGGGTGGTTCAAGGGGACTGCATGGGCAGGGCAGCTGCATTGCCGTGCCAGGCCGCCACTCTGCGGGTGCTGCGCCGCATGGCAGTCGCCGATGAGGCGACAGTGGTTCGGCTGCGGTGGACACCTGCCCTCCGCGACGAGCTGGAGGCCATCCTCATTGCTCATCTGGAGCATCATTTGGACCGTCCGATGCGAGCCGCTAGAGTACTGGCGGAGGCACGTTGATCTCGCCTCAGCGGTAGTCGTTGACGGCGACCCCGGTCCGGGCCTAAGCGCTTGGGGCGCCGCGGATCAGTAGAGCTCAGTGGCCATCGCCGGCGATGACGCGTAAGGATCAGCCGGGTCGGTTGGTGGCGACTCCCTGGGCGACGGATGGGGCCTTGAAGCCAGGCCCCCTAGAGCTCCTGCCAGGTAGGTCAGGCGCCCGGCGGACAACTGACCCACAAGCCCAGCTAGGGAGTGGAGCCGGGCGGATCGAAACTGGGTGATCACCGACAGGCCGGCCGAGGTCGCCACCAAGCGCACTACGCGGCGGTCTAGGGGGTCACGAGCGCGCTCCGCCATCCCTGCCTTGATCAGGCGGTCCGCAGCCGCCGTGGCGGCGGGCCCGCTTATCCCCAGAGCGGTCGCGAAGGCTCGCATGGTGAGACCTTCATGGGGTAGGCAACTCAAGGCGGCCATCTGACGGTCCGACAGCCCACTGGCCGGTGCGGAGTGGATCACGGCCGCTATTTGGCTCTCGAGCCGGGAAAGCTCGATCCAGAGCGAGACCACTCCGTCGGTACTCAGCGCGGCCACGGCGGGCGGCTCGTTCTCGCCGCTGCCCTGGAGCACTTTGGTGCTATAGCTTTCCACGGGATATGCGGGCGTAGGAGCGATCTCTGAAGGCGCCACTGGATCTGCGCCGCCCTCAACGCCAGCTTCCGAAAGATCGCAGATCACGACACCACCGTTGTCAGCCCCCATGAGTGCTGTTTAAAATACCAGTCAGTGACGACATCCGTCGGTCCTTTGGCGTACCGACCAGCTCCGGCTGGCGCTGAGGAAGAGCTGTGGAGGCTGTGTGGTGGCTGTTGATACAAGGCCGATGACTGGCACTGAGAACCATCTCTTGGCATTTCTCCCGGACGCTGATCGCGAGGCGCTTGTGGCGAAACTCAGCCCGGTATTCCTGAACGTCAAGACCGTGCTTTTCGAACCTGGCCAAGTGGTGGACGCCGTCTACTTCCCGCTGGATGGGGTGGTCTCCTTGGTCACGCCGCTGGAAGATGGCGCCATCGTGGAGGTGGCGACGGTCGGCAACGAAGGTCTGGTCGGGGTACCGGTGGTCTTGGGAGGGAGTCTCGCTGTCCGCGCCATCTCTCAGGTGGCCGGCAGATGTCTCACCATGGAGACCGGCGGCTTTCTCTACGAGATGGAGCGTCGAGGATCTCTCGCCTCCATCGTTCAGAACTACTTGCAGGCCCTTTTCGGGCAAATCTCTCTGGCCGCGGCCTGCAACCGGCTGCACTCCAATGAGGAGCGGCTCAGCCGTTGGTTGCTGATGAGCCACGATCGAGTTGGTGCGGACCGGTTTTTGATCACTCACGAGTTCCTCAGCCAGATGCTCGGGTCGCGGCGAGCGACGGTCACCCTATCTGCGGGCATACTGCAGAAAGCTGGCCTCATCAGATATCAGCGCGGCCATGTGGAGATCGTCGACCGGCGGGGCCTGGAGCAGACCGCCTGCGAGTGCTACCGCGTCATCCAAGACGGGCTCGACCGAGTAGCTGCGACTGCGGGCCGCCGAACTTTCTGACTATGGTCCACTCTCGACTATCCGGGGCAGGCGCATCCGCGAGCCGAGTCATGGTCACCTCTTGGTGGCTCTATCCACAGTACGGACCGGGCTCTGGTCTCTGCGCCGCGGAGCGCCGGCTGTAGTCTGGCCCGAGACGAGCTCTAGGCGCGACCGACCCGCCGCCAACAGACAAGTTCGAGTCCGAGCGGCAGTGATGAGGGCTGGTGGGCCGCCTGCGCGCTGTGCGCACTCAGGAGCAACCATGTCTTGAGCCGGACCCCGTCGGGGTCCGGCGTGTCGGCAACTAGCCAGAGTTGACGGAACATACTCTCGACCAAGCTCTCGGTAGCCAACGGGTCGCCACCGGTGGATACCGAGAATCCCATGACAGCGGCCGCTGATCAGAGGCGAGCGCGCGAGCGGCGGAGCTCCCCACCTTCAGGTGGCGCACCAGTTCGGAATCGGCCTTCGTGAATCTGTGGGGGTCGTTGTCCCGTAGGGGTGCGCCCCTCTGCACCCATGACTGCTCGCCGAAATCCATGCAACGCAACCGAGCCCAGCCGCAAACCGCGTGGCGGCCTGCGGAAATAGGACCGGCTCACCTTAAGATGAGCCGGTCCTTGGGGGGAGTCAGATGGTCGCGGGATGCCTGGTGGGTGCGAGCCATTCAGGGGGCGCAGGCACTCCGCGTAGCTGCGTGAGTTTGAGGGCGGACAGAACGCTCATGGCAGCAGCCAGCAAAAAGGAGATGACGCTTGCCACCAAGGGGATCTGGCCGAAGGTCCACAACGCGTAGGCGTGGAGTAGACCGCGCCGCATGGTCTCGCCCTTGTTCGCGATGTGAAAGTAGATGTTCTGGGCGGACAGCCGTGGGGAGACCGTCCGCTTGGCGTAGCTGCAGCCTTGGACCAACAGCGGTCCAGCTGCGCCCAGCCCAGGGCCAGCATGACCACGGGTATTGAGAGGATCGGCTCGAAGGCTCGACACTGCACCAGGTTCCTCCGAGGAATATTCAGCGCCCAGAACGACGCTTGCATCGACGATTGACTTTGCTGCGTCGCATGATGACAGGGTGCCTCTCAGACGTCAGTCCGCCAGCGTACCTACCGGCCGATGGCTACGATGATGGTCAAAAATTCCCGCTGTTCCGCGTCCGCCGGACACTGCTGCTCGTCGCCCGAAGAGTGCCGGCGCGGTCTCTATCCGCTCGCTGCAACGGCCGATTGACTCGAAACTGTAGGTCACAAAGGCGGTGTCGGTCACGATGACGTAGCCGTGGCACCGACCAGGATTCGCGACCTGGCGCGCGATCCGGGAACAGGCGGTGGCGATTCGGGATGAACCCGGTCCAGTAACGCTGCTTGCCAGTCCAGCAGGGCACCGTGAGCGTAGGGCGTGTTCGCCGCAAGTAACGTGGCTGGGGGGAGGCGCGACCGACTTGCTGAGTTCGCCAACGACCTCCTGGCAACCGGTGTGAGGCGCGATACCGGTCCTCGCCGTGCACACCTCCAGTCAATCGAGGTAGTCGTTGACCATCCTCAGGCTTTGCCGGACTCGGTTCTGCGTGAGCTTGTCGCATGAACCCCCGGCGCGCTCCCCGGGTCACCCGGGGTTTGCCGATCAGCATTTCCATCACTCCATCGCCTTGCATGTCACCGAATGGCGGACTCGCTCCCGCGGTGGTAACGCCGGCGGCGGCGAGAAGTTTGCGCGGCTCGGCGTGGTCAGGAACTATCCCGATGTAGTTCGTCTGCGCGAATTGATTCGTTAGTTACTAGCACCATTAGTTGAACTATCGGACTCTGGAAGATATCGCGGCGGCGAACTGTCGCTATTACGTCCAGAAATGACGTAAAAGATGGAGGGACCTACGAGTCAGGATCAGACGGGCGGGGGGCGTGTGTGCTAGTGTCGGCATGCGTTTTGAAACGTACCCTATGAACGGAGGCCAGCGCCCATGTCGAGCGTGATGATCCCGGACAGGTGCTCCGAAGCTCAGCTGGCGAAACTCGCCGCTGGAGCGATCGTCGCTGGGCTCGACCCCGAGACCATGTACCGTGATTATCATCAGGCGATCCTTCGCTACGTACGCTGCCGCGTGGGGACGTTGGAGATTGCCGAAGACCTAGTCGCGGACGTGTTCCTCCGGGCAGTGGCGAAGGCCCCTGAGTACCGCGCTCTGCGGGACACTCCATTGCCCTGGCTTTACACGATCGCCGCTCGAAGGATCGCGGATCATTACCGGCGTGGACAGGCTGCCTGCAGGTTGGACGCGCGGCCGGACCTGGTCCGAGTTGATTCTGACCCTGCCGACGAGGTGGTGCTTAGGGCGATGGTGGCAGATGTCTGGCTGGCCTCGTTGGCTCTGCCGCTGACACAGCGCACAGCTCTCTGGCTTTGCTACGGCGAGGAGCTGGATATGGGTGAAATCGCAGTGGTTATGGGTAAGAGCACTGACGCGGCGAAGCTCCTCGTTCACCGCGCAAGACGAGGCGTCCGGTCCCGCCTCGAGTCAGGCGCGGCGCTGGAGGCGTAGACCAGGATTGGGCGTGGCGGGACGGGGGGCGGAGGACTCACCGACTAAATGGGACTTGAGTTGGGAAAGCAGGGAACGGGCGGTCGCTCTTCCCTGGAGTCGTTCCAGCCCTCAGTGGGAAGGCAACCCCGGGTGACCCGCTAGCAGAAGGTCCGGACGATGGTGCCACCGCTCGTAGAAGCGTCGGAAGTTCAGCTTGCTGAGTCGCTCCCGCTCGTCGGGCTCGGTGTCCTCCCAACCTCGGTGCTCGTGCATGACGGCGGACAGCTCCGGGAGCCTCATCTGGACCAGGCCGGCCGAGCGCAGGGTGAAGCAGAGGTGGAAGTCCAGCATCCGATAGAAGCGAAAGCGCTCATCCAGCAGCCCCAGCTCGGTGAATCGGTGTCGACGAACGGCCAGGCAGTATCCGTCGATTGCGTCCACCTCTCGCTCGTCGGAGTCGAAGAAGTCACGCATGTCAGAGCTGCGTGCGCCCCACCTTCCCACGGCTCCGACCCCAGGGTCAGCGAGAGCCTCAAGGATTGGGGAGAAGCAATCTCCCACCAGCTCCACCCCGGTATCGAGGATGAGCAACGCCTGTCCCAGGGCCGCCCTGATGGTGATGTTGCGCGCGGCTCCCTCGCCCAATTGGTGATCGGCGTGAAATACCCGTAGGTTGGGGTCGGAGCCCGCAGCCTCAGCCAGCACTGCGGCGCAGGCAGGGCCGGCGTCGTTGTCGACCACGAGAACCTCTACCCGATGTCCTGCCTGGTTGCGTCTCACTGAGTCGAGGCACCGCCTGAGGTCTTCCGGATACCCCGACGTCACGACGCTGACCGAGATGTCGAAGCTATCGGGCTCGCCCCGCATATCGACTACCTGCCGCGGGGACGAGACCAATCCGCGACGCAGGTCCGAAGCTGTCGCTCGGCGGTATGCGGTGGAGGCGTGGTTGTCTTCGGGAACGACCCTCGCAGCGAGCAGCGCTTCCCTTTCACGATCCGCCCCCGGGAACTCCCGAGCCGCCCGCTGCCGCTCGCGTGCGCCCGCGGAGATCACCCACGGCCCGTCTGCGGGGCGCTGCGAGGGCGGCTGATCGAGCCCGAGTCCAAGCAAGCTGTCCGCCTCCCTCAAGCCTAGCGCTCGCGTGGCCGGGGCAACTTGGTTGTCACCGGCAAACCGGAAGAGGTCGGCCAGAGCTCGGGGAAGGTTGAGGTCGTCCTCCAGCGCCGACTGGACCCGGGTCCGTACCTGCTCTGCCGCCTCAGGGTCGGCTCCCTCGGTCGGGCCCGACCCGACTCGCCGCAGCCGCTGGAGGCCCCGATCCGCGGCTTCCAGCGAAGAGAGGGTGAAGTTGAGCCTGGTGCGGTACCGCACGGTCGCGCAGAGGAAGCGGAATGAGAGGGGGTCAAAGCCACGCTGCACCAGGTCGTCGACGGTGTAGACGTTGCCGGAGGACTTGGCCATTTTGATCCCGTCGGCCAGCAGGTGCTGTCCGTGGACCCACTGCCGCACGAACTGCCGCCCGGTCGCCCCTTCGCTTTGGGCGCGCTCGTCCTCGTGGTGGGGGAATATGTTGTCAACCCCGCCCGTGTGGATATCGATCTGCTCTCCGAGATAGGCCATCGACATCGCCGAGCACTCGATGTGCCAGCCGGGGAAGCCCATGCCGTAGGCGCTGTCCCAGACCATCAGTTGTCGCCCCGGATCAGCCTCGCGCCAGAGGGTGAAGTCAGCTGGATGTCGTTTCGATGGATCCAGCTCCACCTCGACTCCTAGCTGAAGTTGCCCCATCGCGTTGCCCGAGAGATGGCCGTAGTCGGGGTAGGCAGCCGTGTCGAAATAGACGGTACCTCCAACTCGGTATGCGAGGCCCCGCCGCAGCAGACCATCGATCAGGATCAGCATCTGCGGGATGTGGTCGGTCGCTCGAGGGAAGACATCCGCCGGCTCGATTCCCATCGCCTTCTCGGCCCGGTGGAACTCCTCCTCGAACTCTCCAGCTATCTCCCGGGGGGTGCGCCCCGCAGCTAGAGCGGCCGCGATGACCTTGTCGCCGCCTCGCTCGGCCATCTCCTGGCGCATGTGGCCCACGTCGGTGATGTTCTTGACGTGCAACACATCCCAGCCCTGGGCCCTGGCGACTCGCTTTATCCAGTCGGCCATCAGATAGGACCGCAGGTTGCCGATATGGACCGAGCGATACACCGTCGGGCCACAGCTGTACATGGTCAGGCGACCCGTCTTGAGAGGCTCAATCTTGCGGATTTCACGAGAGAGGGTGTCGTAGAGTCGGAGCATCAATTGATGCTACCAGTGACTGGTCGCAGGGCCCCGACACCACCACCGTTGACTTGACCCGGGCCCTACCCAGGGTGGTGGCAGGCGGTGCAGACGGATATGGAGGGGAAGCGGGAGTGGTTGAGCAAGCGATGTCAACGCGGACTCTGGTCCTGATCGGCGGCAGCGAATGGATGCCGGGATGCGAGGCGCTGGACCTGTGGTGGGGCTCCAGAGCCGCACGCAAAGCCGTCACGGTGGTGACCACGGCAGCCCAGGATGGTCCGGAGCGAGCCATGAGACGGGCAGAGGGGTACTTCAGCTCCATCGGCTTCGCGGCAGATCACTGTCGGATCCAGACCGCCAAGGATGCCGAAGATCCGCGGCTGCTTGGTGTCCTCTCCCAAGCAACCGCGATATTCCTCTGTGGAGGAGACCCGAGTGCTGCGCGGCGGGTGCTGGTGGGCTCCCCGGCCGGGCGGCTGCTGCTGGACCGCTACCGGGAGGGAGTCCCTCTGGTCGGCTCCAGCGCGGGCGCCATGGTGCTGGCTGGGGCCTGCTTGGTGCCGAGCCAGCACTTCGCTGTCCAGCCCGGCCTGGGGATTGTGCCGCGGGTACTGGTGGTCCCCCACTGGAACTCAGCAGGTGCGGAATGGAGGCGGCGGGTTCACGAGCTGGTGGACCAATATGAAGTGCTGGCGGTTGATGAGCTGACTGGTGTGTGCTGGGACGGAACCAGTTGGAGCGTGCTCGGGGCTGGATCGGCCTGTGTCGCCACCTCCACGGCTGAGCTGGTGGCAGGAGGGGGGATACCCTCGCCACCGATAGAATGACCGAGTTCGTCTGAGTTCAGGCTCATCTGGCTCCCGGGCCGGGAGCTGCTGGAGGTCGTGATGGCTGAGCTGGTCCCCAACCGGCTGGAAACCCTGGTCTCGCTGTGCAAGCGCCGCGGCTTCGTGTACCAGAGCAGCGAGATCTACGGTGGCATCAACGCCGTCTACGACTTCGGTCCCCTGGGGGTTCGGCTGCGACGGAGGATACGCGACCTCTGGTGGCGGGAGATGGTGGAGCTTCGCGATGACGTGGAAGGGGTGGAGGCGGCGATCCTCATGAACCCGATGGTCTGGCAGGCCTCCGGGCATCTGTCCAATTTCAGCGACCCGCTGGTCGACTGCCTGGGGGAGTGCCACCAGCGTTGGCGTTCAGACCACCTAGAGGGGGATCGTTGTCCAAACTGCGGAGGTCCCCTAAGTGCGCCGCGGCAGTTCAACCTGATGTTCAAGACGTTCATCGGACCGGTCGAGGACGAGGGCTCGGTGGTCTACCTGCGGCCCGAGACAGCGCAGGGGATGTTTGTGAATTTCAAGAACATCTTGGGCAGCTCGCGCCAGCGCATCCCATTCGGCATTGCCCAGATCGGTCGCAGCTTTCGCAATGAGATTTCGACTGGTAACTTCATCTTCCGCCTCCGCGAGCTGGAAATGATGGAGATGGAGTGGTTCACCACCCCCGGTGACGATGCGCGGTGGTTCGAATACTGGTGTGAGCAGAGAATGGGGTGGCACCAGAGCTTGGGCCTCAGGCCAGAGCATCTGCGGCTGCGACCGCACGGTGAGGATGAGAAGGCTCACTACGCTCTCGCCTCCTCCGACATTGAGTACCTGTACCCGTGGGGGTGGGGGGAGTTGGAGGGAATCGCTCGGCGTGGCGACTTCGATTTGACGCGCCACCAGGAGGCCAGTGGCAAGGATCTCCAGTACACAGACCCGGCGACTGGGGCTCGCTTTCTGCCCTTCGTGGTAGAGCCGGCACTGGGGGTCGACCGCACCTTCCTGGCACTGCTGCTGGATGCCTACGCGGAGGAGGAGGTGCGAGGTGAGACCCGCGTCGTGCTGCATCTGAGCCCTCGAGTAGCACCGTTCCAGGTGGCGGTGCTACCGCTCTCCAAGAAGCAAGAGCTGACAGAGGTCGCGCGTAAGCTTGAGGGTGACCTCCGGAGCCACTTCGCGACCGACTATGACGACACCCAGTCGATTGGGAAGCGCTATCGGCGTCAGGATGAGATCGGCACTCCGCTGGCTGTCACCATCGACTTCGATACTCTCGAGGACCACGCGGCGACGCTTCGAGATCGTGACACGATGGAGCAGGTGCGGATCCCCCTGGATCGGCTTGCCGAAGTTTGCGCGGAGAGACTGAAGTGAGGATCGGGAAGCGGCTCCTGGCGTCCGGAGTTCGAGTTGCGATGGGCGGCACGCATGCATGGGGAGGAACCTTGAGGTGAGCGACCGCGGGGTCCTCGTGACAGGTGCATCCCGAGGAATTGGTCGGGCCACAGCTCTGGCGTTCGCCAGGCTCGGAGACAGGGTAGCGGTGCACCATCGCGACTCTGAGGAGCTGGCCGCTCAGCTGGTGGCGGAGCTGCCCGGAACTGGTCACCTGACCGTGGGGGGAGACCTGGCGGATCCCGAGATAGCCAAGGCGGTCGTTGATTTGGCGGTTGCGGGCCTGGGCAGGGTTGACGTTCTGGTCAACAACGCCGGCACCAGCATCCTTCACGACCTGACTCAGATGGACTTCGAGGAGTGGCGGGCTGCCTTCGACCGTACTATAGCTGTCAATCTCGCCGGCGCCGCCTACGTCAGCTACTTCGTGGCCCGGCAGATGATGGGAGCGGGGGGCAGGATAGTGAACGTCTCCTCCCGTGGCGCCTTTCGAGGCGAGCCGGGTCAGCCCGGTTACGGCGCCAGCAAGGCGGGGCTAAATGCGTTCGGCCAGTCGTTGGCACTGGCCCTTGGGGGATATGGGATCGCGGTCGCCACGGTAGCTCCAGGGTGGGTGGCAACGGACATGTCGAATGAGGAGCTGAAGCGTCCGCGAGGCGGCGCCATCCTGGAGCAGAGCCCCTTCCACCGGATCGCGGAGCCCGAGGAGGTAGCTGCTGCCATCGTGTTCCTCGCCTCGCCGGAGGCCACCTTCACCAGCGGCGCTATCCTCGATGTCAACGGCGCGTCATACCTCCGCAGCTGAACCAGGGGCAGGTACGGGCCAGCTCTGGGCCAGTTTTAGAACCCTGGGAAAAGGCTTCTCAACTCGTCGAGATCAACGCCGCCAGCCTTCGCCGGAGGGGTGTGGCCGCTATCAAGTCGACCATAGACGAGCCGGACCAGAGCCTCAGCCGGCAGGGTTAATGCAACCGCTCCGCTGCCACTCTCGCTCCCGCGCAGAAGCACTGTGTCACTGACCTCAAGGTGGAAGTGCCGCTCTGGGTCGCTCGTGGAGATGCCAAGCCGAAGCACCTTCGTCCCAGCCTTACCGGTCCTCGCCGCCAGCTCGGGAACGGTATCGATTAGGAGATTGACGGCGCTGGATCCCACGAGTGCCTTGGAGTCCAACGCCACTGCGATGTCCCAGGTGTGAATCGCGTGCTCGCTGAGTCGCATCCGCGCCAGCCCGGCCCAATCGAGGTCCCGACCGAAGAGGCTTAGGTGAAACCGCCTCTGGTCCTCCGCGCCGGTCTGCTCCAAACGCGTCAGGAGTTCCGCATCCCCGCGGATCGCGTCGCGGGCCTGGGCCTCCGGCGTGCGCGCATTCCAGCTGTCCCAGATGGGTTGGAACTGCTCACGACCGGGGGCTGCCTCATCACTGAGACCGGCTTTCAGGAAGAGTTGGAAGATCTCGGCCTGGGAACCCAGATGGGAAAGTACGTCTGCGATCGACCACTCGGTGGCATACGACGTCGAGCGGAGCGCTCCGCTCGACAGGTCGCTGCTCACACTCCGCAGCCGCTGATGCGAATCGCGCAGCGCCGAGATCCAGGGTGTCGGATCGGTTGCCATGGCGTTCCTCCAAAGTCGAGTTTCAGGGAAGGGTGGATAAGCTGGCGGTTGGCGCAATCGACCGTGAGTCGAAGGTCTTAAGGTCGTTCGGCGCCGAGCGCTGGACCGGGCCAGCTCTCCTCCATCTCAGGGACGGACGAAGCGAGCCCTGACCGTGGTCACGACCGTGCGAGACGCCATGCCCATCGGGCTCCAGGTCATGGTGAGCCTGGTCCGGTCCAGCGCGATCTCCGCTGTCAAACCGATTGACTCGGTTCCGGCTCCCTCGACGGTCGCCTTGAATTCGAGGGGAGTGCTCACCCCAGCTGCGGTGAGCAGACCGGAGCAGGCGAGGGTCTTGATCCCGGTCGGTCGCGCGGAGGTCAAGCTCAGCTCCACCCCAGGGTGCTCCGCGGCCTTGAAGAAATCGGCGGACCGAAGGTGTACGTCTCGCTTGGCGTTCTGGGTGTCCACCGAGGCGGCCTGCAAGGTCACCTGCCCGGAGATGGCGCTGTCTGGGCCGATCGCAATCTCTCCTGTCGCACCAGCCAGGGAGCCTTTCACGGTCATCGCTCCCCAGAAGTGCTTGACCTGAAAGTTCGCACTGGTCGCCGCGGGGTCCACCACCCACCGTCCGGCGGCGGAGGCATCAGCGAGCCACGCTGCGACGTCGACGGGTGCCCCAGTTTGTAACTCGGTTTGGTTCAATCCCATTGCTTACTCCAACTTGAATCTGTTTGGGAGGCTCCGGTATATATGGAGGGTCTCCTCCGGAAAAGTTTATCAGGAAATGGAGGGTGTCCTCCGAATGGGCTAGAGTGGCGTGGTGCCCAGCGGTCCAGACCCGAGTCGAACCAACTCGCCGGAGCGGACGCCACCTAGTAAGCGTTTGCGACTTGATGCGCAGCGCAACCGTGCCGCCATCCTGGTCGCCGCCGAGGAGGTGTTCGCGGAGCAGGGCCTGGATGCCCCGTTGGAGGAGGTAGCCGCTCGCGCCGGAGTCGGAATCGCCACCCTGTACCGCCGCTTTCCCAAACGCGAACAGTTGGTGGCGGCGGCGCTCGTCGAGACCATCCGCCAGTACGCTCAGAGGGCGGAGGAAGCGCTGGCGGAACCCGACCCGTGGGCAGCCCTCGTGAGCCTAGTGGAGGAGGTCTGTTCGCTCCAGGCTAGAGACCTGGGACTTGGCGACCTCCTGACCATGGTGCTGCCGGCTGATAAGCAGGTGGAGAGGTTGCGCCAGGTGGCCAATGACCACGTGGTGAAGTTGGTTGAGCGCGCCAAGGCTGCGGGACAACTCCGTCCCGACTTTGTGGGGGAGGACCTTCTGCTTCTGATGATCGCCAACTCCGCGATCGCTCACATCACCGGTCAGGATGCCCGCGCGGCGTCACCCCGCTTCGTCGCTTTGATGTTGGAGGCGTTTCGAGCCGATGGCAGGGGCGCCCTGCCGGAGCCGCCGACCGGCGACGCTATGGAGAAGGCGATGCGGCGCATGGCCCTGGAGCGGGGATGTGGCGAGTGAGCGCGGAGGAGGGCCGCTCATGGGCCGGCGAACCGATCGGGATTACGGAGGCGGGCCGACGCCAGTCCGGTCGAATTCCGCCGGCGCTATAGCAAGCATTCAGACATATCGCCAGTCTTCTGGTGGGGCCGACCGCTCAGAGTGCGAACTCGTGGTGGATTGCCACCACCGCCTCCGTGAGTTCATCTGCCAGCACCGCTGCGGAGACGCTGAGCTCGGATGATCCTTGGGAGATCGCCACGACGTTTATGTGACGCTCCGCCAGTGCGCCGAACAGGCGAGCCGCGATGCCCGGGGTGCCGCGCATCGCCTCACCAACTACGACGACTATTCCGACTCGGGGGGTCTCGTCAATAGACCCCAGACCACTCGCCGATGACTCGAGATCGCGAAGGCGCTCCAGATGGGCTCCCATCCGCAGGCCGTGCTGGCCATCCACGGCGAAGCAGAAGACGTTGTCCGCGGACGACTGGGTCACCATGAGGGTTGGCACCCGCTCTTCGTCGAGCGCCCGCAGGACCGACGTGGCCACCTTGGTGAAGGAGACTCCGTCGGCCCCTCCGACGGTGAACAGTCGGGCGTCGGAGGTGTGGGCGATGGCCCTTACTCCCGGCGCGTTCCGCACCCCCGGCGCGATCGTGGTGCCGTCCCGCTCGGGCGCCAGCGTGTTGCGTATTCGGACCGGGACGCCGAAGCGATGGGGCAGCTCCATGGAGTTGGGGTGGAGCACCTTGGCGCCGAAGAAGGCAAGCTCGATTGCCTCGCGATATGAGAGCTCGGGGATCACCCGGGCGTGCGGCACCAGCCGCGGGTCGGCAGTCATGACTCCGTCCACATCGGTCCAGATCCAGATCTCGTCCGCGGGCAGCAGAGTCCCCAGTATCGTCGCCGTGTAGTCGGAGCCGCCCCGTCCCAGGGTGGTGCACTGTCCTTCCGCCGTCTCCGCCCTGAAGCCGGTGACGACCGGAATGATCCCTACTTCCAACATCGGCTTGAGGGTTGACTGGATCCTGTCCCGGCTGGGGTTGAGCAGGGGCGCCGCCTGCCCGAAGTGGTCATCGGTGACTATCAGCAGGGCGGAATCGACCGATTCGGCCGGCAGCCCCAGAGCCCTCAGCGAAGAGGCAACCAAAACGGCCGCCATCAGCTCGCCAAGGCTGGAGATTGAGTCCATCTCCTGGGCAGTCACCAGTCCGCGCCGCGAGATACCGTCGCATACCCCCCGCAGCGTCGCCAGATGGGTCAGGAGGTGGGATCGAACCTGCTCGGCCTCCAGCTCGGGAGCCACGGCCTGGGCGCAGTGGAGGTGATCCTGTTCCAGCTGGTCCGCCAGTGCCCTCCATCTTCCGATCTCGCCCTGTGAGGCGGCGCGGGCCGCCTCCACCAGTGTGTCGGTGGTCTCGCCCATGGCGGATACCACCACCAGAAGCGGCCCGGCCGCCCGCCGGTCTCGGATTATCTGAGAGACCCTGGCGATGCGCTCGGCAGACCCCAGGGACGTTCCGCCAAACTTCATGACCTTGGTCCCAGCGGTCATCCCCGCGACCCCATGACTTGGATGCCTCCCTCAGCCCGCCAGCCCTTGCCGACGATGGCCTGGAGGGGCCCCCTCCTCGCCAGGGAGACCGCAGCGGGCAGCTCGGATCCGGCTCCTGCGGCGACCAGATGCGCCTGGTCAGGTCGACTGGGGCCGGAGGCGCTGACGGTTCTCAACGTCCGCGCCTCCGGCCGACGGACTGGGATCTCGTCCCTCGACTCATGCTACCCCGGCAGGCTCGTTCAGAAGGCTCTCGAATGCATTCAGCCGAGGCGCCAGGGCCTTCGTGGCCGGGAATGTCTGGCTGATGGCGTCGGTGGTCTTCAGCCCATTTCCGGTGATGCACAGGACCGTGGTCTGGTCGGGCGAGATAGTCCCTTGCGCAAACAACTTGGCCGCGCTGGCGACGGTGACCCCAGCCGCGGTCTCCCCGAAGACCCCCTCTCTTTCCGCCAGCAGACGGATTCCGGCAACGATCTCGTCGTCAGTAGCGGACTCAGCCCCGCCGCCGCTGTCCTTGATCACCTGGAGCGCCCGGTGCCCGTCGGCGGGGTCTCCGATGGCGAGAGAGTGGCAGATGGTGTTCGGCCTCTCTGGCACTATGTCGAGCGACCCCCGCCGAGCGGCGTTGGCGATGGGCGCGCATCCGGATGCCTGCGCACCGAACAGCCGAACCTGGTGGTCCGCCACCAATCCGAGCTGCACCAGCTCACGGAATCCCTTGGCGATTCGGCCGATCTGGGCTCCTCCCGCCATGGGCACAACGACGTTGTCTGGCAGGCGCCAGCCCAACTGCTCAGCTATTTCGTAGGCGACTGTCTTTGAACCCTCGGCGTAATAGGCGCGCAGGTTGATGTTCACGAATCCCCACGCGTGGGCCTCTGCGATCTCTACGCACAGCCGATTCACCTGGTCGTAGGTCCCATGAACCCGCACCAGCTTGGCTCCGTAGACTGCCGTTGCCAGCAGTTTGGCGGGCTCCAAGTCGGCTGGGACCAGGATCCACGCCTGCAGCCCCATCCGAGCCGCCTGAGCCGCCACTGCATTGGCCAGGTTGCCGGTCGAGGCGCAGCCGACAACCGTGAAGCCGAAGGCTCTGGCCTGAGACAGCGCCACTGCCACAACCCGGTCTTTGAACGAGAGGGTGGGAAAACAGACCGAGTCATTCTTGAGGTGCAGCTTGTCAGCGCCCCATTGGGAACCCAGCTCGGGGGCGTGCACCAATGGGGTGAAACCCACCGGCAACCCAGAGCGATGCTCTGCCGCGACCGGAAGCAATTCGGCGTACCGCCAAATGTTGGTCGGTCTGCTCTCGATCTTGGCGCGGGTCAGGAGGCTGCGGATGGTTTTGAGGTCGTAAGCTACCTCAAGGGGAGTGAAGCACTCCTCACAGAAGGTGATCGGCGCGTTGCCGTAGGGACGGTCACAGCGGGGACATTGCAGCTGAAAGAGGTCGGACATTGCTTTGGGTGCTCCTTTGCAGGTGGAGTGGAAGGGAATGGTTCGAGCGGGGCATTCAGGTGCGCGAGCGAGCAGTCACCTGAAGTAGTTACCGGGGGAGCACCAGCGCTGAGGCGCTAGAGCTTGGTTCGCGTGTCCCCCGTGCCACGCCGGCGCATTCGCCGACCCACCGAGCAACTGACCACGGCCATCCCGACCGTCCGTTCGTTTTTGGACGCGCCCTCTCGATGCGAGACGGGCAGGCCTTCACCCAAAGTCAGCATGCCAACACTCTAGCGCGAAATGACCAGGCTGCGCCACCAGGCCGCCTCGCGAACCCCATACCTGGGACACTCATTGCCTAACTATGCAGAGATTTCGAGTCGGCGTCTTAGGCGCTACGGGGGCGGTGGGGCAGTATCTCGTCGGCCTGCTGGCCGAGCATCCGTGGTTTGTCCTCACCGAGGTGGTGGCCTCTGACAGATCCGCTGGCCGTCCTTATGCCCAGGCTGTCAGATGGAGAATGCCTACCGCCATTCCGGAGGCCGCCCGCGATCTCACGGTCAAGGATCTTCAATCGGAGCTGGACTGCGACCTGCTCCTCTCCGCCCTGGATACGGGTGTGGCTGAGGTTGCTGAGGAGCCGTTTGCGAGGGCAGGATTTCCTGTCATCAGCAACTCTCGCAATCACCGCATGGACCCGGACGTCCCTTTGGTCATCCCTGAGGTGAACCCTGGCCACCTCGATGCCATCTCAAGCCAGCGCCGAGGCCGAGGGTGGGAAAGAGGACTGCTTCTGACCAACCCAAACTGCTCCACGATCGGGCTGGCGATGGCGCTCAAGCCTCTTCAGGACCGGTTCGGGCTTGCTGCGGTGCAGGTGACCACCATGCAGGCCATCTCCGGCGCCGGCCTAGACGGGATCTCGGCGGCCGCGATCCACGACAACGTAATCCCCCACATCGCGGGGGAGGAGGAGAAGCTGGAGGCTGAGCCGAAGAAGATTCTGGGCAGCTTCGACGGCGCGGCGTTTCGGTCGGCGGAGATCGCCATCAGCGCCCACTGCAACCGGGTGCCGGTTCTGGACGGCCATATGGAGTCGATCTCGGTCAGCCTCCGGTCCGAGGCCAACTCCCAGGAGGTGGCGGATGCCTTTCGGGAGTTTCGGGCCGATCAGTTGGTCCGCGATCTGCCGTCAGCTCCCATCCATCCGATATTGCTCACCGCGGATGAGTTCAGGCCGCAGCCGCGGCTGGACCGAGGCGTTGCGGCGGGGATGTCCGTGGTGGTCGGGCGGGTGAGGCCGTGCGCGGTGCTGGACTGGAAGTTCACCGCGCTGGTGCACAACATGGTACGGGGGGCCGCCGGAGCCGCCATCCTCAACGCCGAGTTGCTGGTGGCAGGAGGCTGGCTTGACACGGTCTGAGCCCTCCGACCCGACCGCATGACTCCGGCTATCCGAGTTCAGCCACCAGCGGGGCGTGGTCGCTGGGACGCGCTCCGGCGCGCTCCTGGCGATCCACCCAGATCCGGGTGAGGCGAGCTGCGATTGGGGCGCTGGCCAGCAGCAGGTCGATGCGCATCCCGAGTCCACGCCGGAAGAAGCCCTGGCGATAGTCCCAGAAGGTGAAGCCCGGGTCGTCCCTGGTGATCGCCAGGTCCACCAGCCCCTCTGCGATCACCGCCTGCAGGGCAGCCCGCTCCTCAGCGGTGACGTGAGTAGCTCCCACGAATGCCTCGGGGTCGAAAACATCCCGATCGGTGGGAGCCACGTTGAAGTCGCCCCCCACCAGCAGGTCTCCATGAGCTAGGTCATTGGCCACGACCTGGCTCAATTCCTGAAGCCAGGCCAGTTTGTAGGTGAAAAACGGGTGCCCAATCTCGCGCCCGTTGGGGATGTAGACGCTGGCCAACCGGACTCCCCCGCAGTCAGCGGAGATGAACCTAGGCTCCGGAAGCCCCGTGGGGGCCGGGGTGCTGAGTCCGCGCACCACTCCTTCGATCCCGACACGGGAGATGATCGCCACCCCGTTCCACCTGCCGTCGCCGTGGTGAGCTGATTCGTACCCCATCGCGGCGAGGGCGTCCCTTGGGAAGGAGGAGTCTGAGCACTTTGTCTCCTGAATCAGGAGGACCTCCGGATGCTCCTGTTCCAACCAGCCCAGGACCCGCGGCAACCGCGCGGTCAAGGAGTTCACGTTCCAGGTTGCGATCAGCAGTGGTGGTTCACCTCAAACGCCGAAGCACTGTCATCAGCCTGTCGCGGGAACCCTCTCTCCGGCGAACTGCTCGAAGTAGAGTTTCGCGTAGGCTCCCTCCTGGGCCAGGAGCTCGGTGTGGCTGCCGCGCTCGATGATCCGGCCGTGGTCCATCATGAGGATCTGGTCGGCCGCCAGGATGGTCGAGAGGCGGTGTGCAATTGCGATGGTGGTCCGGCCCGTCATCAGCAGCTCGAGGGCGCCTTGAACCTCTCGCTCGCTGTGCGTGTCCAGCGCACTCGTGGCCTCGTCCAGGATCAGGACCTTGGGGTCCTTGAGGATCGCGCGGGCGAGGGCGACCCGTTGCTTCTCGCCGCCGCTCAAACGATAGCCCCGCTCCCCGCTCAGGGTGTCGTATCCGTCCGGCAGCTCCATGATCCGGTCGTGGATTGACGCCGCCCGCGCGGCCGCCTGCAACTCCTCGTCGCTGGCATCCGCTTTGCCCACGAGAAGGTTCTCGCGGATGGTTCCGTGAAAGAGGAATGTCTCCTGAGTCACCACGGCGATGGAGTCGCGAATGGTCTCCTGAGTCAGGTCGCGAAGGTCACGGCCGTCGAGAGTCACCCGCCCCCGGTCGACGTCGTAAAGGCGGGCGGCCAGATAGGTGAGAGTGCTCTTTCCGGCGCCGCTGTGCCCTACCAGAGCGACCAGTTGGCCCGGGTCAGCCTTGAAGCTCACGTTGTCGACCGCAGGGCGCGGGGTGTCCGGCTCGTAGCGGAAGGCGACGTCCTGGAAGGCGACCTCCCCTCGGATCCTCTGAGCGGGGATGGCAAGCGCCCCCGGCCGGTCCTGGATCTCCACTTTCTCATCTAGGTACTGGAAGATGCGGTCAAACAGCGCCAGTGCTCCCTGGAGCTCGACCTGGACGTTGAGCAGCTGTCCAATGGGGAAGAACAGCTGCGATTGGAAGGTAGTGAAGGCAACCAGTGTCCCCACCGAAACTCCGCCGTTCCTGCCCGCGTGCAAGAACAGCGCCGCCACCAGGTAGACGGCGGCGGGCAGGATGGAGAAGAAGGTGGAGATGAAGCCGAAGAACCAGCGCCCCACCATCTGCTGTCGGATCATGAGATTGGTGAGCCGTCCGGTCTCGTCAACGTACCGCTTGTGAGTCACCTTCTCGCGCCCGAAGACTTTGCTGAGGAGCACCCCACTCACCGAGAGAGTCTCCTCAGCAATCGCCGAGAGGTCCGCCAGGGTGGCCTGGGTGTCCGCGCTGACCTTGCGACGCACCTCGCCAACCCTTGTGGTTACCACCAAGAAAACTGGCATCATAACGACTGAGATGAGGGTCAGCTGCCAACTTAGGACGGCCATTCCAGTCAGCGTGGCTGCGGTTCGGGTCAGGTTGGAGACGATGCTGGTGGCGGTGTTGGTGATCACCGAGTCCACCCCTCCGACGTCATTGGTAAGTCGCGACTGGATCTCACCGGTCCTGGTTCCGGTGAAAAAGCGCAGCGGCAGGCTCTGCAGGTGTGAGTAGAGGGCGACCCGGAGGTCCTGCATCATTCGCTGGCCCACCACCGCGTTGAGGTAGGTCTGCCAGACGCCGAGCCCGGTGCTGATGACCGGGGTTACCACCATGATCCCGACGAAGATTAGAAGCAGCCTGGTCTTGTGCTCGAGGATCCCCTGGTCGATGATCAACTTCAGCATCACCGGGTTGACGATTCCCAGGGCCGCGACCACGACCAGGATTGCGAGCACCCCAACCACCTTGCGCCGGTAGGGGCGGAAGAGCTTGACGACCCTGAGCAGGGTGCTGCGGCTGATGGGAGTCTTCACCGCCGGCTTCTGGTAGCCGCCCAGCAAGTGCCGGGAGCCGCCGCCGCCCATGTGTATTGCCATCTGCCCGATGCTTCCCTCAGTGGAGCAGGTCCAACCGTCTCCCTGTGGGCGCGGCGGTCCTGTCGAGTCCACCGGAACTCTGCCCGATCTTAATCGACGTATGCTCGCAGCTCCTAGCATGCTCGTAAACTCCGGAGTGCAGAATCCAGGGAAGGAGGCATCCACCGATGGCAAAGACCGCGGTAAAGACTCGTCCCAACCCAGGCAAACGGACGCCTCCAAAGTTCATCTACGACTTCCAGGAGGGAGCGGGGGAGATGCGTTCGCTGCTGGGAGGCAAGGGCGCAGGTGTAGCTGAGATGACCAGGGCGGGGCTCCCGGTCCCACCAGGTTTCACAATCACCACCGAAGCCTGCCTGGCGTATCTGGATGCCGGCCGTGAGTTTCCCGAAGGGCTGCTGGAGGCGGTCAAGCGGCACTTGGAAGCGCTCGAGGGGCAGAGCGGCAAGCGTCTCGGTGACTCGGAGAACCCACTCCTGGTCTCGGTGAGGTCAGGGGCCGCATTCTCCATGCCGGGGATGATGGACACCGTGCTCAACCTCGGTCTTAATCGAGCGACCCTGGAGGGCCTGGCTCGCAAGACCGGCGATCGGCGCTTCGCGATGGACTCTTATCGGCGCTTCATTCAGATGTATGGGCGGATAGTGCTCGGGTTGGAGCCCGAGTTGTTCGAATCCGAGATGGAGCTGGGCAAGGCGGCAGCTGGTGTCGAGAGCGACGCCGACCTCGGCGCCGATGCGCTGGAGCAGCTAGCCGATAAGTTCCGCGAGATAGTGCAGGAGCAGACGGGACAGCAGTTCCCTGAAGACCCCTGGGACCAGCTGACCAAGGCGATCGCCGCGGTCTTCGACTCCTGGAATGGCAAACGCGCCATCGCCTACCGTGATTTCAACAATATCCCGCACACTCTGGGCACCGCGGTCAACGTCCAGGCGATGGTCTTCGGGAATATGGGGAACGAATCCGGCACCGGGGTGGCCTTCACCCGTGACCCGGCCACCGGCGACCGCCGCATCTTTGGAGAATACCTTCTCAACGCCCAAGGCGAGGATGTGGTGGCCGGAATCCGTACTCCCCTACCGATCGACACGCTCGAGAGGGCCCTTCCAGAGGTCTACCGGAGCTTCGCGGAGATCGCAGAGCGGCTGGAGCTGCACTACCGGGACGTCCAGGACATGGAGTTCACGATCGAGCAGGGACGCCTGTTCATGCTCCAGACCAGAACCGCCAAGAGAACGGCTGCGGCGGCGGTCAAGATCGCCGTGGACATGCTGTCGGAGAAGCTGATCACCAGGGACGAGGCGTTGCGGCGGGTAGAGCCCGAACAGGTGGACCATCTCCTGCATCGCGCCATTGACCCTGGAGCTCAGGTGAAGGTGCTGGCGACGGGGTTGGCCGCATCTCCCGGCGCGGCGACCGGAGAGGCGGTCTTTGACGCCGACCGAGCCGAGGCGATGGCCAAGGAAGGCAAGAAGGTGATCCTGGTTCGAGTGGAGACCAATCCTGACGACGTGCATGGCATGATCGCAGCCGAAGGCGTCCTGACCTCCCGAGGTGGGCGTACCTCCCATGCGGCGGTCGTGGCCCGGGGCATGGGCAAGCCCTGCGTAGCTGGCACCGAAGCCCTCCAAGTGGATCTCGCCAAGCGCCGTTTCGAGGCCGGGGGAGTGGTGGTCAAGGAGGGCGATGTCTTCACCATCGACGGCACCACCGGACGTGTTATCGAAGGCGCCGTCCCTACGGTGGAGGCCGGGGTTTCCGGCGATTTGGAGAAGCTTCTGCAGACAGCCGACCGGGTCCGCCGTCTAAAGGTCTATGCCAACGCGGACACGCCGGAGGATGCCCTGAGAGCGCGCCAATTCGGTGCCCAGGGAATCGGGCTGTGCCGTACTGAGCACATGTTCATGCAGCAGGAACGGCTGCCCCACGTGCAGCGGATGATCCTGGCGCAGGAGAAGGAGGAGCGGGAGGCCGCCCTTGCCGAGCTGCTGCCCTTCCAGCGCGAGGACTTCCTGGGCATCCTCGAGGCGATGCAGGGGCTGCCGGTGATCATCCGGCTTATTGACCCTCCCCTGCACGAGTTCCTCCCCAGCCACGACGAGCTGTTGGTGACCGTCACCAAGCTGAGAGATGCCAAGAAGGCGGGTAAGAAGCTGGAGCGGGCGGAACGGATGCTCAAAGCCGTGGAGGAGCTCCGCGAGCAGAACCCCATGCTGGGGCTCCGCGGTTGCCGGCTGGGCCTGCTTTTTCCCGAGATCATCGAGATGCAGGTTCGCGCGATCGCGGAGGCTGCGTCCGAGCTGCGCCGCCGACGTGTCAGGGCACTTCCCGAGATCATGGTCCCATTGGTTGGGGCCGCCGAGGAGCTCCGTCGCTCCCGGCTGATGATCGAGCGGACGCTGAAGCAGGTCGCGAAGGAGCAGGGAATCCGCTTCGACGTGAAGGTTGGCACGATGATCGAGGTTCCCCGGGCGGCGCTCACCGCCGGCGAGGTGGCCGAGCACGCGCAATTCTTCTCGTTCGGAACCAATGACCTAACCCAGATGACGTATGGAGTTTCCCGGGACGACGCTGAGGGGAAGTTCCTCCGTCAGTACGTTAGTGAGGGCATCCTGCCGGCCAATCCCTTCGAGCATTTGGATCCCGCTGGCGTGGGCCGTCTCATGAGCTTCGCGGTGCAGGAGGGACGTGAGGCACGCCCTAACCTCGAGGTGGGCATTTGTGGCGAGCACGGGGGTGATGCGCAGTCGATCGCGATCTGCGAGAGGCTGGGACTCGACTACGTCTCTTGCTCTCCATTCAGGGTGCCAGGAGCGCGGCTGGCGGCGGCCCAAGCCCGGTTGGAGCTGGGGGAGAACAAGGACGTCTGACAGTCAACACCGGGTCTGTGGTCCTCGGGGCAAAGACAGCCGCGGCCGTTAGTCTTGTTGAGCTAGGGTCCGAGCAGGCCCCGCTCGGGAGGTGGCGATCGTCGGTGTGGTTGCGGTTGGCGGTGCCTACGTTCTTGCCCGGCGATGACTACCTGTCGGGGCGATCGCCGAGCACGTACAACCTGACGATGGACTGCGCCACCGGTCTGGCGGCGGGCCGGTTGGGTCCGCCTATCTCAGTGATCACAACCTCCCAGACCTGGGTGCTGCGTCCGGCATGGATCGGCCGAGCAACCGCCTGGACCTCTCCCTTCTCAATGGCGCGCAGAAAGCTGGTGTGGTTCTCGAGTCCGACCACCGGGCTGCCACTGTTAATGCTGGCTCCGACGGAGGCAGCGGTCTCGGAGATGGCCGCCCAAACCCCGCCGTGAACCACTCCGTAGGGTTGCAGATGGTGCGGGCCGATTGCCAGCGTGAGCACCACCTCGTCGGCAGTGGCTGAGACGATCTGGGTTCCCAGTGCGCCATCCAGACCGGACTCCAACTTCCGCAGCGGCGGGCCGGAAGAGCTCGGAAGTCTCAAAGCTGCAGCGACTTGGGGACCAGGAACTCCTCAATCCCGTAGCGACCGAACTCGCGGCCGTGGCCGGACTGCTTCACCCCCCCGAATGGGGCCGAGGTGCTGAAGGCACCTCCATTGACCTCAACTGTTCCAGCGCGCAGGCGCCTAGCGAAAACCAGGGCACGTTCCCGGTCGGCGGACCAGACCGCCGCCGCCAGCCCATAAGCGGTGCCATTGGCGATCTCCACCGCCTCGTCCTCACTGTCATAGGCGATTATCGACAGGACTGGGCCGAAGATCTCCTCTTGCGCGATGGTCATGTTGGGGGTCACGTGATCAAAAATCGTCGCCTTAACGTAGTATCCGCGCTCGAGCCCATCCGGCTGATCTGCGCCGCCCACCACCAGCCGCGCCCCCTCCGAAAGACCCTGGTGGATGTACCCGCGCACCCGTTCCTGCTGGGTCTGCGAAGCCAGTGGGCCTAGCCGGGTCGCCTCATCCAGCGGGTCACCAAGAGTCAATTTGCTGGCAGTGGCGACGGCTGCCTCAACCGCCTGCGCGGCCAGGCGCGCTGGGACCAGTAGCCGGGTGAGGGCGGTGCAGGTTTGACCAGAATTGAGAAAGGCGTTGTAGACGGCGAACTTGGCCGCCGTCGCCGCGTCGGCATCCTCCAGCACCAAGCTCGCTGACTTGCCGCCCAGCTCCATGGTCACCGGCTTGACGGACGCCGCTGCCAGTTCGGAGATGCGTCGGCCAGCCCTGGTCGAGCCGGTGAAGGAGACCTTGTCAACCCTGGAATGCCGCACCAGCGCTTCTCCGGCCGTCACGCCTCTGCCCGTCAGAACATTGAACACCCCCGGGGGCAATCCCGTGTCTACCGTCAGCTCCGCGAGCATCAAGGCGGTCAGCGGTGCGACTTCGCTTGCCTTCAGCACCACTGTCGACCCGGCGCCGAGAGCGGCAGCCACCTTGGCAACCACCTGCTGAAGGGGGTAATTCCAGGGCGTGATGGCCGCCACCACCCCGACGGGCTCTTTGACGACAAGACAGTTGCCGACCTGCTCCTCGAACTGGTAGCTCCGCAACGACTCCGCGATGTGGCCAGTGATGGTAATCGGATTTCCCACCTGAACCGCTCGTGATTGACGGATCGGAGTACCCACCTCTCGGGAGATCGTCTGGGCGAACTCTTCCGCGCGATCTTTGATCGCCTCCTGGAGCCGATCCAGATGCGCTGCCCGCTCAGCGGGAGGAGTGGCCGCCCACTGGGAGAGCGCCCTGGCCGCGGAGTCAACCGCCGCATCCACATCCTCTATGTCGGCATCGGGCACCTTCGCCAACAGAGCACCACTGGCGGCTTCCATGACTGGAATCGCTTCATCCCCGTGCGCCGCGCGGAACTCCCCGTCCACGAAGATCCGCAGGCGGTTCTCATCAGGGGTGCGAATCCCGAGCTTCCCGGAGCTGGTCAAACGGTCGCCTTCGCGGGTGCGGTTGCTTGAGCGCCGGTGGCTCTTCCCAGCGCCTTGACGAGAGCTTCAACTGAGGGGTGGTCACCGAGGCTCGAGTTGATGTGGGTGAGGAGGACCCGGCCGGGCGGCTCTACCACCAGCGCCGCCCCCAACTGCAAGGCGTCGCCTTGCAGACCCTCCTGCCTCACGTGAAGCTTCCGGGCGTTCCACCAGCCGTCCAGGAGGCCCCTGCCGAGCAGTCTCAGCGGAGACCGGTGGGCTCCCAGAGCTCGGTAACTGGTTCGGTCCGGATCGGTCACCACGCTAGCTCCGGGAGTCTTCAGTTGCTGGAAACGCATCGCCTGCTCGGGGCTACCGTTGCCGATGAACAGGAGGCTGCCGCCGGCCGACTGAAGGCGGGGTAGGGCCGCCATTAATACGGCCGCCTGCTCCAAGCAATACATGCACCCGAAGTGCCGCAGCCAGACCGCCACAGTGGGCCCGTCGCTCCAAAGGCTGGACAGCTTCACCCGCTCACCGCGGGGGTTCAGCACCTCGATCTCGCCCAAAGTCGTAACGGTACTTCTCATAGGCGCATCGTAGCAAGTGGCCCTCGACGAGACGGCTCAGAAGACACATAATGGCGGAAAAGAGGGGGAGGTGCCATGGTCCCTGCCGTAGCCGTACTGGGCGCTCCAGCAATGTCCGCAGTTGAATTGCCGGGAGCACCCCTCCCACAGTTTGGCCGTCTCGCGGGACTCACGCCTTGACCGCACAGCGGCAGCCGGCCCCGTGGCTGCCACCGGGGGCGATCCGGGCGGTGGGACGGATCTCTCACAAGGAGCGGAGCCGTCGGGCCGCGGCCAGGCAGCGCCGACTCCCCTGGGAGGCTCGACGCTCGCAGCTCCTCGAAGCCTGTCTGAACGCCTTCGTCGCCAGAGGCCTCGAGATGACCACAATGAACACTATCGCTGCCCAAGCCGGGGTGAGCAAGCCGTTGGTCTACCGACACTTTCATAATCGGTATGAGGCCCTGTTGGCGGTCGTCGAGCAGCAGAGCCAGGCGCTGCTGGACCTCCTGGGGCTGGACGGAGCAGGAGTGGCTACCAACGATTTTGAGTCTCTGATAGCCGGCTTTTTGCGCTTCGCCCGAGAATCGCCGAGCGGGTTCCGCCTGCTGTTCCAGCTGGTGGACGCCAGCTCAGGACCCGCCAAGCGACGATTGGAGGGATTGCGAGCGGAGCTTGGCGAAGCGCTCACCAAGGCGATGCTCGCGGGAGTCCCGAGTCCCGGTGAAATCGGTTGGGCGGTAGCCGGCTCGGGACTGGGGCAGCTCATGGTTTCGATCTTGGTGGGAGTCGCCGGTGGTCTTTCGCGTGGCGAGGACCCCGCTCTGGTGGCTCGGACTCTGCATCGGCTGTTGCAACCGGACTGGGTGATTGCCGCCCTCCAGCCCCCGGTGGAAGAGCGGGCGGTGCCGCTGGGACTCCCCTTCGACCGGGCCTGACAGTTGATCCCCTTCTCCGACCCACCCCGATACGATGGGGAGAGTCCGCTCCCATCACTGCGAACTTTCCGGTTCCTGCGTTGATGGGCAGATCAATCGGTTCAACTGGAGACCGCTCTGCCGAACATTGATCTTGTCGCACCGGAGCTAGTTGGGCCCACACGTCTGACGGGCGGCCCGAGCTCCGGGAAGAGCTGGCTGCTAGCCCGTTGTGCGGCCGACTGGATCGCTTCGGGGGGCAGCCCTCGCCGCCTTGTGATCGTCACCCGCAGCCACGCCGGCGTCCGGCAGATGTCGGATCGGATCGAGGCGCTGCTGCCAGATGCCCACGTGCCTCCGGTTCTGCTCACCCATGAGGGTCTCGCCAAGCTTGTGCTGCGGGAGACAGGGCAGCCAGAGCGATCGATAGTGGCCGCCAATGGGATCGCCGAATGGACCGCCATGAGCGCGGCGCTCACACAGTCTCTGCCTCTGCTTGACAGGCTCCGGCCGCTGGCCGAGGACCCTGGTTGCATCGAGGACCTGCTCGCTTTCACTTCGGCGGTCAAGCAGGCGCTGGTCGGTCCCGGTCTGCTGGCGGGCAGGCTCCTGGCGGAGGTCGGCGTCCTGGCCGAGCTAGCGGTGGTTGTGGCCAGCTACCAAGGGGTCCTTGAGCGGATGGGGGCACGTGACAGCAGGGATCTGGTGGCCGAGGCCGTCGGAGCCCTCCAGACAAACTCCGAACTACTTTGCGAATGGGCCGACTGGTTGCTGGTCGACGAGGCAGAGGACTTGAGCCCGGCCCAGTGGCATCTCATCCAGCAACTGGGAAACCGGCTATCCCAGCCCCGGCGTCTGCTTTTGGCCGGGGACCCCAGAGTTGCCCTCCCGGCACTCGCCGGCCCCTCCGCCCGCTCCTTCGAGGAGCTGTTCCCCCAGCAGATGCGACCTACCGAGTGGGTGCTGGAGGAGGGAGCCTCCAGTTGGGGCAGGTGGGTCGCTGGGGCTCTCGAGCTGCAGCCCTCTCGACTTCCCCCAGAGGCGCTCACGGTCGCTGCCCCCGGAGAGGTGGAGTCGACTCCGGCCAGCGGCAGGATCTGGGCGGCATCGGATGAGACGGATGAGGCTTTTGCGATCGCCCGTGAGATCCAGCGCGCTCGGCTAGCCGGGGAGGTCTCCTACGACGAGGTTGGAATCCTGCTCTGGGATCAGGCTTCCCAGTTCGGCCAGATAGCGGAGGCGCTGCGAGCGATTGGAGTTCCGTTCCGGAGCGAGCGCCAGAAGTGGCAGGGCAGCGTCGCAGTCCGTGTCATCCTGCTCTGGCTCGAAGCGCTCCTTGCCCCCGGATCAGATTTGGCGGTCCTCCCCATCCTCGTCGAGGGTCCCAGCTCGTCCGAACCAGCGGAAGTCTGGAAGCTGCGCCAAGAGGCGGCTCGGCACCAGCGGTCTATTTCCGATGCCCTGCTTCGGCTGGCGGCGAGCGCTTCTGACAGCTCCACCGCTGCACCGATGGTCCGACTGGCGCTGCTTTGGCAGAGCGTGCGCAATGTAGTGACCGGCTACCGCCCTGCCCAGCTCTCAGGCGCGGACTTTGCGGCCTTGCTCTCCGAAATCGAACTGGGCACTGGGCTCTCCCAGTTGGCTCTAGGCGATGGTGACACCGCATCCGCCATCGCCAACCTGAGTTTGGCAGTGGACGAAGCGGTCGAGACGATGGAGCGGATCGGAGAGCCAGTGGCAACTCTCTCGCATTGGGTGCGCCTCCTTAGGGTCGGCATGCGCCGCTCTGGTTGGACAGATGAGGGTGCGCCCGCAGGCGGATTCCCGGAGGTGTCCGTCCTGTCCGTTTTGCGGTCCAAGGGTCGGCAGTGGCGGCGAGTCTTCCTGCCCGGGTCAGTGGACGGCATAGTTCCCGACTCTCGAGCGAAGCTGGGAATGCTCGGTTTTCAGGAGACCGAGCGCCTTGTGGAATTGGTCCCCGAGCTAGAGGATGTGATGACGGCACCTGGTCAGGCCAGGGAGCGCGCGCGGAGTCTGGTATTCACAGCCTTGACCCGCAGCAGTGAGCAGATCACTGTGTCCTGGGTACGGCGCGCCGGGGAGCGCGACTGTCAGCCTTCTCCCGTCCTGGCTCAGCTGTCGGCTGCGGGACTAGCCCAGGGGCCTGCGCCCAGCGCCTTTCCCGTAACGCGCGCGGACTGCGTCGCTCTTGGTGCCGCCACCTGCGACAGAAATACACTCGCTGACTACTCTGCGGAATGGCCCTCCTTCGCGGAGCAGACCGAGAGCCTGGCGGCCTGCCTAGAGCCCTGGGACCCTGTGGCGGGATCGGAAGCTCTGATGAGATCCGACCTGAGCGCCACCTCAGTTCGTGCCTGGCTGGCCTGCCCGCGGTTGCACTACTACGGCCTGCTGCGGCCAAGGCAGACAGATTCCGCCCCTTTGGTCCTGGGGATAGCAGCGCACCGACTGCTCGAGATCGCCCACAGTCGCGCTCTCGGGTCCACCAAGGAGGTGGGTTCCTTTATATCCGCAGCGCAGGAGATTGTCACTCAGGAGCTGATGCCAGAGGTGCGCAGCCGCCTGGTGGACCATCTCCTCGCCCTCTTCGTGGAGCTTTGGCTTGGGCAGATGATCGTTCGCTGGGCGAACCTGATCGTGGGTCCGGATGGAACCGGCACTCAGCTGGCCAGTGAGGTTCGTTTCCGCCTCGATCGGGGACTTCTCAGACTGAGCGGCAAGGTGGATGCTCTGTGGCGCCATCACGACGGGTCTCTTGAGGTGGTCGACTTCAAGACCTCCTCCTCCGATCTTCCGACCGGCCCCGCCCTCGCTCGACAGCTGTTCGGAACCGAGGAGGAAGGCCCCAGCGACTGGCAGCTGCCACTCTATGTGATGGCGGCCCGATCCGGGGCCTTTTCGGAGCTGGTCGGCGGTGACCTTCCCGGGCTAGCCCGCAACTGGTACGTCGGCGCGGATCCGGGCCGGCAAACGGCCTTGGTGGCTAGGGGCTTTCGGCTCGGTGCCCCGGCTGACGCCCCTTCCCGCGGGATGTATGGTCTTAGCTGGGACCAGCTCGACCGACTCGAGTCCGAGTTGCAAAAGCAGGCAGAGCTGATCCTTGCAGGGCAGTTTCCAGCAGCGCCCCGACACAGCGGGCACACCTGCCGCGACCACCGCGGTTGCCCCCTCGAGAGCTGCTGTGATGGCGAGGGGACGGTCGGCGCGCAAGTGAGGGTCCCGGGGCCGAAGCCTTGAGCAGGGAGCTCCAAGAGAGGCTGATTGCCCAGCTGACGGCGGCGCAGCAGGAGGTGGTGGGCGAAAGGGGGCGAGGTCCTATCAAGGTGATTGCCGCCGCTGGCAGCGGCAAGACAACCACGATGGCTGCCCTGTACGCCCTGGCTGTTCTGGACGGGCTGCTGCCAACTCAGATCCTCGCCGTCACCTTCACCGAGCGAGCGGCCGAAGAACTAAGGCAACGGATATCGGCCACCTTGGCGGAGGTTGACAGCGCTGGTGCTGGGCGAGGACCTGCCTTGCTGGATGGTGCCTGGATCGGAACCTTCCACCATGTGGCACGACGCCTCATCGCCGAGCAGGCATACGCCGCCGGGGTGCCTCGGGATCTCCGCACGCTGGACGATCTCGAGGCGAGGATGGAACTTGAGCGCGCCGCTCGAACCGTTCGCGATGAGCTGCCTCGCAAACTGCATAGCCAAGCCCTCTTCCCTCTCAATCTGCATCCGCGGGGGCTGCTGGCGATTTCGGACGGGGTGATCGACGCGGTGTCGCGACTGCGATCGACCGAGCTGTCACCGGCGGTTTGTCGCCGCCTTTCGGAAGCGGCATATCGGCGTTTCGCCGCCGCCGGAGACCCCGAGGAGGAGCTCAGCTGGCATCGTCTGGCGCTGGAGGTGACGTTGGCGGTGTGGGAGGAGTACGAGGCTACCCTCTCATCTCAGCGATGCCTCGACTTCGACGGCCTGTTGCGGCTGGCGCTGTCTGCCTTGACCCAGTCCCGGGGGCTCGGCGCCTGGTGCCACGCAAATTTTCAACTTGTCATCGTCGACGAGTTCCAGGACACCAGCGCCATCCAGAGCGCCCTGTTGGACCAGGTGGTGGGGAGCCGGCCCCAGAAGCTGTTCGTGGTGGGCGATGCCAGGCAGTCGATTTTCGCCTTTCGTGACGCCAAGCCAGGAATCATGGAAGCCGCCCCCGGACGTTCTCTACGGCTGTTTCGAAATCACCGCTCGCGCTGGCCGATCCTCGCTGCGGCCGACCATGTGATTCGGGCGGACCAGCAGTTCGCCGCTGATCTCCCGATGGAGGTCGCTCGCCAGGAGGCTCAAGCTCTTCCTGTACTTCTGGGATTGGCCCCCGATCCTGACCGGGAGGCCGAGGGCATCGCCGAGTTTCTGGAGTTGTGTCACTGCGAGGGCGTCCCAGGGCCGGACGGGGAGCTGCGGAAGGTGGGCTACGAGGAGATGGCGGTCCTGGCCTACACGTTCTCGAAGTTGGGGGCTCCTCTGGAGGATGCGCTGAGACGCCGGGGAGTTCCGTTTCGGACGGCGACCGGCGGCCTGCTCCGAAGGCCGGAGATTAAGGACGCACTTGCGCTCCTTAGGCTGATCGTTGACCCCGATGATGACTTGGCCTGGATCCGGGTGCTGCAGAGCGCCTGGATCAGGGTTAGCGACTCCCAGATGCTGCGAGTTTGCGCTCCCGGGGGTGTCGAGAATCGGCCGATCTGCGAGCGGGTGGAGGCCAGCCTGAGCGGGGGTGGATGGGACCCAGACGTTGCTGTCAGGGTTAGCCGGCTACTCTCGACCGCCAGAGAGCTGCACGAGGCATCCAAGGTGAGGGCGGCGCCGCAGTTGGTGCCAGAGGCTATCGCGGCAAGCGGTCTTTTGGCGTATCACGAGGCGTGGGCGCTCGTGGAACCAGAGGAGGGGGGTAGGGCGCTGGCGGCGCTGCGATCACTAAATCGGGTTGCGATCTCCAGCCAGGCGAACGGCTCTTGGCTGGGGCTGGGTGGTTTCCTGGAGAGGCTCGGCACGATGGCGAAGTTGAGCGGGCGAGCTGAACCGCCGCCGCCAGGTGATCGGGCTGTGGTCACCCTGAGCACCATCCACCGCGCCAAGGGACTGGAGTGGTCCGTGGTGGTGCTGGCGGACTGTCGGTCGCACCACCAACGGGGCCGCCCCGCCGTGGTGTGGGACCGGGGTGAGGCTTGCTTGGAGATGCCGGCAGTGGCGGGCAAAAACACCGCGGCAGGTGAGCGCTGGAAGGCCACCGCGGACGCTAGGGTGGCCCTTGAAGAGCACCGTCGGTTGGTGTACGTGGCGATGACCCGGGCCCGAGATCTACTTCTGGTCTCCACCACTCGGTCCAGGGCAACTGTTGCGGCGGATTCGGTCGAGGAACTCTCGGCTCAGCTCTGGGCTGGCGCCGCAGCTAAAGGGGAGTTTGCTGAACTAGTGAAGGCGCTGGGAGCAGGCGAGGAGTGGGTTGGGGCTCTTCCGGGATTCCCCGATTCGGTGCAGCTTCCGTGGGTTCAGGGGCCAGAGGTCTCGCTGCCAGGTCGTTCCGAAGTCGCGGCGGACCGGGCCCTAAGGCAGGCTGATTCTCGGCGGCTGGCAACCAAGTGGGAGCAGATTGAGGCTTTGGAGATTGGCTCCGTTGCGCGGCGGCCGCTGTCATCGGCACGGCTCAGCTTCAGCGGGCTTCGGCTGCTCGAACTCTGTCCCCGCCAATACTGGTTCCAACACGTTGCACACTTTCAGTCCCGCAGCCGGGGCGGCAACTCCGAGGACGCGGCAGCGGGGGAGTTTGGCGGCCACGACGGTCGCGCTGCAAGGTCTCGGGAGCTGGGCTCGCTGGTCCATGCGGTGCTTGAGCGTGCCCATCGGATCCACCCGGATGCCGTCCCATCCACGTCCGAGGTGGAGTCTATTGCGGGGCGACTGGGGCAGGGTCTGTCTGACTCTGAGCTGCAACCGGCGCTGGAGTTGCTGCGTGGCTATTGCACGACGGCGGTGGCTGGGCTGCCCACAGTGGCCACCGAGCTACCTTTCTTCTGGCGGGGCTGGGCTGGGATTGGAGTCCCCCCGCTGGTGGGAGTGGTCGACCGGGTTGCGGTGCTGGAAGACGGCGCCCGGCTGGTGCTGGACTACAAGACCAACTACTCTCTGAACAGCGAGCAGCTTGTGGCCTATTCCCACCAGCTGCGCCTTTACGCGATGGCACTGGACGCGGCCGCTGACCCGTCCGCGGCACCAACCCAGGCGGCGCTGGTGGTGCTCAGGACCCGGCAGCTCATTCCCGTGGACTGCAGCGCCGAGGCGCGTCAGCGTAGCCGCGAGTGGGGCGCATCATTGGCGGGCCATTTGGCGGGAGGAGGCGAATTCTCGGCGTTGGGCCACCCCAACAGACCCTGCTCAGACTGTCCGTTCGAACCTATCTGCCCAGAACGACGAACTCGCCCGCAGGTAGCTGCGGAGAGGACCCAGGACAGCTGACCGGCGGGCGGCCGTCTGGGTCCGCGGGTCAGGAGCCCAGCCGAAAGAGCTGGGGTAGTTTCATCGCGAGCCCCATATCCCCTTTGACCTTGAGTTTGCCGGTCATGAAAGCCATGGTCCCGTCCAGCCGGCCGGAGATCAACTTGACGAAGTTCTCGTCTCCGATCGTGATGGTGATGTTCGGGCTTTGGGAGTCGCCCTTCTGAACCACGCAGGCTCCGTCCTTTATCTCAACGAACCAGCGACCGCCCTGCTCGCCAGAGATATCCCACTGGAAGGTTGCAGTCACTCCCTGTGCCTTCTCCGCCTGGAAGGCAGACGGGATCCGGTCCATGATCTCTTGCGGAGTCAACTCTGTCTCAGCCATCTTGAGGTCTCCTCAACCCTCACCGAAGGTGGGGTGGTCGAACGAATACTGCTTGCCTGAGGTGGTGTCGGTCGATGAATGCCGGCTCCGCACCGGCTTGGGTGAGAGGGAGGATCGGACTCAATCATCCCCGAAGGTCCCCGTGCGGCGGGACGAAGGGTCGCTGATCCGTAACGACAACGCCGGGTGACAGCGGGTTCGCCGAGGCCCTTTGCCACTGTCGCTCGCGGCTGCTGCTCCTCTTTTCACGGCATCCGGTGGCAGCCAGGGCTCAACTCTTAGTCGGCGGCCGCATCCGCGCGTTGCCCTGCTCAAGCAGGGTGAAGGGCCAGCGCTTGGGCTTGCGGAGGTAGCCCAGGTTGGGAGCCAGCCGGGACGGCTCGAAGCCGAACCCAGTCGCGACCGAGTCGCGCGCAGTGATGTTGGGCTTGACCAGCATGTCAAGTTGCTGTGGTGTCACCAGCGGATGGGGCATGATCTTATCCATCAGGATTGCCCCTGGCCGGATGAGGCGTGGGTCCAGATGCAGGGGGCGGCGCTTGGTTATCCCGAACCACTCCTTCCCAGTGGCCGCAGCCACGTCAATCGTGATCTGCTCCAGCGTGAGATGTTCCGGTCCCCCGATCTCGTAGATGTGCCCGTTTCGGTCCTCATCCTCGACGGCTGCTCGGAGGCACCGCGCCACATCGTCGGCCGCGATGGGTTGGAAGATGGCGGTGCCGTCGCCGGGCACGACCAGGAATGGTGCGGGCAGGCTGATCGCCTTGGCGAGGAGGCTGAAGAAGCCATCGCGTTCCCCGAAGATAACCGAGGAACGCAGGACGACCCACTCCAGTCCGCTACCCCTGATCCACTGCTCGCCCTGCCACTTGCTGAACAGGTAGGGAAAGTTGGGATCGGGGTCCGCGCCGATGGCTGACAGTTGGACCAAGCGGCGAACTCCCGCACGTTGAGCGGCCTCCACCACATGGGCAGTGCCTCGGGAGTTGACCGAGTCGAAGGTCTGGACCCCCTGGTTGCGGATCACCGCGACCAGGTTGACCACCACGTCGGCGTCTTGGAACGCCTCCTCCAGGCCAGCCCCGGTAAGGACATCGCCGAAGGTGGGAGCCAGTCCAGAGGGAAGGGTGCTCGGGCGCGTCCCGCGCCCGAGTACCCGAATCTCGTGCCCCGACTCCAGCAGCAGGGGAACCAGATGAGAACCGACGAAACCGGTCCCGCCGGTCACCGCTACTCGCATCGGACGCCTCCCTCTGACAAGAGTCGGCTTAGCGCTTGGCGGGGCGACGGCGGGGGGCGGTCTTGCCGGCTACGGAGCTTTTGAGAGCTGTCGCCGGGTAGAAGCGAACCTTCTGGGTCGCGGGCACCCGGACCATCTCCTGGGTCTGAGGGTTGCGGCGCATGCCCGCCGCAGTCTCGCGGAGCTTCCACCTGCCGAATCCGGCAATGGCGACCTCCTCTCCTGCCTCCAGCCTTTGGCCGATCAGGTCGAAGATGAGCTTCAGAGTGTCGTCAGCCATGGCGAAGTTCTGAAAGATGGACTCACTGGTTCCGTCCTCGTATTGAACGACGACCTTGCTTTGTAGGGTTTTGGCCAACTCGCGACGGTTCATAGACAAGCCTCCCTGCTACTGCGGAGTTGAACGTTATCCGCTTTATGTAAGGGATTTTAGACAGATGAGGGGGTGACTTGCAGGGTTTTGATCTCGTTTGTGGGGTGGGCTTGCTCGCTGCCGAGACCGCGGATGCGATTTGCGTTAGCGAACAGAAGTTCGTATAATCGAGCCGAGCCTCACTCCCTGCTCTGGCGATCTGCTTCGGGGTGCTCTGATGGCCTTCTGGTGGGACTTGATTTGCCTTTGGACGTTCCCGGTCACGGTGGCGGCAGCGCTGGCACCGCCTCTTTGGAGCTTGCCATGGCGGCGCTGGGTCGTCGCTACGGTCGGGTGGTGGTGCGTGCCGGTGGGAATCCGAGCCGGGGAGGGCTGCAGACGGGGATCGGATCTCTGGATGCGCTCTTTCCAGAGGCGGGCCTGCCTCGGGGTCGACTGAGCTGGATCAGAGGGGAGTCTGGGGCAGGGAACTTTGATCTCGGCCTGGCGCTGTTGGCTCGGCTGTCACTTGCCCTGCCTGTGGCTGTAGTCGACTTCGACCATAGGGTGGACCCCGGTGATGTGGCGGACTATGGCGGGGAATTGGGGCACTGCTGGGTGGTGCGGCCCAGGACCCTGGAACAGGGCTGGGCCGCCGCGCGCTCGCTGCTCAAAGCGGGAGTTGAGTTCTGCCTGCTGCAGGCGGCCAAGTGGCCCCCTGTGGGCCGGGCCATTCCTGCCTTGTTGTTGGCAGCGCTGGAGGAGGGCAGCGGGGTTGCGGTGATGGGAGGAGGGCTGACGGTGCCTCTGGAGGTGGGGGGGAGGCTGAGTGTCGAGCTCTCATGCCGGCGTGTGGGGTGGTCGATGGCGCACGGGGATGTGGCCGGAGTCCTGATACATCTTCTGGTTGCGCGCAGCCGAATGTCTCCTTCGGGGAGGGGCTGTGAGCTTCGGATCGACTTCCCCAGGCCGTACCCAAGGACAGCTGGGATTGTGGATCTGGGGATGCTCAGCTCCTCTGGACTGAGCGACTCCAATCCCTGGACGACTCCTCTTGCAGTGGCGGAGAGATGAACCAGCAGGTGCGGCTGGCCTGTGTCAGCTTCCCCCATCTCGCTCTCATTCTTGCCTGGCGGACTCACCCTGAGCTCGCTGCAGAGGCCGTGCTGGTGGGTTCCTTAGACCGTGGTGGGCGGGGGGTGGTGCTGGCCGCCTCTGCGGCGGCTCAGGCGATGGGTGCCCACATCGGCCAGGACCTGCGGCAGGCGGAGCTTGCCTGCCCTGAGGCAGTGCGGCTGAGCGCCGATCCCATCCGGATAGATCAGTTGCGAGAGCAGCTGCGCATGGCGTTGTACGAATGCAGCCCCTTGGTGGAGCTGACCACGGATAGTCAGGTCTACCTGGATCTTGGAGGGCGCGACGCCCGCTGGGCGACCGAGGCGGCTCGTGCCTCTCACCTCGGCCGTTCGGTGCAGCAGGTGCTGGGATACCCACCTGCGGTGGGCATCGGGCAGTCCCGCTTTGTAGCCCTCGTTGCCTCCTCTAAGGCCGGTCCTGGTCGGGTTCGGATGGTGCCCTACGGTGCCGTTGCCGAATTCCTGGCCGACTGGCCGGTGAGCATGCTTCCGCTCCCACCCAGGACAGTGGAGAGACTGCAAGGATTCGGGTTGCAAAGCTGTGGTGACTGCCTCTCGATCCCTCTTCCCGACCTGCAGCGGCAGCTTGGGGCTGACGGGCTCACCCTGCATCGACTCTGCCTGGGGCAGGACACTGCTTTGATCAGCCCTTGGCGGGAAATCCCGCCCTGTGGGGTGCGAAGAGTTCTGGCAGGAGTGGTCGAGGACTCAGAGTCGCTGCGTTTCGGAGCCGCTGAGCTGGCGGAGCGGCTCGCTGCCGAACTCTCCTCCCTGGGTAGAGCCAGCGGGCGTTTGCGACTGCTGCTCATGGACGAGGATGCGACCGAGGGCGTTGTGACAGCCGCTCAGCCAGGCGTCTTCTGGGATGAGATAACGCCCCCAGCTCCGGTGGCCACCGCAGAGGAGTTGTTGCCACCCATTCTCAGCCTGTTTGCCCGGGCGCGCTGCCGGGCCTTGGTGATCGAGATCCACGCCCTGGACCTGACCCAGCCCCCAGCCGCACAGTCGCTGCTATGGGCAGTTGGGGGAGCCCGGAGCGCTGACATAGGGCGAGCAGCGGCCAGGCTAGCCCAGCGGTTTGGGCCAGAGCTGGTCTGGCGGGTTGAGGTTCGCGCCGGACACCCAGGGGATATTCCTGAGGAGCGGTTGGTCTGGAGCCCTGGATGAGGCGCTTGATGGTCAAGACAGAGAGCTCGCTGCCTGCGGTGGTCGACCTCGGTGACGGACCCCTGCTGGTGGTGTCGCTGACCGAGCATTGGGTTGTTGAGGTTGGCTGGTGGCGCACGCCACCGGCGCGCTGGGAGCGACGCATCTACTGGCGGGTCCTGCTCGAGGATGGGAGGTGCGTGGATGTCTATTGGGATGGGGGGCGGCGCCGCTGGCGGCTGGCTCGGCTTTGGGGGTGACGGCTGCGCGACGCGACTGGCGAGAACCATCCTCACTCTCGCTCCAGGGATTCCTTAAGCAACATCTGCTAGCTTGAGTTCATGGCTCAGAATAAGCCGTCTGCCAGCCCCAGGGGTGGAGCTGGCAGAGGCGGCAACCAACCCCGCAAGCCCGCCCAGTGGCGCTCTGTCCAGTTTCTCCTGCCCTTGGGGGTCTTTCTGGCGCTGAATGTGCTCTTTGCGAACGTCTTCTTTCCCCCCTCCCAGACCAAGAGCATCACCATTCCGTACAACGTCTTCATCTCCCAGGTGAAGAGCGGCGATGTGACCAGCATCACCAGCACCGGTGACACCATCCAGGGGACCTTCCGCCAGGCGACCGGGGTCACCGCCACCAGCAAGAACAAGGCGAAGGATTTCAGCACTCAGCTGCCCAGCTTCGCCGGGGGCCAGCTCGAGACGCTGCTGCAGCAGCACAACGTCACCATAAACGCCAACAACCCCAATCCTCCAGCCAACGTGTTGGTGGTGATCCTGGAGAGCTTCGGGCCTACCCTCCTTTTCCTTCTGATCTTTCTGTGGTTCATGCGGCGGACCGCGGCGGCAGCCGGCGGCGGCCTGTTCAGTCTGGGCCGCTCCCAGGCCCGGCTCTACGACCCGGAGCGACCGGCCACCACCTTCCAGGACGTAGCGGGGATCGAGGAGGCGAAGGAGGAACTAGAGGAGATAGTCGACTTCCTGCGCCAACCGGCCAAGTATCAGCGGCTGGGCGGGACCGTCCCCAAGGGCGTCCTGCTGGTCGGGCTTCCTGGCACCGGAAAGACGCTACTGGCCCGCGCGGTAGCCGGCGAGGCGGGAGTTCCCTTCTTCAGTATCTCGGCGTCCGAATTCATCGAGATGGTGGTAGGGGTGGGCGCCTCCCGGGTCCGTGACCTCTTCTCCAAGGCCCGGGAGGCGGCCCCGGCGATCATTTTCGTCGACGAGCTCGACGCCATCGGCCGCAGCCGCAGCGCCGGCCCCAGCTTCGGGGGCCACGACGAGCGAGAGCAAACTCTCAACCAGATCCTGACCGAGATGGACGGCTTCGACTCGCGAGAGGGGGTCATCGTGCTCGCGGCAACCAACCGGGCGGATGTTCTCGACGCCGCGCTGCTCCGGCCCGGTCGCTTTGACCGTCGGGTCTCTGTGCTGCCCCCGGATCGGGTGGGGCGGGCGGCCATCCTGAAGATTCACACCAGGGGGGTGCCTCTGGGGGACGACATCAATCTGGACAACCTCGCCTCGCAAACCCCAGGGCTGGTGGGCGCGGAGCTGCGCAACCTGGTCAATGAGGCGGCCCTGCTCGCAGCCCGCAAGGAACGGGCGGCAGTCACCATGAGCGACTTCACAGAGGCGCTGGAAAAGGTCCTGCTCGGGGCCGCCCGGCGCATCGTGCTGTCCGAGGAGGATCGGCAGCGGACGGCCTACCACGAGAGCGGGCATGCTCTGCTGGGTCTGCTCATCCCCGCCGCTGATCCGGTCCGCAGGGTTTCGATAGTTCCTCGCGGCCGGGCGCTGGGGGTGACCGTCCAGTCGCCGGTGGACGACCGCCAGAACTACCCGGAGACATACCTCAGGGCCAGGATCGTGGGGGCGCTCGGGGGCCGGGCTGCCGAAAAGCTCATTTACGATGTGGTCACGACCGGGGCGGAGAGCGATCTGCAGCAGGTGACTCAGATCGCGCGGCAGATGGTCGTGCGGTGGGGTATGAGTCCCAAGGTGGGACCGCTCAACCTTGTTGACGAAGGCGATCAGGGGGTCATGATGATCTCCCAGCGTCCCTACAGCGAGACCACCGCCGAGGTGATTGACTCCGAGGTTCGCCGGATAGTGGAGGAGTGCTTCGCGGAGGCGCTGAGGCTGATTGACGCGAACCGCGACAAGCTGGTGGCGCTAACCACTGCCTTGCTCCGGGAGGAGTCGCTAAACGAGGAGGAGATCCTCCAGGTGACGGGACTGCCGCCCAAGCCGGTCTCTCTGGGGCCCGCTCCGCGTGACCTCAATGGGCGGTTGGCGGAACCTGAGCCCAGCCCCGCAGTGGTGTCGGCTGGCTGATTCACGAGCCGAGCCAGGTAGGATCGGTGCTCCCGGCAATGTCAATCTGAGGTGCTGTAGCCCTGGCTCCCGTTCGCTTCATCCACTCCGCTGACTGGCAGCTCGGCATGTGGCGCGAGCAGCTGAGCGAGGAGGCTCAGGCTCGCTTCGGGTCTGCACGCATCGATGGGATCCGCCGCATCGGGCAGCTCGCACTCGAGGTGGGGGCTCAATTCGTGGTGGTCGCGGGCGATGTCTTCGAGTCCAATCACCTCGATCGCAGCGTGATCAGACGATCCTTGGACGCGATGGGCGAGGCCCAGGTACCAATCTACCTCCTGCCGGGGAACCACGATCCGCTGCAGCCAGGTGGAGTCTTCAACTCCAAACTGTTCCGAGAGGAGAGTCCGGAGAACGTGCATGTTCTCCGCGACACCGGTCCGGTCCACCCACTTCCGGGGGTGGAGTTGGTTGGTGTCCCGTGGTTGTCAAAGCGGCCCGCCCACGATCCTGTCGGCGATCTGTGCGCTGCATTGCAGCCGGTTGGAGGATGGCGAATCGTGGTCGCCCACGGCGCGGTGGACGTGGCGAGCCCGGCGCCGGATAACCCAGAGTTGATTAGGGTCGGAATCGCAGAGCAGGCGATACGCCAGGGGCGTCTGCATTACCTGGCGCTGGGCGATCGGCACTCAACCACTTCTGTCGGCAGCAGCGGGGCTATCTGGTACTCGGGGGCCCACGAGCCGACCCGGTTCAGCGAGGTCGATCCCGGCAACATCCTGGTGGTGGAGCTGGGGGAGGGGAGCCCCGTGGTGGCTGCTCGGCGGGTTGGCACCTGGGCGTTTACGAACGCCCAGTTCACGCTCGCGGGCCCGCAGGACCTGGCGGCGGTGTTTGGCTGGCTGGAGGACCAACCAGCGAAGGATAGGACCCTGGTCCGTTTGACCCTGGTGGGGACCCTCTCGATTCAGGCGATGGCGGAGATGGAAGCTCGCCTCGAGGAGGCCCGCGAGCTCTTTGCCGCCGTACGTCTCTCCTCGCTCAGTGATCTTGCGCTGGCTCCGGACGAGTCCGACTTCTCCGGGCTGAACCTCTCTGGCTTCGCGGCGACGGCTGCGGACAAGTTGAGAGCGCGGGCCGAGACTGGTGATCAGGCGGCGGCCGATGCCCTCGCGCTGTTGTTCCGTCTGGCTAGGTCCGCATCTTGAGAGTGCTGCGGATCGCGATAGCGAATTACCGGGGAGTTGTCCGAGCCGCAGTCGACCTCGAACCTGTCGGGGTCACCGTGATCGAGGGTCCCAATGGCTCCGGGAAGAGCTCTTTGGCGGAGGCTCTGGCCACGGTGCTGACCACCCCGGAGACCTCCAAAAGCCAATCCATTCGCGCCATTCAGCCGGTCGGGCAGGACGTGGCGTCTGACATTGAGGTCGAGGTCGAGACCGGTGAGTACCGCTTCATCCTCGCCAAGTCGTACAACCGGCGGGCGACGGCGAACCTGACTGTGTTGGCGCCCCATCCGGAGAGCCGCGTGGGCGGCGAGGCTCATGACCGGGCCATCGAGATTCTGGACCAGACCGGCGTTGACCGCCAACTGATGCGGGCGCTTTGGGTGCGCCAGGGAATGGAGATGGCGCAGGTGGCGCTGCGCGAGTGTCCCTCCCTCGGTCGAGCATTGGATATGGCGGCCGGCTCCGTCCCGGCCGGAGAGGCTGAGCAGACGGTGCTGGAAAGTGCGCGCCAGGAGTACCTGCGGTACTGGACTCCGGGTGGCGCCGAGGCTAAACGGATGGGGGACTTGCGAAGGGGCGTGGAGAGCGCCAGGTCCGATGTCGAGGCAGCTCGACTGAAGGAAGTCGAATTGGAGGAGCAGATCTCGCGCAGCGAGCGGTCATTGCGCGCCTTGACTTTGCTGCGGGAGCAGACCGGAGAGCTCCAGGTCGCCGCGACCTTGCACGCGCAGAGTCTGCAGGAGGTCGAGGGGCTCGCCGCTGAGGTGGAGCTGAGGCGTCAGCACTTTGCCACCGCGGCCGCCGAGGCCGGCCTAGCCCATGCCCGCCAACAGGCAAGGGAGGCGCTTGTCAGGGCCGTGGTTGAGGCCGAGACCAGGCTGCAGGCATCACTCAGCACCCTGGTCCTGATGGAGGAGCAAGAGGTACCGCAACGGCAGCGGTACCTGGAGGCTGAGGAGGCGCTGCGGTTGGCGGGTGTCGCCTCCGATGAGGCGGCGACCCGGCTTCGCGTCCGAGCCGGCGACGAGGCGGTTCTCCACCAACAGCAAGAGCTGGCTAGGTTGCGGCAACGCATGCAGGCAGTGAGCGCAGCGGTCCGAAGGCGGGCAGCGGCTCAGGCAGTCGTCGGCGCATCCAAGGTCTCGGAAGGCAGCCTTGAGCTACTGCGGGAGCAGGAGGGCAAGGTTCGAGAGGGGGCCGCTCGACTGGCCGCAGCCGGGGCTTCCGTTCGGTTCACCGCCACCCAAACTGTGGCCATTGGCCGGGGCGAGGAGGTGAGCGAGCTCTTCGCAGGACAGACCCGGAGCTTTACTATTGCCGACTCCGTCGGGCGCTTCAAGGTCGGTGACTTGGTGGAGCTTGAAGTTGAGCCGGGGACCGGGGCTGCGGGGGAACGGGAGCGGCAGAGAGATCTTGTTGCCGAACGCGACCAAATGCTCCGCGACCTTGGGGTCAAGAGCCTGCAGGAGGCGGCGCTCAAGCTCGGGGAACGGCAACGGGCCGAACGGCATCTGGAGGAGGCCGGCTTGGAGTTGGGGTCCAATCTGGCCGGGTTGAGCATGGATGAACTGCAGGATCTGACAGCGGCCAAGGAAGCCGAGATTCAGCTGCAGACGAGCTCCCGAAGTTGGCGAGAGGCGGCTCCGGTGACAGCCGAGAGCGCCCGCGAGCTCGTTCTGAATGCGGAGCTAGAAGACGAGCGAGCCCGCGAAGAGAGGGACCGAACTGAGCGGCGGCGGGATGCCCTCCGCGATCCTCACCAGCAGGCGCGGCTGAGTGTTCAGGCCGCCAGGGCCGCGGTAAACCACGACCGGGAGGAGAGCGAGCGGTCTGGGGTGGCGCTGGAACAAGCCCGTTTCTTGGAGACAGACGACTCCCTCGCTGCCCGCGCCGCGGAATCGAGCGAGGCGGCGAAGTCCGCGGAGGTCCAGTGTTCCAATCTCGCGCACCGATTGGAGGCGCTGGAACCGCGAGTCGTGCGCGACCTCGCCGAGAACTCCGCCAAAGCGATGCGACGCCTCCAGGAGGACATCCACACCGAGGAGGGCGCGGGGATGCGGGCAGACGCCCAGGTCGAGGCGTTGGCCCCGGTCGGCCTCTTCGACATGAGGGAGTCACGGACCAGAGAGCTGGAGCGCAAAGCTTCGGACTTTGAGCGTGAGGAGCGGCTCGCGGTGGCGGCGCGCACACTTCTGGAGAGCTTGGAGCGGGCCCGCTCGGAGGCACAGCGGAGCTACCTTGAGCCACTGCGACAGCAGATTGAGGCGCGGGGCATGGTCGTGTTCGGGTCCGAGTTTGAAGTTCGGCTGGATGCGGAAAGCCTGCAGGTGGCCACCTGTCGTATCGACAACAGCTGGCTGGAATGGGACAAGCTGTCAACCGGCACCCAGGAGCAGTTGGCGATCATCGTCAGACTCTCGGCGGCTTTCCTCGCTGCCCCAGGGGGTGGTGTGCCCCTCATCATCGACGACGCCCTCGGGTATGCCGACGAGGAGCGCTTGGAGCGAATGTGCGTGGTCCTAGGGCGGGCCGGACCGGATGTCCAGGTGATCGTGCTGACCTGCATGCCCCGGCGTTACCAGCAGATTGGGGGTGCTCGGACGGTGGGCCTGAGCAAGACAGCGCACCAAGCTCCAGCGAGCGGCTGAGGTGAGCTAGCTCGGTCCCCGGCAGCCGGCAGCCGCATCTGAGAGTTCCAACCAGGGTTCACTCGGCGGTGCCTTAAGGGGCCGGCAAGTGGGTCGCAGGACCACTGGAGGGTGTTACTAGGCTGAGAGGACTCCAGACCTCGGACATCATGGGCACGCAGGGCGTGGAGCTGGATCATCCCGGCGGCCAGTGATGCCTCCTTCCGGTCCGGACGGCGCAGGTGAACGCTGTGTTCGGGGGACTAGGATCCTGAGCCCGCCGAGCGCTCACCCAGCGAGGTTGAGGCACCTTGGGCCGTCTCGTCGCTCGGACTTGCTATACAGACCAATACCAGCTAGCCATGCGGATGCCCCTCGAGTCCACCTCCTCAACTCCGAGGGCATGTGGCGAGCCTTGCGTGCCGCGATTCTGAGCTGTCGTTCCTCATCGTAAGCGTACACCTGTTTGTATCATGGTCCGGTGGCAGAGCCAGGATTCGGTGAGTGTTGGGCGCGATCCTACTTCTCGTTCCTTGAGGGCTCCCGCTCCCCAGAAGCGATGGTGGTACGCGCCTCCGAGCTTGGAATGACCGCCATAGGGCTGGTAGACCGGGGCGGTCTATATGGCGCGGTGAGGCTGGTGAGAGCGACTGAACGGGCTGGAATAGGCGCGATGGTGGGAGCGGAGCTGGATCTGACAGCCGGCGGTCGGTTGGCGGTCATGGCACTGGACCGATCCTCTTACCAACAGCTCTGCCGCGCGGTCAGCTGCGCGCAGCTAGCTGGGGTGAAGGGAGCCTCACGGCTGACGCTATCAGGGTTGGAGCGGGTCTTGACTGAGGCCGCGGGCGGGACCGCAGCATTTGAGGTGCGAGACGCGGCCATTCCGGACAGATTGAGAGAGCGCCTTCGTCATGGGCTCGACAGGGAGCCAGGTGTTCTTCACGCTGTCGAGCCGGGGGAGCTGGATCGCTGCACGGTTCTGGCAGGGGGACCCCATAGTCCCATCAGCCTGGCCCTGCGGCGCGGAGATCGGCAGGCAGCAGACCAGGCAGCACTGAGCCTGTCCGCGGCCTTTCCTGGCGACCAGTTCCGCCTTTGCCTGCAGCACCATCTTGAGCCTGGCGACAGCTGGCTGGCGGCTGAAACCGTCGCCTGTGCGGAGCGCACAGGGGTTGGCCTGGTGGCGTCTGGCTCCCCACGCTACGCTCGACCTCAGGATGGACGTCTGCTGGATGTGCTGTCCGCCATCCGGCACGGCTGCACGCTGGAGGAGACGGCGGCCCGAGGTCTGCTGGCATCAAACCACGAGCGCTGGATGCGAGGGGAGGCGGAGCTGAGCGAGCTGCTGCCGTATCCCAAGGCCTTTGCGGGAGCGCAGGAGCTGGCGAGCCGGGCTGAGCTGAGGCTGGACTTCCGGCACAGTCGTTTTCCAGGCTTTCGGGTGCCCGGCGGGGAGAGCCCCGACATCTATCTGGAGCAGCTGTGCCGGAGGGCGCTTCCCGGTAAGTATCCAGTAGCGTCCGTCGAGGTCGAGGAACGGCTGCGGCATGAGCTTCAGGTCATCTCCCGTTGCCGACTCGCGGAGTTCTTCCTGATCGTGTTTGAGCTGATGGACTTCGCCCGCTCTGAGGGAATCCCAGCCCAGGGCAGAGGATCTGCGGCCGACAGCCTGGTCGCCTATCTGCTGAGGATCACCAGGGTCGATCCCATCGCCCACCATCTGCTCTTCGAGCGATTTCTGCATGAGGAGATGGAGGGAACTCCAGATATCGATATCGACATCTCCTCGGCCCACAGGGAGCGGCTGATTCAGCATGTCTACGACACCTATGGGGAGTCCTGTACGGGGATGGTCTGCACCGTGATCACGTTCCGGCTGCGAATGGCAATTCGGCAGGTAGGAGCGGCATTTGGGATACCGCTGGCGTGGGTGGAACGACTTGGGCGGGCGATTGAGCGAGGCGACCCCGACGACCGGCGAACCCTGCTGGAGCGGGTGCTCGGGGTGGCTGGCGAGGATCCCGACCAGATGATGCGCTCTGTGCCCTGGCGGCAGTTCGCCGAGATGGTGGAGCAGGTGGTCGGGGTCCCGCGCCACCTCTCCATTCACGTTGGGGGAATGCTGGTGACGGGAGAGCCGCTATGGGACATGGCCCCGCTCGAGAGAGCCTCGATGGATGGCCGGGTCGTGGTGCAGTTCGACAAGGACGACATCGAAGAACTCGGCCTCATCAAGATCGACCTGCTCGGGCTGCGGACCCTTTCAGTGGTGGAGGAAACCCTCTCCGAATTGGAGCGGGTGAGCGGGGTGAGGCCGGATCTGGAGGGTCTCGACTTGGCGGATCCAGAGGTCTACGCGATGTGTGCGAGGGCCGACACCATCGGGGTCTTTCAGGTCGAGTCCCGGGCCCAGCAGCAGACCCTGCCGCGTGCCAACCCACGGGAGTTCAACGACTTGGTCGTGGCGGTGGCGATCATCCGACCCGGCCCGATTCAGGGGCACGCGGTTCACCCCTACCTGCGCCGTCGCCAGGGTAAGGAGCCGGTCAGCTACCTCCATCCGCTGCTGGAGCCCATCCTGCGCGACACCCTGGGGGTCATCCTCTACCAGGAGCAGATCATGGAGATAGCGATGCAGGTGGCGGGCTTCACCGCCGGCCAGTCGGATCGTTTCCGGCGCGCCATGAACCGTCACCGCTCGCGGGTGGAGATGGCTTCGCTGGAGCATGATTTCCTCCTTGGCTGCACTCTAAAAGGGGTTTCGGGTGCGGTGGCCGCCAGGTTGTTCGAGGCGGTGCGGGGATTTGCTGAGTTCGGGTTCTGTCGTAGCCACGCAGCCGCCTTTGCGCGCACCGTCTATGAAACCGCCTGGCTCAAGCTCCACCACCCAGCCGCCTATCTGGTGGGGTTGTTGAATCATCAGCCGATGGGTTTCTATCACCCGTCGGTGCTGGTCGAGGAGGCTCGCCGGAACGGAGTTGTGGTGCTGCCGGTGGACGTCAACCAGAGCCGGGGCCGATGTCGTCTGGAGACCGATGCGGTGCGGCTCGGATTCAATTACGTGAAGGGGGTTGGGGAGGAGCTGAGGACGAAGCTGGATCAGGAGCGAGAGAGTGGTGCGTACTCATCGCCGGAGGACTTCTGGCGGCGCACCGGGGTATCCCCAAAAGTCCTCGACTCGCTGGTCATAGTCGGTGCGTTCGACAGCTTCGGAGAGCCCAGAAGGAAGCTGCTGTGGCGACTCAAGCCGGTGGAGGAGGCGCTTGCCACCATGCGCATGGAGCAAGATGTGCCAGTCCAGGGCGAGCTGCTGCCCCTGCCAGCTCTGCCGCCGGCGCTTCCCGAGCTGTCCCAGCGAGAGCGGGTTCAGGCTGACTATCGAGTGATGGAATTGACGACCGGCCCCCATCCGGTTGAGCTGTTACGTCTTGGACTGAACCGCTTGGGGGTGGTGAGGTTGGCCCACGCGCGGTCTGCATCAGCGGGCAGTAGGCTGCTGGTGGCCGGTTTGGTGATCACCAGGCAGGCACCCCCGTCAGCGCAGGGGATGCGCTTTTTCACCCTGGCTGACGAAAGTGGTCATCTGGACCTGGTTTTCTCTCCGCAGGTCTATCGCGAAAACCGTTCGCTGGCCAGTCATGAGTCATTGCTGTTGGCGCTGGGAAGGCTCAGGTCAGCGGACGGGGTTGCCAGCTTGATGGTGGAGAGGCTCCTTCCCCTCCCCGGATCCACGGAGGGAGCCGACGGGGGGGAGCTCGTGCCATCTGCCACATCTCACGACTACCACTGACTCCAGGGGAGCGGGAGCTATACGACAGCTCCCGGTCGCTCCGGTCGCTCCGGCCGCCTGCCCATCCTGGACGCCAAAGTCCCCGCAGCCGCCACCATGACGATCCCGTACACGCCTCCGACGGCGCTGGAACGGGGATCTACCGCGACGGAGACTGCGATCGCCACCCCGAACTCCCGGATCCCGATCGGGAAGCCAACGGCGGTGGCCTGGCGGTGGTGCAGCCGCAAAACCCGCCCCAGCCCGAAACCAGCCGCCCCTCCGCCGGCGAGGAGGGCCAGGACCAGGGGCAGGACAGTAAAGATCGAGGTCGACAGGAGGACCCCGCGGGCGCTGGCAGTACCGGCCAGAACGACCAGCACCAAGCAGAATGCGCTGAAGTCGAGGAAGTGATGGCGCCACCGCGCCAGATGGGGGACTCGGGCCCTGAGCGCCACCCCAACTATGAGGGGCAGCAGGACGGAGAGGGCGAGCTCGATAGCGAGCGACGAGGGGTTGACCCGCACTGTCGAGCCCAGGCCGACGGAAAGCCAAAAGGGAGTCAGAACGATCGAGAGCGCCAGGGACCCACCCATGCAGGCGGTGGCGATGGCGGTATCTCCGCCTGCGATCGTGGCCATGAGCCCGCTGGTGATCTCCGCCGGTGCGACCGCGCAGATCAGGATTCCCGTCGCGACCGTGGAATTCGGAGCCATGAGGTGGAGCAACAGACCAAGCGCAGGCAGAACCGTCCACTGAACTGCCAACGTCAGGGCCACCAGATTTACCTTGCGCGCCGCCGCCCTAAGCTCCCCTGGGGTGAGGTTTAGTGCCACTCCCAAGACTTGGCCGCCAAGGAAGACAGGGACCAAAGGGTTGAGTACGGCGGTGCTCTCTGGCAAGAGAACCCCAACCAGCGCTGCGAGCAGCACCCAGGCCAGGAGGGAGTGCCGAATGGGCAGAAGCAGTCGGGCTGGGTGGTGGGAGCCGCGGCTCAGATTTGGCACTCTCTCAAGTTAGCGGAGTGGCCTGCTCCGGACCCGCCTCTCTCCCCTGCCGTAGCGCTGGCTGCCGAGCAGTGGCGTGTAGGTGCGCCGCTGCTTTCATCTCCGGTGAGCAGTTCAGTTTGGCACGGGAAGAAACCAGCGAGCGGATCGGTGCTGTTGCGAGCTTCAGCGAAGAGGGCGCGAGGGGCGATCGTCGCCCTCCGGGAGACGATCCTACGCACGTCTTCCGCTCAGCCCGTGCCGGCTGCCGCCCTTGACGTAGCGGCTGGCCACAACACATCCGCCCACTGTCGCTCTGCCTTGAGCAGGGCGTGGATGGGCTCGGGTGGACGTTGCAGATCTCCGTCCATGACGCAGACCAGTCGCCCATGAGCAAGCGAAATGCCGAGCACAACCGAAGTGCTCAGACCGCCGGCGCGATGAGCCGCCGGGCGGTGCACGAAGCGGACCCGACCGTCCTTCGCCGCGGTCCCCCGCGGAAGGCGGGGGTGTCATCGTCGCTGTCATCGACGAAAACTACCTCGAAGGAGACCTCGGCCAGCGAGGCACGAAGCCGCTGTAGGAGCAGCGGTACGTTGCCAGCCTCGTTCCGAGTCGGGACAATTACCTACAGCTCGATGGAGGGGGGCTGCGGGCGGGACCGTCGACGCGGCAGCTGGTGCAGTCTAGACCTCGACTGTCCCCAGACTCCGAGCCGTAACCGGATCGTTCATGCCGACCGTCGCCCCGGCCATCGGGCCAGTGCCAGGCGTGGATCGAAGCGCCCCTCTCCGAGGATTTCACTGCCTGCAAGCAGCACCGGTACACGGTCACCGTACGTCCGCCTTAGCTCAGGGTCTTGGTCGATATCGAACTCCTGGAGCGTGAGCTCTCGCTCCGCCACCAGCTGGGCCAGCGGACCTCTGACGGCCTCGCAAAGGTGGCAGTGGCGTCGGCTCAGCAGCACCAAACGCTCAGCCGTCACCTTTGACACCCCAACTCTCCAGAGTGAAGAGGTACCGCCGCTTCCACAGCAGAAAGCAGCCCCCGCATAGGAGCCACCCCGCTCCTTCGAGCAGGACGCCAGGCAGCGTGGCCCTGGCGACCTGGCTTCCCGACACGGCCGCCACGGTGTAGACCGGGACCCGGGCTACGGCCAGGAGCACGACGGCTACCACGAGATCCATCGCCATCAATACCACCCGGCGCTCGCGCCTCAAGGTGCTGCGAAGCCGTGACGTGGAGACCCGCTCCAAGCTGGGCAGACCGATCGTGGGCTCGGGGCTGACGTTCAGCAGCCGACGCCAGCCCATCAGGGCCAGGCCACCTGCCAGCACGGCCGGCGCCAAGGCGGGCCATGGCGCACCCTGCCTCAGGAAGTTCTCCCACCCACCAAGCACCGCGCCTGCCTCATAACGGGTGGTGAAGTAAGTCTGCAGCCAGTAGGACACACCAGCCAGCGCCAATCCCAAGGTGGCCACTAGCCCCCAGAAAAGGAGCCGCCAACGATGTTTAGAGAGCTCCGCGCTAGCGCGATACAGCACCGCCAACCAGGCGCTGTCCCATCGTGTTGACTTGCCCTTGGGGGCGGGCGTGCTGGCCATCGCCACCGAGTGTATTCCGGTTTGCAGGGCGGCTCCGGGGGCCAAGGTGGCGCCCGGGTCGGACGCACCGGCGGTGCGGCAAGTCAGCGGCCCGGAGGGCCTCGCCGGACGGCCGCAGCGACGCCCTCAAGGGCTGATGGGGTGGGCTCGAATCCCTGCAAAATCCAGGTGACTCCCGCCTCATCCATCCGCTCGACGGTCGCCGACGTGACCCCGGCTTGCACGCCTGTGCTGAAGGGCCAGGTGACGACCAGGTCGAAACCATCGTCGGCTCCACGTTGTTCCAGCTCGCGGTGGATCTCAAGCAGCTCCGCCTGCTCCGGTGGTTGTCGGGCGGTCGCTGGCGGGAAGATCGGGAAGAAGCCCTGGACTTTGGCGGCGCGTTCGAGTGGGCGCCGCCTTGGCCATCGACCGGCTGCCCAGAGTGGAAGCGGCTGTTGGATGGGCAGCGGGAGAAATGGGCTGGTGCTCACTCGGATGTCGCCTTCGTCCAGGACGGTGGGCCGTCCCGTCAGCAGCTGCTGCAGGAGCGCAAGGGACTGGTCGAGCAGTCGCCCTCGGGCTCGTGCGTCAACTACCTCTCCGAAGCCGCTGAACTCTTGCCACCCGTCATCGCCGAGGCCAACTCCGACCACCAAGCGCCCGCGCGAGAGGAGGTCAAGAGTCGCGATCTGACGTGCCATCACCCACGGCCGCCGCCGGGAAAGGGGGGTCACCATCGCTCCCAGGCGGATCCGCGTGGTGGCGCAGGCAATCCCCGCCATGGTGATCCAGGGGTCAGCGATTGGTGTTCCGTCGCCGGCGAGCATGTGGTCCCAAAGGAATAGTCCATCCCACCCAGCCTCCTCGGCGTCGACGCCAATGCTGACCAGGCGCTCCGGGTCGGCCAGGGCGTAGAAGGGCGGCACGAACAGGCCGAATTTCATGCCGGATAGCATGACGGTTTGGTTTGGCTCACGCTGGCTCTTGCCGTGGCTCAGGCGCGGCTCGGAATAGGTAATGGGCCGGACTGTGTAGATCGTCTTGACGTGGACTACCCGCGGCATGGTGGCCCTGCGGGCACCGGGATCCGGGAGTCCATCTGTGTGGCGTGCTTAGAATCGAACAAATGGGTCCAACCCCGGAAGGCGAGCGCAGCCCGGGCACGACCCTGCGGGTCGTGACCTACAACATTCTGGCCGGTGGCGGCGAGCGCTGGTCGGCGATCTCAGAGGTTCTGGCCACCATCGGCGCCGATGTCGTCGCTGTCCAAGAGGTTGAGGACCCAGCCCCCTTGAGCGCGGTGGCCAGTGAACTGGGCTACCAGCTGCTTTTTGGTGAGGCGCCGAAATTTCGCCATCAGGCGGTGCTCTCGCGCTTGCCTGTACTGGCATGGCAGAACCACCAGGACCCAGCGGCGTGGCCGCGGAATTCCCTGGAGGTCGAGCTCGAGCTTCCGAGCGGCGCGGTCTTTCCGCGGATTCGGGTACACACCGTGCATCTGACCGCAGCCTTCCAACGTCGCGGCCGAGGCGAGCCAGATCGTCTTCGCGAGCTGGTCGCGGTCAGGAGCCGGGCCGACCACGAGCCGAGGTTGCCACATCTTGTCTTGGGGGACTTCAATTCCCTGGCTCCGGGGGATGGAATCCGAGCCACTGACTTCCTGGGGCAGCTCTCCCAGTGGCGCAGAAGCGGAGTTCTGGAGGAGGTGGGGGCGATCGGCCGGGTTCCCTCAGGGCTGGCTTCAATGCGCTGGTGGCGGGACCCACAGGCGGAGGTGTCCGAGATCTCCGAGGTGGCCAGGGCTGGGATCCCCCGACTTCCGTGGCTCGTCCACCCGCTCATCGAGCTGGTCCCCAGGGGTGAGACGACCGACGCTGTCGTCGGCGCTCTGCTGCCGAGGGCGGCTGTGCGCAGCATGGGGGACGCTGGCTACGTCGACTGCCTGCGCCGGACGCACCCCCGCGCCGATAGCTTCACCTGTCCAACCTATCTTCCGGCGGTACGAATCGACTACGTCTTTGCCACGCCAGATCTGGCCGCGCAACTCGTCAGTTGCGAAGTGGCAGCTCGTACAGGGACCCTCGGAGAGGTCGCCCGCAGGGCCAGCGACCACTTCCCCGTGGTGGCCGACTTCAAGCTAACGTGTAAGCAACTCTAAGCGGGACGTAGCCGAGCGCCCTGGGACCGAAGCCGCGCCCGAGGGCCGACCGCCGTGGGACGGACGTTGCAGTGGAAGCCGCGGCCGAGGGGCACCCACCTGGGAAGGTGCCTGGGTGGGGTGGGGTCGCGCATTGGTGTACTGGCTGGATGCCGAGGTGACATCGACCTTGGGGGACACCCTCCTTCGGACACCGGCCGTTGACCGCGACAGCCGTGGTCGGGGAGATGACCCGGCGTCGTGAGGGCACCGGGTGGGTGTGTGATTGGGCCCTTGGGCCCAACCTGGGCTGGGCGGCGCAGGCAGCGCACGACCGGAGTGGCTTGGGCGCTGCGGACCGCAAGCTCGCCTGACCGGCGGTGCTGGTGAACTGCTTGCTGGGAGAAGAGGCCCTGCGATCACAGAGGCGCCGGGCGGCGTGGTCCCGGTCCGCAGAGAGTGCGCAATGCGCGCAGTGCACCCAGTGGTATCCACCATGCAGTCGCTCCGCTGAGCTGTAGCGCCGCAGACGGTGCTGGCACCGCAGGCAGATGGCTGAGGTCCCCCGGGGGAGGGATGGTGACCACCGCGCAGCCTGCTTTGGCGCCGAGGTGGTGCAGGGCTTGTTGGAACTGGCCGCGCGCACTTGCTGAGATGCGACCGTTGAGCTCGCGGCCTAGGGCAGCGAGGTCTTCGACATAGATGACGGTAGCCCCCAGGCAGAGCGCCTGATCCAAATCCCAGTGCGCGGCCGGGCCCAGGCGAGGCCCATGTCCCAGCTGGCACTGGCGGGCACGGAGGGCTTGGTGGTGAGCGCGCCAGCTGCGCAGCTTGGCATCCAGAGGGTGTGGGGCGTAATTGGCTCCTAACTGGCAGCAGCTCAGGCCCCTGGACTGAGCTGCTGGGGGGCATCTCTCCGAGATCTCCATATACTCGAGGGAGTGACAGCGGTAGGAAACCAGGTGGCTGTGCCAGCGGCGAGGTATGCCCTGCTGGGGGGCTCGGGAACTGGGACCCAGGGTTCCCCTGAGGGCGACGCTCGGGTGGAGTTGGTGAGTCGCGACCAGGTGTACCCCACTGGCTTTGGAGACACCCCGCCCGTAACCCACTTCCGCATTGATGACGACACCGGCCAGGATCGATCGGTGCTGTTTGTCCGGCCCCACGACGCGGCGCCGGCGAGGGGGCGAGGGCCACAGAGCCTGGCCCTCTTTTGGCTCTTTCGGGAAGCTGGCGTCCAACGGATCGTGGCCGAATCGGGCACAGCCAGCATCACTCAGCACTTTCACCCCAGGGACCTCATAATCCCTCACGACTTTCTCGACTTCACCAGGCAGCACGGCGGCCAGCTCATGCCCGGCGCGATGGTGTCAATGCGCGACCCCTTCTGTCCGGATATCAGGGAGGCGCTGTGGCAGCGATCCCGTAAGTTTGCCGCCGACAAGGCGACCAGGGTCTTCAATAGGGCGGTTCACGCGACTGTGGAGGGGCCCCGGCTGGAGACCGCCGCCGAGGTCGCTGCTCTGGCGCGCTTGGGAGGCGACATCATTAGCCAGGCGGTGACTCCAGAGGTCTATCTCGCCCGCGAGATCGGGGCCTGTTTCGCGACGGTGCAGATGGTCCTGAATTATGCCGAGGGCGTCCGACCGGAATGGGACTTTGAACTTCTCCGCGCCATCGTTCGCGAGGGGGCCGAGGAGTTGGGTGGTGTCGCACTCGACGCCTTGTTGGCCCTGCCAGTTGAGCCCAGCTGCAGCTGCGCCCGCTATCGGGAGCCGGCTGCGCGGGGCGACGTGGCGACCGCGGTCGCTTCGTGACCGACCCGGTGCTTCGTGGGAAAACCGGGGATTCGCCACCGACCCGCAAACAGCTACCGACCCCAGGATGCCCAGAGCCCGTGGCGATCCGGTCGATGTTCACCGGAATTGCCCATCGGTACGACCTTCTGAATCTCGTGCTCAGCTTGGGCCAAGACAGACGCTGGCGGCGCCGCGCCGCGCAGCTGACCAGGGCGCAATCGGGAGACAGAGTCCTTGACCTCTGCTGCGGTACGGGAGCCATTGCCGCGCTCCTGCGTCGCCGCGTCGGGCCGCAGGGCACCGTGGTTGGAATCGACCTCACCGAGGCGATGATCAACTGTGCCAAAGCCAAGGTGTTGGGAGTTCAGTTTCAGGTGGGGGACGCCTGTGACCTCTCTTTTGAGGATCGCTCCTTCGACGGTACGACGATGGCGTTCGGCCTGCGTAACATCGCGCAGCACCAGCTCGCTCTGGGTGAGGTGCTGCGCATCCTGCGGCCCGGAGGGCGAGCGGTCATTCTCGAGTTCAGCACCGTCGCTCGCCCCCTACGCCCCTTCTACCGCATCTACAACCGACTGGTGATTCCGGTCGTGGCGCGGGCTCTGCTGGGCAGGGCTGGCGCCTACCAGTACCTGACTGACTCGATCGCTGCGTTCCCGCCCCCATTGGTGGTGTCGCGATGGCTCCGCGACGCCGGCTTCGAGCGGGTCAGGTACCAGCGGATGAGCCTTGGAATTGTGGCCATTCATGTGGCGACCAAACCGAAGGGCTGAAGGCGCAGGCGGTGCGTCAGATGGTGGCCAGAGAGCGAGGTGAGCACAGGAAGACCGGTATCCCGGAGTCGGTTAGAGTGACTCCGGCAGCGTGCGGGAGCGCGCGTAGCCGGAGGCATTGGGAGGCGGTAGGCCGATGATTCGCACTCTGATCGTGGCGGACGCGCTCAATGCGGCGGCGCTCGAGCCTTGGGTGGGGTATCTCTCCAGCACCGGGGCGGTCGCGGCCGAGGTCGCCACCGACACTCGCTGTTTGAGCCGCCTGGAGGGCTTCGACGTGGTGGTGGCGCACGCTCCCGACGCCCGGCTCGCTGCCGAGGAGGAGGCAGGACTCTGCGATTTTGTGGCCGGCGGGGGCGGCTTCGTCGGCCTGCACTGCACCAGCGCGCGCTGGACTGGCGCCCGCTACAGAGCGATGGTTGGGGCTAGTTCGGAGGAGAGGCTCCCGCGGAGTGAACTGGTTGCCGAACTTCATCACACCGAACACGACACCATCCGCCGGATGTCGGGACCGATCACCGTCGAGGACTCCTGTTACGGGCAGTTTGATACATCGCCGGACGCGACGGTCCTGCTGAGCACGACCTGGAGGTCACGCCCCATTCCCGTCGCCTATGCGCGTCCATTTGGTAAGGGACGGGTCTTTTACTGCGGCCTGGGAGAGTCAACGTCCGGCTGGAGCCATCCTGATCTACAGGCCTTCCTCTACCGCGGACTGCGTCATGCGGCGGGCCGCGAGGAGAGAAGGTCAGTAGGGGTGGGGATGTTGGGTTTCGGCGCGATCGGCCCCGAGCACACTCGAGCCATCCGCAGGGTGGCAGGGCTGGAGCTGGTCGGGATCTGTGACCGAAGTGAGCGGAGGCTGGCGGCTGCGCTGGGGGAAGTGCCCGGCACCAAGACTGTCACCGAGCTTGAGGAGCTCCTAGCCCTTCCCGCGATGGATGTTGTCGTCATCTCCACCCCGCCCAACACGCATGGCCCGCTGGGACTGCGAGCGCTCGAGGCAGGAAAGCACGTGGTGATAGAGAAGCCCTTCTGCCTGTCGGGAGCAGAGGCCGATCGCATGTTGGCGGCGGCGGAGCGCGCTGGAGCCACTCTCACGGTCTACCAGAATCGGCGCTGGGACCCGGACTATCTGGCCCTGCGGCGGTTGGTCAGCGAGGGCGCTGTTGGCGACATTTTCCATCTTGAGGCGTTTGTCGGAGGCTTCAATCACCCATGCCACTTCTGGCATTCCGACGCCGCGATCAGCGGTGGGGTCATCTACGACTGGGGATCGCACTACCTGGACTGGATTCTGGAATTGCTTCCGTCATCGGTCGTGCGCGTCTCCGCGAGTCGCCAGAACCGGGTGTGGCACGACGTCACCAATGACGATCACTTTGATCTGAGATTGACCTTTGACGACGGTGCGGAGGCCCAGTTCATCCACTCCGACATCGCCGCGGCGCGGAAGCCCAAGTGGTACATCCTGGGGACCCGCGGCGCAGTGGTGGGGAACTGGAGAGAGGCCTCCTTCTCCACCCGCCGGCCCAACGGGGTCTTTGAGGAGCAGCTTCCGGTCGCTGATCTGCAATGCGAGCTTCACCTGCTGCGGCCCGCCGGACGGGGGCAGAGCCATGACGAGCGGATCGTCCTCCCCGCGCCTCCACCGGAGGCCTTCTACCGCAATCTCGCGGGCCACCTCCTCGCCGACGAGCCACTGGCTGTCGCCCCTGAGTCCGCTCGCCGCAACATTGCGGTCATGGAGGCAGCGACCGAGTCGGCAGCGTCAGGCAGGCCCGTCGAGGTCAGGGTTTGAGCGACCCCCCGTTGCGCTGGGGCATCCTGGGAGCAGCCAGAATAGCCCGCCAGGCGGTGGTTCCCGCGATCAGGGCGGCGGGTGGCCAGGTCGCGGTCCTCGGCAGTCGTGACCGATCGCGCGGGCTGGCCATGGCCGCAGAATTGGGAATTCCCACGGTGGTCGAGGGGTACGAGTCGGTTCTCGAGAGCGCCCTGGATTGCGTTTACATCGCCCTGCCTAACTCCCTTCATTGGGAGTGGACGCTGGCGGCCCTCAATCGCGGACTGCACGTTCTTTGCGAAAAGCCGCTGGCGCTGACCCCCCGCCAAGCTGCCGAGATGGGAGCGGTGGCACGAGGACGGAGGCTGGTGCTGGCGGAGGCGGTGATGTATCGGTACCACCCCAGGTGGGCAAGGCTCATCGCGATGGTTCGCGGTGGTGCCCTCGGTCAGGTTCGACAGATCTCGGGAACCTTCGCGTTCACCCTTCGCCCGCCGCCTGACATTCGCTGGGACCCCGCCCTGGGGGGCGGGGCGCTACTGGACGTGGGCTCCTATTTGGTCAACGCCGCGCGCTGGATCAGCGGGCAGGAGCCGGACCGCGTCGCGGCGCTCGGGGTGCTTCGACATGGCGTGGATGAGGCGGCCGACGTGGTCCTACAGTTCTTGGGGACGGACCAAGTTGCGCCCACCATGGCGGCCCTCAGCTGTGGATTTGGGACGGCAGAGTCACAGTGGCTCAGGGTAGAAGGCACCGTGGGATCCGTCCTTCTCGAGCGGCCGTTCACCGCCTGGCATCGCGATGCTCTTCCCATCCTTTGGGAGTCCGGGTCAAGTCGCTTCGAACAGGTCCCCTGCCCTGCTGGCGATCCCTATGAAGCGATGGTGCGAGCCTTTGAGGTGTCGGTCCGCGAAGGTGCTCCCACAGCGACTGGACCCGACGATGGAGCGGCGAATCTGGCCGTCCTTGAGGCCTGTCTCAAGAGTCTCAAGACAGGGCGACTCGAGCCGGTCGTTGACTTCCGAGGCTAATCCGGCAGCTCGAGCGCACCATCACCAAGGTCACTAGGCCAGGGGAGGGTCCATGTGGCTTGAGCTCTCGAACGCAGCTGCTGTTGAGAGCGGGAGAGCCGGCGGTCTTGGGCCAGGAGACTTGGACCAGGCTCCCGGGCAGCGCCCCGGAAATGGTGGCCCGAAGAACGCCGGTTGAGAGCTGGAAGGACATCGAGGTCAATCGGCCCGGGGCGCTGCGAATGAACGGCTGAGACAGAACGTGCAACCATGGGGCATCGACGGGGCCGCCGTTCTGCCTCACTCCCCAGCCTTCAGAGTCATCCCACTCCCACCATGCCCACCCCGCCAGGTGGGTATTGGATAGGGCGATCTCATCCTCGGCCCACTGCGTAGCCAGCGGCTGGGTGCGATTGATGCCGACCTCTCCAACCCAATAGGGAGCTGGCAGCTGTCGCGCCTCTCCGAGGGCCTGGTTCCACTCATCTTTCAACGGTGCGGCGCTCCCCTTGAACGGGCTTCCCAGGAGGCTGCCGGCGTACAGATGGGTGGAGTACACAAGGTCCGCAGCGTGAAGCGGGGTGATGGCGGTGGGGTATTCGCCGAAGAGGTCGCCTTCAACGATGAACAGGTGATTGGGGTCTACTGCGGAGAGGGTCTTGATCCCGGTGGCGTAGAAGGGCCACAGTAGTCTGGTGGCGAAGATACCTGGTGGGATGGGAAGGGGGTGCGGCTCGTTGTAAAGGTCGTAGCCCGCCAAGTTCGAGTTGCCGCGGAAGCGCTGGGCCACGAAGGCCCACGCCTGCCAGTAAAGCGCCTGCCAGTTGGGATAGAGCCAGAAATAGGCGAGAGCTGCGTTGACGGCTGGTGATAGATGGCGCTGCCACGCGGCTGGCAGACCGGGCAGGTGCAGATTGGGGATTCCTGGTACGCGGAGCCAGGCGGGAGCCCCGCTGCCACCGAATCCAACGCCGAAGTCCTCCGTGTGCATGTCCAGGACGGCGTAGAGGTGGTGGGCGGCGCAGACCGAGACCATAGCAGAGATCTCATCCAAGTAGGTTGTGCTGAAATGGCCCGGCTGCGGCTCTAGTAGGGACCACGAGATCGGAATCCGGACCACGTCGAATCCCTCTGCCTCCATGAGCAGAGCGTCGGCGTTGGAGAGGGCAGGAGGCAGGGGATTGGCCCCGGTCTCCAGCAGGGCAGCATCATTGAAGCCGCGGAGGATCACCGTCTGGCCCTGGGAGTTGGTGATGAGGCCGGAGCTGACTTCTAACCACGGCAGGCCGGACGCCGGTGGCCGGTCCGGGGTCACCAGCACCGCCAGCGCCCTTGTGGGTAGGACTGTCAGCGCCGTCACGCCGAGAATAGTCGCCAAGAGACACGCGGGGACCGCCAGTCGGCCGCCGCGCTCTATTGGAGCAGGCAGCTGCCGCCGCGCCATTTCCGACTTGAGGAGTAGTCTCCGTCGAGAATCTCCCCGAGGATGCTAGCCCTGGTTTGGGCAGTCACTCTGATCCCACTCCTGTGTGCGGACCGCCCTGGAAGGCTATCACGCCATCCAGAAAGCGGCCGGTGTGGGCGTCCACCAGCACCAAGTACAGATCGATCTGCCCTGGAGCGGGCAGGTTTCCTGAGGCGTCGGGATTGGCTTGGAGTAGCACCACCCAGCACAGGCGAGGTTGCGCACCGAGGCTGCTTCCGGCTGCCGTGACCTCGGCGAGAACTACCTGCTCCACGCGGTCCTGGCGACCTTGGCGTTGTGCGACTGCCACCGCCTGGCCCCTTCGAATCGCTGCGGTTCCAGCTGGTTCGTTGAGAGTCAAACCGCTTCCCTGCATCACTGCCACTGTCTCGGGGAGGAGCCCCAGCCCATTGGGCTGGGGGGATGGCGCCATCGCCAACAGTGAGAGAACTGCGATCAGGATGGCCGCGAGTGCGAACAGGACGCCGGAGGCGGTGCGAGACGGTTGCTGAGAGGAGCGCGAAGCTGACATATTGCAGGACCATGATCGCGATTGCGCGGTGGGCTCAGGGCGCCCCAACTCGACGGTAGTTTCGAGCTTGGTCGGCTGCGGTAGGGTAGGGGTAGCGGGCGGGCCGCGACAGCGCAGCCCCCGACTGTCCAAAACGGAGGTTTCGAGAGTTCATGGCCAAGACCGTTGGAATCGACCTGGGTACTACCAACTCGGTGGTCGCTGTGATGGAGGCCGGGGAGCCGGTCGTAATTCCCAACACTGAGGGTGGGCGGACCACTCCTTCTGTGGTGGCGTTCTCCAAAGGGGGGGAACGGCTGGTCGGCCAGTTGGCGCGTCGCCAGGCCGCCGTCAACCCCGAGAACACTGTCTACTCGATCAAGCGCTTCATGGGGAGGCTCTTCAACGAAGTCGAGGGCGAGCGCAAAATCGTTCCCTACCAGGTCATGTCGGGCAAGGACGGACGCGCGGAGGTAGATGTCGACGGCACCAACTACACCCCCGAGCAGATCTCGGCCATGATCTTGCAGAAGCTCAAGGCGGACGCGGAGGCCTACCTCGGCGAGAAGGTAACCGACGCCGTGATCACGGTGCCCGCCTACTTCAACGACGCCCAGCGCCAGGCGACCAAGAACGCCGGGCAGATCGCTGGCCTCAACGTCCTGCGGATCATCAACGAGCCGACGGCCGCGGCCCTGGCTTATGGGCTCGACCGGAAGGAGTCGGAGAAGATCTTGGTTTTTGACTTGGGAGGTGGCACCTTCGACGTCTCCATCCTGGAGGTGGGAGAGGGCGTCTTCGAAGTCAAGTCGACCAATGGAGACACGCATCTCGGCGGTGATGACTATGACCGTCGGATCGTCGATTGGATGGCGGAGGAGTTCAAGCGAGACCAGGGGATTGACCTGAAGTCCGATCGGCAAGCGCTGCAACGGCTGACGGAGGCGGCGGAGAAGGCGAAGATCGAGCTCTCCCAGCTGGTCGAGACCCAGATCAACCTGCCATTCGTGACAGCTGATCAGAACGGCCCTAAGCATCTGGATCTGAAATTCTCAAGAGCCAAGTTCGAGCAGCTGACAGCCGACCTCACTGACCGTTGCAAGGGTCCTTTCGAGAACGCCTTGAAGGACGCCCACATGAAGATCGAGGAACTCGATGAGGTCATTCTGGTCGGTGGCTCGACCCGGATGCCGGTGATCCAAGAGCTCGTCAAGGGGATGACGGGCAAGGACGCCCACCGAGGGGTGAACCCCGACGAGGTGGTCGCTGTCGGAGCGGCGATCCAGGGCGGTGTCCTCAAGGGCGAGGTCAAGGACGTCCTGTTGTTGGACGTGACCCCGCTGTCGCTGGGGATCATGACCGAAGGCGAGGTGAACACCAAGCTGATCGAGCGCAACAGCACCATTCCCACGAGCAAGAGCCAGGTCTTCTCGACCGCGGCCGACAGTCAGTCATCCGTTGAGATCGTGGTGCTTCAGGGCGAGCGTCCGATGGCCCGCGACAACCGGACTTTGGGGCGGTTCATGCTCGACGGGATCCCGCCTGCGCCGCGCGGTCTGCCCCAGATTGAGGTGACCTTCGACATCGACGCGAACGGCATCCTTAACGTGACCGCGAAGGATCGGGGCACGGGCCGGGTACAGAAGGTGACCATCACTGGGTCCACCACCCTCCAGAAGGAGGAGGTGGAGCGCATGGTCAAGGAGGCGGAAGCCAATGCCGAGGACGACCGTCGCAAGGCCGAGGACATCGCCTTGCGCAATCGCTGCGACTCGTTGGTGTACAACTCCGAAAAGACCTTGCGCGAGCATGGCGACAAGGTCCCGGCCGAGCTGAAGGATGAGATCAACCAGAAGATCGAGGCGCTTAAGGCGGCGGTGGCTGCCCAGAACAGCGTCGACATGCAGAGCCGTGAGCACGACCTGTCCGAGGCCATCCAGAAAGTTGGCGAAGCTCTCTACGCCCAGGCTTCGCCAGGCGACGAACCCGAGGATGGACACCCAGGAGAGGACATCCCGCCAGCAGCTGGCTCTACCGATGGGGCGGCGGGAGCCGACGGCGATGTCGTCGACGCCGAATTCAAGGAAGTGTGAGCAAAAGCCGGCCGGCTGCTCGGCTCCTAGCCGGTGCGGCCGCCCTGGCTGCTGTTGGCTCCATCCCTGTGGTCCTGCGGGAGCTGCGCCGCTCATCTGTGGGCCCATCCGAACAGGAGGTTGAGTCTGTCATTGATCGTGGGCTGGGTCGGTTCGGCGTTCATGGGCAGCACACCTATGTGGGGACGTCCCAAGGACGAGTCCACCTGCTGGTGGCCGGTGGGGGTGCGCACACGGTCATGCTCCTGCCCGGCCTGGGGGCCAGCGCAGGCAGCTACCCTGGTCTCATCGCCAACCTCGCCAGGAATCGCCGGGTGGTTGCCCTCGACCTGCCTGGTACAGGGCTGAGCGATCCCATTCAGTTCACCGGTCATCCTCGGCCCGCCTGGACGCAGTTGATCCGAGAGGTTGGGGATCAGCTGGGGCTCGCGAGCTTCCATCTCTGTGGGCACTCTCTGGGTGGGCTGGCTGCCGGGGCTTTTGCGGTGGACAGCCCGGATCGGGTCTCTGCGCTGGTGCTGTTGGCACCGGTTGGGCTGGCAGCCAAGCCTCCGCTAATGTGGCGAGCCGCGCTGTTACCCGGCCTGGCCGATGTGGTGTTCAGCCTAGATCTCCTGATGATGGGAAGACAATCAGCGCGGGGTGCATCCGACGTTCGCGGTCTTCCGCGGGGTCCGGTCGAGGTCGGGCCGGATGCTGACGGGTATCGGTTTCTGGTCACTCGGCGCTTCACGACGGGCTTCGACCTGATGGCATTCAAGCGCCTGCTCGACCTCTCTGGCTTCCGGGCGGACTCGTTCCTGCTGCCGGCGCTTGGGCTGATGTCGGGAAGGGCGATGGTGGTCTTCGGCGACCACGACACCAAGGTGCCGGTCGCCCCAGCGCAGCTTCAGCTGCAGCACTACCCTGGCTTAGAGCTGCGCGTGGTGGCGGGGTGGACGCACCTGTTCCCGTTCGTCAAGCCGTTTGAGACAGCGGAGTTGGTAGACGGATGGCTCACCGACTGCGAACAGCGAATGGCCCCCCGGAACTGAGTTAGCGGTTGTGGCCGGGCCCGTCTGGTGAGGCGCTTCCGGAGTTCGGCTGCGCCATGCTGGCGGTCGGTGGCCAGCGCCCGACGCCGAGATTGAAGCGATTCTCAATGGTTGGCTAGGTGACCTGGGCGTCTCTGGGGTGCATCACTTCTTCAAAACCGGTGTGGGGCGAATTCATGCGCTTGAAGTAGGAGTTAGGGAGCGCCTGAGGGGACCCCGACAGTCGGTCCAGATCACCGCCAGCTGGACCCACCTCCGCAGCCCAAGCTTCGTGGACCCCTGTCAGCGGGCCCGCCACCCACTTCCCGTCCTCCCCGTTACGTGCGGGGTGCGCGGACCTTGAATTCGGCACAGGCTGGATCCCGCAACGTCGCCCGAACCCCAAAGGGCGTGTCGTCCGGACCCGTCACCACCGTCCCTCCGAGGGCACCCACCTTCTCTAGGGTGGCGGCGACGTCGCGGACATGCCAGTACACCGACCACCTGCCGCCGACACCCGGCGGGAGGAACTGTGATGCGTCCATGACGCCAGACAGATCCGAGTCTCCGGATGCGGAGCGCAGCGTGGTGGAGGTGATCTGATGCTCCCCAGCCGTCGAGGCCGTCACGACGCCGAGCACCGCTCGGTAAAAGTCGACGGCGCGACCGTGATCTCGCGTCTGGAGTTCGAACCAGCTGGGCGCTCCCGGTTCGTCCAACGCAGTGAAACCCGGGAAGGTCCCCGGTTGCCAAAGGCCGAAGTTCGCCCCGGTGGGGTCTAGAAGGACTGCCTGCACACCGAGGTCCGCAACGGGCATCGCGGGGCTCAGAAGCGTGGCGCCGGCTCGCTCAGCGGCGGCGATGGTCGCGGTCACGTCCGCACAGGCGAAGTAGACGCTCCAGTTGTCCGTGGCTTTGCTGTCGCCCATGTCGCCCATGGCGCCGGCGATGGGCACGCCACCCCGCGTGAACATGAAGTAGCCCCCAAACTCCGGGCTCGGATCCTGTGGCTCCCACCCGAACAGGCCCGCATAGAACCGCCGACTTCCTTCGACGTCCGAGGTCCAGAGATCCACCCAGCAAGGGGCTCCAAGCGGGGGGTTGCTTCGCGTGGTCATGGCCAACTCCTGTGAGCGAGCGCCAGCTTCCGGGAACTCCGGCGGCGCGTCCCCGTCAGCTTCTTGGGGCGACGATGGTACGTCACACTCCCGTGGAAGGCAAGCGAGAGTTCTCCCGGGCTACGACCCCAGGCGGCGCAGAAGTCGTCGGCGCCGGCCAAGACCTCCGTCGTTAGCGCCTCTGCCCCGGGACCTGAGGCGCGTCGGGCGGAAAGGGTCCGCAACAGTGACTAGAGCTGCTAAGCGAGCCTGAGTGATATGTGACACGTGGTGGCATGGCATTGTTGCGACTCAAGGCGGCGGCGGAGGTGCTGGGGGTGCACCCGGTGACGTTGAGGCGTTGGGCTGACGAGGGCCCGGTGCCGGTGGTACGCCCGGGCCGGGAACGGAGGTTCCGTACCGAGGAGCTGGAGCGGTTCTTGAGCCAGGCGCCAAAGGACATACCTCCGTCCACTGGAAATGGCAGGCGTCTGCCCGAGGTGGCGTCGCGGGCTCGTGCACTCATCCCGCTGCAGCCTTGGTTGGGCGAATCTGGGGCAGGGTATATCCAGAGTGAGCGAAGCAGTCGCTCTGGAGGATGACATGCGTCTCGACAAATTCACTCAGCGCAGCCAGGAAGCCCTTGAAGAGGCCACCCAGTTGGCCACACGCTACCAGCACCCGGAAATAGATCCAGAACATCTTCTGCTCGCGCTTTTGGAGCAGCCCGACGGAACGGTGAGGCCCCTCCTGCGCCAGACCGAGGTTGACCCCGACCAGGTACGTGCGAGGTTGACGGCAGATTTAGAGTCGAGGCCGCGACAGGAGGGCGCCGCTCCCTTGCCCTCCAGAACCCTGGAGCAGCTCTTGCGCCAGGCGTGGGAGGAGATGGAGCGGACGCAGGATGAGTACTGCAGCACTGAGCACCTTCTGCTGGCGCTCGCGTCCCGCAGCGGTGGTCCTGCCGCGGGAATCTTGAAGAGTGCCGGGGCCAGCCGAGAGCGGCTCCTAGCTGCGCTCTCGGCTCTGCGCCAGGGGCAACGGGTGACGGACCCAAACCCGGAGACGAAGTTCCAGGTTCTCGACCGTTATGCGGTTGACCTCACTCAGAGAGCACGAGAAGGCAAGCTGGACCCGGTGATCGGCAGGGACGAGGAGATCCGGCGGACCATGCAGGTGCTGGCGCGGCGGACCAAGAACAACCCCCTTTTGATTGGGGATCCAGGCGTGGGCAAGACGGCCATAGCCGAGGGCTTGGCGCAGCGCATTGCCAGCGGCGACGTTCCCGAGACCTTGAAGAATCGGCGCCTGGTTGCACTTGATCTCGGGATGCTGGTCGCCGGCACCAAGTTCAGGGGTGAATTCGAAGACCGGTTGAAAGCACTGCTGAAGGAGGTCACAGCATCTGATGGCCGAGTCATCCTGTTCATAGACGAACTGCATACCCTCATCGGGGCAGGGGCGGCCGAGGGCTCGATGGACGCCAGCAACATGCTCAAGCCGGCGCTCGCCCGAGGGGAGCTGCGGGCGATCGGGGCCACCACCTTCGATGAGTACCGCAAGCACATAGAGAAGGACCCCGCCCTGGAGCGGCGGTTCCAGCCGGTCTATGTAGGCGAGCCGTCAGTGGAGGACACGATCAGCGTCCTCCGAGGGCTCAAAGAGCGGTATGAGGTTCATCACGGTGTTCGCATCAAGGATGCGGCGCTGGTGTCTGCGGCAGTGCTTTCTTCACGCTACATTTCGGGAAGATTTCTACCCGACAAAGCGATTGACCTAGTTGATGAGGCGGCGGCCCGACTGCGCATGGAGATCGACTCGATGCCGGTCGAGCTGGACACCGTGGAAAGGGAGGTGCGCCAGCTCGAGATTGAGCGTGAGGCACTTCGCAAGGAGACGGACCACGCCTCAAAGGAGAGGCTGCAGTCGCTGGAGCGCGAGCTGGCAGACCTGCAGGAGCAGGCGGTGGGTCTGCGCCAGCGTTGGGAGCAGGAGAAGGGTCAGATAGCCGGCATTCGCCAGATCAAAGAGGAGATCGAGCGGACAACATTTGAAGCGGAGCGGGCGGAGAGAATGGCGGACTTCGGGAAGGCCGCCGAGCTTAGATATGGGCGGCTAAGCGAACTCCGGCGCCAGTTGGAAGGCCAACAACAGGTGCTCGGCCACAGCGGCGACGGGACCCCCCTGCTGAAGGAGGAAGTGGGGGAGGAGGACATCGCAGAGGTGGTGTCGCGGTGGACCGGTATCCCTGTGCAGCGGATGTTGGAAGGCGAACTCCACAAGCTAGTGGCGATGGAGTCGCGGCTGCACGAGCGGGTGGTGGGGCAGGATGAGGCCATAACTGCGGTCGCCAGTGCCGTCCGGCTGGCGCGAGCGGGGCTCAACGATCCCCGCAGACCGATGGGATCCTTCATCTTTCTTGGACCCACCGGCGTCGGCAAGACTGAGGTGGCGAGAGCGTTGGCCGACTTCCTGTTCGACAGCGAGGACGCGATGGTTCGCCTCGACATGAGCGAGTACATGGAGAAGCACTCAGTAGCTCGCCTAGTCGGGGCGCCGCCGGGCTATGTAGGTTATGAGGAAGGGGGGTATCTCACCGAGGCGGTGAGGCGTCGGCCGTATGCCGTCGTGCTCCTCGATGAGATTGAAAAGGCTCATCCGGATGTCTTCAACATCTTATTGCAGCTCTTGGACGATGGCAGGTTGACCGACGGCAAGGGGCGCACGGTCGACTTCCGCAACTGCGTTGTCATCATGACCAGCAATCTGGGTAGCCCCACGATTGCCTCACTGCCGGACCACCCCAGCCCGGCCGCCGAACAGGCGGCTCGGGAGCAGGTGATGGCTGAGGTGCGCCATCACTTCCGTCCAGAGTTCCTCAACAGAGTCGATGACATCATCCTGTTCCACCGTTTGGACCTGGTCCAGATAGAGCGGATAGTTGCGGTGCAGCTCCAGCAGTTGGAAGAGAGACTGGAAGCTCGCCGATTGGCGCTGCGCGTCATGCCCGCGGCCGTGCGATGCCTGGCTGAGCAGGGTTACGATCCCGTTTACGGCGCTCGGCCACTACGTCGGGTAATCCAGCGCCAGCTGGGTGACAGGATCGCCTTGGGGGTTCTGGATGGTTCATACCGCGATGGCGACACCTTGGTGGTCAGTTCAGTCGACGATCGCCTGGTGATTGAACGCAAGAATGCTGGGACGGAGGTGGCGGGGAAGCAGGAGAGTCCTCCGGAGCTGGTCGACTCGACCCAGGACGAGGTGGTAGATGTGAAAGCGGAGGTCCTCTAGGAACCAGTCGGCGGCTCTACCAGGCCGCCTCGGTCCTCTGGGAGGCTAGTCGCAGTGCGTCCAAAACGGCCTCGGTTCGAGAGGCCAGCCCAGGGGACACCCGGATGGATTCGAGGCGCTTACCAGCCATGACGAGCTCGCATTGAGTCGCCACGAGGTGCAACTTCACACTTGGCTTGGCGGTATACCCAGTCAGACCCTCGCCCGCCTGGGCCCGCAGCGCCCGGGGCGAAAGCTCCCCAGCTCCGACCTGGAAGCCAACGGCGGTCGGTCGCAGCCGGAACTGGTATGCGCGCCGCCCGGCTCGAGCGCACGCCTCGCAGCGCCCGTGGGGCTCATCGGGCATCTCCGCGCGCTTCAGGCACACCCGGCACATCACGGCCAGTGTAGGCCAGGCGAGTCTGCGCCAACAAGAGATCGGTGGTGGGGCAGCGCTCGTCGCTGACGACGGACCGCCGCTCAGCGGTCTGGTACAACCAGGGTGTGTGGAGTGGACCGGTGAGGGCGGAAGGTGGTGGGGCTCGTCCTGGTCACCCCAAGAGCGGTCCACGAGGAGCTACCTCTAGACGGAGAGCAGCGCAAAGGCAACTCCTGAGTGGGTTGGGCCTCCTCGGGTTGGCAGCCATCCTCGGAGTTGGTCTGTCCGGCCACCCTGATTGGTTCGACATCTGGGGATTGCTGCTGATCCGAGTCTCCCCCCAGTCCAGCGCCTACCATTTTCTGGTTTCCCTGGGATCGCCGCCGGTGCTTCTCGTCGGGATCATCGGTGCTGCCGTGCTCGCCCTGCGCCGCGACCGCCGCCGAGCGCTCGCCTGCGTCCTTGGCCCGGCGCTGGCCATTCTGGTCACCGATCAGATCGCGAAACCGCTGGTCGACCGGCAGCTGGTGATCGGGCACCCCTCCTTCCCCTCCGGGACCTTGGCGGCAGTGTCGGCCGTGGCTACGGCGGTGGTGTTGGCCCTACCGCCAAGCGCTAGGGTCTTGGCGGTGTTATGCGGCGCTCTTGCGGAGCTACTGGTCGGTGCTGCTGTGATCGGACTTGGTTGGCACTACCCGACCGATGTGGTTGGAGGGGTTCTGGTGGGAACAGGATGCGTCCTGCTCGTCGATGCGCTGGCCCATGTGCCCAGACGGCCCAGAAGACCTATTCCCGGGGTTGCGGCCGAAGTTCGAACGCTGCGGAGGTGAGCGGCCTTTAGCGGGACTCCGCCCGAACTGATCCTGGGGGCTCAGTCTGCCGCTGCGATCGGTTTCGGTGTGCACCGAAGAGGCATTTGACCAGACCGGCGGTACCCAAGGCCGAAAGCGGTCAGACTCCCTATTGGGCGCGGCCAGCTATCTGGCGCCGACACCTGTCCCGCGTCAGTGGTTCAGGATAGGGGGAGCGGACCGGCGGTGTTGGTGGCGGCGCAGCTGCACTCTATTCCAGAACTGCCGCGAGATCGGAGAGAGCGGCCACGATGGCTTGGCGCTTGGATGGGGCCATCGCTGCCAGTCGATCCTCCAAAATCGCGGCACGGGCTCGCCTCAGACGCCGCAGTAGCCGTAGCCCGGAGGGGGTGACTTCGACCAGCGCTGCCCGGCGGTCCTGAGGGTCAGGCTGGCGTTTTACCAGTTCCTCCACCTCGAGTCGTTGGAGCTTAGGGGTGATGGTGGAGTTATCTACTCCAAAGGAGGTCGCTAGGTCCGACGGATGGCAGGGCCCACAGCTGGCGATGCGGACCAGCAGCCAGACATGGGACAGCGGCAGGGAAGATTGGGCATCGCGCATGACCGCCGTCTGCACGTCGTGCCGAGTCGCCCAGCGGACCAGATAGGTGAGCGAGTCCTCAAGTCGCCTGCCCGAGTCCGACAAGGACGCCTCGACGCCGAGCGGCTGGCTCAAGGGGACGCCCCTGCTTCGCTTTCCAGGAGGCCCTCGGTCACCGCTGTGGGTCTCTGAACTGTACCCTGGCCGCAGTCTGGTCCATCGCTTGGCCGGAGCCGAGTTGGGGACGAGCGGCCGCCGCTGGGACAGCGCCCCGGGCTAGGACTTTCGGCTCCTCGTGGATGTACTTTCCCCCTCGCAGCAGACTGGCAACGCCAGCGAGAACACAGGCAGCGATCGCGAAGTCAAAGGCGGCTCGGAGACCCGTCATGAACGGAGGTGAGATCAGCTGTGGGAAGAAGGCCCGGCCCGTCAGATAGGCGGCTTTGGCGGGGGTAAGGTGGGGGAGCACCGGACCCAGCAAGGTCCCGACAGGGTTGTAGCCCAGGAATGCGGCAAAGAGGCTGCCAACAGCCGGTAGGTGTGCCACCTTCTCCGCATACACGGTGGGTACTCCCTGGGCCACGAGCCCGTGATAGAGCGTGTGAGGGAGGCTTGCAGACAGCCCGACGATGATCAAAGTGAAGAAGATTCCGATCGACAGCACCATGGCGGAGTTCTGGAAGGTCGCCGCCATGCCCGCTCCGGCGCCGCGCTGGTCGGGGGGCAGGCTGTTCATGATCCCCGCCTGGTTCGGAGATGCGAAAAGGCCGCTGGACAGTCCGTAGGCGAAGAGCAGAGTGGCGAAGAGGACGTAGTTGAAGTCCGCGGGAAGTAGCTGAAATATGCCGAAGATGACCGCCGACCCGAACACCCCTACGGTGGCGAAGAGACGGGACCCATAGCGGTCGGAGAGAATCCCAGCCAGCGGTCCGGCGACCAAGAACCCCACCGTGAGCGGCAGGAGGTAGATCCCTGCCCAAAGTGGGGTCTCGCTGAAGCTGTAGCCATGCCGAGGCAGCCAGATGCCCTGCAGCCAGATGATCAAGATGAACATCAGGCCCCCGCGGGCCAGTGATGCGAATAGGCCAGCGGCGTTGCCAGCGGCGAAGGCGCGGATCCGAAACAGGGGTATCCGGAACATCGGCTGGTCGACTTTGGTCTCGATCCAGGTGAAGACCGCCAGGCCGAGCACCCCTCCGATCAGGGCCCCGAGCACCCAGGGGTTGGTCCAACCCATGGTGTCCTTGCCATAGGGCAAGATCCCATAGGTGATACCGACCAAGACCGAGACCAGTCCGGCGGCGAAGAAGAGGTTTCCCCACCAGTCGATGGTCGAGGGCTGTCGCAGCCCAGTGTCATGGAGCTTGAGGTAGGCCCAAACGGTCCCAAACAGGCCAAATGGGACGGAGACCAGGAACACCAGGTGCCAGGAGACCGGCCCCAGGACCCCCCCCAGCACCAGGCCGATGAACGATCCCGCGATCGCCGCCACCATGTTGGTGCCGAGCGCAAGTCCGCGTTGATTGCTGGGAAAGGCATCGGTCAGGATCGCGGATGAGTTGGCCCAAAGGAACGCTCCTCCCACGCCCTGCAGGATGCGCATGACTATCAGGTACAGTGCTGCTCCTGATCCGGTCCCCCAAGTGATCGAGAGCAGGATCGAAAAGATGGTGAAGATGGCGAAGCCGAGGTTGTACATGCGCACCCGGCCGTACATGTCACCGATCCGGCCCAGGCTGACCACGAGGACGGCAGTAACCACCATGTAGCCCATCAAGAGCCAGAGGAAGTAGGGGGTGTTCCCGGGTGTGAGAGGGTTGAGCTTGATTCCCCTGAAGATGTCGGGAAGGGCGATCAACACAATTGAGGAGTTGATGGTAGCCATCAGGATCCCGAGGGTGGTGTTGGAGAGCGCGATCCATTTGTAGTGGGGCCCCAGCGGGCGCCCCGTCGCGCTCACCAATCCCGCCGCCGCAGTTCCCTGACGCATGGTTGACCACCTCCCAAATCGCAAGTAGTTGGTTGGTACATACTAACCAAGCTGAGTACCGCATCTAGGCTCTCCAACCTGGATTGGCGCCGATACTCGGGCGCATCTGAGGTCGGGGCGGCGACTGCAGGCGACTCCAGCTGCCCTGGGACGCTAAGGCCCTCGTTGGCGCGCGGTGATGAAGGTCTGCCATTCCGGAAAGGCTCAGACCTAGGAATCCTCCTCGGAGCAGGTGGAAGTGGCCGCGTAGCCATCTGGGGAGCCATGGGGACGCGTTTGTCGGTGCCCGGCTACCAGTACAGAGGGCGCGGATTTGGCCTGAACAGAATATCCTGGCGGCAGGATGGAAGAGCTGCAGGTACCCCGCAAAGGATGGCGCCGGCACCAACGCCTCCTCATCGGAGGTTTGGCGGCAGTGCTGCTGCTGGGCGGCGGGACGACCGGAGTCGTGATGGCGTCGAAGCCCGCGCCGCCGGTCGTGCCACACGCCGCCATATCGATCCCCGGAGATTCGGCTGCGGTTGCGCCCGCGGCGGTGATTGGGGTCCAGTTGAAACATGCGCGGCTGATCAAGGTCTCTGTTCTAACCTCTGGCGGCAAAACGCTTGCAGGGCACCTGACCCCGGTCGGCTGGCAGTCGGATCAGCCGATGCCGTGGGCCACGAAGATTGTGATGACCGTGACGGCGAGAGGAGGTAGCCCCCGAAAAACCGTCGTCCAGACGGCTGCGTGGACCACTGCCATCCAGCCGCTGCCGACCGAGTCGATTGGGTTGACCATCTCCCCTGGGAACGGTGAGCAGGTCGGGATGGGCGCCGCCTGGGTTATCCAGTTCTCCCAGCCCATACCAGCCGCGGATCAGCAGGCGGTGCTGCGGCATCTCACGACCCAGGAGTCGATCGCCGACCCGGTCGGGTGGCACTGGTGGTCGTCCACTGAGGTGGATGGCCGTCCGGAGCAGTTCTGGCCAATTGGCGAGCAGGCGAGCCTGACGGTGAACCTGGATGGGTTGGTCATCAACGGCTACCGGCTGGAAGGTACCACCGCCAACCGCCAGTTCCTGGTCATAAATCAGCACCTGACGAAGGTCAGCGCCGTCACCCATCAGGAGCAGATTTACAACGGGACCCAGCTGATCAATACCTTTCCGGTCAGCCTCGGCCGCGCAGGTTTTCCCACGATCTCGGGCACTTTGGTCGTCCTCTTCAAGACTCCGGTCGTATTCATGAACTCCGCCACCATCGGCTACCCTGGACTTTACGCTCAGAATGTTTACGAAGATGTAGCGATAAGCACCGACGGTTACTATATTCACTCTGCCAATTGGGACATCTACGATCACGGCGTGGCCAACGTTTCTCACGGTTGCGTAGAGCAGAATCCCAACGATGCGACGTGGTTCTACAATTGGTCGGTGCCGGGCGACGTGGTCGAGATTTCCGGTACGACCCTGCAGGCCAGTGAGGCGGACGGGGAGGGGGACTGGAACATACCCTGGACCGCCTTTCAGACCGCCTGAGCGGTGGTCCGTCCGCAGGGAGCCGCTGCCCCTGGGGAGTGGCCGGCCGGTCCGAGCAGTCGGGGACTGAATCTAACGGCAAGACCATGCCCATGGTCGTAATGTTGGGATTCCTCTTGAGAACGCCACCGTCGCCACCGTGAGTTCGCCAGCGATTTGTCCGTCACGGCGCGTCTGTCTCGGACTCGTCACCGGTCTGGATTGTCATTGCCAGGACATTGTCGCCGGCGCCCCAGGGCGCTACTCCAGGCGTCCGCCCAGTGGCCCTGACTCAGAGCACGGACCACCACCCAAGGGCGCGCGACCTCGGCCGCTCCCGCTCAACTGTTAGGGTCCTGCGGCGTGTCGCTCAACCACTTCGGCGACATGCTGGTCGACAACGGCAGACCGGCTGCCCTATCCTGATGGCGCCTGAGCTGTTGGGGTCTACCAGTGCCGGAGCCCTGATCGCTGGCGGCGCTAGCCAGTACCGATGGTAACTCTAAGAGGCGATATAGATGCCAACTCCATTCTTCGGCTACCACATTTCGTCGTTCACCTTCCCCGGGGTGGCTGCAGCCGACCTGTTCGAGCATGTCGTCGGATTGGCAGTCGCAGCTGAGGACGCTGGGTTCGACATGGTCACGGTGATGGACCACTTCTACCAGATCGCCAACATCGGCCCGGAGACGGAGCCGATGTTGGAGGCCTATACGACCCTTGGGGCTCTTTCGCAGCGGACGCGCAGGGTCGCTCTCAGCGCGCTGGTCACCGGGGTCACCTACCGGAACCCGGCGCTGCTGGCCAAGCAGGTCACGACCTTGGACATACTGTCGGGCGGGCGCGCAATCCTCGGCCTGGGGGCCGCTTGGAACGAGGACGAGCATCACGGCTACGGGTTTGAGTTTCCGTCCGTTGGCAGGCGCCTGGACCGACTGGCCGAGGCGCTGCAAATCGCGCGCAAGCTGTTCACCGAGGAGAGGCCCAGCTTTTCCGGGAAGTACTACACCATCGACCGCGCGCTCAACGTGCCGAGGCCAGTCCAAGTGGGCGGTCCCAGGATCATGGTCGGTGGCGGTGGTGAACAGCGCACGCTGAGGCTGGTCGCGCGCTACGCGGACATCTCCAACTGGTTCGGTACGGCTGAGGACATGCGGCGCAAAGGTGATCTGCTGGAGCGGTACTGCGCTGAGGTTGATCGTGACCCGAGCGAGATTCTGCGGACTGCGATGGCCCCCCTGCTCTTGGTCACCAGCCGGCAGGAGGCGGATGAGCTTAGTCAGCGGATTCCCCCTGAGCGGCTCCGAAGTCTTGGGGCCCCGATGACGCCGGAGCAGGCCGCAGCGGCCCTGGGCCCCTACCTGGCGGTGGGGATCCGCGGGTTCACCTTCTCCAATGCGAATCTCCATAGTCCGGAGCTGATCGCTGCCGCCGGTGAACTCAAGGCCTTGTTGAGTTGAGTATTTAGCTCGGATGGGACCTTCGCTGCGGGAAGGTGGGACACTGGGACCCGTGGTTGCCGACTTCGAATTGGAACGTGGTTTTTCGGTGATGTTGGCGGCGAGCTTTCGTCCCCAGGTCCGAACACTTCCGCTGAAGCGGGAGGTGGCCGCCTTCGTGGATGACCTACTGGGGCTGCTGTTCCCGCAGCTGGCCGAGGAACCTGTGGGCACCGCCGACGAGATTGAGGCGCGGTTGCATCTGGTCCGCTGTGACCTTGCCAAGTTGCTGGGGCCGATCATTGAGGGACCGCGAGCCGAGGAGATTTCGCGCGCGTTCGCGCGCGAGCTGCCGAACCTACACTCTCGGATTGCGTTGGATGCGGACGCCATCGTGGCAGGTGACCCGGCCGCCGAGAGTCTGGACGAGGTGGTGGCGGCATATCCCGGCTTCCTGGCGATCGCCGCCCATCGTGTCGCCCATCAGATTCTTCAGCTCGGCGTGCCGGTGCTGCCCCGGCTGGTGTCCGAAGTGGCCCACACTCGGACTGGGATCGACATTCATCCCGGGGCGTCGATTGGCAATTCCTTTTGCATTGACCACGGGACTGGGATCGTGGTCGGCGAAACGGCTGTTATTGGCGACTTTGTGAAGATCTACCAGGGAGTGACTCTGGGGGCGCTGAGCGTTGCGAAGTCCGCGGCCGGCAGCAAGCGCCATCCCACGATCGAAGACAGGGTTGTCATCTACGCCAACGCGACCGTTTTGGGCGGCGACACTGTGGTGGGGCACGACAGTGTCGTTGGTGGCAACGTGTGGCTTACCAGCAGCGTGCCTCCGTATTCTCTCGTCTACCACGCCAGCCAGGTGCGGGTGAGAAGCGTCACTGAAGACCAGGAGCCCGTGGACTTCGTGATCTGACCAGCGTAATCATCAAGTTAGTAAGCGCGGAGGGACGCACCATGAGAGCCAACAGCATTCTCGAGACGATCGGCCGCACCCCGGTGGTGAGGGTTAACCACCTGTTCGACCCCCGGGTAGAGGTGTGGTTCAAGCAGGAGAGGGTGAACCCGGGTGGCAGCATCAAAGACCGCATCGCTCTGGCGATGATCGAGGACGCGGAAAGCCGTGGTATCTTGACCGCTGAATCCGTGATCGTCGAGCCGACCTCCGGAAACACCGGGATCGGACTTGCCCTGGTCGCGGCCGTCAAGGGATACCGGCTCATCCTGGTCATGCCCGAGTCGTTTTCGATTGAGCGGCGCAAGCTGATGGCCGCCTACGGCGCCCAGCTCGACCTCACTCCCCGGGAGCTGGGTATGAAGGGGGCGATCGCCAGGGCTCAGGAGCTAGTGGCAGAAACCGAAGGGGCGTGGATGCCGATGCAGTTCGACAATCTAGCCAACGTGGAGGTCCACCGCCGGACCACCGCCGCGGAGATCGCGGCGGACTTCCCCGACGGCTTGGACTACCTGGTCACCGGGGTGGGCACTGGGGGCCATATTACCGGGTGCGCCGAGGTCCTCAAGCAGCTGTGGCCGGCGCTCAAGGTCTATGCCGTGGAGCCCACCCTGTCGCCGGTCCTATCCGGGGGCCAGCCTGGTCCCCATCCAATTCAAGGTATTGGCGCTGGCTTCATTCCGGGTGTGATGAGGACCGAGCTTCTGGATGGAGTGCTGCAGGTCGCACCAGCTGACGCCTTCATGTTCACCAGACGCTCTGCGCTTGAGGAGGGGGTTCTGATGGGAGTGTCATCAGGCGCCTCCTTGGCGGCAGTCTCATCGCTGGTCCCCGAGATGGCAGACGGAGCTCGGGTGCTGACCTTCACCTATGACAGTGGCGAGAGGTATCTCTCGGTTGAAGCGCTGTTCGGCTGATGTCGCGATCGCGGCAGCCCACCGGGGCAACGAAGGGTTGCCCGATGTGGCGGCCCCGCGCCCTCGCAGCCGGGTTTCCGGTCGTCAGTCGGACTTGTGTGGGCCGCCAGGCCCGTGTAGGTGATCAACGTGTCGGCCCCGGTCAGTCGAGGCGGCCTGGCCCGGAAATGCCCCGTGCGGGTCGCTTCCCAGTAGGTGTGAGCGGACGTGCTGTAGATGACTCCGCATCGCCATCTGGGCCTTGGCGGGGTCGCGCTCCGTCAGCGCCTTCACCACGGCCCGATGGTCACTCCGATAGAGCTCGCGGCGCTCCTCGGTCGAGTTGCGGTGCTTGAGCCCGCCCCACACCGGTTGGGTCCTAGCGTCAGCGATCATCTCGCCAATCCGGATCAGAAAGCTGTTGTGTGTGGCAATGACCAAGCTACGGTGGAGCGCCGTGTCCCACGCCTCCCACTCGAGGTAGTCACTGGCGGAATCCCCTCCACGCAGGCACCGTTCCATCTCCGCAAAGTCGGCACCGGTCGCGGCCATGACCGCCAATGGCAGCATCTCAGGCTCGAATAACGCTCGGACCGTCATGATCTCGATGGGGCTGGTCTCCAACCCACCATCGGACTCTCGGGGGGCGTACCCGGAGGACGGCTTCATGAACGTCCCTCGGCCAACCTGGCGGACCAGGCGCCCTTCTGCCTCCATGTAGCCAAGAGCGCGTCTAACAGCGGTCCTGCCCACGCCAGTGATTTCGACCAGCTCGCGCTCGGTGGGTAGCCGCGAACCCGGACCCAACCCGCGCTCCGCGATGGCGCGCTCGATGGCGTCAGAGACGATTTCTACGCTTCCCAATCCAGACAGCATGGAGTTGCTTACGGATCCTACCACTGTAGTGGGGTCGATTGGTAGTCTTGGTTAGCGCCGAGAGACGATTGGTGTCGTCCCTGTGGGAAGCCGCTTGACAAGTGACCGGTGCCCCCTTAGGATGACCCCGATCATGACCAAACGGACCAAAGCCCTTAGTTGTAACCGATTGGTCGCATTGGTTCGGCAATGAAGATAGTCCGTTACCGCACCGATCGAGACGCTGCTCTCGGGGTTCTGCGGGAGGATGGTCGGTCCGTGACCGGTATAGACGCGGCGCTGGGAATTGAGACCGGAGGGGAGATCTGTCAGTTGCTGGATCAATGGCAGCCAGGATTCCGTGCGCGGCTCGAGGGCAACGACGCTGAAGAGGTTGTCCCGGCCGGGGAGCTGGAGCTTCTGGCGCCGTGCGCTCCACTTCGACGCAACGTGTTCTGCGTGGGGAAGAACTACCGGGAGCACGCTTTGGAGTTTGAGCGGAGCGGATTTGACGCCAGCGACTCCGGGCGGACCCAGGCTGCTCCGGGCGCTGAGCTCCCAGTGATCTTCACCAAGGCCACGACCTCGGTGGTGGGGCCAGGGGAGGGAATCTGTGCCCACACCGCGTTGACCCAGGCGCTGGACTACGAGGCGGAGCTGGCGGTCGTGATTGGTACCGGAGGCCGGGGGATTACCAGAGAGGCGGCCTGGCAGCATGTTTTCGGCTACACCATCCTGAACGACATCACCGCCCGCGATCTGCAGCAGGGGCACAAACAGTGGTTTATCGGAAAGTCGCTGGATACCTTTTGCCCCCTGGGGCCTTGGCTCGTGACGGCAGACGAGATTCAGCCCCAGAACCTTGCCATCCGGTCGTGGGTTAACGGCGAGGTGCGTCAGGACGCGAACACCAGCGACCTGATCTTTGATATTCCGACCCTCATCGCCACGATCTCGGCCGGCATCACCCTGCTGCCTGGGGACGTAATCGCCACGGGGACTCCGAGTGGCGTGGGGTTGGGCTTCGACCCGCCTCGCTTCCTCAAGCCGGGCGACGTAGTGACGGTAGAGATCGAGGGTTTGGGTCGGCTGACGAATCCGGTGGTCGTTCAGTCGTGACTTGCCGTCGCCGATACGCCCCGGCGGCAGAGACTTCAAAGAGCTACGAATCAGCTTTCGCGGCGATGCCGGGAAGGCGGCGGCCTGCTCGGGCACACAGCGGCCTCAGCACGAGGAGGCACCCTGCCTCTCGTGCTCTTTAGCGATGACAGAGTTAGGAGGAAGACAGATGACCACGCGCAAGCTGACGATGCTGGGCGCTCTAGCCGCACTCAGCGCCCTGGTGGCAGCCTGCGGCTCGACGACCACATCATCTAGCAAGGGGCCCCTCGTGGTTGGTGGGGTGATCGCCATCACCGGCACCAGCAGCTTCGAGGGGTCGAACCAGTCCGAGGGGCTGTTGCCGGCGATTTATGAGATCAACCACAACGGCGGCGTCATGGGACACCAGCTGGCCTACAAGGGGGTGGACACGAGGGGCGACCCGGCCGATGCCCTGCCCGCGGTGCAGCAGATGCTCGCCACTACCAGCAACTTGGTGGCCGTGGCAGGTCCCGGGACGGCCTCCGCGCCGACGATCGTGCCCGTGCTGAACTCAGCGCACATTCCGATGATGGCCGTGGCCGGGGAGTCCGCGTACAACCGCAGCCCATACAGCTACTTCTGGCGGCTCTTCCCGCCGGACTCGGCCAACGGCACCGCCATGGCGCTTTGGGCCAAGCAAAAGGGATACACTCGCGTGGCAGCCGTGTTCGGCTCGGACGCTGGCTCGCAGGGCGACCTCCCTGGCGTGCTGGCCAGCCTGCAGGCTCTTCACGTGAACGTCGTTGCCAACATCTCACTCACTCCGGACCAGAGCTCGTACCAATCGTCGGTCAACCAGCTGATCGCCGCTCACCCGGACGTGATCATGACCGAGTCTGACGCCGGCACTGCCGGCACTTTCTTCGGCGAGCTGAAGTCCTTGGGTGGCCTGGTTCCGATCATCGGGACAGAGGCGACCTACACCACGCCGTGGTTGACAGCAGTCCAGGGCGCTCTGGGCGGCAGCGACTTCCACAATTACTTCAGCGCCATGATCGCTGCTCCTTCGAAGGTCACCGCCGCGGTCACCGCTTGGAACAACGCGGTGAAGGATGATCACGCCCAGCTGCCGGTGTCAGTGCAGTCGGCGCAGAACAATCCGTTTGCTGTCACCTACTACGACGGCATGATCGCCACGGCGCTTGCCATGGTGGCTGCGAAAAGCACCAACCCGGTCGACTTCAACAGCTACATCGCCAAGGTGTGCAACCCGGGCTCGGGCAAGACCGTCGTTTACACCTTTGCCCAGGGTGTCAAGGCCCTCAATGCGGGCAAGCAGATCCAGTACTTCGGCGCCACCGGGCTCATCAACTTCGACAAGTACCACAACTCCTACGGCAACCAGGAGGCCGTCACCAGTTCTGCCTCGGGCAACACGATCTCGCTGGGACAGATCACCGTGGCCGCCATCCAGGCGGTGGTGGTAAAGGGGGTCGCCTAACTTGCTCTCCCAGCTGCTCGCGTCCGCAGCGGACGGGATCGTATTGGCGGCGATCATCGCTGTGGCAGCGATGGGATTCACCCTCCAATTCGGGTTGACCAATGTGCTCAATTTGAGCTTTGGATCGGTGATGACCATCGGGGGCTTCACGGCCTATCTCGCCAACGTGGCGGGACTGAGCGCGTGGCTGGGAATGCTCCTGGGCGGGGTGGCGGGCGGGCTCGCCACCATCGCCCTGGGGCGCGGGGTGTTGCGCCTCTACGCACGTCGGCGGACTCAGCTCTTCGAAATGATGATGGTGACCCTGGGGATGTCCTTGGTCATTGATTACGGACTGCAGTCGATCTCGCAGAATGCGATTTACGGATACACTGTCCTGCAGGCGTCGCCCGTCCGGCTGGGGCCGATAGTACTGACCCCAATCCAACTATTCATCGTTGGCTTGGCGATTGTGATCTTGGTGGTCGTTGAGGCCGCGCTGAAGTTCACCAAATTGGGGAAGGCTCTGCGCGCCACTGCCGTGGAACCCAGCCTGGCGCGCTCATGCGGAATCCAGACCGGCCGGGTGGTTCTCATCACCTGGACCATCAGCGGATTTCTCTGTGGGCTGGCTGGGGTTGTCTACATCATCAGCACTCAGAGCGTGGCTTACTCCACCGGGGAGCTCTTCTTGCCGCTGATCATCGCGGCCGCGATCCTCGGCGGGGTCGGCTCACTCCGAGGCGCTGTCGTGGCAGCCGTGGTGATGGGGGTAGTCACCGAAGTGGTGGCGGGCTTCGGTGGTGCCGCTTACAGCACCGTGGCGGGCTTCGCAATCTTGGTGGTCGTGCTGCTGCTGCGGCCGGGAAGCGTATCGGGAGGTGCCGAGGATCGGCAGTTGGTGCTTTGACAGAGCCACTTGCAAGTCGTCGGGCAAGCGATCAGTGTCGCGTGCTGGCACCGCTGCCGAGATACCGCCGCCACGAGGGGGATGTGAAGTGAGCGTATGGGTCTTCTACATATCGACATTAGTCATCTACTTCGGCGTCGACCTGCTAGCCGGGATCGCGCTCAATTTGCAGTTCGGTTATGCCGGAGTCGTGAACTTTGGCTTCATCGTATTCCAAGCCGCCGGAGCCTACGTAGCCGCTGTAGTCGTGCTCGGTCCGAGCGGTGGGGTGGCCTCCTTCCAGCAGTACATTCTCGGCTCCAGGCTGCCGTTCCCCTTAGACCTGGTGGCGGCCGCTGTCGCAGGGGCGGTGGTATCCCTGGTAATTGGTCTGTTCAGCCTGCGCCGGATGCGGCGGGACTACCAAGCTGCGGTCCTGCTGATCGTTTCGCTGATCGCCATCCAGGTGGTGTCGGCTGACGTTCCGCTCTTCAACGGCTCCAATGGGCTGACCGGGGTTGCCTGGCCCCTCGGACAGATTCTGGGCGTCACGGCGACCGGCGCTCCGTTGATCTACGCGGCATGGACCCTGGTCATCGCGGCGATCGTATTCGTCGCCGTCTACTGGCTCTCCAAATCCCCTTGGGGCAGATCCCTCAGAGCTATGCGGGACCATGAGGACGCGGCCTCGGCGATGGGCCTCAACATCACCGCTTTGCGACTCCAGGTTTTCGTGCTCGGTGGGGCCATCGCGGGGCTCAGTGGCGGCCTACTGGTGGAGTACATCGGCGCCTGGTCTCCGGGGGCGTGGGGCTACGCGGAGACCTTTGTCATCTTCACTGCGATCTTCGTGGGCGGGGTGGGTAACTACCGCGGCGTGATCATAGGGGTCCTGCTCGTCCCCGTAATCTTCCTGGAACTGCCGAGATTTCTACCTGCGGTCGGCTATCCGGGGCTGATCGACTCGTTGCAATGGGTGACGATCGGGCTCGCCTGGATGCTGTGCCTCCTCTTCCGGCCGCGAGGCATCCTCCCGGAGAAGCGAATGAAGGTGACTAAGCCGGGGGGCGCGTCTGTATCGGCATCGGCTCCAGCCGAGGGTGGCGCCTAAATGTCGAATACAGGGGAGCAACTGGCCACTTCAGACGGGTCCCAGTCGCCGATCGTAGGTGCGGGTAGTGGGCTTGCGCCAGCGAGCAGCTCCGACACCGGTCCGGTTTTGGTCGCCCGAGATGTGGTGGTCAGCTATGGAGGCGTTCACGCGGTGGACAAGGTCTCGATCAGCGTCGCGCGCGGGGAGATCGTGGGGATCATCGGTCCTAATGGAGCCGGCAAGTCATCCTTCTTGGGGGCGTTGGGGGGCCAGGTCAAACGGAGTGGTGGCGAGATCAGTCTGCAGGGCCGGGACATCGGCTCGCTCCTGCCTCACCAGCGCGCCCGCTTGGGGCTGGCCCGTACCTTCCAGACCACAAGCGAGTTTGCCAAGATGACCGTCTTCGAGAATCTGGTCACCTCCGGAGAGGGTGACTCTGGGGCGTCGCTAAAGGCCGTCGTGCTTCATCCGCGACAGACGGCGCAGCGCGAGCGTGAGATGACGAATCGGGCCTGGGGCATTCTCCAGCGGTTCGAGATGGAGCACACGGTGAATCTTTATGGAAGGGAGTTGAGTGGTGGCCAGCGCCGCTTGGTCGAGATCATGCGCTGCCTGATGAGGCACCCAGCCGTGCTTCTTTTGGATGAGCCCATGGTCGGCGTGGCACCGCACCTGACCGGCAAGCTTATCGAGGACCTTCGTGCCATCAGACGGGACGGCCTTGGCATCGTCATCGTCGAGCATGCTCTGGAGGTGGTCCGGCAACTCTGCGATCGGGTTGTGGTGATGGCTTTTGGGAAGGTGATCGCGCAGGGCAGTTTCGAGGAGGTGGTCCAGGATGCTTCCGTCCAGGCCGCCTACCTCTCCTAGGTGGTGAGTCGTGGCCGCCGGGCAAGGGGGGCTTGACCGTGACCGACCGTGAGGAACCTTTTCTGATCGCCACCGGCCTGACCGCCGGCTACAGCCAGGTACCGGTTGTGCGTGGGGTGTCACTTCAGGTCGGCCTGGGCGAGATCGTGGTAGTGGTCGGCCCCAACGGTGCCGGCAAGAGCACTCTGGTTAAGTCCATCACGGGGGAGCTGGAACTGCTCGAAGGCGGTCTTCAGCTGGGTGGAATCGACATCAGCACGCTCCGAGAGGATGACCGGATGGGCCGAGGTATGGGGTATGTCCCTCAGCTGCGCGACGTGTTTCCGACGCTGACTGTCATGGAGAACCTGGAGATGGGCGGGTTCCGGCTCAACAAACAGCAGACTACTGATCGTGTGGCAGCGGTTATGGAGACCTTCCCCGCCCTGGCGCCTCTCACCAAGCGAATTGCCCGGAGCATGAGTGGTGGCGAGCAGAAGATGCTTGGGATCGGCCGGGCCCTGATGGCGGATCCCAAGTTCCTAATTCTCGACGAGCCGACTGCAAACCTGGCCCCTCAAGTGGCGAACCATGTGCTTCGGGATATCGTCGCCTCCCTGGCGAAGGAGGGAAGGGCGGTCCTGCTCATCGAGCAGCGGGTGGCGCTGGCGTTGGAGGTGGCCAGTTGGGGCTATGTCCTTACCGATGGACAGGTGCGTTTGGAGCGCAGCGCCCCCGAGCTAGCTGCCATGAGTGACCTAGGGAGTCTGTTTCTCGGTATGTCGACCGCCACCAGTCCGGCCCCTCAGGCGCACTAGCCTTGTCGACCAAGGGAGCCATCGATCACGGTCTCCTCATCGATGGCGGGTCGGTTGGGGGGCACGACGCCCCGCTGGATGTCGTCAACCCCGCGACGGGAAGCCGCATTGCCCGGGTCCAATGCGCCGACGCTGAGGACATTGACCAGGCCGTGCGGTCTGCTCGCCGCGCCTTCGAGTCCGGTGTGTGGAGCCGGATGCCCATTCACTCGCGGGCCCTGGTTCTGCAGCGGTTCGCCTCCTCTATTGAGGAGCACTTGGGCGATCTATATCAGTTGGAGACCAGCAACAACGGTCGCCCCCTGACGGAGACCAGAGCTCAGATCTCTAGGCTCCCGGAATGGTACCGCTACAACGCGGCCCTGCTCCTGGCCGACCGCACCTCGGTGGTACCGATGGTGGGGCCCTACCACTCCTACCTGCAGCGATTCCCCGTCGGTGTGGCGGCCATACTATCGTCCTTTAACCATCCGCTCATGATCGCCTCGAAGAGCCTGGCCCCCGCGCTGGCGACCGGTAACTCGGTGGTGCTTAAGCCATCGGAGCGGACCCCGCTGACGGCCCTCCTCTTGGGCCGACTCGCGCTGGAGGCGGGAGTTCCTCCTGGGGTACTCAACGTCACTCCCGGGAGAGGACAGCCGGCTGGGACGGCGCTGACTGAGCATTCCATGGTGGCCAAGATCTCCTTCACAGGCGGCACCATCGTCGGGCGCAAGGTGGCGGTTGCGGCTGCGAGCCGGTTCGCCAAGTGCACAGTAGAGCTGGGTGGAAAGACACCGGTGATCGTCTTCGACGACACCCCGGTGGAGATCGCCGCGCGCGGGGCGGCTTTCGGAGCCTTCATCGGGGCGGGTCAGACCTGCATTGCGGGGAGTCGCTTTCTGGTGCAGCGGTCAATGTACGACGATTTCGTCGCGGCGTTCGCCCAGGTGGCGCAGGCGATTCGCGTTGGAGATCCAGCGGCGGCGTCCACCCAGCTAGGCCCAGTGATCTGTGCCGAGGCCCGCGATCGGATCCTGGAGTACGTGGCTCTTGGGCAGCAGGAGGGGTGTCGGCTGGTGGCCGGGGGTGGCGTTGCTTCGGTCGCTGGGTGTGAGGGTGGATTCTTCGTTCAACCGACCGTCCTGGCCGACGCCGACAACGCCATGCGTGTCGCCCGCGAGGAGATTTTCGGCCCCGTTGCCGTCGTCATGAGTTTCGACAGTGAGGAGGAGGCACTTCGAATGGCCAATGACTCCCAATACGGTTTGGGTTCGGCCGTCTGGACTAAGGACGTGGCCCGGGCTCACAGGGTGGCATCTCAACTGGAGTTCGGGCTGGTGTGGGTCAATGACCACCATCGGCTCGACCCATCCTCCCCATGGGGGGGGGTCCGGGATAGTGGGACCGGAAGAGAGGGGGGATGGGAATCCTTCCACGACTTCACGAATCTGCGTTCGGTCACCATCCGGACCGCGTCCGAAGCTGTGGACTGGTACGGCAGCGTTGGTACGGAGCGGCTCAACTGATGGCGGGTGGACTCGAGATTCGACAGGACGACGAGGTGGTGGTGGTCACGCTGGATCGGCCGCCGGACAATGCGTTCACAGTTGACATGTGCCGGACTTTGTCGGAGCTTCTCGAGAGCCCGCCGGCTGGCGCCCGTCTGATCAGGCTGCGCGGAAGCCATGGGGTCTTCTGCCGGGGACGAGACCGCAGTGCGAATGGGACTGAGGCTGCCCTGGCAACCGTCGACGCCCTCGCCAGCGCCACCAGGGGACTTTCGGAGACCTCTCTGGTAACAGTGGCGGAGGTCGATGGCGACGCTGCTGGTTTTGGGGTGGGCCTGGTCGCCCAGTGCGACGTCTCGGTGGCTACTAGCGGTTCACGATTCTGGTTTCCGGAGGTAACTCACGGACTAGCCCCTGCGTTGGTGCTCAGCTGGCTGCCACGGGTAGTTGGTAGGAGAGATGCCTTCTGGCTGACCGCGACCGGCGGGCAGTTGATGGCTGTCGATGCTCAACGAATCGGGCTCCTTAATTTTGTCGAGGCAAGCGATGGGCTGGCGACTCGCGTCAATGCCGTGATCGCGTCCCTTCTTCAGTACTCGGCGGAGGTGCATGCAGAGATCAAACGCGACCTGCGGGACTTCGACGAGGTGGGTCAGGCAGCCGCATACCGCATGGCTCGAGACCGTCTGCTATTGGCTTCCGTCACAGATGGAACCTAGCTCCGCGCTGCGGAGAATATGCGCGGCTAGGTGAAGTGGCACTACCGAAGCAGACAGGTCCCCAAGCTGGACTCATCGAGTAGAACCGAAGAGGACAGAAATGGCAGGAGCGACGAGACGGAACTTCACCGCTGAGTTCAAGGCTGAGGCGGGGGTGGCCGCCCTGAGGGGCGCCAAGACACTGGTCGAGATTGCCCAGACCTATGGGACCCATCCGACCAAGGTCACCCAGTGGAAGGGCTGGCTGGAGAAGGATGCGCCCCGTGTTCGAGAGCCCCGAGAGGAAGGCAGGGCCTCGAGTGGATGTGGATGCCCTGTATCGCAAGATCGGTCAGGTCGAGATGGAGAGGGATTTTTTAGCGTCGCGGCCAGGGATCATCGCAGCTCTGCAGAGAGGAAGCCGATGATCCAGCGGAACTCCCCCAAGGTCTCGGTGGCCCAGCAATGTGGTCGCTTGGGGTAAGCCGCTCCAGTCTCTACCTGAAGCCATCGGTGGCAGCCGACCCCCGGCTTCCCCTCGCCAGCGTCATTGACCGGATCTATTTGGAGCCCTCCTGCATGTGGTCGCGGCAGATGCCCCGAGCGCTGCTGGCACATGGGCTGGGTCTAGCGGCTCATGCAGCTGTGGACTTGCCCCACATGCGGTGACCTTGGGCGCAAAGTCCACATCCTGAACGGCTTCCTCAACTCCTGTCCGGCCTGTCAGACCAACGGGAGAGTCTTCGCTGACGGGCGTCTCTCCCGTCTCCTGGAGGTAGGGCTCAGCTGGGGGCGCGGGTCGGTGGGTGGCCGGTCGGAGTCCGGCAGGCAGCCGGATCCGCGATCACGGGGTCCCGGGGATCGCTCTGATCCGCAGATGCGTCACCGGGCCACCACAAGGTGGCCATCTGACTTGGGGCGTCGCCTCGGTGGGTACGGAGTAAATCTCTGAGCTCCTCCTCGCGGCTCGGCCCAAGGCACAACCGCTTCCGGATCCACGCGATGGCCTCTGGTTCCAATCCCGCTGCGAGCGGCCCGGGACCTGCCCATCTCTCGATGTGCACTTCCTGCCCAACTTGCTCCCGGATCACCTGCAAGGCATCCTCAGCGGTCGGTGACGTCGGCCGCTCAAGCTGCCAGAAGTACTTCCACAGCCAATTCAGCGACGCTTGCGGGTGATTCTCGGTCAACTCCATGACCACGCGGCGCCGTGCCTTCTGGGTCAACGTCAACACGAACGTGTCGAGGGCAGAGATGTTGTAGGCGACGTTCGCGCAGACGACCACGTCCGCTGCGGCAACCTGACTGGCGACTTCGGGCCAGTGCCCCTCAATCGTGGTCACTTTCACTCGTCGTCCCGCCAATTGCACAAGCTGCTGCAACATCGCCGGGCTCTGGTCCACAGCCACGAGCGACCTGGCTGTGGCTGCCACCGGGAGGCTGGCCGCGCCCCCGCCCGCTCCTACGTCCAGGAGTGCGCCGCCGAGGGGCAGCTGAGCACCGACCCTGAGGTGAGTTGGGGTGAGGGAGGCGGAGAGAGAACGCTGGGCCGCGGCCGCAAACACCCAGGGGGGCAGATCCCAAGGTGACTCCGGCGCCTGCGCCAAAATCTCCTCCGGAATCGCCCAATCAGCCAGAGCCGAACTCCACCTCTCGGCGGCACGCATCCTTCGATTGTCCGCCTCCTGACGCTGACGATGTTGGCGGAGGGGATAGAAGCGGTCCCGGGAGCGTGGCCCTGGTTAGCGCGTCAAGTTCACGTAGGGGGACCGGGGAGGAGCCATGGCGACATCTCGAAGGGAAAAGCCGTTGCGCCAGCGAGGAGTGAGAACATCACCCCGAATGGACGATGGCCCAGCGGCTCGCTCGCGACATCCCGTTTTTGCGAGGTGCTATTCGGCACTAGCCCCCCTGGGAGAGTTGGCCGGTGGAGCCTCCCTTCGTGCTGAGCTGCTGGCAGGGCTCTCTGGGGTGGTGGTCGAGGTCGGCGCAGGTAGTGGCCTGAACTTCGCCCACTACCCGAAGGGCGTGACGTCGGTGATAGCGGTGGAGCCGGAGCCGCACCTGAGACATGTGGCGGTGCGGGCCGCCGGAAGGGCTCCGGTCCCGATCTCCGTGCGAGACGCCAGAGCTGAGAGCCTCCCGCTGGCGGACGGGTCCGTCGAGGCCGGCGTCACCGCGCTCGTCCTTTGTTCGGTAGATGATCCCGGGTCGGCTCTGGGGGAGCTTCACCGGGTGATCAAAGTTGGAGGTGAGCTGCGCTTCTACGAACACATCCGTGGGGGCCGACTGGGTGGAGCGTTGCAAGACACAGTCGACCCAGCCTGGTCGCTGCTGGCAGGCGGTTGTCATCTGAACCGAGACACACAAGCTGAGATGGTCAACGCGGGATTTGTGATCACCCAACTCCGGCGGGTACCGACCCGCCTCATCGGGGTTCGCCTACCCGGTCCGGCCGTCATCGTCGGACGTGCGCGGCGCTCCTGACCTCGGAACTAGGAGCTGCCACACGTGGCTACCCGATCTCACAGCTTCCGGATTGCGAGAAGGGATTCGAGAGCATCACTGGCTAGGGCATCCCCCTCGCCGTGGCGGTGATGGTTCCAGCTAACCCATTCCCTCACGGGGACGCCCGTCCCCACATCCATCGAACGGGCTGCCCGATCTCTCCATTGTCAATGCGGCAACCCGAGCCGCCGAGAGCTCGAAGACCAAATCTCCGCTGGTCAGCACGGCGAATTGCGTCCCTTCCCCCTTGAGCTCCGATGAACCGCAGGCGCTGCCGCCGACTGTGGCTGGCCCGGTGCCCCTGTGGTCGCCACTGAACTCCTGCGCCAGATTCACGAACATCGCGCCTGGCTCTACTTCAGGGTCGCTGGCGCTCCGTGTGGCCGTCCGGTTGCCGAACGGATCGTCCTAGGAGGCCGCCGCGTGGGTGAAGGGCATTACTGCTGGCTCCCAGTCGACCTTCCGCTCCGAGGGAGCGAATCCGCGGCCAGTCTGTCCGGTCGATCGGTCCCAACCAACAGACCTCGCGGCGGTATCGCCTTGGCTCGATGGCCCGAAGGTGTCGCGCTGCTGAAGCAACTAACCCTGCCTGCCAGCTAGATCAATACCCTGGACATGGGGCTGGAGGATAGGGGCGTTTCGGTGACCTAGGTCGGTGACCTAGGTCGGTGACCTAGGGTAGAACGCGCAGACTCGGCATCACTAACTGAACGAAGCAGGTCCGCATCCCCCGCCCGCCATGACTGAGAGTATATTCTGGGCGATGCCTCGTCCTCACGACGGTCGGCACGTCGGGCGAAGGACCGCCAGGACGGTTCGTCGGGCTGGCTGCTGCGGCCTCGAGGCGCTCACCTGCTGCCTCTTCCTGGGAACCGCGGGCGTTGGGCTTATCGCGCTCGTGGTGCGGATTGTGTTCTTCATGTAGCAGCTGGCGTTACCGGATTGGTGGTTCGGGGGCTGGTCAGGGGTGGCCCGAGGATTGGATCCGGTAGATGACGCCGCTGCCCCAGTCCGCGACCAGCATGGCCCCCTCTGGGGCATTGACCACGCTGATCGGGTGCTGAAAGCCGGAGGCGAAGACGCTCACCTGGGAGATGGGGGCCGAGCCGTTCACTCCGAGTACCACCCGGACCACCACGTGGCCGGTGTCGCTGTAAGAGAAGTTGCTGCCCCACTCCGTGATGAAGAGGTTGCCGCGATAGGGCGAAGGATAGCTGGACCCCAGGTAGAACGCCATTCCGGCAGGAGCGGCGTGAGGTGCCAGATACGCCGCCGGCGGGGTCACACCTTGGCATTGGCCTTGAACTGCCAGCAGGCGTGCGTCGGGCCAGCAGCGGGGCCAGCCGTAGTCGGCCCCCGGCTTGATGGCGACCACCATGTCGGCGGGCTCAGGGTCGCTGGCGCTGCCCAGGTTGTCCTGTCCATTGACGTCGGCGTACAGCTGACCGGTGCTCGGTTGCACGGCGAGCCCGTAGGGGTTGCGCAGGCCGCTGGCATAGACCTCAAGACCGGTCCCGTTTGGGTTGAGCGAAAGGATCGCCGCACTCTCAGCGCTGGTTTCTGCACACACGTTGCAGGTCGCGCCGCTACCAAGGTAGAGCCTCCCATTCGGAGCCACCACGACGCTGTCCTGCTGGTGTTCACCATACGGGAGTCCCGATAGGATCGTGTCGCGAGCACCAGCAGCGCTGCCGGTCAGGGCGATGCTATCCAGCTGCCCCTGCGCCGAGACGAAGAGGGTCGACCCGAGCCACGCCAATCCCAGGGGGGATGGATAGCCAGCGGCGAATTGGACGGGAGAGTCAGACTTGGGAGTGACGGTCACGATCTCACCACCCTGCTCCGCTACATAGAGGCGTCCGTCTGGTCCGAATGCCATAGCGGTCGGGCTTTTGAGGCCCCGGGCGTACACCTGGGCGACAAAACCGGTCGGTACCTGGACGTTAGGGGCGGCAGGAAACTCTCCCAACGCCGGACTGCGGGATCCGGATGATGTAGGGGAGGCACCAGTTGAAGGGGAGACGGTCGGATTCCGCTCAGTCTCTGGCGGCGAGGAGCAAGCGGCCAACGCTAAGGCCACCACCGCGAGGCTGGCTGCCCGAGTCATCGGATTGGCCATCCTCATGGCGAGCTGTGCCAATACTGCTGTGTCATCTCTCCTTCTCGGGGCGCCTGTGGCCCTGCCCCAGCCCCATCCCGGACGCGCGGTCACAATGCCTCTTCTGCGATCTTTGAAACGCCTTCCCTTCGGCGGTGGTTACGACCTGAGGGCGTCGGTGGTGACGAGGGTGTCCGCCAGGTTGATTTCGACCACCCTGCTGCTGGGAGGGTGTGAGGTCTCCCCTTGGGTTTGGAGCACGGGAGTCCCGTGCCGCCAGCAGAATCACCTTGGTCGACCCGGTCCTGCAGTTGGCGCGAGGATTAGACGAGCCTGACGATCTTCTGTTCGCGGCTGGGGAAATCTATGTCGGCGAGGTCATTCCGAAGTCTTGCGCCACAGTGTGCTAACTCACCTTGACCTTGGCATCGGGCTCCTGCAGAGGATCACCGACATTGGTTACGCCAGCAGCCCCTAGGCGACAGCTGCCCGAGCCGGCGTCGAAATGACCGGGGGCATCGGTAGGGGTCAACCGATCCCCCCGGCTGCCCAATGTGGGGGGCCTGCGATCATTGCCGCGGTCGCCCCATTGGGAACGCCGCTGGTGAGGGCACCGAAGTCGAGCCAAGCCTCTAATCCGGCGCCGACCATCCCAAGCGCGGCCATCGCGCTGACCGCTACCGCTCGGCCTGGCAACTGCATCAAGCTTCCTCCAAAGGGCGATGGGAGCGCCTTCCTCTCTCAATCGACCATTCGGGGCTGGAAAGAACTGTGAGCCAGCAATGGTTGTCAGGTTTCTCACGCCCAACCGGAATCCCCGTAGCGGGGCGCGCTCAGGTCGGCGATACTGGGGAGCGCCCGAAGGGGCGCGGCGGACTGGACCCACTGAGGAGGCGCTGTGAGCGGACTAGAAGTTGTCTCGTTGGCCCCGGATCCTGAGCGATATGCATGGACGTTCGGTGGGGCGGAGCCGGTAGCCAGGATTCGACCTGGGACCGTGATCCAGCTCTTCACTGAGGACTGCTTCGCGGGCAGAGTGCGTAGCGAGCGCGACCTGGTGTCGGAGGTCTGCGAGTTTCCATTCCTCAACCCCCAGACCGGCCCCTTCTACATTGAGGGAGCGGTGCCTGGAGACACGGTGGCCGTGCACTTCATCTCGATCGAGCCGGCCCGGGACTGGGCCGCCTCGACCACGGTTCCGCTGTTTGGCGCCCTGAGCGCCACCCACTTCACTGCCCTGCTCCACGATCCGTTGCCGGAGGTGGTATGGATCTGGGAACTCGACCGGGTTGCGCGGAGCTGTCGTTTTCGCGCCCACTCCGGAGACTTCACCGTGGATCTCCCGATGGAACCGATGCACGGTACGGTAGGGGTTGCCCCGGCCAACCTCGAGGTGCGCTCGGCCCTGGTGCCGGACGCCTTTGGAGGAAATATGGACACCCCGGAGATGCGAGCGGGAGTCACCTGCTACCTCGGAGTGAACGTTCCCGGGGCGCTGCTTTCATTGGGGGACGGGCACGCTCGGCAGGGGGAGGGCGAGACCTGCGGGGTGGCGGTGGAAACGGCGATGAACACCGTGATCGCGGTTGAATTGCTTAAGGATCGGCCGTGCCCCTGGCCCCGCATCGAGTCCGAGAGCCATATCATCTCCACCGGGTCGGTGCGGCCATTGGAGGACGCCTTCCGAATCGCTCAGGCCGACCTGGTCCACTGGTTGGCCGAGGACTATGGCCTGGAGACTCTGGACGCGTATCAGCTGGTGACTCAGGCAGTCCTCAGCCCCTTGGCCAATGTCTGCGACACCAACTACACTTCGATTGCGAAATTTCCCAAGCGCTACCTTCCCCGCGGTGAGGCGATGGGCGGGGTAGACCAACACCTTCGGGAGATCTCGGCCGAATATCTAAGAATGCACGGGTAGTGCGAACTTCGTGGGTTGTTGCAGCCCAACTGACCGTCCTTTCATACGGTCCGGGGTTTGGTGCGAGCGGTGAACAAGGAGTGGCGTAATGAAGGGTGATCTGCGTGCGGAGACGATCTGGCTCGACGGTCACGGCGGGGACCGGATCGAGGCCTACCTGGCCGAGCCGTTGGACCAACGTCCCACCGGCGCCATGGTGGTGATCCACCATATGCCTGGATACGACGAAGGGACCAAGGAAATCACTAGAAAGTTCGCGGCTGAGGGTTACCTAGCCCTCTGTCCCAACCTATACACGAGGGAGGCTCCGGGAGCCAGCGCCGACGATGCGGCAGCCACAGCCAGGGCCCAAGGGGGCGTCCCCGACGAAAGGCTGGTCGGTGACGTCGGCGGGTGTGTCAAATTCTTGCGTGACCTGCCGCACTCAAATGGCAAGGTGGGTGTCATCGGGTATTGCTCCGGTGGACGCCAGTCCTTCCTGGCAGCGTGCAAACTTTCGCTTCAGGCTGCCATTGACTGCTACGGCGCCTTTGTAGTGGGGCAGCCCCCGGAGGGCTTCCCGCTCAAGGTCCGCCCGCTCTCAGATCTTGCAGACCAGCTCGCCTGCCCCCTGCTGGGCCTGTTCGGAGCGGAGGACCAGCATCCGAGCTCAGCCGAGGTCCAAGAGCTTGACGACCTTCTGTCTGGGCATGGCAAATCGCATGAATTCCGGAGCTACCAGGGTGCGGGGCACGCCTTCTTTGCGGTCGACCGCCCGAGCTACCGTCCCGAGGCCGCCAAGGACGGCTGGTCCCGAATCTGGCAATTCCTCGCCGTGAACCTGGCTGCGTGAGGGGATCGAGATGTGCACCTACCGTACGGAGCGAGTGATCGTGGAAGGTAGCGGCAAGGGGCCCGACGGTTGGTTCGAGCTGAAGTCAGCGACGGTGTACTTCGACCACCCAGTGAGTGCACCGATGGAGCACTCACTGAACATCGACTTCATCAACCCGGGGATGGGGCCGTCCGCGCGGGTCGCCGTCGAGCTCGGCCGTGACTCCGCGCTCGCGCTCGCTCGCGCCATTAACCTTTTGGTCGGGGAGGCGCCGGTCTCCTAGCGGCGGGGAGGGGGGATTGGATCGTCGGCTTTCCCGCATTTTGGGTATCCGTTCTGTCGTCAACGACTCCTTCGAGGGCAGCCGGGACTGAGAGACCTGACCGTACGGTGTCGGTCTCGATCAGTCGTCTGACAACCCGAACGAGCCACGGTGAGCCGATCATCTCGTGACTCCATACTCGGGGGTCCATGGAGGGGATCAAAGTTTGTGACTCATCAACGAGATGATGGCTGAGCGCGGGCGTTTCAGGGCCCTGGCGCCACTTAGGGTCCGTGACTTTGCGTTCTTCTGGAGCGGGCGGTCAGCATCGTCCGCTGGGGACGGCATTTTCACGGTCGCCCTGGCGCTGCTGGCACTGCAGCTCGATCCCAACCCGGTAGGTTTGGCCTACGTCCTGGCGGCGCGCCTGGTGCCCTCGGCGCTTCTGGCACTGGTCGGCGGAGCGGTGGTGGATCGGGTCTCTAGGCGCTCTGCACTTCTGGCCGCCGACATCGTCCTCGGTGTGGTGGTCGCCGCGGTCGCGATCTTGCTCGCCACCCGCACCCTGGGGTTCTCCGAGCTCCTGGTTATGGCCGCGGTCTTCGGAGCGGCGGACGCCTTCAGCGGGCCGGCCGGTTCTGCCTATCTGCCCGAACTGCTCCCATCACCGCTGCTGGTCGCGGGCAATGCCCTCAACTCCACCAGTGACCAGCTCGCGCAGGGCTTTCTTGGTCCCGCCGTGGGAGGGGCTGCCGTGGCGGCAATCGGCTTGGCGTGGGCCTTCGGTCTCGACGCCGCGAGCTTCGCCATCTCTGCCGGGTGTCTCTTTGCGATGCACGCACGATCCCGTCCGCCTCCGTCCAACCGGTCGTTTCTATCAGACGTCAGGCAGGGTGTCGACTACATCAGATCTCGGAGATGGCTGTGGCTCTTGTTGGTCGCGGCCGGAGTGGCCAACTTCGCCGGACTCGCGCCACTGGGTGTCCTGATCCCCTTGCTGGTGCGCCAGGTCCTGCACGGCAGCCCGGTCGGGCTGGGACTGGTATTTGCCGCTGGCGGAGTGGCCGGGGTGGTGGCGTCACTCTTGGCCGGGCATCTCGGCCCTCCCAGGCGCCTCATGCTGACCATGTGGTCAGCCTACGGGGCAGCGGCTATCGCGGTGGCTGCGATGGCATTCTCTCCGGACCTGGTCACCGTGGCGGTGCTGGAAGCACTCAGTGTCGGCCTCATCGTTTACGCGGATGTCCTTTACTTTTCCATGATGCAGCAGATGGTGCAGGTAGACCTGCTCGGCCGGGTGTCATCGGTCGCCTCGCTTATGGTCACAGTAGGTATGCCCGCCGGTCTGCTGGTGGCGGGTGTAGGGGCCTCTATCTGGGGCACCCGGATCGCCTTGCTTTTGAGCGGCCTGATGTCGGCGGTCTGTGCACTTGTGGTGCTGGTTCCGGGGGCCCGCCCCGGTGAGGCTCGCTAGCCGGAAGCTGCCAACCTGGAGTGTCGGGGTGGGCTGGTTTCCCCCGGCCCCCCTGTCGCTCAGGTGGTGCGGTCGGCTTTCCTCATTCGGCGCGGCCCGGCTCTCAGGTCGAGCTGGAGGGTGGAACGGCCAGAGTCGTTGGGGCAGGTGTGCGTGGATTGGGTGGTGGTTGCTGGCGTTGTCACGGTCGCGGCGCTGGTTGTGGCGGGCGTCACCGCGGCTGCTGTCACCGTGGGCAAGGTGGTGGCGCCCACGCCGAGCCATGCTGCGGCACCTGCTCCCAGCGTGGGGACCCCGGAAGTCGGTCCCGTCACGATCAGTCTCTTCGCCTTGGGCTGTAGCATCCGCATTCCTCCCGGCCGGCTTGGGCCGCCTGACTAGACCAGCCACCTATTGGAACGGTTCACGACCACTGTCATTCAGTCCAACACCAGGGCTGGGAGCCGCGCAAGGGGGGCCGGTAGGGTGATGGGAGAAGGGGTCCAGGCGCTGCCTGGCTGACTCCAGCAACCCAGCGCCAATCTGTCCGGTTAGGTCAGCTCCCGCGATGGGCCTCGTCCATCGCCATGAGCGCGACTTGGAGTGAGAGCCGGGACTCCACCGAGTCCAAGTCTACGGCCAAGATGCGCTCGATTCGGGCAAGCCGGGTGTAGAGGGTGGGGCGGCTCAGGCCGAGCGACGCAGCAGCGCTCGCCTTGTTGCCGGCGTGATCGAGCACAGCCCTGAGCGTGGGCATGAGCTCTCCCCTGGAACGCCGATCGGCAGCCAGCAGCGGCCCCAGCTCGCGCTGGCAAAACATCTCCAGGCGTGGGTCATCGCGGAGAAGGTGGAGGAGCCCGCGGACCCGAACATCGGGCAGCTGATAGAAGGGTTTTGGGGTTGGGTGACGGAGTGAATCCAACACCTGCTCAGCCTCGGCCAGTGACCTGCGGACCTCCCGCAGCGAAGCCACGCTCGAACCGAAGGCGATGACCACGTCGGGGTCACCGCTGACGGTGACCCCGACGTGGATGGCCCCCGCCAATCGGGTCATGCGGGGCAGAGGGTCTGACCCCACTGGAAACGCGGCCACCAGCAGCACCGTGCTTGCCGATATTGGGCCGACCAGGCAGCTCACCCTGGAGTTGCGAGCCGCCGCGCTAACCCGGTGTCCCAGATCTCTGACGCCGGCCTCGCTGGCCATACTCAGCTCTGGTCCATTCACGGCCGGGCGAACGCACCCGGCGACAAACTCCTGACCTTCGGAGCCCAGCCCCAGCGCTGCGGCCCGGGCGCGCAGGGCCGAAGCGGTCTGGCTCCCCGCTATCAGGTCAGCCAGGAAAGATCTCTGGGCCTGCATCTCCAGGGTCTCCCGGTCGCGCTCCACCAACCTGTTGAGCGCCAGCCCGACCGCGGCTTGGTCGAGAACGGTGCGACTGCGAAGCGAGGGGTCGGCAGTCGGCTCTAACATTGCCAGAAGCGCCCACGTCTCACCGCGAGCTCCGACTGACGTGACAAGCCATGTGGGTGGGCCTGGGATGGAGCGGGTTCGGCCGGAGACTGGAATCCCGTCCGCCACATCTCGCCAACTGGCTAGGGTGGCGGCGGAGTCGACATCGCCGGTCTCAATCGCCATGACTTCGCGACCGCGGCTCGAGAGCAGCACCGGTCGATGCGCCATCTGGGCTGCTCGGCGGACTATGTCGGCGGCGGAGGCTCCCTCCACGGCCAACTCCGTGAACGTCTCGTGGATCTCCTGGCTCGCCTGAAGCGCCGCCAGCTGGGCGTTGATGATGAAGCTGTGCGCCTCTTCGGTCACCTTCACGAATTTGACCTCACGCCGCAGCAGAATCAGGGGAAAGTCGGCGCGGTCGGCGGCACGTGTCATTGGGTGCGGGACGCGCTCGAACCGCCTGCCGGCTTCCACCACCAGCCCGGCCGCCCGGACCGCGGCCAGGCTCTCGACGTAGCGGGCGAGAGCCTGGCCAGAGGCATCCAGAGCGATCCCGGTTGTGAGCAGCAGCTCTCCTCCGGTCAAGAGGTGAGCGATGTCGCCGAGCTCGCTGACGTGCACCCACCGCACCTGCCGATCCAAGCCGGTCTTGCCAGCCACGATCTCGGGTCGACCTAGTGACAGTTCAGGGAGAGCCAGGATTTCTGCGACCGTGGGGGACTCCATCTCTTTCGAAACTCCGATCCTCAGCGGCAGGTGAAAGTTGGTAGGCAGTCGGACATGGCAGCGGGTGGCGGCGGGGGCGGCATTGGAACAGTCTACCTTACACCATGTAATACACCGACCCGTTAAAGCTACACCTTGACTCTTGACAACGAGGCGGCTCCAAGCGACGATCAGCGTTGAACCAGGTAGCTGACGCAGTGCGTACTGTAGTGGTGGTACCGAGGTATCGACTCAGGAGGCTTGCAGGTGACTCAGCTCGTCAATCCAACATCAGCGGCTGGGCCAGGCCTCAGCCATCCCGGCCTACCGGTCATTCCTCACTTCGTGTCCGGTAAGAGGGAGGAGGGAAGGTCGGATCGCCGCGGACTGGTCTTCAACCCCGCCCTGGGGGTGGCCGCGAAGGAGGTTCCCTTGGCAACCGCCGCAGAGGTGGACCGGGTGGTTCTGTCAGCGCTGGCAGCGGGGGAGGTCTGGGGAAACTTCAGTCTCTCCCGCCGATCGGAGGTGATGTTCTCGTTTCGCGAGCTGTTGGTCAGGCACCGGGAGGAGCTGGCTGCCCTGATCACCGAAGAGCACGGCAAGGTGCGCTCGGACGCGTTGGGTGAGGTTGCACGGGGCACCGAGAACGTTGAATTCGCGTGCGGGCTCACACATCTCCTCAAGGGTGGGCACAGTCTGGACGCGTCGACCGGGGTCGACGTCCACGAACAGCGCCAGCCCGTCGGGGTGGTGGCGGGGATCACGCCCTTCAATTTTCCCGTCATGGTTCCTCTTTGGATGCTGAGCAACGCCATCGCCTGTGGTAACTCCTTCATCCTCAAGCCGAGTGAGAAGGACCCCAGCGCTGCGGTCTTGCTGGCAGAGCTGTTCCTGGAGGCGGGCCTTCCGCCCGGGGTTCTGAACGTGGTCCACGGAGACCAGGTTGCGGTAGGAAGACTGTTGGAACACCCGGATGTGGCCGCGATCAGCTTTGTCGGTTCGACCCCCATCGCCCGCTCCATCTACTCGAGGGCGGCTGCTGCCGGCAAGCGGGTCCAGGCGCTGGGCGGTGCCAAAAACCATATGGTGGTGCTGCCCGACGCAGACTTAGATCTCACCGCAGATGCGGCGGTCTCTGCCGCGTACGGCTCAGCCGGAGAGCGGTGCATGGCCGTCTCGGTGGTGGTGGCGGTGGGGGCGGTCGCCGATCCTCTGGTTGCAGCCATAGCCAGTCGCATCCGCGCTCTCGCCATTGGGCCTGGAGACGACCCCCGGTCAGAGATGGGCCCACTCGTGACCGAGCAGCATCGCGATCGAGTCGCATCGTACGTCGACATCGGACGGGAGGAGGGGGCCCGGGTGGTGGTGGATGGTCGAGAGCGGCAGTTCCAGGGTCAGGGGTTCTTCCTGGGAGCGTCTCTGCTGGACGCGGTGCGCCCGGGGATGAGGGTGTACGAGGACGAGATCTTCGGACCTGTGCTGGGGGTTGTCAGGGTGGACACCTACGAAGAGGCGCTGCGGGTCGTCAACGAGAACACCTACGGCAATGGGGTCGCCATATTCACCAGGGATGGGGGGGCCGCCCGCACCTTCTCCCGGGATGTGGAGGCGGGGATGGTTGGCGTAAACGTCCCAATTCCGGTTCCAGTTGGCTTCTACTCGTTTGGCGGCTGGAAGCAGTCCCTGTTCGGCGACACCCACATGTATGGGCCGGAAGGGATTCACTTCTACACGAGGACCAAAGTCATCACCACCAGGTGGCCCGACCCCAGTTCCAGCCAGGTCGATCTGGGGTTCCCAAGGACCAGATGATGGGGGAGAGCGAGGGACAGGTGCGGCGGGATGACAGCGAGCATGTCTTCCACTCCTGGTCGGCACAGCGAGACTTGAATTCGTTGCCAATAGAGGGTGCAGCCGGCTGCTTCTTCTGGGATTATCAGGGTCACCGCTACCTCGACTTCGCCTCCCAGTTGGTATACGCCAACTTGGGGCATCAGCACCCAGCGCTGCTGGACGCGATCAAGAAGCAGGCCGCTACCCTGTGCACCGTCGGACCGTCGTTCGCGAATGCCGCCAGGGGTGAGCTCGCCCGTCTCATTGCGGAGCGAGCTCCCGGCGACCTCAACCATGTCTTCTTCACCAACGGTGGCACCGAGGCCAACGAGCACGCGATTAGAATGGCCCGCCTGCATACCGGACGGGTGAAGGTACTGAGTGCTTACCGGAGCTACCATGGCGCCACCGCCGCCTCTATCGCCGCGACCGGAGAGCCTCGCAGATGGGGCAGCGAACCAGGGATGCCGGGGATCGTGCACTTCCTCGGACCCTACCGGTATCGGTCGTCATTCGGGGCCCAAACGGATGAGCAGGAAGCCCATCTGGCCCTTGCGCATCTCCGGCAGGTTCTGGAGTTTGAGGGTCCCCAAAGTGTGGCGGCGATCCTGCTCGAGACTGTCGTTGGCACGAACGGGGTCCTGGTGCCGCCGGCAGGCTACCTGGCTGGAGTCAGACAGCTCTGCGACGAGTTTGGGATCGTCATGATCTGCGACGAGGTCATGGTCGGCTTCGGTCGGATTGGCGAGTGGTTCGCGGTGCAGGCCTGGGGGGTAGTGCCGGACCTGATCACCTTCGCAAAAGGGGTTAACTCCGGATACGTCCCCCTCGGCGGGGTGGTGATCTCCGAGCGGATCCGTGCCACCTTCATGGATCGTCCGTACCCGGGTGGCCTCACCTACTCGGGACACCCCTTGGCGTGCGCTGTTGGTGTGGCCAGCATTCGGTTTTTTGAACACACCGACCTTCTAGCTCATGTGCGCGAGATGGGGGAGACCGTAGTGGGGCCCGCGCTCGAGCAGATCGCCGCCCGTCACCCGAGTGTCGGAGAGGTCCGCGGCCGCGGCCTCATGTGGGCCGTTGAGCTGGTCCGGGACCGGGATACCAAAGAGATGATGGTCCCGTTCAACGCGAGCGGCCAGGAGAACCAGCCGATGGCAAGGCTCGCCCTGCGCTGTCGGGAGCTTGGCGTCTGGCCGTTCACGCACTTCAACCGGCTGCACATCGCGCCACCGCTGGTGATAAGCCGCACGGAGCTGCAGCAAGGCTTGGAGGCTGTGGACCAAGCACTCCTGGTGGCCGACGCGTATTGCTCGAAGTCGGGGGTCCGCACAGCCGAACCAATCTTTGTCTAATCAGGGGCTATCTTGCGCTCAGGTAGTCCTCGCGCTCGGGAGCAGCCAGAGGAGTGCCTGGGCCATCAGATGCAACATGACCATGGGCGTGGTGGCGATCGAGCTTTGGTCGAGCGAGCATCTCCATTCCGGCGGTTAGCAAGGCATCTTCCGCTTTGTGTCCCACCTCTCCGTGCTCCAAGCGACCAGATGACTCCCTCGCTCTGTTACCCCCAGCAACAGGTTGCGTATCGCATCCCACAGTTCCCCGCGGCCTGAAGTTTCGACAGCGTGGAGGGCGGCGGCTCCGGCTCGACGAACTTGGGGTCGGCTTCTCGCTGGTCCGAGACGGCTGCGAGGCGCTTTATCCCGGCTGGGGAAATAGAGCGGCATTCCACTTGAGCAGCCGGTCGAAATCCGATTGGTCTGGCCGGGCACCGTAGCCAGCTATATCCATTGCTACCCATGTCGCGACCGGGGGCGGGCTCTGGGTCGCGACAGCGCTGGGCAACCGGCGGACTTTCGACCGCGGTGTTCACCCTATGTGTGAGTCTGAGGCACACTCTGGTGGGAACGAGCCTATTGTTGCCAGCCCACCACGTCAACAACCAGGTCGGCCCGGCCCTGCGGCAGGTAGAAGTCCAAGGCGCCATCGGATCCCAGGGTGGCCGTCACCCCACTGGCCACTGTTTCTCCTGCCGCCCAGTTGAGGTTGGAAGTGAACGGTCGCGGTACGCCGTCCGGATAAACGGCCAGGTAGTCGGGCGCGTTGGTGTCGGTCACCGTCACGTTGAGGACAATAGCGGTAGCCGAGAGAGGCACGCCCCCAACGCCGGTCACCTGGAGAACAAAGACGGTGCCACCCTGGAGGGTGTGCCCGGTACAGGCATCGGTGAGGCCCGAACTTGACGTCGGCCGCGTGTCGCAAATGCGATAGGGAACCATGGGTACGAAATAACTCGCCCCCGTTGGCGAGGAGGGTGGGCTCGCGTAATAGCCGGCAACGTCGACGACCACGTCGGTGCCGCCATTAGCGTTGTAGATGTTTACCGTGCCGTTGCTACCGACCGCCGCTATCACCCCATTGGGGATTGTCTGGCCAGCTGAGAAATTCACGTTGGACGCCAGTGGCTGCGGTTGTCCGGCCGGCCATACGGCGAGCCAGCTGGGCGCTGTCGCGTTCGTAGCCGTGACTGTCAGGGCAACCGCGATCACGCCTGTAGCAGGTACCCCTCCCGAGGCCGTCCCAGATGGGTTGGTGCCGGTAACCTGGATAGTCAAGGTGCCACCGGGTCCAACCGTGCGGCCCTGGCATTGGGCATTGGCACCTGTGAGGTTGGAAGGATTGCCCGCCCGGGTATCGCAGACTCGGTACGGGGAGAGCGGTACATAGGGCCCGCCGCTCGCTGAAGTTGAGTCCATCCATCCCTCAACGTCGACAACCACGTCGGCCTGCCCATTGGAGTTGTACAGGCTGATGGTGCCCCCTGGGCCCAAGGCAACGGTCACCAGGTTCGCCACGGTCTGTCCCGGGGACCAGTTGACGCTTGAGGAAAGTGGCATTGAGCCTCCCGCGGGCCACACGGCGAGCCAGCTCGGGGCGGTGGTGTCGGTCGAAGTGATGTTGAGAACGACTGCCGTAGCACTGGCGGGGACCCCTCCGGAAGTCGTCCCCGAAGGATTGGTCCCGCCCACTTGGATGTTGAGCTGGCTGCCAGGACCGAAGGTCTGTCCCGCACACTGGGCGTTGACGCCCGCGAGATTGGATGGGTTTCCGGCCCTGGTGTCGCAAATGCGGTATGGCGTCAGCGGGTTGTAGGTGGCCGGGTTCGGGGCAGTCGGAACGATGGCTGCGGATTGCGGGGACGGCGGACCGGTCCCGACGGCGTTGACTCCCGCAACGGTGAACGTGTAGGAGGTGCCGTTGGTCAGGCCAACGGCGGTGTACGTCGGGTACACGGATCCGGTGTCTATTGGAGTCTGCGCAACCCCCCCGACGTACGGGGTGACGATGTATGACGTGGTCGCGGAAGTAGACTGGTTGGGCGGCAGGGCCCAAGAGAGGCTTACCGCGGACGGCTCGCCTATTCCTGTCGGCTGAGACGGAGCCAGCGGGGCGCTTGCCCCAAAGGTATAAGTCTGTTGATCAAAAACCTGGCCCGCGGCGTTGGTAGGGCTGACGGTCACCTGGCTGCCGCTCACGGTTACACGAAGGAAGTTGTACACCTGTGCTGCGGACTGAGGGACGGGCACGTTACTGGTAGCGACGCCATTAGTGACGCCGCAACTGGAACCCACCCCGGGCAGCGTGGTCGGATCCCACCCGAGGGCGTACAAAGAACTCATTCCCTGGACGTTACTGCCGCAGGTTACCGGCGACGGAGTCCCGCCGCCGCCTCCGGTGACGTAGTTGATGAGCTGGCCCGTTCCGGAAGGATCGACCCGCTGATACGTATGGGCGTGCCCATTGAACGCGATGTAGACCCCGTTGTCAGCCAGCAGTGTTTCGAGGCTACCCTGCGCGCCGTTCGGGTTGGCCGAGCTGTTCTGTAGATACGTGTCGGACAGCTGGCTTGAGCCATCGGAGCGGAGGGGATAGTGCCACACCACGAACTTGATCCCCCCTGGGTGGGCCGCGAGATCCTGCCGCAGCCAATCGTATTCGGCGGAGTTGGCCTGCCAGTGGGCCGCGGCGTCGATCTGATACGGGCCGCCCGGAGCGGCGCCGGCGTTGGTGTCGGCCCAGGCTACCTGGAGTACGTAGACGCGGACGTTCCCGGTGGAGAATGCATACCAGTCGCTAGGGTAGGTCGCGGGCTGGCTGCCGAGGATGCTCGGATATGACACCGGCCCGTAAAGCCCGCCGCTGGTGGTCGCTGTCGCCGACTCCGGCCAGATTCGGAGGGGGTCGACACTGCTCAGACCGTGATTGCCATCGGTGTAGAATGCTGGGACCCCACCGGTCTGCGGCCAGTAGCTCGGACCGAAGAAGGTGCTCACCTCGGGATTGCTCGCATTGCCCGTTTGCTGGAGGTCGCCGTACCTCTTATTGAGCCCACTTGGATAGGCCACGTCTCCAGCCAGTAGTAGGAACCGCGCGCCGGATTGCCCAATGAGATGATCGATTGCGGCCTGGTCGGGGTTGACGTAGTTGGGAGCCCCGGCGGACGGGATGGGGAAGGGCTGGGTGGCGTTTGCTAAGTTTTCGCCCGTGTCGGCCATCACGTCGAACGTGAGAGGTGCCGTCGATGAAGTGTTGGGCGGGTCGAGGGTAGTAAAGGACTGGCTCGGGTTGGACCCTAGTAGGTCAACTGGAGTCTTGACTATTCCCACATATTGATAACCAACAGGGCGATAGCAATACGTCGTGCCGGCCGTCAGCCCCGTGAGCTGCACGGTCGCTTGGTACTCCGACCTGTTGAGTACCGCGAACTCTAGGGAAGTAGTCGTGGGGGTGGTAGCGCTTGCAGGCACAGAGGGCGGAAGCGACCCGGGGACCAGAGCCCGGTTTGCGACGCAGTTTCCGCTCGGACCCCACTCGAGGTATCCACGGAGTGACGAGTCGGTCGCCCAGGTCACGTCAGCAGACGTTTGGGTGAGGTCCGATACATAGGGCGCGCGGGTCAGGAGGTTGCTGAACCCCTGAAAGGGCGCCACTGAAATCGGGCCCGGCCCGCTGGCCCCCGCCGGACTCGACTGGAGCACGCTTGCTGTAGCAGCCACAACGAGCGCACTCGCAAGCATTAGCGAGAGGTGAGCCCGCCGACCGTACCGGGGAAAGCGGAGCGTCTGCCCGCAGAGCCTAAGGCTCATCCTACCGAACATGGTCCTCCCATAGACGTGGTTGGATGGTAGGCATGTCAGGTTCCCGCTGTCAAGAAGGAATTGGGCCCAGCATGGTCCCTGTCAAAGTCCAGAGGGACGTTAGCCGCTGGGTCCCGCCTGAGTTCACTGATGTAGGCGGCGGTCCCCATGTCGGCAGGCGGGCAGGCGGTCAGGAGATCGGGAGGGCGACTTTGAGGGACCCCTGGGGGCTGCCCGGGACTTGCGCGCAGGCTGGCCCATCACATCTTGCGGCAGATGCCGACCAAGGAATGGCTCGCAGTGCGCATGAGCCGCGGTGAGTCGACCGGTGCCACCCAGAGTGAGCTCTCGCTCGGGCCGCCCGCCAGCTAGCCCGACCCGCGATCTTGTGACGACCGAAGGGATGCTCGCTAAGACTCAGCTGGCCAAGCCCCGAACGTCACCGATGCGACGCGGTGGCGCGAAGTCCCCTGCGCTCTGGGCAGAAAGAGTCCTGACGGCTGTCACGCCAAGGGCGCGCATGATTGAGCAAGCCAGGCAGCACGGTACCCCGGTGGCGTCGAGGACAGCACCCTCGAGGAGTTTGGTCTGGCACTCGGGGCACCGCCCGATTGTGCGTCGCAATGGCAAGAGCCCGCCCAACGTGCTGGCAATGTTCACTGAGAACCTCCTCAGGGATCCGTAATGTTACGGATGGCCCCATCTCTGCTTCGATTGTGGGATGTCAGTCAGGTTCGATGGCCTGATCTCGTCTTTCACGAGCTTGATCTGATATGCGCCATAGCACCACCACGGGTCGGCGACGATCGTGTGAAGGTCCGGTGACACCTCCATACGTCTGAATAGGGATTCACCCAGATCTCCGGTTTCGACGGCATCGGGCCCCAGGCCAGAGCGGGCAGGTGTGGATCCATTCCTAGACCCAGACCCCTGGAATCGGGCGACTTGCAGCCTTCCAAGTACGCTTCCAGCCGGGCTCGCTGGCCGCGAGATGGGCAGGGCCGCAAGTGCCGTCGAGCATGCGCTCATACAACACGCATTCTGGCAACGCTAACTTATGACGAAGTTAAGACATGTTTGACAATCCACCGCCGGGCAGCGGGCGCGATTGCAACCCGGATCACTGGGCCGTTGGCGCCGTGGAAACAACCACTGGAACACCGCTGTGGTGTCAGTCCGGGTCCATTCCGGCGTGTGGGATTAAACTACGGGGGTGCCGGTAATTGTTTGGCGCAGATCCCTGGGTGCCCGCGGCGGGCCACCGCGGGCTTGGCGCGCCTCGGAGCGGGTTCGAGTCGATGCATCCTCGGGATTGGGTCTCGGCTCGAGCGATCGGCTGGCGCGTATTCCGGTGGTCCGGACGCGCCAATGACCTGGTCTCCGGCGAGCCCCTGGACCGGAGGGGCGGCGACGCCCAAGTCTTCGCGACCGGTGCCGTGCCGCCCGCGGAAGAGTGAGCAGACGTTCGGCCTAACCCGACTGCCTGGGGCCATGCCATGAGGTTGCGGCTGCTGGTTACCGCCGTTGCCGTGATGGCCGTGGTGGTGACTGCGGCGGGGGTTTTGGTAGCTGTCCGTGTCGCCTCGGTGCGGCCGTCGGCTCGGGCCAGCCCGACCACCTCCTCCTCGGAGGCGCCCTCGCCCACCGTCGCGCTCACCCCCGGACCTGCCGGAAGACCAGTTGTGTACGTCTATTACTATATGTGGTGGACCCCTCAGCATTGGCAGTCGAAGCTGGGACCCAAGTACCCCTTGAATGGGCCGCGGCTCGTTGCCCCCGGATCCACGAATGCCCAAGGCTGCAACCCTACGACCAAGTACCCAGGTGCGACTATTGTTGACCTACCGCAGGTGGGGTTATACAACCAGAACTTAGCCTCCACGTACGAGACCCAAATCTCCCAGGCCGCACAGGCCGGAGTAACGGGATTTCTGGCGAGTTGGCAGGGGACTGGAACTGCGCATCAGAGCGCGGTTTCATCTGGGTACGACCAGAGGTTGGCGCTGTTGGTCCACGCTGTGAATCTCTACAATCAGGTCCACCCGACAGCCCCCTTCTACCTGGGCCTGGCTTTCTCGGCCTTTGGGGACTACACGCGCCCGGCCAGCCAGATCGAAGCTGACCTCACGTACTTCTCCCGCACCTATGGGCGCAATCCTGCTTTTCGTAACTCCTACAGCTCGAATCCCATCGTGGTGGTGATGGACAGCCGTAAGTACTCCCTGTCGACGGTAAGTGGCATCTGGAACACCGAGCATGCATCAGCCTACCTAGTTGGCGATGAGACCAGTCAGTCGTGGGCTCGCGATCAGCCGTACTTGGACGCAACGTCCTACTACTGGTCCTCTGAGGACCCGTGGACGAACACCGCTGCACGGTCCGACCTCATTAGCCTCGGGAAGCAGGTGAGGGCTGCGGGCAAGAGGTGGTTCGCGCCCTTCATTCCGGGATACAACAAACAGTTGCTCGGTGGGTCGTGCGTTCCTCGGGACGGCGTAGCGACGATGGCGAAGCTCTGGAGCATAAACGCCGCCAGCGGCCCGCAGGGTTGGTTTGGGATCAGTTGGAATGAGTTCGTCGAGAATACCTACCTGCAGCCCAGCCTGAACTACGGGTCGACGTATTTGCGCGAGCTGAAGCTTCTTATTGAGGGCACCTAGGCGATCAGGGCCGAATAGGGCGGCCGAGGCGTGTTGAGTGCGGTTTCCCTGAGCCAGCCCCGCTTCAGCTCGTGGGCTTGTCGTCAGAGACGCCTCCCAGCCATTGGCATGAAATACATGCTCTTTTATCGACTTTCTACCTTGTCCCCTCTATGGAACGGCGGAACCGCGGCCGGAGGACCCGGGTGGCCGGACTAGCGAACTTCCCCTGCGAAGACCCAGCTGACGAAGCGACGGCGCCACGGCCCGAGCGCCAACAGGCTCAGAACGGCCACGGCCACCGCAACAGCGCCTCCGACGATATCCAGGAGCGTGATCACAGGAATGGGCACACTGGTCGCTCTGGACACGCGCACCTTAAGGCCCGGGCCGAAGCCTCCCCCGACGAGCTTGATTGCGTATAGACCACTCGGGACGGTGATGGTAGATTGACCTCTACTTGGCAGCACAACGTGAATAGTCGTGCCCTCGGGGCCGGTGACGGCGACTGTCCCGCCAACTTGCGCTCCAAGGAAGGCATTGCGAGCGATCAGGGCCAACGGAAAGATTGCCAGTCGCATCGTCCAAGTCCCACCATCGCTGGGGACGAAGCGATCAACGCCCTGATTGGCCACATTGACGCCCTTGTAGTAGCCCGCGACAAGAGCATAGGTGGTGGCCCCGACCGCGAGCGCCCCGGTGGACGTCCGACGAGGTACTGGAGTGGTCAGCCAGACCGCCGACTGGTTGCCTACAGCGACCTTAGTCCCGTCGGGTCCGGTCAGGCTGAGCCCCTGGACCTGGGATCGGGCCAGCGGCCGCCCGAGCCCATCTTGGAACTTCAATGGCGTCAAATAGGCCACCTGGAGCGCGATCTGAGTGTAGGTCCGTCCGTGCGGTTTGATAGTGCGAGTCAGCGACACGTCGCCGTTGGACCAGTCCACGAAGGTCACCCGCACATTCGGCGGCGGGGTAAGGAGAACCGCTTGGAGTGTGAGGTGGCCCCCGACCGGCAAGCTCGTATTGATGTAGCCCTCCGCGTCCGGAGCCAAAGCCGGTCCGCCATCGACGCGGACGGCGATGGACTTGGGGATGTACGGTACGACCCGGATGCTGAGTGACGCTGCGGTCACGGTGACAGAGCGGGACGCGCGGGCCGACTCAATGGGTCCACCCCCCTTGAAGATGGCGGTGATGGTCTGGATGCCCGCTGGCAACACGGCGTGGATGGTCGTGGCCGCGTACCCACTGGAATTGGTCTTGGCGCCGCCGACCTCCGCTCCAGCAGCGTAGAACCGTATGAGGTGCTTAACCACCGGCACCCCGGACGATGTGACCACCACCGAGACGGGGATTGGCTCCCCGGTAGTCAAGGAATTGGTGGGTACCGTCAACGCGATATTAACGACGATGTGCGGCTGACTCTTGTGAGTTGCTGCGACCACAGGGGATGCGGCTAGGAGCAATAGCGGAAAGAACCACAGAACAAATGCTCCCTTGCGCAATCCGCTCCTGCGAGCCGTGGAATGCCGCTGTGGTCGGTGCCACTTTTCGTGTAGGTCCATTAGGCTTTCCTCTCTTCGCGACGTCGGTTCCGGCTCAGCCATGTCGATCCCGCATACGTGATAAGAAAGAGCAGCAGTAGCCCGGGGACGCTATACGCGACCACGACTGCCGTGAGCGAGCCGTGGGCCAGCCCCGCAGTGGGCATCGATCCCATGGTTACTGGTGCGGGGGACCCCCCGCGCGTATGAAACGAGAAAGCTCCCATCAGGTTTGTAGCCGCTTGGTCGCGCGTGGTAAGCGGTGGCAAGCCGTAGAGGGTCTCAATGAACTTCAGGATGGATGTGAAGTCGGCGGTACCCGTGTAGATCGTCCCCCGATCTGCGAATGGAGACACTATCAGGAGCGGTACGCGGAAGCCGTAGCCGACACTGTCCACCTGGGGGGGCGGCACGCCGTCGTACCAGCCGCCCCAGTCGGACCAGGTGAGGAAGATCGCCGATGAGCTCCAGATCCGGCTGCGCATGATGGTATTGATCAACCCGACTGTGGCAATTTCGCCGCTGGCGATGTTGCCGGGCGCGTGCTCCGTCTGCCCCGGCTGGACTACGTAGCTGACCGCCGGGGCGCTGCCGCGGGCGAGGTCGTGGTACAAGGTCGAAAGGTCCTGGACCCGGGCTAGGTCGGCCGGGTTGCCGGCGATATTCGCCAACCCCAGGATGGGCACCTGCGGTAGGAGGGCGGCCTGCAGCCCGCTGGCGACATGTTTGCGGTACTGCGCCACGAAATATCCCCAGCTCACGCCAGCACCATCCAGCCGGTTAAAGATCGTGGGAACGGTAGGAAGAGCCGCCCCGGCAGCCGCTGGGGCCCAACTCTGGGCTCCCACTAGGAATTGGTGATTGGCGGTACTCCCGCCCAGCGCAGAGGAGAAAAAGTGGTCGGCGAGAACATACTTACGGGCCAGCGACCAGTAGTAGGGAATCTCCTTGGCGGTGTAGTAGCCCATGGTGAGGGAGCTGCCACCGGCCAGCGATTGTTGGGTCGCCGAGAAGCCGTTCATGGCGCCGCCGTTGAGAGCCTGCTTGGCTGCCCGCAGGGAGTTGTCCAGCGGAGCTGTGCGCACGGTGGTCAGCTGATGTGCCGTGACCACTCCCGAAGCGGGACTGGATGGGTTGAGAGGGACTGTGGTACTGGCCGAGAGACCGGTGACGCCCGGGAAGGTGCCGAAGTAGTTGTCGAAGGAGTGGCCCTCTTGGACGATCACAAAAACATGCTTGATCTTGCCAGCCGCGAGGTGATTGATCGCTACCGGCCCGGCCGTGGCTGGCTGGGGGGGCAGTGGAGCGGCGGCCGCCATCGCGGGGGCGGTCAACAGCCATCCGGTGACAAGCCCGACGCCAGTGCAGCGGAGGAATTGCCTCACGGCTGCACCTGGTAGATCAGGACCACCGCGGAGGGACGCGCCGCCGATGAGTGATGCTGATCGTATTGATAGACTAAGATGCCGTTGAATTTGTGCGCCAGAGCCAGTATTCGATCGGCAAACTGGACACTTCTGGCTGCCGAGTAGGCGTCGTAGACCAGGTATTGCACCGCTCCGCTTCTGATCAGCAGGTCCGCGTTCTTAACCGCTGCGTATGCGGGGTTACGGTGCAAGGGGTTGGTGCTGACGCTTAGAGCCAGAGCGCGATCCAGGCTGTAGAACTGGATGACGTTTGCAAACGTCGGGCCGATGGTCAAGAACACCGAACCAGGCAAGGTGTGGGCCTTGATCCACAAGGCGGTCGGCCGTCCCGCCATCAAGCCGCCTGATCCCGCCAGAGCGGTGACCCGGGCGGGCAGGGGCTGGCCGCTGTCAGAACCGACCAGAGCGGCCGCCGTGGCGTCCGCAGTCAGGACCGGGCTGACGGTGAATAGCAGTGACCCCACTGCCGCCAAGGCCACCAAGACTGAAACCGCCAGGCTGGCGCGGGCTGCCCCGGTCGCGCGTCGGCCCAGGCGAACGAGCACGGCCGCAAACGCAGCGCCACAGGTGCGGGCCCCAGAAGTGGCCAGGAGCATGACTGGAGCCATCGCCGGAATCAAGTACTCGTAGCCCTTGGTCGGCCAGAGTTCCAGGAAGCCACACATCATCACAACCAGAGAAAGCAACAGGACTTCAGTCGTGGTCCGCCGGCGGATTGCAGTGAGGGTACCGATGATCACCAAGGCGGTTATTCCCCAGCCGATGGTTCCGAAGAGGCCGGGATAAAAGAGTAGGGAGTGATTGGCGGGCCGAAGAATCTGCCACACGAAATAGTCCAGACCCGTCGACGCCTTGCCCGCGCTGAGTTCGGCCAGCGGGTATGGAGCGATTGTCACCAAGTAGATTCCGCCGGCGATGAGCAGGTCACGGTACCGCCGGACGACGTGCGGCGCTAGGATCAGGAAGACGAGGACTGGCGGCACCATCAGTATGGCCGTCTCCTTGGAGAGGAAGGCGAGCCCGGCGGCGAAGGCGGCACCCCACAAGAAGAGGTGATTGGTGCGTCTTACGTAGAGGCACAGGAACAGGACGCTTACCGCGACAAAAAATGCTTCCGGTCCGTCTAGGAGCATCTGCCGCGACACTGAGATGGGGTACGGTGATAGTGCGGTGCAAAGCATTGCGATTAGGGCGGCGAGGCGCCCCCACAAGGTAAGCGCCACCAACCCGGTAACCAGTATCAGGCCGACGCCAAAGGCAACGCACACCTCCCGTGCGCCGAGTCCGGTTACTCCGCTCAATCGATACAGGATCGAAACGATCAGCTGAATGAGGAGTGGATGTGCTCGGAAAATCCCGAACAGGTGACTGTACTGAGTGAAGCCGCCGAGGCCCGCTGCCTGGGCGGCGTACACAGCCTCGTCGGAATTCAACCCATACTGACCTAGGTTGTGCAGTCGAATCGCCAGGCCAGCCGCCAAGATTGCTACGGCTGCCCCCACGGTCAGGACGGCCCCATAGTGGCGTGCTCCCACGGCGGTCCGAATATGTCTCATCTGAGCTGGGTCCCCGTGGTTGCCGAGGCCACCATCGTCCCGGATGGCGTGCAACGAGGAGCTATCGGGGCAGCCCGGACCGTTCCGACACCGATTGGTGCCGCGTCCAGCCCACTACCGTCCTTCTTGGACATCGGGGCCTGCCGAGGTCATCAGGGACCCGGCCAGCGCGGGTTCCCCCCCCACTGGGGCGAGGACGGCATCGGATGGCGACGCCGTGACCGCTGCCCCGACCAGTTCGGGCCAGCTGAAGTCTGCGACGCGCAACCGCACGATCTCAACGGAGCGAAGAGCCGACTGCAGGACCTCACGCTCCACCGCCTGAACCTGCTGGAAGCTCAGGCCTGCCACGGTTAACTGGGGCGCCATGGTGCGAAATGGCGGGAACTCATATGCGTCGGCGGTGTTCTCGAGCAGTTGCTCAATCGCCTCGTCCCGGCTGACTGGGGCCGCGAGCGCGGGCTGGCCCCTCTCGATCAGGAAAAGGCGCTCCACCTGGCACCGACGACTCATCTCGCAGGGGACCAACTGACCGACCATGTACTTGGGGGGAGGGATGATTGCCTGTACCAAACTGTTCATCGCCATAATTGGTAGTGGCCGACCCCCAAGCCACTTCCCGACTGACCTTCCGCTTCGGGAATGAAGTCGACTCTGGATGGACAGCGCGGCGCGCTGCTGGGGCTTGAGCCGACTGGCCGCGACAGCTCGCAGCGTGTGGGCGCTGATCGTGAGTGGCTTGGGGTAGCGGCTGGCCACGCCGCTTGGCGAAAGGATGGTCATGTCGTCGGAGAGGAAGCTACCCGAGCACTGACGCAAGAGCCGGAGGATGGTGGACGTCTTGCCCGTGTCCGTCTTGGCGGACAGCATCACACCGTGTCCGAAGAGGGAGATGCAGCCCGCATGCAAGAGCATCTGGCCCTGACCGGCGACCAAAAAACGCAGAAGTGGTTCCACCACATTTGTGTAGAGAACGTGGCGGGAGACAGCCAGCAACGGGGCCGCCACCACGCGGACGGGAGGTCCCATCTCGATATCGAAGTTCGCCGTTACGGCGCCTCCCCACTCTCGGTAAGAGTAGCCTGGGAGATCCGCCTTTGGGACTGTTCCGCGCACCAAGGGGCGGACCTCGATCACCAAGTCCGGGGTGCCCGGCTCAGTAGTCCTGAAGAGCTCCAGCTCCGGTAGACGCACCTTCGAATGCACCCTTGCAACTCCATCGATGTCGTAGTGGAGCCAATGGCTCCGGTCCGAGTCACTCATGGGAGGCTCCTGTACTTACTGATTCGGTGGCCGTCCGCTGTCGCCATATCCAGCCGTCCGCGACGGCGAACCTGGCTAACATGAAGACGCCGACTGCTACGAGGTTGCTGATGAGGTAATTGACGCCCATCCTGCTGGTCAGAACATAGAGGACCGGAAGACGCAGCAGAAGCGAGGCCGTGTTGAGACCGTCGAAGATGACGAAGCGGCTCAGCAGCGGACCCAGCCCGGCACCTACGCTCGCCTGCCTGAAAACCCAGGCCTCGTTGATCGCAAAGGCGACTACTGTGGACCCCTGGCTGGCCACGGCTGCAGCCACCAAATAGTTAAGTCCGAACCCGCTCACCAGGATCGCCAGGATGACCTGGTTGACCACAAGCCCAGCCAGACCCACCAGACCGAAGGCTCCTCCGCGCGCGATCCGACCGCCGCCCCAGCGCATCAGCGCGGCCACGGTCGGGATCCGCCCTAACGACCCGGAAGTCCCCGCGAGCTTCATGACACCTCAGGCACTGGCCCGGTGCCGCGAGCAGCATCGTCGGCGCCAGCCAACCAGGAGCTCTCCTGACGACTGGACCATGTCACAGCGGCGTGCAGGTCCCGGGCCGAGAACGAGGTTCTTCCGGCTCGGGCCAAGACCGCGATGCGAGTGACCCGCCGGCCACCGTTGAGCCTGGGAACGAGGATCAGACTGAAAGACTCGACATTCACTCGGGTTTGAGGCCGACTGGATGGGAGTTCTGTCATCAGGAGTGGACGCCGAGTGCGGGTCACGTGATTCACCAAGTCAGCACCGACCATGTCTTCGAGCCGGTGCGAGCTGTCAACGGGCTGGAGGGCCTCGGCCCACCAGGCGCGGTCGGCGCCGAGGCGGCGGGCTAGGGCCTGAAGCGAGAGCTCGTCGGCCACTGAGACCGCCGGGGCCAAACGGCGACCCCGGTAACGTACGTAAGAGACCATACCATAGCCGACAGCGAGTGCAACCAGCTGGGCAATCAAAGCCACGAGCACCGTGGCTGCCCTGGCCTTGGCGGCCAGCAATGCGAAGCTGAGGATGCCGCCTGCCACGCTCGCCAGACCCATCGCCCACAGCAGCCACTGGCCCGCCATTCCGACCCGCCACAGAGCGGACCGGAAGGTCACCATGCTGTAGACCGCGACACTGGCGAGGAGGCTCGTTCCGGAGGCCACCAGCCAAGGGGTGGGCGGTTGGAGCGGCAACTGGGTGAGGATGGCGATGCAGATCACGAATACCCCCATGCCGGCCCCTGCGGAGAAGGCCACCTTGCCCAGCAGCGCGGTGAGGGGAACATATATGAAGAGGGACAGCACATGCCTCCCAAACAGGACTCCCTGAGCCAGCGTGGCCTTGCTGACTCCGGAGTACCGAGGCCCAAATGCAAAGGGAACATCGGTCACGTGTATCGCTGGCAGGCACACGAGGAGCTCGAGCAGGATCTTGAAGCCAATCGGTCTCATCTCCAGGCCCGCTACACAGCTTTGCCGTACGCAGAAGAAGCCACTCAGCGGGTCGGTCGTGCGCCGGCTCTCGGCGAAGAAGCACTGCGCGACCCAGGACACGCCCCTGCTCACAGCCTTCCGAAAGGGACCGGCAAGCCCGGCCGCGCTGCCCCCGGTCGTGTAGCGTGAAGCCACGGCTAGGTCGGCGCCTTCCCTTATCGCGGCGAGTAACCTGGGGACGACACTGGGAGGATGTTGGAGGTCGGCGTCCATTACGCACACCGCAGTCCCGACGGCCAAAGCGAGCCCCGCGAACACGGCGGTTCCGAGGCCGCCTTGTTCGGAAGGATCGCGTTCGATGACCCTCCAATTCCGATCGCCCGCTGCAATCTGACGGAGCATCGGTCGGGTGACCTCATCGTTGCTGTCATCCACGATGATGACCTCGTACTCGATCCCCGCGAGCGCCTCCATCAGCTGCTCATGTAGGGCTCCAAGGTTTGCGGCCTCGTTACGCGTGGGAACGACGACACTCAGCTCGCAGACCTCGGTCACGACCGAACTCCTCCCCCGGGAGTAATCTCCGCGACCAGGCGCGCGCCCGGCTTGGGCGGCCCGGCCTGCAGCTGGCCAAGGGTAGTCCACAGTGACCGACCGGAATCGGCCCGCGTCCACTCCCCGTGCCCTACCAACTGACCTCTGCAACGACCGTTCTGACGGCACACCTGAAGCTCCCTGTGGCACGCGCCACCCTTTTTCAAGAAGGAGGCCGGCCCCCCCCAGGCCTGTGGCCGTATCGCCCACCAGACACCCTGTCTCCGCTGCTGTTCCGGATTGTGACCGGAGATATCCGACCTCGTCAAGGGGGATGACGGGGCTGTTACAAGTGTGGCCTGACCGAATCGGACGCCCCGCCGGATCCTCGGGGGCGAAGCCGTGTTCCGTACTGCCCTCTGGAACAGGGCGACTGAGGGACGGCGGTTGGGCAGCCGGGGGCACGTCGGACCCGAGATCGACAGCAGAGCTACGGCCTCCTTCCCCTGGGCCACTCGGCGACTTGGTGCGAGAAATTAGGGCAGTTTTGGCTCGCTGTCAAGGAGCGGTAGGGGAGAGGGGCTGGTAATCTCTCCTAACCAGCCGGGCGGACCTTGCGTTGCCTTCCTGCTTACCTGAGCGATCCGTGCCGAGGCGGATACGGTGGCTTGGTCCGGTTTCTTAGGGCGTGGCTCCGGCGGAGGCATGGCCCTGAGGGAAAGATACTTGCCCCCACCGGAGATCCCGAAACCATCGGTTTCGCGTTCGGAGTTGGCGCGGGCCACGCTCAGATGGCCCAGCGCCTCTAAGTCACGCGGGTCCGTCCCCAGAACCCGAGGTCCGGCTGGCGACGTCTCTGAGGGAGATCGCGGGGCGCCCAAATCTGCGGATGAGGCCGAGCCGAACTGGTGGTCGCTGATCGCTCAGGCCCGGACTCAAATGGGGGCTCCCGCGGCAGAGCGTCAAGGCGGGGCGGACCCTCCCGGGCAGGACCCATTGCGGTCAGCGGTGCGGACGCGGGTTAGACCGCGAACGGCGACGCCACGAACTCCCGTTCGGCCTCAGAAGGTGGGGCACAGACTCGTATGTATGCCGGAACGGGGTTACAACCTGCCGGCCTTGATCGCGCCGTCTGGTCAGAGTCCCGTAGTGATGTCTAGCATCGCCCTTGTCAGGGCCATGCGGCTGGGTCGCTCGTCAGCGAATCGGGCCAAGGCGGCGACTATGTGAGCGCCCGTGAGGTGAGCCTCCTCCATGACTTCGTCCACGCTGCCTCCGGTCCGCCAGCGATCATCCCAATCAGGGGAGAGGGAGTATTGGTCTGCCAGTGGGGCAGAGATCCAGTCGCGCATGAGACGGAGCGCGCCATTGGTGATGGCCATCGAGTCGAGGCGGTCCGCCGCACTTACGGTGGCGTCGCGGTAGGCCTCCCCCTGTAAGGCAAAGAGCTGCGGGCTGATCGCCGCGACGATCTTCAAGTTGTAGCCGGCGCGGTCGATTTGAGGCAGAACTGAGATCAAATTAGCCGTCGGCAAAGTCCCTCGGACGAAAACGGTGCCGTGTCGCGGCTCGCCCTCTCTAAAGTCGCGGATGAGGTACGCTCCTCGAGCCGCCTCCTCGTGGGAGGGTATGGCCAGCGCAGTCCGGTCTGGTATCTCCACCGGGGGTCGGGTCAGATGAAGAGCGATGATCGGGGCTGGGCTCGCCAGCGCTGCCGCTAGGACGACCGGTACCTCGTTGTACTCCCAAGGGTGCAGGTCGATGACGTGGCCGGCGGGGAACAGTTGGGTGACGCCGGGAGAGAAGATCCCGAAATGGGTACGCGAATCCTCGGCTGTTTCGGGGCCGGAGTGTCCCGCTATCCACAGCACCTTGCCCACCTTGAGCTCGCAGTCCTGGGCGAGCTGGCTGAATAGTCTCATCTCTCCGTACTTCAGGTAGCTGAAGGACCCGTAGGTGGAGCAGGCAGTCCAGAAGCCGTCAAAGTCGCGGAAGGGGTCTTCGGCGAGGTTCACAGAGGCTATCCCGACGCTGATTCCGGCGTTGGTGAACTCGGTTATCTCTTGAGGCAAGACCGTACCTCGCCGGTTCGCGACTCGGTCGTACCAACCCCACCCGGGAATGTCATCCCATCCCTTGCCGAAGCCGCTGAGGTTGGTGGAGTCAGCGAGATCGGCGGAGCTGCCGATGAAGAGGGGTCGGCCGTATTCAGACCTGGCAAAGGAGTTGACCCAGCTACCCCACGCCGCCAAAGCGGCGCGATTGGGCTGGCGCTCCCCGGGCGCTTTGAACATTGCTGGCGGATATGATCGAAAGTCGGTCAGGCGAGGATCCGAGAAGATCTTTGCTGCCCTCCCTCCCAGGTTGAAACCCTCAATCTGCTCGGGGACCGAGGCGGCGATCTGGAGCAGCCTGTCCGCCAGGTAGTCAACGAGATTGCGGTCCCGGCGGAGGACCGCAAGCGCTGTCTGTAGGTTGTGTGCAGCTTGTTGCGACAGCGCCTCCGGGTCGGTTGGAGCCGGCTCGTCAACTCCTTCGTAGGTGACTCCGTATAGCTGCATGAACCGTTTGCGGACGGTCCAAAACTCAGGGCTGTTGAGCGGGTGAGGGGTTCCGTGGGAGGAGGCGTCGTATTTGCCGTAGCCTCGCCCCTTCTTGGTCTTGAACCACGCCGCTGAAGGACCGGAAAGACTCCGATCGCGGCGGGTGACTTCCAAAACAGTCCGGGTGACCGACTCCCACTCCATGCCGTCATCGGTCCCGACGACGTGCCAGCCGTAGGGTTCGAACCAGCTTCTGGGGTCCCCGGGGACAACCGAAGAAGCTGGCCGCTGATCGATGCCGAAGTCGTTCCAATCAACCAGGAAGATGAGGTTGTCCAGCCCCAGCCCCCAGGCGGAGTTTTTGGTTTCGTGGGCCGCTCCAGGCGTCAGCCCTCCTTCACCCTCTACCGTGAAGACTCGGACCTCGCCCGCTCCGGCGAGTTTGAGCGCGAGCGCCTCGCCAGCGGCAGGTGGCATCCCATGGCCGGAAGGTCCGGTGTTGAACTTGAGGAAGAGGCTCTTCCCACTCATCTCCGCGTGACCGGGCAGACCTCCGCGGTGCCGGAGTCCCAAGAGGTCCTCCCAGGTGAGAGCCCATCGGCCACCCTCCGGGGCGGCGAATCGTGGGTCTGAATCCCGTTCATGGCGGGCGCGCATCGCCTCGTTGAGCACCGCTAGGGTCGAGTAGATGAGAGGGACGGTGTGTCCTGCCGACAGGACGAAGCGGTCTCCAAAGCGCCGCCATGGACGGTGGATGTCCCAGCGCATCGCTCCTGAGAGCATGGTGGCTATAAGCAGGTGGACTTTCGATCTGGACCCGCCTGGGTGTCCCGACTGCCGATAGTTGAGAGAGAGGTCGATCATCTCGTCAACGAGGTCCTTCAGGACCTCCCAGTGTCCAAACGACGCGCGGGATTCGGCGAGTAGATCTGCTGCCTCAGATCGCTGCGTGGTTGGCAAGGACGACCTCCAGTCCGGGCGGCGCCGATGGACCCACCCCGTTGGTGAGCGCTGTCGTGAAGTGACCCCCTCGAGTGTACTGCCGTGGTTACGGCGATGGTTTCGAGGGGTCCGAAGTGGTCACCTCCCGCCCGAAGGACCGGCGTATCATCCTGGGTAGCGTGGCTGAGCTGGCCGCGGAGATCGATCCAGAGGGGTATTGCCATGGCGGTCAGGACAGCCCACGTCGCCTGGAATGGAACGCTCGAGCAGGGTTCTGGTCAAGTCGAATTGACCAGCAGCAAACTGGCGACATACGAGGTCAGTTTCCCGCGGCGGACGGCTGACGACGCCGAGGGAGTCACCAGCCCTGAGGAGCTTATTGCCGCCGCCCACGCTGCGTGCTATGCCATGCAGCTGTCGGCGATGATTGCCAAGGAGGGCGTGACCCCGGGATCCCTGGATGTCACGGCCGCGGTTTCACTTGGCCCCGATCCTGCTGGCGGCCTCGCAATAACCGGGATTCGTCTGACCGTAATCGGGAAGCTCGATGGCTTGAACGATGTGGAGTTTGAGAGAGTGGCCCAGGCTGCGAAGGCGGGCTGTCCCGTGAGTAAGGCTTTGACGGGGACCACGATCACTTTGGATGCCAGCCTCGCTTGATGGCGCGTCTCTCCTAAGGGGACTCGACGGTCAGTAGCACTGTGCCCGGTTCCGGTCTTGCGGGGGCAGCGCCCGACGGCGGTTAGGAGTCCTTGTGGTGACGAACCGCGCCCCGGCTCCAGCTCTTGGGGCAACGGGCCACGGTGGCTGCGCCACCCGACGGGGCCCCGGTCGGTCGTGACGGGAAGGGCGGATGTGCGGAGTCGGGCCCAGACCCCACCGCCCTCGGGCGACCTATACCCTATATGTCTGGTTATATCCGGCGGGCAACCGGGGCGCACCACTCAGGCGGGTCACCATCGCCCTGGACGGGGCCGGAGCCTGAAGGTCAGAGAGCAAGGCGCCACCAGGGAACGTCATTTGTGAGGAGTCGCGCGATGAACGAAAAGACCCGGAGAGCTGGTACAGGAGACGACCTTGACGTCACCGCCATCAGGGCGGACTTCCCGGCCCTCGCCGACGGCTACGCCTATCTGGACGGAGCTGCTGGGACTCAGACGCCCAACCCCGTCATAGACGCTATCGCTGACGCCTATCGGCTGGGCCTGAGCAACACCGACGGGCCATTCCCGGCGAGTCAGCGCAGCAACGCCATCATCGCCGCTTGTCGTCAGGCGGTGGCGGACCTAGTCGGCGGTCAACCGCAGGGGGTCATCCTGGGGCCAAACATGACGACTCTCACGTATCGGCTGTCAGCCGCGATCGCCAAGCTCTGGGGTCACGGCGACGAGATCGTGGTCTCCCAACTGGACCACGACGCGAATGTGAGGCCCTGGGTGCAGGCCGCAGAGCGCAGCGGGGTGACTGTCCGGTGGGCGCGGGTCGACGTCGAGACCGGAGAGTTGAACTGGGAGCAATATCAGGAGCTAGTCGGTCCCAGGACCCGGCTGGTTGCGGTGACCGCTGCTAGCAATGTGCTCGGAATCCGTCCCCAGGTCGAGCGCATAACGGAGATCGCTCACGCTGCAGGGGCGCTCACCTATGTGGACGGGGTGCACGCGACGCCGCATGGGCCCATTGACATTCATTCGCTGGGGGCCGACTTCTACCTGACCTCGGCTTACAAATGGTGCGGCCCGCACATCGGGGCGGCGATCGCCACCCCGGCTCTGTTGGAGAGCCTTCATCCGGATAAGCTGATTCCGGCCAGCGACGATGTCCCCGATCGATTCCAAACCGGAACCGCTCCATTTGCCGACTTTGCCGGGGTGACCGCCGCAGTGGACCATCTGGCGGGTTTGCTGCCGCCGGGAAACGGTGAGCGTCGTGCTCAGTTGCTGACGACGATGGCGGCCGTCGAGAGTTATGAATCCAAACTGTTCGAGGAGCTCAAAGGAGGCCTCGGCGCGATGCCGCACGTGACGCTCTACGGCCATTCCCTGAAACAGGCCCCGACGGCCTACTTCCAGGTTGCGAACCACTCGCCTGAGGATGTCGCTGCGCAGCTGGCGGCGGCTAGAATCAACGTCTGGAGTGGCGATAACTACGCCTGGGAGGTCGTCGGTGCGCTGGGGCTGCGTGCTGTCGGGGGAGCGGTGCGGGCGAGTCTGGTTCACTACAACAACCGGGAGGACGTGAGCCGGCTGCTGGATGCGGTAGACCGCTTGCGGAGCTAGCGGCTCGGGCCCGAGCTTAGTTCCCGGGCCACACCGCAGGTGGAGTGTCAGCCCGATGAGTTCGCCAGCGCGAAGTCGACCCGTTGGGTCAGCAGCTGCAAGTGGGTGCTCGGCAACACGGCATAGGGAGCGGGGCTCTGCAATCCCTTTAGCGAGTCCGGCAGCTCCCGCCATTGCACCTCGAAGTGGTCGGCCGCCTGCGCCAGCGACCGAGCGCCGGCCGTGGTCCGTTCGCCGCCCCGCATGACCTCCTCGAGGAGAGCAATGTGATCGTCATCAGGTACGGGCTCCTCGGCTAGAGCCAGGGTGTCGCCGCTCCAAGAGATCTGCCGGAATACCTGCTTCGCGCCCGGCCAGATGGCCTTGCCAGCCGACGTCTTGCGGACGGGCCGGCCGTCATGAACCACTAGCTTGTAGACCGTCTCCAGGGTCGGAACATTGCCGGCAGCACCCAGGGAGGTGCCCACGCCGAATCCATCGATTGGGGCCTGCTCGACCGTCAGCAGCTGCTGGATCCGGTGTTCATCGAGCCCACCGCTGACGAAGACGATCAGGTTGGGGAACCCCGCCGAGTCCAGCTTGGTGCGGGCAAGGCGGGCCAGTTGCGCCAGGTCGCCCGAATCGATCCGGATGCCGCGCAGCTCCACCCGTCGCTGTCGCATCTCTAGAGCAACCTCGATAGCCCGATCGATGCCGCGCTCGGCGTCGTAGGTGTCGACCAAGAGGAGTGAGCGCTCCTTGAAGGCTTCGGCGAAGCGCCGGAAAGCAGTCGTTTCGTCGACGTGGGCCTGAACGAAGGAGTGGGCCATCGTCCCGCTAGCCGGTAGGCGGTAGCGGTCCGCGCCGGCCACGTTGCTGGTTCCGTCCAGGCCAACCAGTCGGGAACAGCGAGCCAACTTCATACCCGCGTCCACGCCGGGGGCCCTACGGAGGGAGAAGTCGATCACCGCTCGACCTTGCGCGGCATGACGGCAGCGGGCGGCCTCCGTCGCCAGTCCGGTCTGGAGGGTGATCTGATTCAGAAGAAAGGTCTCAGCGAGCTGAGCGGTGGCAAGGGGGCCTTCGACCTCAAGGATTGGCTCTCCGGGGAAGACGATGCTGCCCTCGCGTACGGCCCGGACGGAGCCCTCGAACCTCACCGTCGAGAGCCAGCCGAGAAAGTCCTGCGAGAACCCTCCCAAGCGCTCGATCGCGGCCAGGTCCGAGGGCCCAAACCGCAGACCCTCCAACCAGTCCAGGCAGTCGGCCAGCCCGGCGGCGACGAGATATCCCCAGCCATCGGGAAGTGACCGAGCGAAAAGGCTGAAGGTGGCCCGCTCATCCGCCATGCCCTCGATCCGGTAGGCATCGGCCATGGTCAGTTCATACAGGTCCAGCAGCAGGGCTGGCGAAACGTCTTTTGTCATCGAGACCGAACTCCTATCCGCGCCGGACCAGCCTTGCGCTGGCCTCCAGATCGCCCCACAGCACTCTCACTCGGTAACTATGGACGCGAAGAGCCAATCCGGGTGCTCCGCCTGAAGCCGATCCAGCCAGAATGGGCTCTCGAAAGCGGCGAGCAAGGTTCCGTCGGTGCGGCGCAGGACCTTGACCCCGCGGATGGAGGACAGCGCCTTCGCGGTTTCCTGGTCGGTCCTTCGGGCGAGTCGGTGGGGAGTGTGTACCAGGTCGACCGGAGCTCCATATTCCGCCGCCAAACGATGGGTGAGGACCTCGAACTGCATCTCCCCGACGGCGGCCAGGATTGGAGCCGGATCCCCGTTGGGGTCCTGCAGCACCTGAACGACCCCTTCTTGTTCGAGTTGCTCAAGCCCTTTGCGGAACTGCTTGTAGCGGGATGAGTCCTTGGGGCGAGCGGTTGCAAAGAGTTCTGGAGCAAAGGTTGGGATCGCCGGAAACTCCACCGGGTCGGCGCTGTACAGGGTGTCGCCGATGCGCAGGTCGCTGGCGTTGACCAGGCCGACCACGTCCCCGGGGTAGGCGCGCTCGACGGTGTTTCGGTCGGCGCCGAACATCGAGGCGGCGTATTTGGTCCCGAATGCCCTGCCAGTAGGACCATGGGTGAGCTGCTCCCCGCGCTCGAACTCCCCCGAGCAGACTCGGACGAATGCGACGTGATCGCGGTGGGAGGGGTTCATGTTGGCCTGGATCTTGAAGACGAATCCTGAGAAAGGGGCGTCCAGTTCACGGAACTGCCCCTTGACATCCATCCGCGAGGCAGGCGGTGGCGCCAGATCGACGACGGCGTCCAGCAGATGACGCACGCCGAAGTTTGTGAGTGCGGAACCAACGAAAAGAGGGGTTGAGTCCCCTGCGAGGAAGGAATTGAGGTCGAGGTCATCCCCCACCCCTGAGAGGAGCTCGACCTCTTCCGCGCTGCCGATCCAAGCATCCCCCTCCTCAGCAACGGCGCGCTCCCGGGAGACCTCCTCCTCCGGTGCTATGCTGCTGCCCCGGGTGGTCCTGGTGAAGCGTATGAACGATCCGTCGCGGCGGTCGATCACCCCGCGGAAGTCGCCGGGGATGCCTACCGGCCAGGTCACCGGGGTCGGACGCAGTCCGATCTTCTTCTGGATCTGGTCCAGCAACTCCAGAGGGGGGATTCCCGGTCGGTCGCACTTGTTGAGGAAGGTGATGATCGGTAATCGGCGGGCGCGACATACCTCAAACAGCTTCAGGGTCTGTGTCTCGATCCCCTTGGCGACGTCCAGAACCATCACCGCGGCGTCCGCCGCTGCCAGCACTCGGTAGGTGTCCTCGGAAAAGTCCCGGTGGCCGGGGGTATCCAACAGGTTGATGGTGTGGTCCCGGTAGGCGAATTGGAGTGCGGTGGAGGTGATCGAGATGCCGCGTTCCTGCTCCATGACCATCCAGTCGGAGGTCACCCGTCGCCGTCCCTCCCGGGCCCTCACAGCACCGGCGGCTTGAACCGCCCCTGAGTAGAGCAGGAACTTCTCAGTGAGAGTCGTCTTCCCTGCGTCCGGGTGGCTGATGATCGCGAACGTGCGCCGGAGCGCCGCGCTTGCGAGCACCGAGCTGCGCTGTTCGAGGAGCGCCTCAGCCATGGCAGACCACCTTGTCGTCCTGGGTGCCCTGCCGGGGGACCATCAGGCCTGGAGACGTCCCGGGACCTCTGTCAAGTGACCAAGGAACAGCACGGACCGGCGCTTCGGAAGTCAACCGGTAGACCAGGTGAGTGGCTGCCGAGGACACGTCTACTACCTCTGAATGGGCGGGGGAGGCTTACAGCGGTGCGCCCGTCCTACCTGGGCTCCGGCCTCTATGAACGTGCGACCGTCGGACAGGCACAGCTTGACTACTTTTAGTCTAACGACGGCCAGTAAGTGGCATCGAAACTCGTGGCACTGGTTGAGGCGAGCGCCGACACTCACCCGCCGAGGGGGGGCTTGATCAGCTGGGGCCGGCCGTCGAGCTGGGCCGAAAGGGGTGGCTCGAAGCCGTGTTGCTTCAGCAGTTCCCGCGGGCCGGCCGTGAACACTTCCCATCGGGTCCCTCTCCTGCGCACCAAGACCTTGAGCGGCAGCGCCAGAGCGAGGTCGGGAAACTCCAACACAAGGGGGACCGTACGCGGACTGCGGAATAGGATTACAACACTGGTGGGCATGGAGATGTCGACCGACAGCGCTGCGACGGAATGGTCCCCACCCCGAAGACCGTCATACCAGCCGCTTCGGCGGCAGCAAGACCATTTTGACTTGCCTAAGGAGCACCCATCTCGCTCCTTAGGCGAATCCGAGCGCTTGCCATTGTCTTCTCTCGGCGGCGGTCAACCGGCTGCTGCGGTGCAGTGTGCAGCTCCGCAACTCCTATGACCATAGGGCGGTCCCAGTGGAGCAGGGGGCCGTCGTCGCCCAGCGAGTATGCCCCGGGCGTGCCTTCGCAGAGGTGCTGGCCAACGCTTGCGTGCACACGCAATTGGCTATGATGTGAGGAGTTAGGGACGTCAGTCGAGGCTAGCCGCGATTCCGCCCAGGAGGGCCGCATGGCAGATTCGATAGGAACCGGTGCGCAGGTTCGGATTCCGGTGCTCTACCTTAGCCATGGTGCGCCCACCCTGGCAGATGACGCGCAGTGGACCGATCAGTTGTCGCGGTGGTCGGCTGATCTGCCAAGACCGCGCGGGATTCTGATCGTCTCAGCCCACTGGGAGGCTGCTCCTCTGACCATCTCCGCGACCTCGACGGTGCCTCTGGTCTATGACTTTTGGGGCTTCCCGCAGCACTACTATCAGGTCAGTTACCCCGCTCCCGGCGCGCCCTGGTTGGCGGAGCGGGTTACCCAGCTGCTCTCGACCTCGGGGCAGGCCGTCCACCAGGCGCGGGAGCGTGGCCTTGATCACGGCGCCTACATCCCCTTGGTGGAGATGTATCCTGACGCGGACATCCCGGTTCTCCAGCTGTCCATGCCGACTCTGGATCCTGAGACCCTTTTGCTCATGGGCAGACGGCTAGCGCCGCTTCGGAACGAGGGGGTCCTCATCATCGGCAGTGGCTTCTTTACTCACAATCTGCACGCTCTCCGGGAAGCGCCCGAAGCTGACTCCAGCCCGCCTGCGTGGTCGGCGGAGTTCGACCAATGGGGTCAGGAGGCGTTGAGCAGCCGGGACGTCGACGCCTTGTTGGACTTCGAACACAAGGCCCCATCTGGCAAGCTGGCCCACCCTCGCACCGAGCACTTCGCCCCGCTGTTTGTGACGCTGGGAGCCGGGGATGTCGACCTCGACCATGGTCGGACCGTGATAGACGGCTTCTGGCACGGGTTGGCAAAGCGCTCGATCCAGATCGGGTGAGGCCGTTGAGATGTCCACGGGGCCCTAGGATTTGGGGGTGCCCGCTGCAGCCCCCAGACCGCTGGGGACCCCTCATCCGGACCGCTTGAGCCCTTCCCAGCCGGAGTACCTCAAGATTCTTCAGGTCCACCGGGATGCGTTGGGTCGCGGAGACTCTTTCTACACCGACCCCGCGTCAGGTCTTCTGGTTCTGACCGCGGGTTACCTCCTGTCGCGCGGTAGCTGCTGTGGGCGAGACTGTCGCCACTGTCCCTATGTCAGTTAGCGCCCCAGGGACGGTGCCGCGCGTGCTCATGAGCTGGAGCTCTGGGAAGGACAGCGCGATGGCCTTGCATCTCTTGCGCGAGTCCGGTGCGGTGGAGGTCGTCGGGCTGCTGGTGACCTGCAACGCCTCGACGGACCGGGTCTCGATCCACGGAGTTCGGCGGGAGCTGGTCCGCGCCCAGGCGGGACGGCTTGGGCTGCCGCTGTTGGAGGTGGACCTGCCCAGTCCGTGCTCGAACGAGGTCTATGAGAGGACCATGAGTCATAGGTTGGAGGCCGAAGCGGCTAAGGGAGTCGCCAGCATCGCCTTCGGAGACCTCTTCCTTGAGGATGTGCGGGCATACCGGGAGGCCCAGCTCAAAGCGGTTGGGATGACCGCTGCCTTCCCTCTGTGGGGCCGTCCTACGGGGGAGCTTGCGCGCGACCAGATACGGGTGGGGATCAGGGCCATCGTCACTTGCGTCGACCCAAAGGCCGCTTCTCCCGAATTCGCCGGGCGCCACTTCGACTCTCCGCTGTTGGCCGAGCTGGGACCAGCGGTCGACCCCTGCGGCGAGAATGGCGAGTTCCACACCTTCGTCTGGGACTCTCCCGACTTCAGCTCCCCGATTCCTGTAACCGCCGGGGAGCGGGTGAAGCGGGATGGGTTCGTCTTCGCCGACCTGCTTCCCGGCTGACTGGGCGGTTTCGCCGAGTGTCCCGCTCGTTGGCGGTTCAGCCGGAGCGCGGGGCAGACCAACCGAGGTAGCGAGCACCGCCTGTTGCTCTGCCCCTGGGCCCGTTCGCCGCGGCGCCCTTAGACTCGGGATGTGGCGGGTGAGAGCTCGGAGGCGACTGGGGCCCTGGTCATCTTTGGGATCAGTGGTGACCTCGCGCGCAAGATGACCTTCCGCGCGCTTTACCGACTGGAGCGGAGGGGTCGTCTCAACTGCCCGGTGATCGGGGTTGCGATGGACGATTGGACCGAGGACCAGCTGCGTGCCCATGCCCGGTCGGCGATCGAGGGGGAGGAGCCGCGCTTCTCACAGCGGGTCTTTGCCCGACTCGCACAGCGTCTCTCGTATATCAAAGGAGACTTCAGCGACCCGCAGACGTACGCTCGGCTATCGGAGCGCCTGCGGCAGGTGGAGAGGCCCTTGTACTACTTGGAGATACCTCCGTCCTTGTTCGGCTTGGTCGTGAGCCATCTGGCTGACGCCGGTCTGATCAAGGACTCCAGGGTTATGGTCGAGAAGCCCTTTGGGCACGACCTGCTGTCGGCTCGGGAGCTGGACCGGCAGCTTCACGAGGTCTTGACAGAGGACCAGATTCTGCGCATCGACCACTTCTTGGGCAAGGAGCCGGTGATGGATCTGCAGTTTCTGCGCTTTGCCAATGACATATTGGAGCCGGTCTGGAACCGGGACCACGTGTCAGCGGTTCAGATCACGATGGCGGAGGACTTCGGGGTCGAGGATCGGGGCGGCTTTTACGATGCAGTCGGGGCCATCCGAGACGTGGTCCAGAATCACCTGCTGCAGGTCCTCGCTCTGGTCGCGATGGAGCCGCCTGCTGGTGCTAACGCCGACGACCTCCGCAACAAAAAAGCTGACGTCTTTCGAGCCATGCCTCAAGCCGACCCGGACCACTGTGTCCGCGGCCAGTACCAAGGCTACCGGAAGGTTGCTGGCGTTGATCGCCACTCCGCTACCGAGACCTATGCCGCCATGCGGTTGGCCATCGACAACTGGCGCTGGGCTGGAGTTCCGTTCTTCATCCGGGCCGGCAAGGCTATGGCGGAGCGGGTGACCGAAGTGAGGATCATGTTCCGACATCCTCCGCACCTGGCATTTCTGGGCAGGAGCGCTCAGGCCGAGCCCAATCAGGTGGTCCTTCGAATCGACCCCGACCCCGGGCTGCGGATGGTCCTGAACTCTAAGGGGAGCGAGGGTCGCATCTCACAGCCGGTTCATCTCGACCTTTCTTTCGCCAAGGAGCTAGGCCGTCCCGCCGAGCCTTACGAGAGGCTGATTGACGCCGCACTTCGGGGGGACCACAAGTTGTTCACCAGGGAGGACACTGTGGAGGAGACTTGGAGGATCGTGCAACCGCTGCTAGATTCGACAGGTCCAGTTATGGAGTATCAACCGGGAAGCTGGGGCCCATCTGAGGCTGCGCTTCTGGTCAGGGGGCACCCCTCCTGGCACGAGCCGTGGCTGGCCGCGATTCCCCCTGAAGTGGGCGCCCGGAGATCCCCTAGGAGGACGCGATGACGAGTTCAAGTCCGATGCAGTTGGGCATGGTCGGCCTCGGACGGATGGGCGCCAACATTGTGCGGCGTCTGATGCGCGACGGGCATAGCTGCGTGGTCTACGACGTTGATCCCGCAGCGGTCAAGCGGCTGGAGGCTGAGGGCGCCCTGGGGGCAGCCTCAGTGGATGACTTCGTGGCCAAGCTATCCGTCCCTCGGGCCTCCTGGGTAATGGTCCCGGCCGGCGACATCACCGAAGCGACCGTAGCCGCGTTGGCGCAGCGGATGGCGCCTGGCGATATCGTCATCGACGGAGGCAATTCCTACTATCGAGACGACATTAGGCGGGCTGCCGCGCTAGCGAAGACCGGCATCCATCTGGTTGACTGCGGAACCAGCGGTGGGGTATTCGGTCTGGAGCGAGGTTACTGCCTCATGATCGGCGGTGAGCAGGGTCCGGTGGAGCACCTGGACCCGATCTTTGCGTCGATCGCACCCGGTGTGGACTCCGCACCGCGGACCCCCGGGCGAGCGGGGGCCCCCTCGCACGCCGAGCAGGGTTATTTGCACTGCGGGCCCAACGGCGCCGGCCACTTCGTGAAGATGGTTCACAACGGCATCGAGTACGGCATGATGGCGTCCCTCGCTGAGGGCCTGGACATACTCCATAACGCCAACGCTGGACTGCGAACCCAGAGCGCGGATGCCGAGACCGCTCCCATGGACGAGCCTCAGTTCTACCGATACGAGATCGACACCACCGAGGTGTCGGAGTTGTGGCGCCGCGGGAGCGTGGTCGGCTCCTGGTTGCTGGATCTGACCGCGATCGCGCTGCAGGAGTCGCCCACGCTCAGCGACTTCACCGGCAGGGTCTCCGACTCCGGGGAAGGACGCTGGACGTCGATCGCAGCCATCGATGAAGGAGTCCCCGCACCGGTGCTGACGGCGGCCCTCTACTCACGTTTCGGTTCGCGCAATCTTGGCGAGTTCGCCAACAAGGTGCTTTCGGCGATGCGCAAGCAGTTCGGGGGCCACGATGAGAAGGCATCCTGAGAGCGGGGCGGGCGCACTCGGGGGTGGCGTGCGGTCCTGGTCGAGCCCGCCGGATTCCGCGGTGGCAGCATCGAAGTGTGGTTGAGGAGACGACGTGAACCCAGCCTTTAAGCTTCATCAGGCGGGCCAGAGCCTCTGGCTCGACAACATCACTCGCCAGCTTTTGGACGGCGGAGGGCTGGCGGCTCACATCGAACTTCGGGCGGTCACCGGGCTGACCTCGAATCCCACGATCTTTGACAAGGCGATCGAGAGCAGCGCCGCCTACGACTCTGACATCGCGGCGGGAATGGCTGATGGGCTCTCGAGCGAAGAGACCTTCTTTCGTCTTGCGATCGTCGACCTCACGCGGGCTGCCGACCTGTTCCTGCCGGTGCACCAGCGCACTGCCGGGGTGGATGGCTGGGTCTCCCTGGAGGTCTCACCGCTGCTGGTCGACGACGGGCCAAACACCATCGAGGCTGCGGTCACCCTGCATCACCGCGCGGAACGGGAAAACCTCTTCATCAAGATTCCCGGGACCCCGGCAGGCTTACAGGCGATCGAGGAGTCGATCTTTCGCGGGGTTCCCGTCAACGTGACCTTGCTATTCTCCGCAGCCCAGTATCTGGCTGCCGCTGAGGCGTACATGACAGGACTGGAGCGAAGGGTGGCCGCCGGCCTGGCTCCGGATGTGCCCTCGGTTGCATCGGTGTTCGTGAGTCGTTGGGACACCGCGGTAAAAGGGAAGGTTCCTGACAATCTCCACGATATGGTTGGCATCGCTGCAGCCCACCAGGCCTACCGGAGTTACCGGCGACTGTTGGACTCCGAGCGGTGGCAGCGGTTGGCCAACGCCGGAGCTCGAGCGCAGAGAATACTATTCGCCAGCACCTCGACCAAGGATCCCTCCTCTCCCGACATCCTTTATGTCAAGGCGTTGGCAGCTCCACACACCATCAATACCATGCCCGAGGAGACGCTGGTCGCCTTCGCAGACCACGGCCAGGTTGGAGAGATGCTGGCAGCCGACGGCGGTGACAGTGAGCTGGTGTTGGGCGGGCTCGCCGCGGCGGGCATGGACCCTCAAGAGCTCGCCACTCAGCTGCAGCTAGAGGGTGGGGCGTCGTTTGCCAAGTCCTGGCGAAGCCTGATCGCTTGTATCGACGGCAAACGCACCGAGGTGCGAGGCGGTGTCTGATCGGTCAGGGTTTGGGGGGGGCGATAAATCCAGCCCTGGACTGTGCGACCGGGAGGCGTTTAAGACCCTTGGTCGGCACTTCCAAGAGATCAAGGGGCTGACGCTGGGGGAGCTCTTTGCCGGGGATGACACCCGCGGCACGCGCATGACCAAAGAGGCCCTGGACATCTACCTGGATTACTCCAAGAACCGGGTTACCGAGGAGACCATGGCCCTGCTGTTGGAGCTTGCTCACGAGTGCGGGCTGCCTGCCCGAATTGAGGCGATGTTCGATGGTCGCAAGATCAACGTCTCGGAGCGACGGCCGGTGCTGCACGTCGCCTTGCGGGCACCCCTTGGCACATCCCTCGTGGCGGAGGGTCAGGATGTTGTCGGTGCGGTGCATACGGTGCTGGACCAGATGGCAGCCTTCGCCGCTCGGGTGCGGGATGGAAGTTGGCTGGGTTACACCGGTAAGCGGGTGATGACCGTCGTCAACATCGGCATTGGCGGCTCGGACCTCGGTCCACGGATGGCATATGAGGCGTTGCGCCACTATTCTCAGCCCGGCCTTAAAGTCCGCTTCGTCTCAAATATCGATGGCACGGACTTTGCCGAGGTGACCCGCGACCTCGATCCCGCGGAGACCCTTTTTGTGGTCTGTTCCAAGAGCTGGCACACGCTGGAGACATTGACCAACGCCAAGACCGCGAAGGCTTGGACCCTCGCCGGCCTAGGCGGGGATGCCAGCGCCGTGGCAAGTCACTTCGTGGCGGTCTCCACCAATGCGGAGGGGGTGTCGAGCTTCGGAATCGACACCGCCAACATGTTCCCGTTTTGGGATTGGGTGGGCGGTCGGTACTCCCTGGACTCCGCCATCGGGCTATCGCTCATGATCGCTATCGGACCGGAGCGCTTTGCGGAGTTGCTGGCGGGATTCCATGAGATGGACGAGCACTTCCGCACCACCCCGTTGCAGGACAACCTGCCGGTACTCATGGGCCTTCTGGCGGTCTGGTATAACAACTTCTTCGGCTCTGAGACCCTGGCTGTTTTGCCGTACGACCAGTATCTGGCCAGCCTGCCCTCATATCTCCAGCAACTTGAGATGGAGAGCAACGGCAAGCATGTGGATCTAGCGGGCAACCCGGTGGACTACCAGACTGGCCCGGTGATTTGGGGACAGCCTGGTACCAACGGACAGCACGCCTTCTATCAGCTGATCCATCAGGGCACCAAGCTCATCCCTTGCGACTTCATAGGATTCTGTCAGACACTCAACCCCGTCGGGAGGCACCACGATCTGCTGATGGCCAACATGCTGGCTCAGACCGAGGCGCTCGCCTTCGGTCGCTCAGAAGCTGAGCTCCGGCAGGCTGGTGTGGAGGAATGGCAGATTCCCTATCGGGTGTGCCAGGGGAACCGGCCCACGACGACCATCATGCTGGACCGTCTCACCCCCGAGAGTCTGGGCAAGTTGATAGCCCTCTACGAACACAAGACCTTCACCCAGGGAGCGATCTGGGGCATCGACTCGTTCGACCAGTGGGGTGTGGAGTTGGGGAAATTGCTTGCCGACCGGATTACTCCCGAGCTTGAGGGTGCTAGGGAACCGGACCTCACCCACGATAGCTCCACCAATGAGTTGATCCGTCGGTACCGGCGCCTGCGCTGAGGCGACTTCGCCAGTCACTTCTCTTTCAACCTCCCCAAGCAGGCCGTCCAACTGACCGCTCCCAGCCCCGTGCCAGGAAGGTTCGAGTCGGTCCGATACCGCTCCAGGTAGCTGCCGCTTGCTGGGACCGGTGGCTTGGGCAGGTGCCAAGCCCTGCTGTGGTCGGGCGCCAAGCGGAGTGGTGGCCGCTCGCACAGGGCGCGGGTTCAGTCTGCCCAGTATGCCGAGTACCGACTTCGGAACCCCGTTCGGCGCCCTATCCAGGCGACCCCGCCGAGTGAAAGGCCGGCGGGTGCCCGACCCGCTCCTGAAGCAGGAGCGACCTCCCTCCGCTGGGCGTGATGAGCAGCGCCAGCTGCAGGCGGTTACGCGGCATGCCGGCCGGCGTGGCCTTGCCCTCGCGAGCGATTCCCCAGAAGGTTTCAAAGAAGTCCTCGCGGCGGATGGCGGGGGTGAGGCGCTCGACGACGTGAGCTTCGTCTTTGCCAGCTTGTCCCATTGCGTGTGGGGTACCGTGGGTGACTGAACGGATACCACCTGACGCCACACGCTCGCGGAGCCTACCGACCCGCAGCTCAACCGTGCCTGACTCCACCCGAAAATGTTCTTGGTGGTTGCGATGGACATGGGGCGGCAACCACTGCGCCCCGCGACAGAAAGAGATCGACTTTGGCGAACTCGCCAGCAGCGGAGGCGGCCGTGTGCCGCCCGACCAAGCGCTCACCGCTAACCGGGTAGACCATCTCCGAACCGACTCTTGCCACCAGGGGCCTCTCCGATGCACGGCTGAGGCATCCGCTGATTGAGACCGAAACTCACGGGTCGACCGCAGGCCCCCGCGGATGAGGCAGAAGGCCCCAAATGGTACCCCCGGGATGAAGGGGAGTCGCTCACTACCGTCTGGTCCGTCCGGCAGGGCTGGCTTGCGCTCAGCCCGTGCCCGGGTGGGTTGGCGTGGTGCCGTTAGCCATCAGGAGGTCGAAGCCATCAGGGTCGTCCAGCAGGCCCGGAGCGGTGCCGGCCACCCCCGTTACTCCGTACTGCCAGACAGTCGCGCCGGTTGCCGGGTCGATCGCGATCATCCGGTTGTTCTGGTCGTCGTTCAGCATGAACACCCCACTGGGGAGCATCTCGACCAGGGACGGGTGATTGAGCGCCCCCGGCCCCGAGGTCACGTCGTACCGGTAGGTAATCGTGCCTTGCTGGTTGAATTCAACGATCTGCCCAGGGCTCGTATAGCTCGCGATCAGGTATTGATTGGGTCCGAGTTGTTGTGGGTCGGACGGGTATGAGATAGCGAGGTGAGTGGTCCAAACTAGCCCCCCTGTGGTGGTGTAGTCGCTCACCCACGAGCCGTTGATCTCAGAGACCAGAATGGTCCCATCTGTCAGTGGAGTATCTCCGTTGGGCGAGCCGAGGTGTGTGGGGGGACGGTGGGTACACGACCCAGTCGTCCCGATCTGTTGGGCCAGGGTCCCGTTGGGGTTGATGATCAGGACGCGACAGTTGACGATGTCGGCGACCGAGATCTGGCCGGTCTTCAACTGGTAGGCGTCGTCGGGAGTGTTCAGGTAGCCAGGAGCGCTGCCGGCCACCCCTGGATGGCCATAGGTCCAGAGCACCTTCCCCGAGGGGTACGCGACCTTGACGATCTCCTGGAAGCTCTCCATGTTCATCACTATCGCTGTCCCGTGATCCGCGAAGAAGGCGTCGTCGGGGTAATAGAAGCCTCCCGGGGGTGCTGGCGCGGTGGCACTAGGGTAGGTCCATATGACCTGACCCGACGGATTCAGCAGCAGCAGCCGATTGCTGCCGGCGTCAGCCACCAGCAGATCGCCACCGAAGAATGGCGAACCGGCGCCCGGCTGGCCAGCGGCGCCGAATTTGGCGTTGGGGGTGAGCATCTGCACGCTGCTCACCGCTCCCTGGGCCGTTTCACCACCGATGATCCAGGCGCGGTCACTGAGAACCGCCGCCCCGGCGTGGGCGACCGGGACTCGTAGTGACCCAGCCGCCAGAAGCTGGCTGGTGGCCGGCATGAAGGCCCAGATGGTGGCGATCGGCGCTGTGCCCGAAGCCGCGGAGGTGTTGCCCCCGGCAACGTATATGGTTCCGCCAATGTTCATCGCCACGGCGCCGGTGTTCGGCTCAGGCATGGTCCCGAGTACCCGGGCGGCATGTGTCGCTGGGTTCACGACCTGAATTTGAGCTGAGACCAGGCCATTGGCGGTCTGACCGCCGAACACATAGATCAGCCCGCCGAGGGAGGCGACCGCGGGGTATCTAACTGGCACCGGTAGGCTAGCCACGGGCTGGAAGGAGCTTCCATTGGTAGTGGCCAGCACCTCCGAATCGAAGGTCGAGCCGTCGTAACCGCCGACCACGAAAGCCACGCCGCCGATGACGGTGGCAGCCGAGTCCGAACGTGCCTGCGGAAGCTTGCCCGTCGAGGTGGCCGTTCCCAAAGTCGTGGGGACGGCCTGAACCACCGCGCTGCTCGCTACGGTCCCCCCTCCGAAGACGATCTCCCTACCGGCCAGTATTGCGCCAGAGGCGTCGTGCAGCGGGCCGAGGAGGGTACCCGCCTGCGCGAGGGCCCCGTTGGTGGTGCTCAGAGTGTAGATGCCGGAGGCTGAACCGCCGGTGGCGGTGAGCCCACCGAGGATGCTCACCTGCGAGGCGGCAGGTCCCGCCAGCACCACCTCTCGGCTGATCGGGTTGGGAAGTGACCAGGGTAGCAATCCGGACTCTGCGGCTGGGAGTGCCGCCGGGGGTGCGATGGTTGTGCTGGGCGAAGCATGCGGTGTCGGACGGGCGACCCCATGCACCGATGCCGCACACCCAGCGAGGGTCGCCGAGACCAGGGTGAGGAGCGTCAGGAAGAGGGCGGTGACTACCGCCCTCAGGCTGCTCTGGCCAGCGAATTGGGCGCACAACGCCGCAGGCCTAGAGCCTTTGGACGATGCGTTCATGGGGCCTGGACCAGCATCGGATCGATGGTCAGGGGGATCTCCTACGCAGTAAGGAGCGGCATCCAGGGGTGCGCCTTACGGATGTTGAATGATCATAGAGGGTAAGGCCTGGGTTGGGGGGTCCGGCCGGAGGCAAGTCGAGCCAGGCTCGGGCCAAAGGGAATCTGACGTCTGGCGGCAGCTGTCTTCGTCGAGTCGCTGGCCGACTTTGCTGAGGTATCCTCGAAACCACCAGCGCTTCGGCTTCCCGAAATCTTCCCAAGGCATCACCAATGAATCTCCTCTCGGGCCTCCACGGGGTGGTCGCGATCGTGTTGCTCTGCAGCCTTCTCTTCGTTGAGGAGGCCGGGGTGCCGCTGCCATTCGCGCCGGGAGAGCTGACACTGCTGGCTGCGGGATTGCTGATAGCCGCAGGGGGGCTCGACCCATGGGTCTTCGTACCGCTGGCCTTTGGGGTATGCGTGGCGGGTGCGATGGTCGGCTACAGCTGGGCGCGCATCGTCGGCGACCATGGCCTAACCGGCCTCGCGGTGCGGTTCCACCAGGCTAAGGCTCTCGAGCGAGTCGCCCGTCGGGTGCAGCGAGCCAGCCCGGTCGGCATCGCGGTGTCGAGACTGATCCCGGGCCTTAGGATCTACACCACCCTGGTGGCCGGGGCATTCGGTGTGCGCCGGCGGACCTTCCTCGAGGGGCTGCTACCCAGCACAGCGATCTGGGTCGGGGTCTTTGTCGCACTTGGAATCGTGGTCGGAATTCCGGTGGAGCACTTTCTGACTAAGTTGGCCCAGATGGCTGTCCAGGGGGCCATCCTGTTGGTGCTTGGCGTCGGTGGGTACTTCGCTATCCGCAGGGCTCCTGCCAGGGAGCGGGAGCCGCTGGTGAACGTGCCCGGTTGGATCAAGACCAGCCTCGCGGCCTTGGTCGACCTGGGAGTCGTGGCAAGCGTGCTTACCGGGATCCTGGCGATCGCACGGATGGTCACCGGCACCGGCGTCATCGCTAGTTGGGCCGATGGGGTGGTGGCGCTGGCGGCGCTGGCCGCCGCGTACTTGTTCATAACCCGCACAAGCTCCGGCGCCACAGTTGGCGAGGCGCTGCTTCACACCGTCTATGTGAGGAGGCGCGCTGGCGGAACCGTGGTGGGGATCGCGGCTTCCAGCGGTCCCCACGACCCCAGTTTGCAATCCGCGGCGGAGGTGCTAACTGCCCTAGCTGCAGTTCCGCGGCTGGCGGTGGTGCGGGCCCTTCTTGGGGGCGCTGCCACTTCGGCAGAGGTCGCCCGCGACGCATCGATGACCAGCGCCGAGACCGTATTCCACCTGGCCGCCCTACGCAAGGCCGGGCTAGTGGGTGTCGTCTCGGGCACTGGGAGGGAGGAGCGGTTTCGGATCACGTCCCAATTTCGGGGGTGGGTGGGCGATTTTCTGGGGGAACGGTCCGAGCAGGGACCAATGGGCTCGACTGCGGGTGCGCAGGGAGCAGCTGGAGGCGCCTGAGGGGTTGGCGCAGGCGTGCACCGTATGTTGTGCCATCTTGTTTGACAGGCCACCAGATATAGGCGACAATAGGCGCCTCGGCTTTCCTTAAGAGGAGGGCTGATTGCTTTAGAGGCGGTACCAGACCACTAGGGGAGGAGAGGCTTGGCAACCAGTCAACCGATGGACTTGGAACGCCGCGGGTTGGGCAGCAGCGGGGATGAGTACGGTGCGTTCAAGGTCGAGCAACGCGGCATCGAACTGATCCCAGAGGCGGAGAAGAAGATGACCCCTGCCGGCCTCTTCTGGCTATGGGCAGGCGGCATTTGGAATGTCGAGTTCCTCGTTTACGGGGCCCTGGCGATGTCGTTCGGGCTCTCCTTCGGGCAGGCGGTGCTGGCGATCCTGCTGGGCAACACCGCCTACGTCTTCCTGGGGCTTGCCAGCCTTCCTGGCCCGGAGACCGGAACCACGGCGTTCATGGTGTCGAGAGCGCCGTTCGGACTCAACGGGAACCGAGTGGTGTCTGCGTTCAATTGGCTGACCCAGGTGGGATTCGAAATCGAGGGGATCGTGCTGGTGGTGCTGGTCGCTTTGGCGATGTTCGCCCGGGGTGGGGTAGGTGCCAGTTCGGGTCTTAAGGTCGCTCTGATCGTGGCGGCGGTCGCCATCCAATTCATCGTCCCGTTCCTTGGCCACGCGATGATCACCAAGACCCTGCGCTACCTGTCGTATGTGTTCATCGTGCTGTTCGTCGTGATGGCGGTGCTGGTGGTGCCCCACGTCAACCTTGGCCATTTCCACCAGCAAGCGTCATGGGCCGTGTGGACAACCGCCTTGGTCTTGATCATCGCGGCAGGCGGTTTGGGCTGGACGGAGAACGCCAGTGACTACTCCCGCTACCTGCCTCGAGCCACCCCGAAGTCGCGGACCTTCTGGGCGGCCGCGTTGGGCGGTGCCATACCATCCATCCTTTTGGAGCTTCTGGGGGCACTGGCCTTCATCGTCAGCCCCAAGGTGACCGCGGTGACGGGCGTCCCATCCTCTTTCGCAAGTTGGTTCTTCTGGCCGTTCCTCATCCTGGTTCTTCCGCAACTATTCGCCATTAACTCCCTAGACCTCTACTCGTCGGGGGTCACCCTCCAGGCGATGGGGATACCTGTGAAGCGCTGGGGAGCGGTCGTCATCGATACCTTGGTCGCCGGGGCGGTGACCGCCTTGGTGATATTCAAGGGCAACTTCTACACCGATCTCTCCGGCTTCCTCAATTACATAGTGGTTTGGTTGGGGCCGTGGTTTGCGATTCTGCTGGTCGACTACCTCCTCAGGCGCGGTCGCTACGATGCCGACTCGCTGGCGGCTAGCCGGGGGGGGCTGTACTGGCGGAATGGGGGCGTCAACTGGAAGGCGCTCATCGCCCAGGCCCTCGGCATGGTCGCTGCGATGATGTGGATCGATGCCGCCTTCTATGTTCCCGCCTTCACCGGGCCGCTCTCCAAAGCGACCGGTGGGGCGGACTTCAGCTGGGCCGTGGGAATCCTAGTCGGTGGACTAACCTACCTTGTCCTCTCGGTCGGAAGCATTGGCCGGGAGCTGGCGGCAGGGACGGGAATCTCAGAGGGATCAGCGGAAGCAGCCGCCGCAGTCGGCCCGTAGGGGAGAAACTCGGCCGGGCTCTCAGTGGGGCCCGGCCGAGCCCGCCGGCGGCAAGAACCTCGTCGTCCTCAGCCCGGGGTTGGCACGGACGGCAGCCACTGGGCGAGATAGGGGAGTTCACGGTACTTGTCGTCGTAGTCGAGTCCGTAGCCCACTACGAACCCCGGACCGTCGAGGCGGAAGCCGACGTAGCGGGGGTGCACCGGGACCTCGCGGGCTTCGGGACGATCCAAGAGGGAGCAGTACTCAACCCGGCGACTGGGGGAAGTGAGCCTCCTGATCATGGCATCGGCGGTGTGGCCGGCGTCCACTATGTCGTCGATGATCAGGACCGTCTGGCGTCCGTCGGCGCTCAGGTCGCCCAGTTCCTGGATGACCGGTGCTCTCCACGCCTTCGTGCCGCGGTAGCTGCTGGCGTGGAAGAAGGTGATGAGGAGGTTCTCCATGCGATTGGCGATCAGCTCGCGGGCCAGGTCCGCTGCGAAGACGAACGCTCCCCGTAAGACCACCGCCAAGGTGAGAGGCTCACCACCCAGCTCAACCGCGATCTCGCGGGCTAACCCTGCTACCCGCTCTCGCACTATCTCAGCGCTCGCGATCTCACGGATTGGCATCTGGGGGCTCCCAACATCGTTCCAGAAAGCAAGCTGGCCGACTGCCTGGGGAGCTGGGACCTCCAACACCGGCACCAGGATCGGCGGGGCCGGCGGTGATGCCTCCATCAGCCTACTTTAGCAATAGCTGTACGGCTGCGGCCCGATGGCAAGGG